>WNFL01419370.1_pt1 | contig 10693 bp, 8 predicted proteins | sample 5400361 | NCBI WGS metagenome assembly WNFL01 (sample SAMN13153351, study PRJNA577476) | soil metagenome | isolation source: 40 cm soil on Douglas fir-dominated hillslope | place: USA:California | collected 2013-09-17 | reverse complement strand
CTCGCACGTGTTGTCCGAAGCGCAGCGTCTGCCCGGCGTGACCGGAGCGTCGTACATCAGCTTCCTCCCGATGGTGATGCGCGGCGGCATCTGGCCGGTGGGTATCAAGAGCGGTCCGCAGCAGGATCCGGCCAATTATCTGACCGCCAGTCTCCGCTTCGTCACGCCTGGATTCTTCGCCGTCATGGGGATTCCCATGCGCGTGGGCCGCGACATCGCCGAATCCGACGCGCACGACGCGCCCTGGGTTGCGGTCGTGAGCGAATCCTTCGTGCGACGCTACTGGCCGGGTGAGAATCCGGTCGGCCGGCAGATCAATTTCGGAAACGCCGATCGTACGATTGTCGGTGTGGTTGGCGACGTACGCGTGCGTGGACTGGAGCGCGATAGCGAGCCGCAGGTGTACCTCTCCTATAAGCAGCCCGACCGCGTGTCACCGTGGTACGCGCCCAAGGATCTGGTGTTGCGCGCCTCCGGAGATCCCGCCGCGCTCGCTCCCGCTCTCCGCCGCATCGTGAAAGAAGCCGACCCCTCGCAGCCTGTGACCGACGTCCGCGCGCTCACCGATATCCTCGGCGACGAAACCGCCACACGGAAAGTGCAGGTGCGCGTCCTCGCCGCCTTTGCCCTGGTGGCATTCCTCTTGGCCGCGATCGGCATCCATGGTCTGCTGGCCTTCGCCGTTTCGAGCCGCTCTCAGGAAATCGGCGTGCGCACGATATCCTATCGATGATTCTTCGTGAGGGGCTGCTGCTTTCGGCCGCCGGCATCGCGATCGGCGCGGGTCTCGCGTATCTCGCCGGCCGGGGCATGCAGTCGCTGCTCGCCGGCGTAAATCCCGCCAACCTCGAGACCTTCGGCGCCGCCATCGGCCTTTCCCTGGTAATGACCCTGGCCGGCAGTCTGCTGCCCGCCTTGCGCGCCGTCCGCGTCGATCCGCTCAATGCCCTGCGCGCCGACTAGCCGTTGTGGGGCGCACCTCCCGGTCCGCGCGCGACCTCCTGGTCGCGCTTATTTCGAAGGAAATCCTTCCGTGGCCTTCACTTCTTCGATCTGCTTATCGTGCCGCATGTTGTGCAGCGGAATGTACAGCAGCCATTGATACGCGTTCAGCGGATTGAAAATCGGAAACGGATGCGGTGCCAGGTGTTCCTTCAACGGAACATCAATGGTCTCCACCGTCTTCAACGTCCGCGCCCGCACCTCTGCGAACTTCGCCATGATCTCTGCGCGCGACATCTTGCCCTGCGGCTGGATTTCTTCGGGTGCTACCGCCTTGCCCTTGCGCGCCGCCATCACGTCCAGAATGAATTCCGTTTTGCCTTTGGTCTTCGCTTCCCAATCCGGATCCGCCGGATTTTTGAGCGCCTCTTGCGCCTTGCCATACAACGCGCCCTCGGACAGCACAATATGCTCGGCGCACTCGCCCACCGACCAGCGCGTCGGATTCGGCTTCCACTTCCATTGTTCGTCGGTCAGATTCGAAACGGCGTCCAGGAACTCTTTCTTCGATTCCTTCAGCAGATCCACGATTTTCTGCCGTTCGTCCTTGGTGATGCTGGGATCGGAGGCGCGCGCCGGCACGGCGGCCGCGGCCATTAGCAATGCAAAGGTCAATGTCGCGAGCTTCATGATTTCTTAGTAGACCACGAAACTCTCCTCGCGGCGGCGCGTCTATCCTGAGAGTCAGGCATGCTGCACGACCTTCGTTTCGCGATTCGTTCGCTCGCCCGCGCGCCCGGGTTCGCCGCGGTCGCTGTGCTCACGCTCGCACTCGGCATCGGCGCCAACACCGCCGTCTTCAGCCTGGTCTATACGACGCTGCTAAAGCCGCTCCCGTATCGCGACCCTTCGCGAATCGTCACCGCCTGGGACACCTACCTGCCGCAATTACCGCGCGTGGGCGTGTCGCCACCCGAACTCGAGGCCTGGAGCCAACAGACCGACCTGTTCGAGCAAACCGCCTGGTACCGCTTCATCGCGAAGAATCTTAACCTCTCCGAGCCCGGCGCCGAAGCGGTCGAAATTCACGAGGCGGTGGTATCGACGCAGTTGTTCCCGCTGCTCGGCATCGCGCCGGCGATCGGTCGCGTGTTCGCCGATTCCGAGTCTCCCCAGTCCGTCCTGCTCAGCGATCGCATCTGGCGTACGCGTTATGCGGCGAGCCCCGCGATTCTGGGCAAATCGATTCGACTGAATGACCAACCTTACACCGTGATCGGCGTGCTCCCGCCGGAGATGCATTTTCCAACCTGGACCGATGTCTGGCTGCCGCCCGGCCCAATTCTCGGCGACGAGTTCTCCAATCCGCTGCGTCATGCTTCGGGACCGGTGGCGCGTATGCGTCCCGGCGTAACCACCGAACAGGTCCGCGTGCGCATGCAGACGGTCTTCCGCCGTCTGGCCGCCGATCGTCCCCGGACCAGCACTGGATTCGGACTAGGCGTCGCCGGATTACAGGATGATCTCACCGCCTCGCAGCGTCCCGCGTTGCTGCTCCTTCTGGGTGCGGTCGCACTGGTGCTGCTGATCGCCTGCGTAAACGTGGCGAATCTGTTGCTCGCCCGCGCCACCACGCGCACTAAGGAAATTGCCGTGCGCATCGCGCTGGGTGCCGGCGCGCGCCGCCTGCTGCGGCAGCTTCTCACCGAAAGCACGCTGGTCGCCATGCTGGGCGGTGCGGCTGGACTAGTCCTGGCTCGCGTGATCCTGAGTATCGTATCGCCCGGCGACGCACGCATCGATGTGACCATGCTGGCCTTTACCGCGGCCGTCTCCTTCGCGAGCGGCTTGCTGTTCGGTCTCGCGCCCGCGATCCAACTCTTGCGCGGCGATCCTTACTCCACCATCAAGGCCGGCTCGCTGGCCTACGGAGGATCGTCACCCTTGCGCAACCTGCTGGTGATCTCCGAAATCGCGATCGCTTTGATGCTCGTCGCCGGCGCTGGAATTCTGGTCAAGAGTTTCCTGCGATTGATGAACGTCGATCCGGGGTTCGAGGCGCGCGGCGTGTTGACCATGCGCGTAGGAGTCCCGCCGTCGCGCCAGCCCGAGGCCCTTTTCCATCGTTATGAAGAGCGCTTGAAAGCCTTGCCCGGCGTTACCTCCGTGGCCGTCACCAGCCGTCTCCCGCTGCAGGGAATCCGCGCGGACGTGAAGCGCTTCAGCGTCCCCGGCAGCTCGCTCATCAATCCAGACGCGCTGCCCACCGCGCTCTACCGCTTCGTCAGCCCCGATTACTTCGGCGCTCTTCGAATCCCTCTTCACTCCGGGCGCAGCTTCACCGACCGCGACTTGAACCAGCCCGTTGTCATCATCAACCAGACCCTGGCGCAGCGCTTCTTTCCAGGGCGCGATCCGGTCGGTTTGAAGTTCGTGACCAGCCCGAGAGATCCCAACCCCGATTCTTCGACCATCATCGGAGTCGCTGGCGATGTGCGCCAGTTCGGGCTCGATTCGGAACCGACGATGGACGTCTATTTTCCCGACCTGACGCCGGTGTATGTCGTCGTCCGCACCTCAGGCGATCCGTCACAGCTTGCCTCCGCCGCGCGCGCGGCGCTGCAAACGGTGGATCCGGAAGTGCCGGTCTCCGAGGTCCAGAGCATGCAGCGGATCTCCGGCGAATCGGCTTCGGCGCGGCGTTGGACCATGGCACTTCTGGCCGCGTTTGCAACTCTCGCGCTGCTGCTCGCTCTGATCGGGATTTATGGAGTGCTTTCCTGGTCGGTGGCGCAACGCTCGCGCGAGATCGGAATCCGCATGGCGCTGGGAGCGCAGACCGCAAGTATCTCGCGCATGATCCTCAGTCATGTGATGAGACTCGCCGCAGCGGGCCTGGCGGTCGGATTCGCGGCGTCGCTCGCGCTTCGTCAAGTGTTATCAGCGCTGGTGTTTGAAGTAAGCACCGCCGATCCGGCGATCTATGCAGGTGTCGCGATACTCATGCTCGCGGCGGCATTGTTGGCCGGATATTTGCCTGCCCGCCGGGCGGCTCGGGTCGATCCGCTGGTGGCCTTAAGACAGGATTGACCCCGGCAAATTCGCGGGAACCGGGCAGCCGCTCGCGGCGTCTGTAGTAACGCGCAGAGAGATGGAGGGGGTATGCAACAACTCGCTCGTTCTCTGGCCTAGGTGCTGTTATTCACTTGCGCCGCGCACGCCGAATCGCCCGCGTCGTTCCGATTATCTGGTCCCTACACTCACGAAAATCTGACCGTGTTTCTGATTCACTCGACGGAGACGCCGGCCTCTTTGAAACTGCTTCCCCTGAAGGACGCGATGGAGCAGAAGAAGGTCACCGTCTACGAAACCGGAAACGTGAATCAACTCTCGATCGAGAACACCTCGGGCGAAGCGGTCTACGTGCAAGGCGGCGACATCGTCAAAGGCGGTCAGCAGGATCGCGTGTTCACCACCGACCTGGTACTGCCTGCGAAGTCTGGCCGAGTTCCGATCGCCGCGTTCTGCGTCGAGCAGGGGCGCTGGACTAAGCGCGGGGCGGAAGATCCGAAGACGTTCGCGGTGTCTGATAACGCGCTGCCGACCACCGCCGCCATGGTCGCGGTGAAGAGCAAGGGGGATCAGCAAGCGGTATGGAACAGCGTCACCTCGGCGCAGATGCAGGTTGCGGTCAGTACCGGAGTGAGAAACTTCGAGACCACCAGCATGCAGATGACGCTCGAAAGCAAGGCGCTCGCGAAGTCCACCGAGCCCTTCAAGAAGGCGCTGGCGGGGATTCTGAAATCGAAGCCCGACGCGATCGGCGTAGCCTTCGCGATCAATGGCGAGCTGAACAGCGCCGACGTATACAACTCGCCTGTGCTGTTTCGCCAACTCTGGCCGAAGCTGCTCAACGCGACTGCGGTAGAAGCGGTCGCGAAGAAGGATTCATCGAAGTCGTTCACGGCGCCGGGGGAAGACGAACTGAAAAACGCGTTGGCTGCCGCGCATGCAGGCAAGGAAGAATCGCGCTCGGTGAACACGCAAACCGTCTGGACCAAGAAAGACTCGGACAAGTTGCTGCTGTTCGAATCGCGTGATTCAGATGGCGCTTGGATCCATCGGAATTACATCGTGAAGTAGGCTACGCCTACCTTTTGCTCCAGGCCGACGAGGACGTCGGCCGCGGACCGGGAGGTCCGCCCCACAAGAATTGGATCGACGCGAATCGGCTGTGTGGAGCGGGCGTCCCCGCCCGCGCGGGACCTCCTGGTCCCGCAGGTCCGCCCTACGGCAACCTACTCGTGTCGTAATGCCTCCACCGGATCGACGCGCATCGCCCGCCGCGCCGGAATCGCGCAACCCAGCATCGCCGCGATCGAAAGGATCAACGCGACCGCGGTGAACGTCGTCGGGTCGGTCGGCGACACATTAACCAGGATTACCTGCAGCACGCGACAAACCGCGAAAGCTGCCGCCAGTCCGACCGCCAATCCGAGCGCGAGCTGACGCAATCCCTGGCCGAAAATCATGCTCAGAATACTCCGCGAACTGGCGCCCAGCGCGAGCCGCACCCCGATCTCCTGCGTGCGCTGGCTGACCGAATGCGCGATTACCGCGTAGAGTCCCATCGACGCGAGCACCAGTGCGACGGCGGCGAAGATCGCAAACATACCGCCGAATACGCGGTAGGGCCAGGTCTGCAGCCCGATCTGATCCTCCAGGGTTCGAAGATCGAACACCGGGAGATTTTCGTCCACCGCCTGGACTTCCTTGCGCAGCGCGGTGCCCAGCGTGGCGGGCGGAACACGCGAGCGCACCGCAACCGCGATCCAGGACCTCGGCTCCTGGCGCAGCGGAACGTAGAATACCGGATCGCGATCGCGGTTCAGACCATTTTGCAGAATCTCGGGGGAGACGCCGACGATGGTGAGCCAGGCTTGCGGTGTGTTGCCGCGAAAAACGCGGAAGCGTCTTCCGAGCGGGTCCTGGCCGCTCCAGAATCGATCCGCGAAGCGCTGGTTGATGATTGCCACGGGAACGCCGGCTATGCCATCTGCCGCGGTCAGATCCCGTCCGCGCAGAAGCTTGGCTTGCATCACGCGGAAGTAGTCGGGGTCGATGTAAATGCCGCCGGCCGTGGGCCGCGAGCGCTGCTCCGCCGGCGCGGCGCCTTCGATCTCGAAGCTGTATCCCGCTGAGCCTTGTGACGGAAGGTTGTTCATGAACGTCACACCCTGGACGCCCGGCATACTCGCCACGCGAGTTTTAAGACTTTCATAGAACGCGAGCTTTTGTTCGGCTTTCGCGTACTTGGCGTCCGGAAGCTCGAGCCGCATGGTGAGCAGGTCCGCGGTGTTCACGCCGATCTGCGCGCCGTACACGTTGAGGAAGCTGCGGATCATCAGGCCGGCGCCCGAAAGCAGCACCACCGCCAGGGCCATTTCGATCACCACCAGCGCACCCGCCAGATATCTTGCACGGCCGCTGCCCGCGCTGCCACGTCCGCCGTCCTTGAGCGCGGTGTTCACGTCCAGTTTTGAGAGCCGCAGTGCCGGCGCGAGACCGAACAGAATACCGGTGCCGAGCGTGACCGCGGCGAGGTATGCGAACACGCGGTAATCCATCGTGAATTGAATGTAGGCGGGCTTGCCGAAGGGAATCACCACGCGATCGAAGACGCGCACGCCCCACATCGCGATGAGCCAGCCGAGCAGGCCGCCGGTCACCGACAGGAGCAGACTCTCTACCAACAACTGACGAATCACACGCCAGCGGCTGGCGCCCAGCGCAGCGCGAATCGAGATTTCACGCGAGCGCCCCACCGCGCGCGAGAGCAGCATGTTGGCGACGTTGGCGCAGGCGATCAGCAGCACGAATCCCACGGCGCCGAGCAAGGCCAGGAATACGGTCTTGAGTTCGCCGCCGTTAAACTGATCGTTAAAATTGTTCACCTGGGTGACTATTTCTTTGTTGGTCTGCGGATACTCAGCGGCGAGGCGCTGCGCGACGGTTGCCATCTCGGTCCGCGCGGAGCGTTCCGAAATGCCGTTGGAAAGGCGGCCGAACACTAGCAGAAAGCGATTATCGCGCTTCTCGGATTGCGTCGACGGAACCAAGGGCGTCCAGAAATCAGCTTCCGCAGGGAAGTGCATCCCGTTCGCCATTACGCCGACGACGGTGTGGGAAACTTCGTCGATGCGCACGCTCCGCCCCAGAATCGCGGCGTCTTTTCCGTAGCGGTCCTGCCAAATGCGTTGGGAAAGAATCACCACTCGCTGCGAGCCGGGCTTTTCGTCTTCGGGAATAAAATCGCGGCCCAGCGCCGGCTTTTGACCGATCACGGAGAATCCGTTGGCGGTCATTTCAAAACCCGAATAACGGGCGGGCAGTCCCGCGCCATCGCTGACGTTGGAGGCGAGCTGGCCGCCGCCTCCGAGCGCGGTAAACGATTTCACCTGTGCACGGTAGTCACGCAGATCGGGAAGGGAAACGCCTGATATAGGATACGGTCGGCATCGTCAAAGGGAAGATTGCGGAAAAGAATCGCGTTGGCAAGCGTGAAAACGGTAGCATTCACGCCGATTCCGAGCGCGAGGGCGGTTACCGCGACGGCCGTGAATCCGGGGTTCTTGAGTAGCGTGCGCAATCCATAGCGCAGGTCCTCTAAAAGGTACATGTCCCTTTGTACGAGCGCGGAAGCCGTGAAGTTCCCCGCTCGCCTCTCGTAAGCGAGACGATGCACCCCGGCGATTATTACTGCAGATAAAGCGCGTTGAAGAAAAACTTGTACGCGCCGTGCGACTGCCCACGCCACTGCGGACGGAAGCCGAGCAGCAGGACGCGGCCCTTCCCGTAGGTCACGTCGATGGCGGCGGCTTTGCCCTCGATCCGCTCAGGCCCGGTCAGGTAGCCGCTCATCAGCGGGTTGCGATCGCGTGAATAGCGGGCGAGCACCGTGCCCTTGAAGTCTGCCTTGGTGTCGAAGGCGGGTCCGCGCTCGAACATGACGATCGGATCCGAAGGCAGGCCGGCGACCAGCGGATTCTTCGCGTCCTCGATGTGAATCTTGAGGAGGCAGCCGGAGCAGAAGAACGGTGCTCCGGTGGCGGGTGTTGCAGGAACCGCACCACGGCCTGCTCCGCGACCTCCACCACCTGCACCGGTCGGTGGGGCGGCTGGCGTGGGTCCTGCCGGAGCGGGTGTTGCGGTGGCCGTGACAGGACCTTCCGCAGCCGCGGCGCCGGGTCCGCCTCCACGGCCGGCTGCGGCGGGAAGAACGTTTTCGACCGGCAGCTTGAATTGGTCGATCGCGAATTGGCTCGCGTTGTTGAAGGTGATGAGCGTCCCGCCGTCGCGCACGAAATCGCGCAACTCGTCGGAGCCCTGATCGCCGATGCCGCCGGCGTAGCGATCGGGAATGGTGCCGGGGCGGTGGCCGTCGAGGATTGAGCGCGCGGGCATGTCGGGAATCAGAATCACGTCGAAACGGTCGCGCAAGTGGCCGCCGACAATGTCGGCGTTGTAGACATTGGTGAACGGAAAGTTGAACTGCTCGAGAATCCAGCGCGTCCAGCCCTCGTCCATGTTGGCGACCCAGGGTCGATAGAGACCGATGCGCGCGGGCTTGAGCGCTTTCGCACCTTCTTTCGCCGCTCCCGGCGCACGTAGGCGGTTCCCGGCAAGAATCGAATCGAGTTTGGATTTGTCGATGTCGCCGACGGCGATGTCATCACCGGAAATCGTGACGCTGCCTTTTGCGGCGAGGATCTGATTCACAGCTTTGTAGCTGGCGTTCGATTTCAGCGTGAACGGAGAGGCGAGCCCGGTGATCGCAGTGACGGGCTTCAAGGACGCGCGCAGCTCCGGGGCGACCGGGGAGGTAAGAGCTTGAACTTCGACGCCCATCTGGAAGGGCAGCGTCCATCCGGTGACGTCGTAGGGGCGGTCGCTGATGGCCGGATATTTCTGCGGCTCGAATAATTCCTTGACCAGGCCGGCGAAGGGCTGGTCCATGAGTATTACCCAGGCGTCGGGTTTTGACGACTGGTGGACTTCGATTCCGTGCAGCATGAGTTTTTCGAGGAGCACGGCGGCGGTGGGCGCGTCGCGCTGCACCCGCGGGATCACATACGCGAAGGGCGGCTCTTTTTCGAAGTGATGGATCGTGTCGATCGCAGCCTGGTAGCGGTTGAAGAGCATGGTCTCGCGATATTTCGCGGCCATGTTGAGCACCGACATCGACGCGCCGTGCATGTAGCGGCACGCGTCGGCAAGCCGCCACCAGCCGCCTTTCCAGGGGCTGGCGTAGAGCATTTCGGGGCGCAGATCGCGGCGATTCGCGGGGAACTCGTCAATGGTGTAGAAATGCGGCGTCGCATAGCGGTACAGCGCGGTTTCGGTGAAGAACGAAATGCTGTGACGGAAATTCCCGATGTTGTCGAGGTAGCCGGGATACCAGACGTCGAAGGTTTCCTTGTGCATCGAGCCGGGCATGCCGCGCTGATCGAGGTAAGTCGCGATGGAAGTGCCCAGCAGATTCAGCCAGCGCAGCATCAGCGGATGCATGTTGGACGAAATGGGTTCGTTGAACGGCGGCAGATAGATGCGGCCGGGGAACGGCGCGGTCTGGTGATGGGTGTAGAACACCAGCGGCTGCGAATCGAGCGTGGCCTTGGTGACCACCTGCGACTCAATCATGTTGAGCATGTAGCCATCACGATTGTTGTCGTGACCGACGTACTCCTGATAAAGCGTCGGCAGCGGGCTTACTTCGAACGGCGTGCCGACGTTTTGGCGATACCAGCCGGAGACGGCGTCTTGTCCATCAGGGTTAATGGAGAACCACAGCTCGGTGATCACCTGATCGCGGATGCGGGCGTATTCGGGATCTTCGCGCGAGACCAGGTCGTATCCGAGCTGAATGGTGTGCTGCGCGTTGGCAACCTCGGTGGCGTGCAGGCCGCCGTCGATGTGAATGATGGCTTTGCCTTCCTGGGCGAGCTGGCGAGCCTGCGCATCATTGAGGCCGCGGGCGGTGGCGAGTCGACGCGAGATTTCCCTATGGCGATCGAGCTTGGCGAGATTCTCGGGGGAGGAAATAAACGCCATGTACCAATCGCGACCCTGGGTGGTTTTTCCGACGCGCACCAGTTTGATGCGGTTGCTGGAGGCGGCGAGCTTCTGAAAATAGCCGAGCGAGTCTTCGTAGTTGGCGAGGTAGAAATCGTCACCAGGCTTGTGGCCGAGAACGGATTCGGGCGTGGGGACGTCGGCGGCGAAAGCAGTGGCGGCCAGGATCAATGGGAGAAGGCGCTTCATGGGGTCACCGTTCCTGGGACCGTCGTCAATTTGTATTGTTCGAAAAGGCTCGCAAGCGTCGAGCTGGTGAAATCCTTGGTGCGCATGTCGACGGCGAGCTTGCGGAGCTGCGCGGTATAGGTGGCGAAGGTGCGCGCGATGGCGGCATCTTCGACGGCGGCTCGAAGATCGTCCAGCGCAGGCAGGCGGTCGCGCTGGAAAGCGTCGAGCGCGGTTTCGAGCTTCTTGCCTTCGTCGGCTGCGCGGGGACCGCGTGCCGCAAAGTAGGTTTTGTTCTGGTCGAGGATCTTTCCGAGCTCGGTCTTGGCCGCTTCGGCTTCACGTCGCCAGGCAGCTTGTTGCGAATTTGCTCCGCCTCCTCCGCCGCCACCTCTACCACCGCCGCCCGGCGATTCTGGGGCCATGGATGGGCTGTAATAGAGCGCATTGA
>WNFL01370709.1_pt1 | contig 10693 bp, 10 predicted proteins | sample 5400361 | NCBI WGS metagenome assembly WNFL01 (sample SAMN13153351, study PRJNA577476) | soil metagenome | isolation source: 40 cm soil on Douglas fir-dominated hillslope | place: USA:California | collected 2013-09-17 | reverse complement strand
AGATGATGGCCTGATGGAAGCGGATGTTGGCGTCCGAATACTCGCCCATCTTGCGAGCGACCTCGTCCGTCGAGAAGTCGTCGACGAGATCGTGCAGGCGCTCGATCTCCTCGTCGGCCGCCTCCTTCGTGGCGAGCCGTGCAGCCATACTTTCGAGCGCCGCCCATACCGTGATCATTTCGAGGATCTCGGCCTTGGTTTTGCGTACGATATAGATGCCGCGGCGCGCGACGATGCGCACGAGGCCCTCCTGGTCGAGCTGGGCCAGCGCCTCGCGGAGCGGCGTCCGGCTCACTCCGAACTGCGCGGAGAGCTCCCGCTCATCGAGCCTCAGCTCGACGTTGCGGTCATAGATGTTCATATTCACGATCGCCGCCCGCAGGGCCTCGTACGCCCTCGACTTGAGGCTTTGGGACTCGCCGATCGGCGCAATTTTCAACTGAACACTGGCCATCAAAGGCGCCCGCTCCGCACCTGGGAGGAAAACATCGGCGCCCTGTTCGAATCCGGGACGCCATGTCGTGGGAAGTGGCATACCATACACCAGGGCCCGCAGCGCGTGCAAGGCGCACGTTCGCTGCAGGACGCTGCTCCGCAATGGCCCACACCCGAGGCAAAATCCGAGAGCGCACAGTGGGCTCAGCGGCCGGCTTCGACCAATGTCGGACGGGCGCAACGTGACGGAGACGTTGCGGATGTCGGAGCGACCGGTATATGGTGTACCAGCTTGGCGGCCTGACACCATTCGACAGTCGCAAGCGCCGCGACTGATGCCAACCGGCCGTTAGAGCCGGCGCAATTTGGGAAACGCATCTTGGAAGAGATCACCTCGCTGCTGCAGGGATTCGCCGTCGTCCTGACGCCGTTCAATCTCCTGCTGATGCTGATCGGGATCCTGCTCGGGGTCATTATTGGAGTGCTTCCGGGCCTTGGCGGCGCAAACGGCGTCGCGATCCTGCTACCGCTGACGTTCGCGATGCCGCCGACGTCGGCCATCATCATGCTGAGCTGCATCTATTGGGGGGCGCTGTTCGGTGGCGCCATCACCTCGATCCTATTCAATATTCCAGGCGAGCCGTGGTCGGTGGCGACGACCTTTGACGGCCACCCGATGGCGCAGAAGGGCAAGGCGGACGAAGCGCTGACGGCGGCATTCACGTCCTCCTTCGTCGGCGCCATCGTCGCCGTCATCGTCATCACGTTCCTGGCTCCGCTGGTCGCCAAGTTCGCGCTGAGATTCGGCCCGCCTGAGTTCTTCGCGGTGCAATTCCTGACGTTTGCAAGTTTCATCGGCATGGGCCGCGGCTCGCCGTTCAAGACGCTCGCCTCCATGACGCTCGGGTTTGCTCTGGCGACAGTCGGCCTCGACAACGTCACTGGCCAGCTACGCATGACATTCGACCAGGAGGTACTGCTCAACGGCTTCAAGTTCCTCGTCGCCGTCATCGGGCTGTTCGGCATCGGCGAAATCCTGTCGTCGATGGAGAGCGGCCTGAACTTCTCCGGCGCGCACGCAAACATCCGACTGAACGCAGTCATTCAGACCTGGAAGCAGTTGCCCAAGTTCTGGTTCACGTTCCTGCGCAGCTGCATTGTCGGCTGCTGGATGGGCATTACGCCCGGCGGCGCGACCCCGGCCTCGTTCATGGGCTACGGCCTCGCCAAGCGCTTCTCGAAGAACGGGGACAAGTTCGGCAAGGGCGAGATCGAAGGCGTGATCGCGCCCGAGACGGCGGCCCACGCTGCCGGCACCAGCGCGTTGCTGCCAATGCTGACGCTTGGCATTCCAGGCTCCCCGACGGCCGCCGTTCTGCTCGGCGGCCTGCTTATCTGGGGACTTCAGCCTGGCCCTCTGCTGTTTGTCGAGCAGAAGGAATTCGTGTGGGGCCTGATCGCCTCCATGTATCTCGGCAATGTCGCCGGGCTGATCATCGTGCTCACCTGCGTACCGCTGTTCGCCGCCATCCTGCGCATCCCGTTCTCGATCATCGCGCCGGTGATCCTCGTGATCTGCGCGGTCGGAGCGTACACCGTGAACAACGCCATGTTTGACGTCTGGATGATGGTCGTGTTCGGGATCATCGGCTACGTCTTCACCAAGCTCGGCTATCCCCTGCCTCCGCTGGTGCTCGCGCTCGTATTGGGTGATCTCGCCGAAGGATCGTTCCGCCAATCCATGCTGATCAGCCAGGGCAACCTGACCGTCTTTTTCTCTAACTGGCTCGTGGGCAGCATCATGGCGCTTGGCCTGGCGCTGCTGTTTTGGCCATTGATCAGCTGGGTCTTGAACCTGAGAAAGGCAAAGCTGCAAACCGCTTCATGATGTCAGGGCGGCGGTTAGATCCCCGCTGGCAGGGGCGTCCGGCTGGACGCACCCAATCAACGGCCGCAGAGCCGAACACCAAGAACTTGGGAAGGAGAGGAAAGATGCTCACGCTGAGGAACTTGCTACCCTGCGCTGCAAGCTGCACCCTTGCCACGGCGGCTCTCTTGTCGAGCGCTGCCGCAGCCTGGGAGCCGACGAAGGCAATCACCTTCATCATCCCGGCGGGGACCGGCGGTGGCGCCGACCAGATGGCCCGCTTTATTCAGGGGATCGTCACCAAGCATAACCTCGCCAGCCAGCCGATCGTCGTGATCAACAAGTCAGGCGGAGCTGGCGCGGAGGGCTTCCTCGAGGTCAAGAGCAGCGCCAACGATCCCCACAAGCTGATCATCACACTGTCGAACCTGTTCACGACCCCGCTCGGCACCGGCACTCCCTTCAACTGGAAGGACATGACGCCCGTCGCCATGCTGGCGCTCGACCAGTTCATCCTCTGGGTCCCGAGCGATACGCCCTACAATACCGCCAAGGACTATGTGGACGCCGTCAAGAGCGGCGATGATAGAAAGTTCAAGATGGGCGGGACCGGGTCCAAGCAGGAGGACCAGATCATCACCGTCGCGGTCGAGAAGCAGGCCGACGGCAAGAAGTTCACCTACGTGCCCTACCAGGGCGGTGGAACAGTCGCCGTGCAGCTGGTCGGCAAGCACGTCGACTCTTCCGTCAACAATCCGATCGAAGCCGTTCAGCAGTGGAAGGCAGGTGCACTGCGACCATTGTGCATCTTTGACGGCAAGCGGTCGGTCTACACGCAGAAGGTGACCGCGACGCAGGCCTGGAGTGACGTCCCCACCTGCCGGGAGGCCGGGCTGCCGGTCGAGTACCAGATGCTGCGCGGCATCTTCATGCCGAAGGGCGCTACGCCCGATCAGGTCGCCTACTACGTTGACCTCTTCAAGAAGGTTATGGCGACTGACGACTGGAAGAAGTTCATGGAGGACGGCGCGTTCAACCAAACCTTCATGACCGGACCGGATTTCACAGCCTGGCTGGAGAAGAACGAGGCGCTCCACCACGATCTGATGAAAGAGGCAGGCTTCCTCGCACCCGGCAAATGATCGGCGCATGAGGCCGGCCGCCCTCGCGCGCCGGTCTCATTGCTCCCCAGGAGGCAAAGGGCTCATACATGCACGCCAGCGAACAAGACCCCGGACAGGAGCAGAAGCTCGTCACTAACCGGACAATGGAGATTGCAGTCGCGCTCTTATTTCTCGCGGCCAGTGCGGTCTTCATCTCTGACAGTCTGCGCCTCGGCATCACGTGGCGTGACAACGAAGGGCCGGCTTCAGGCTACTTCCCGTTCTACATTGCCGTCATTATGGCAGCGGCCAGCGTCGTCAACCTCGCCAACGCCCTGCGCGACACAGAGCAGGGCGGCGACAGCACGTTTGTCTCGAGACCGGCGTTCGGGCGCGTACTGGCCGTTCTGGTGCCATCGGTCATCTATGTAGGACTGGTTCAGTTCATCGGCATCTATGTCGCCTCGGCGCTCTTCATCATCGCTTTCATGCTGCTCGTCGGCCGCGAGGGGATCATCAAATCACTCGCTGTCGGCATCGGCGTGCCGATCGCAATTTTCGTGATGTTTGAGATCTGGTTCCTGGTCCCGCTGCCCAAGGGTCCGCTGGAGCAGATGCTCGGCTACTGAGTTTCGCACGAGAAGAGACGCCGGGCGCACTGCAGCGTGACGCCTCCCGATGCGATCCGGCAGCATCAGGCCGCCCGTCGCCGCTGCATCGGTTGGCGCGAGGCCAAAACCTTGTCGATCCGCCGCCCGTCGAGATCAACGACCTCGAACCGCCAACCGTAGGCCTCGACCGACTCGCCCGTCGCGGGTAGGTGGCGTAGCCGCGACAGGACCAGCCCGGCAACCGTCTGGAACTCGCGTTTCGCCGGCATAATTATGCCGAGCCGGTCGGCCATCTCGTCAGCCGGCATGGCGCCGGCGAGCAGCCAGGAGCCGTCGTCGCGCTCGACCGCATGCGGCTCGGGGCTGCTCGTGTCCGACCGGAATACACCGGCAATGGTCTCGAGCACGTCGGCCGGCGTCACCAGCCCGTCGAAATTGCCGTACTCGTCATGGATGAGCGCCATCGGCACTTCGGCGTCGCGGAGCACCGATAGGATCTCGAGAGCGTCCATCGTGTCGGGAATGATCGGTGCCTTGCGGATGCGCGACTTGAGGTCGAACGGCTTGCCCGTCAGGACGTTGGCCAGCAGCTCACGCGTCTGGATCACGCCGATCATCTTGTCGGGCGAGCCTTCACCCACCGGCAGTCGCGAATGCGACGTGGTGATAAGTCGCTCCTTGATCTCATCCTCGCTATCGGTCAGGTCGACCCAATCGACATCAGTACGCGGCGTCATCAGGCCACTGACGGCCCTGTCGCCAAGCCGGAGGACGCCGGCGATCATCTGCCGCTCGTCCGTTTCGAGAACGCCCGCTGTTTCGGCATCGGCGATAAGCGACTTGATCTCCTCTTCCGTCACGGTCTCCTCGGCCCGGGCCGACTGTCCCAGTAGTCGCAGCATTGCCCTGGTGGAGAGATCGAGCAGCGTCACAATCGGCGCGGCGAACCTTGACAGCGCCGACATAATGGGAGCCACGATGCAGGCAATGGTTTCGGCGTTGCGCAGGGCGATGGTCTTGGGAACGAGCTCGCCGATCACGAGCGAGAGGTACGTGATTGCGACAATGACGAGGCCGAACCCGAGCGGCTCGGCGATCGGCCGCGGGACCCCGAGCCCGATCAGCAGCGTCGCCAGCTCAGCCCCAAGCGTTGCGCCCGAAAAAGCGCCAGCGACGATGCCGACCAGCGTGATCCCGATCTGGACCGTGGACAGGAACCGCCCCGGATCGGAAGCCAGGGCAAGAGCCCGGCGGGCGCCCTTGCGGCCCGCTCCGGCGAGCGCCCGAAGCCTGCTGCGACGGGCCGAGACGATCGCCAGCTCCGAAAGGGCGAATACCCCATTCAGAAGCACAAGCAGAACAACGATGGCGATCTCGAGCACATCCTTCAGGCCGGCTCACGCGCGAGCCGTGACCTCTCCTCTTCGGGCGGCGGCCAGGAGAACAACAGAATTGGCCGCTGGGGTCAACGCTGCCTGATCACTGATCCTCAGTCCGAGGTCTTGGCATCGGTCGATCGCACGTCACCGGCCGCGGACCTGCGCACGACTACCCATCCGGCCAGCATGACCAGCAGGCCACCCGCGAGCTCGATCACTCTGGACGCCATTGCGGGTGTCAGATGCAGGAACTCGGCCATCGCTCTCATCGCCGGTTCAAGTGCCGGCTCGGTCGCCAGCAGCTCGCCGGCCACCCAGCCGAGCAGCGCGGCCCCGACCCATACCAGGACCGGATACCGCGTCAGGAGCTCCATGATGAGGGTCGAGCCGCCGACCACGAGAGGAATGGAAATGAGCAAGCCAAGAATGATCAGGTTCGTATTGCCACTCGCGGCGGCGGCGATCGCCAGAACATTGTCGAGGCTCATCACCATGTCGGCGATGGCGATGATCTTGACCGCCTCCCATAGATTGCTGCTGCTGCCGACGCTTTCCTCCGATGCCTCCTCCGAAACCAGCAGCTTGACAGCGATCCAGAACAGCAGCAGTGCGCCGATCAGCTTGAGAAAGCTGATGTCGAGGAGCTGCTGCACGATGAGGGTGAATATGATACGGAGCAAGATCGCGGCCCCGGCGCCCAGCAGGATGCCGGCCATGCGCTGCTTGGGGGGCAGCGATCGGCAGGCCAGTGCAATAACGACGGCATTGTCCCCCGACAGGATGATGTTGATGCCGATGATCTTGAGAACCGCGACCGCGAGCGGCCCGTAGCTGCCGAGCATCACCTGCAGGTGATCGAGGATCTGATCCGTATATCCGGCGGCCGCTGCAATCGACTCCATGCTATTTCTCTTCCTTGCCCCGGGCGCGCGAATTGCGCGACCCCTCCCCTAGACCAATGCACACCTTAGGAGTTCTACTCCGCGACGTGTCATCATCAAGCCCTCGACACCTTCGGCGCCGCCGGTATATGGTATTCGGTATGCCAGAGCAGCCGATTGCGCAATCGGTAACCTCCCCTAGTGTTCCGATTCCGAAGTTCGCCGGCGCATCATCTTACTAGAACCGCGTGAGGGTGACAGATTTCGTGACCGCGTTGAGCGAAAGCCGCAAGAAAGGATCGGTCCCGACCGGCAAGCGGGCCCTGCATCCCGGCGACGGACGCCGCAAGGCGCCGAACTTCCCCAAGGGTCGCGTCCTCCGGCAGGAGGAGGTCGACGCTGTCCGCCATCTGATCGGTACCGGGCCCTACGAGCGATCGCTGCTGATCGAATACTTGCACAAAATCCAGGATCAGGAACACTGCCTTCCTGCGGGCCACCTGCACGGCCTGGCAGAGCTCCTGAAGATCCCAATGGCCGAGGTTTACGAGGTCGCAACGTTCTACGCGCACTTCGATGTCGTCGGCGATTCCGAGCCGCGGCCACCAGCAGTGACGGTGCGTGTCTGCGATAGTCTGTCCTGCATGCTGGCCGGGGCGGAGACGCTGCTGGCCGCGCTCCAGCGCGAGGAGATGCCGGGAGTGCGCGTCGTCCGCGCCCCATGCATCGGGTCGTGCCACACCGCGCCTGCGGTCGAGGTCGGACATCTCCATGTCGATAATGCAACCGTGGCCAAGGTGAAGGAACCGGCGCTGGCGGGGCATACCCATCCCCACGTGCCGGCCTATGAGGACTTCGCCGCCCATCGGAAGGCAGGCGGATACGAGGTTCTCGCCTCGTGCCTGTCAGGCGCGCGCACGTTCGATCAGGTGATCGCGGCCCTGTCCGACGGCGGGCTGCGCGGGCTGGGCGGCGCCGGCTTCCCGACCGGGCGCAAGTGGAGCCTCGTGCGCAGCGAGAAGGGACCGCGCGTGATGGCGGTCAACGGCGACGAGGGCGAGCCGGGGACCTTCAAGGACCGCCACTATCTCGAACGCGGCCCCCACCCGTTTCTCGAGGGCATGCTGATTGCCGCCTGGGCGGTGGACGCTAGTGACGTCTACATCTACATGCGGGACGAGTACCCGGCGATCCTCAAGATACTCGCCGCCGAGATCCCCCAACTCGAGCAGGCCGGGCTAGCAAAGCACACGCGCATTCATGTCCACCGCGGCGCCGGGGCCTACATCTGCGGCGAAGAGAGCGCGATGATCGAGTCGATCGAGGGCAAGCGCGGGCTGCCGCGTCACCGGCCGCCCTACGTCGCCCAGGTCGGCCTGTTCGGACGCCCGACCCTCGTCAACAATGTCGAGACGCTCTACTGGATCCCGCAAATCCTCGCCAAGGGCGGCGCATGGTTCGCCAGTCAGGGAAAGAACGGGGCGAAGGGCCTGCGCTCCTACTCTGTCTCGGGGCGCGTCAATAAGCCGGGCGTCGTGCTCACCGCCGCCGGCACCACCGCGCGCGAGCTGGTTGAACTCTGCGGCGGCATGGCAGAGGGCCATTTCTTCAAGGGCTATCTCCCGGGGGGTGCTTCCGGTGGAATTCTGCCGGCGCACATGGCCGACATCCCGCTCGACTTCGGCCAGCTCGAGAAGCATGGAGCATTTGTCGGCAGCCACGCGGTTGTCATTCTTTTTGCCCTCAACCTCATGCGCTTCTTCGAGGATGAGAGCTGCGGTCAATGCACTCCGTGCCGCAACGGCACTGAAAAGGCCGTTAAGCTCATGTCGTCTGGAGCCTGGGACGAAAAGCTTCTGAATGATCTGGCGCAGGTCATGCGCGATGCGTCGATCTGCGGCTTGGGCCAGGCCGCGCCGAACCCGCTGGTCAGCGTGTTCAAGTATTTCCCGGAGGATCTCCGGTGATGCCGCGCCCGCCAGCCGTGGCCACGGTGCAGGTGGACAACGAGCGCGTCCGCGTGACGGAATGGCGCTTCGCCGCCGGTGGTGAGACAGGGTTTCATGTCCATGGCATGGACTACGTTGTCGTGCCTTCGGGCGACGGGCGCCTCATGCTCGTGTCGCCGGCCGGCGAGGAGAGCTTCGCCGACCTGAAGCACGGTGTCTCGTATTTCCGCAAAGCGGGCGTGCACCACAACGTGATCAATGCCAACGACTTCGAGTTTGCATTCGTTGAACTCAACCTATTGAAACTGAGGCGCGGCGGCGATGGCGGATAAGATCAGCTTTGAGCTGGACGGCAAGACGGTCGAGGCCGATCCGAACGAGACCATCTGGCAGGTGGCCGAGCGTCAGGGCACGACCATCCCGCATCTGTGCTGGCATCCGGCCCCCGGCTATCGCGCCGACGGCAACTGTCGCGCCTGTGTCGTCGAGGTCGAGGGCGAGCGGGTGCTCGCCGCCTCCTGCATCCGCAAGCCGTCGCCGGGCATGAAGGTCAAGACCGCCAGCGAGCGTGCGCGCAAGGGTCGCGAGATGGTGTTCGAGCTGCTGATCGCCGACCAGCCCGAGAAAACCGAGAGCCACGACCCGGCGTCCAAGTTCTGGAACTGGGTCGATGCCATGGGGATCGCGACCGAGAGCCGCTACCCCGCCGCCGAGCGCCCCGCGCCGGACAGCACCCACGCGGCGATCGCGGTCAACCTCGATGCCTGCATCAACTGCGGCCTCTGTGTCAGGGCCTGCCGCGAGGTGCAGATGAACGACGTCATCGGCATGGCCTACCGTGGGCACGGCTCCAAGGTCATCTTCGATTTCGACAAGGGCATGGGCCAGTCCACGTGCGTTGCCTGTGGCGAGTGCGTTCAGGCCTGCCCAACTGGCGCGCTCATGGAGTCGAGCCTGCTCGACAAGAGCGGCAAACGGACCGCATTCGAGGACAAGTCGGTCGATACGCTATGCCCTTACTGCGGCGTCGGCTGTCAGACGACGGTTCACGTCAAAGACGATAAGATCCTCTACGTTGACGGCCGTGACGGCCCTGCCAACAACAACCGGCTGTGCGTCAAGGGCCGCTTCGGCTTCGACTACATCCATCACCCGGACCGGCTGACCAAGCCGCTGATCCGCCGCGACGGCGTCGCCAAGGACGCCAACATGCAGATCCGCCGGGACGAGGTCGACAAATACTTCCGCGAGGCGACGTGGGAGGAGGCGCTGGCCAAGGCCGCGGGCGGCCTCAAGGCAATCCACGCGCGCGACGGCGGCAAGGCGATCGCAGGCTTCGGCTCAGCCAAGGGCTCCAACGAGGAGGCCTATCTCTTCCAGAAGCTGATCCGGCAGGGCTTCGGCACCAACAACGTCGATCATTGCACCAGGCTTTGCCACGCCTCCTCCGTCGCGGCGCTGATGGAGGGCCTGAACTCCGGCGCTGTTACGGCCCCGTTCACGGCCGCCAAGGATTCCGACTGCATCATCGTGATCGGCGCGCGGCCCGCGGAGAACCATCCAGTCGCAGCGACCTTCCTGAAGAACGCCGCCAAGCGCGGCGCGAAGCTGATCGTCATAGATCCGCGCGGGCAGAACCAGGGCATCAGTCGCTACGCCTCGCACATCCTGCAGTTCAAGCCGGGCCGCGACGTCGCCCTGCTCAACGCCATGCTGAACGTGATCATCACGGAGGGGCTGGTCGACATCCAGTACGTTCACACCGGAGAAGATGGAGCCCGTGTGCGGTATTCCCGCCGCCACCATCCGCGAGGTCGCCCGCCTTTATGCCCGCTCGGAGCGCTCGATCATCTTCTGGGGCATGGGCATCTCGCAGCACACCCACGGCACGGACAATGCCCGCTGCCTGATCGCGCTAGCCCTGGTGACCGGGCAGATCGGCCGCCCGGGATCGGGGCTGCATCCCCTGCGCGGGCAGAACAACGTCCAGGGCGCGTCGGACGCGGGCCTCATACCCATGGTCTTCCCGGACTATCGCTCGGTCGAGGATCCCAACATCCGCAAGGAGTACGAGGACTTCTGGGGTACCGCGCTCGATCCAAAGCGGGGCCTTACTGTCGTCGAGATCATGCACGCCGTCCATGACGACGTGATCAAGGGCATGTACGTCCTGGGCGAGAACCCGGCCATGTCCGACCCCGACGTGCAGCATGCCCGGGAGGCGCTGGCGCATCTCGAGCATCTGGTCGTGCAGGACATCTTCCTCACCGAAACCGCGTGGCACGCGGACGTCGTGCTGCCGGCCTCGGCGCATGCGGAGAAATGGGGCAGCTTCACCAATACTAACCGACAGGTGCAGATTGCGCGGCCGGTCGTCTCGCCGCCGGGCGGTGCGAAGCAGGACTGGCAGCTCATCCAGGAGCTTGCGCAGCGGGTGGGCCTGAACTGGAGCTACCGCGACGTCGGCG
>WNFL01128444.1_pt1 | contig 10693 bp, 6 predicted proteins | sample 5400361 | NCBI WGS metagenome assembly WNFL01 (sample SAMN13153351, study PRJNA577476) | soil metagenome | isolation source: 40 cm soil on Douglas fir-dominated hillslope | place: USA:California | collected 2013-09-17 | reverse complement strand
ACGACGTACTCGACCGGCACGCCGTTCTTCTTCACGGCTTCCACGATCTCGTCGCTCTCGGGCTTGATGACCCGCGGGTCGTTGGCGCCCTGCACCACGTAGAGCGGGCGGATGATGTTCTTCGCGTGGAAGAGCGGCGAGGCGGCGATGAGCATCTCCTTGTCCTTCGTGGGATCGCCGATCTCCTGGTAGAGCGCGAGGCGGGCCGACTCCCAATAGGGCGGGATGCTCTCCAGCGTTCGCACCCAGTTCGACACGCCGAAGATGTCGACGCCGACCTTGAACGACTCCGGACGGAAGGCGAGCGCGGCGAGCACCATGTAGCCGCCGTAGCTGCCTCCCATGATCCCGATCTTCGCCGGATCGACGTGGCCCAGGCTCGCGAGGAAGGTCTTCGCCTCGATGCAATCCCACAACGGCTCGCGCCCGTGCTTCTGGTCGTCGGCCGCGAAGAAGGTCTTTCCGTAGCCGGAGCTGCCGCGGTTGTTGATCGCGAGCACGGCATACCCGTGGTTGGCCAGGAACTGCGCGAGCGAGTTGTAGCCGCGCGTGCTTTGCCCCCCGGGACCGCCATGCACGAGCAGCACCGCGGGGACCCTGTTCGCGGGCGTGGCGACGAGCGGCTTGAAGTAGATCGACGGGATCACCATGCCGTCGAAGGACTTGAAGCGAACGACCTGCGTGTCCACGAGGTCGACGGCATTGATCTCGGGGTTGAGGGCCTTGGTGAGCCGCGTCGCCTTGCGCGCCGCGACGTCGTAGACGTAGAGGTCGCTGGGGGCGCGGTCGCCGTTCACATAGAAGGCGATGTGCCGGCCCTTGTTGCCGAAGCGCACCGTGCGCAGCTCGCCCGCCGGAATGCCCTCGAGCTTGAGGGGTTTCTCGTCGCCGCCCTCGACCACGCGCACGGTCGTGCGGCCGTCCTGGTTCACGCCCGTCACCCGGAAGCGGCCATCACGGGAGAAATACGTGAAGACCACGTCCCAATCGGCCTTCTCGTGCTCCTTCATGGCGCCGGTGGCGAGGTCATGCGTGCGCACGCTGGTGAACTCGCTGCCCTCGTCCGAGAGGAGGAAGAGGCGCTTCGACTGCGGATCGAATGTCTCCGCGTTGTACTTGATGTTGCCCTTGTGCGGCGTGATGTGCTTGAGCTCGCCCTTGGTGACGTCGAAAAGGTAGATGTCCAAGTCGGCCGTGGTGTTGACCTTGTTCAGCGCGATCCAGTTCTCGTCGCGGCTGATGGCGGCCACGTCGAGCACCTTCTCGTTCTTGTACATCATGGTGCGTTCATAACTGCCGGCGTCGTAGCGGTAGAGATCGAACGCCTTCGGGTCGCGCTCGTTGATGAGCACGTAGAAGACCTTGCCGTCCGGACGCCATCCGGCGAATTGCGCCTTCAGCTTCTCGCCCGGCGTAAGGTCGCGCTCCGAGCCGTCGATGCCGCGCACATAGAGGTGATTCTGCTCGTTGCCGCCCTGGTCGCGCGTGTAGAGGATCCGGTCGTCATCCGGGAAGTAGCTCACCGATTGCGTCGTTTCCTTCGACTGCGTGAGCTGCGTGGGCTTGCCGCCCGCGACCGGCACCGAGTAGGCGTTGTAGATGCCGCTTTCGTTGCTGTGGAAGAGGATCCGGCTGTCATCGGCGCTGAACGACGCACCGCCCATGGCGGTCGTCTTCATGAACTGTTCGATGGTGTATTGCCTGGGCGCGCGCGGCTTGTCGGCGGCGAAGACGGCGATGGGGACGAGCAGGGCAGCGAGGGCGAGCGCGGATCGGCGCATGGGGGGGCGTTTCGGCGGGAAAGGGCGAATGATACTGGGATGCGCGCGTAGCGGCGCGCGGATTCAGTAGAGGAAGGGACCAGCTTGTGCGTGCGCCCGCGGTATTGCGCGTAGCCCGGATACGTGGCTTCGAGCCAACGCTCCTCGCGGCGCGCCTTTCCGCTACTCCAACACGGCGCCGCGTTCCTTGAGGAATCGCTTGTAATCCTCGAAGCGGATCGCGCCGCGACCCTCGCGGTCGATCGCATCGAAGTTCGTCGCGATGTGCCCGAGTCCCGCGGCACGCGCCTCTCCGCGCGTGAGCAACCCCCGTCGCGGGCGGCGGCGTCGAACGGCGCGCGCAGCCGCTGCAGGACCTCGGCGCGCAGCGCAGCGCCCTGTGTGGGCGTGCGCCCCACCGGCATCGACTTGGCGACCGAGGGTGGCACGCACGGGTCGCACATCTCGCCCTGCCGGATCACCGGCGACTGCGCGAACGCGCCCGCTGTCCAGAACGCCGCGATGAGGGCGATGAGGCGCGGCGTCAAGGCGTGCTCCCGTACCACGCGGCGAGGTCGGCCTTCTGTCGCATGCGCGAATCGTCCGTGAGGTAGGTCATGTGCCCCCCGATGTAGTTCTTCACCGTCACGTTGGGGCTCGCGAGGCGCGCGACGTCGCGCTCGCTGTTGAAGAACGGCGTGGCGATGTCATGGTATCCGCTCATCACCCGCACCTTGAGCTGGGGATTCATCGCGAGCGCGGCGCCCAGGTCGGGAATGGTGTCGGGGACCGGCAGGCTGCCGTGGCGGAAATCCCAGAACATGATGGCGTCGCTCAGCGACACGTAGCTCGACGGCGTCGTGTAGCGCAGCTCGTTCGTGAGGTACTCCGCGATGCGCACGTCGAACGACGGCGAGATGAGGTACGACGCAGGGTCGTTGCCCGTGGGCCCCGGCGGGCCGGTGACGCGCGCGTCATAGCGGCCGTACTGCACTCCGCCGCGAAGGTTGTTGCGGAAGAACTTGGGTCCCATGTTGAAGCGCTGCCGCCACAGCGACGCAGGCATCCCCGTGTATCCCTGCAGCGGCCCGAGGAGCGCTTCCGGAGCGAGGGAGTTGGTGAGGAAGGTGGCGGTGGCGGGCGCATATGTCGTCGTCGCGTAGGCGCGCATCTGCTGCATGTAGTCCGGGATCTGCGCGGGCGCGGGGCTGGGCGATGCCAACCCGTGCCACGCACCCGCCGCGGAGTAGCTCGGCAGGTAAGTGAAGCAGCTCCTCTGGTTCTCGATGCCGTCGCAGTTGCTCATGTAGTCCATTGCCGGCGATTGCAGCACGACACCCGCGAGGTGCACGCCCGCCGATTCCAGAAGCGAGGCGAGGATGCCCGATCGCGGCCCGCCATACGACTCGCCATAGAGGTACTTGGGCGACGAGGCCCGGTTGTTCACGTCGACATACCGCATCACGAAATCGCGGAAGACGGCGGCGTCGACATCCACGCCCCAGAAGCTCGAATTGGTGTTGGGCGCGATTGCCTGCGACAGGCCGCTGCCCGGCGCATCGACGAAGACGAGGTCGGAGACATCCAGCAGCGTTTCCGCGTTGTCCACGAGCGAGAAAGGCGTGGGACCCGAGTGGTCGGGCGCCCCCGTCGCGATGCGCCGCGGCCCGAACGATCCAAGATGCAGCCATACCGTCGCGGAACCGGGGCCTCCGTTGTAGAAGAAGGTGACCGGGCGCGTAGCCGGCGCCGCGCCATCGAGCGTGTAGGCGACGTAGAAGAACGACGCTTCGGCCACGCGTGGCGTGGGCGAGAGGGCCGTGAGGTGTCCCGCGGTCGCCGTGTACTGGAGCGTCGTCCCACCGACCGTCGCGCCGTGGTGCGTGACCGCGGTGACCTCGTTGGGGGAGGTGAGCGATGCGCCGCCGGCCGACGAATACGTGAGCGGATCGACGAACGCCTGCGGCGCAGGCGGGGCAGGGCTCGAGGGCGCGCCGCCGCCCCCGCCGCCCGAGCAAGCGGCGAGGATGAACGCGAGCGTTGCGAGGAGCCGCTTCAGGCGGTGACGGCCGCGGCCGGCGCTTTCGCGACCAGTTCCCGCAGCACGAACGGCAGGATGCCGCCGTGCAGGTAGTAGTCGACTTCGATCGGCGTGTCGACGCGCAGCAGCACCGGCACTTCCTTCACGGATCCGTCCTTGCGATGGATCACGAGCTTCACGTCCATCTGCGGGCGGATTCCGTTCTCCAGACCCGTGACGTCGATCATCTCGTCGCCCTTGATGCCGAGCGAGTCGACCGAGTCCGTGCCCTTGAACTGCAGCGGCAGCACGCCCATGCCGACGAGGTTGGAGCGATGGATGCGTTCGTAGGAGCGCACGCACACCGCCTTCACGCCGAGGAGCGCCGTGCCCTTGGCCGCCCAGTCGCGGGACGACCCGGAGCCGTATTCCTCGCCGCCGAAGACGACGGTGGGCGTGCCCTGCGCGATGTACTTCATGGCCGCGTCGTAGATGAACATCTGCTCGCCGGATGTCTGGAAGAGCGTCACGCCGCCTTCGACGCGCGTGCCATCGGCCTTGAGCGGGAGCATCAGGTTCTTGATGCGCACGTTCGCGAACGTGCCGCGCATCATCACCTCGTGGTTGCCGCGGCGCGCGCCGTAGCTGTTGAAGTCGGCCTTCTGCACGCCGTGGGCGACGAGGTACTGGCCGGCGGGAGACGACTCCTTGATGGAGCCGGCGGGCGAGATGTGGTCGGTGGTCACCGAATCACCAAAGATGCCGAGCACACGCGCGCCGTGCACGTCGTGCGCGTGGCCCGCGCTCATGCCGAAGTCCCTGAAGAACGGCGGCTCGGCGATGTAGGTGGACTTGGGCCAGTTGTAGACCTGACCGCTCGCGCTCGGCACCGCGGCCCACATCGGGTTGTCCTTGGTGAAGTCGCTGTACATGCGAGCGAAGGTCTGCGGGTCGCGCGCGAACTTGAGAAGCGCTTCCACTTCCGCGGTGGTGGGCCAGATGTCCTTGAGGTATACCGGGCCGTCCTTGCCCTGGCCGACCGGCTCGCTCTCCAGGTCCTTCAGGACCGTGCCGGCGATGGCGTACGCGACCACGAGCGGCGGCGAGGCGAGGAAGTTCGCGCGCAGGTTCGGATGGATGCGCGCCTCGAAATTGCGGTTGCCGGAGAGCACGGCGGCGCACACGAGGTCGTTCTCGACGATGGAGAGGTCGATCGACTCGGCGAGCGGGCCCGCATTGCCGATGCAGGTGGTGCATCCGTAGCCCGAGAGGTAGAAATTGAGCTTCTCGAGATACTGCAGGAGTCCCGCGGCCTTGAGGTACTCGGTGACGACGCGCGATCCGGGGGCGAGCGAGGTCTTCACGTGCGCCTTCACCGTGAGGCCTTTCTCGACCGCCTTCTTCGCGAGCAGTCCCGCGGCGATGAGCACGCTGGGGTTGGAGGTGTTGGTGCACGAGGTGATCGCGGCGATCAGCACGTCGCCGGAGCCCAGGTCCATGCCATCCTTCGTCTTGAAGCGCCTGGCCAGGTCGTCGGGTTTCTTCGAGAAGCCGTTGGAGGCGACGGGGGCGGCGAAGAGCTCCGTGAACTTCGATTTCAGCTTGCCCATCTCGATGCGGTCCTGCGGGCGCTTCGGTCCTGCCAGCGACGTGCGCACGGTGCCGAGGTCCATCTCGAGCACCTGCGTGTAGTCGATGTCGCCCTTCTTCGAGACGCCGAACATCTCCTGGGCCTTGAAGTACGCCTCGATGGCGGAGACCTCGTCGGGCGCCCGGCCGGTATAGCGGAAATACTCGATGGTCTTCTCATCGACGGGGAAGAAGCCCATGGTGGCGCCGTATTCGGGCGCCATGTTGGCGATGGTCGCGCGATCCGGGACGGAGAGCGAGCGGGTCCCTTCGCCGAAGAACTCGACGAACTTGCCCACCACCTTCGCCTTGCGAAGCATCTCGGTCACGGTGAGCACGAGGTCGGTCGCGGTCACGCCTTCGCGCAGCTGTCCCGTGAGGTTCACGCCGACCACGTCGGGCGTGAGGAAATAGACCGGCTGGCCCAGCATGCCGGCCTCCGCTTCGATGCCGCCTACGCCCCAGCCCACGACGCCCACGCCATTGATCATCGTCGTGTGGCTGTCGGTGCCGACCAGCGAGTCCGGGTAGTACATGCCGTTCTTGCTGAACACGCCGCGCGCCAGGTATTCGAGGTTGACCTGGTGGACGATGCCGATGCCCGGGGGCACGACCTTGAACGTGTCGAAGGCCTGCATGCCCCATTTCATGAACTGGTAGCGCTCGCGGTTGCGCGAGAACTCGAGCTTCATGTTGAGGTCGAGGACGTTCGGCGCCCCGTAGTGGTCGACCTGCACCGAGTGGTCGACGACGAGGTCGACGGGGGCCAGCGGCTCGATGATCTTGGCGTTCTTGCCGAGACGCGCGGCCACGCTGCGCATCGCGGCGAGGTCGGCGAGCACCGGGACGCCGGTGAAGTCCTGCAGCACGATGCGCGCGAGGATGAACGGGATCTCGTCGGTGCGCGCACCCGTGGCCTTCCAGCCGGCGAGCTGCTTCACGTGTTCCTCGGTCACCTTCTTGCCGTCCACGTTGCGCAGCACGCTCTCCAGCACCACGCGAATCGAGATGGGCAGGCGCTTCACGTTGGGGAAGGCCTGCGCGAGGGCCGGCAGCGAGTAGTACTGCCCGGACTTGCCCGCGGAGGGTTGGAAGGTCTTCAGCGTGTTGAAGGCGTTGTGTGCCATGTCTTTTTTCCTCGTTACTTGGCGGGTGCCGGTGCAGGCCGGATCTGTACATCGTACTCGCGGCTGCGGTCGTCGCGGCACACGCCGCCGCCGCTTCCGTAGCCGCTCTTCAGCTCGCAGCGCAGGCCGCTACCGTCGCCCGCGCGCAGCAGCGCCTTGGCGGCGCCGCCTTCAGGGTTGTCCATCGTGACGAAGCCGCCCCCGAATCCGCCGAAGCCGCGTCCGCGAGCGCCCCAGCCGACGCCGCCGGAGACGTAGCCTGAGGTGTAGACGGGCTGCGTCTCGACCCATGTGCCGCTGTAGGTCTTCCCTTCGATGGTGATGCTGATGGGGCCTTCGGGACCGCCGAAGAATTGCGCGGTGCCGGTGTAGATCGTGCCGCTGTCGCGCGGCATGACCGTGAGCACATAGTCGGTGGTGGCGCAGCCGGCGAGGGCGAGCGCAGCGAGGAGGGTCGTGATGTGTCGCATCGTGTTTCCTTTCGGGGAGATCAAATCACCATCATGTCCACGAACTGGTGGACGGGTGTTGCCTCCAGCTGCTTTTGGTCCATGCACAGCTCGAGGATGGCGGCGCGCTGCTTCTCCGGAAAGCGTCGCGCAAGGTTGGTCCGGAACTTCTCGACCAGCACCGGCATTCCTTCCTTGCGCCGGCGCTTGTGGCCGATGGGATATTCAACAACGATTTCCCCCAGTTTCTTCCCGTCCGTGAATTCCACCGTGAGCGCGTTGGCGATCGATCGCTTCTGCGGGTCGTGATAGTCCTTCGTGAACTGCTTGTCCTCGACGCAGGTGATCTTGTCGCGGAGCGCGTCGATGCGCTTGTCGATCGCGACGGCGTCCTCGTAGTCCTCCGCTGTGAGGTGCCCGAAGAGGATCGGCACCGCCACCATGTACTGGATGCAATGGTCGCGGTCCGCCGGGTTGTTGAGCGGGCCCTTCTTGTCGATGATGCGGATGCACGCTTCGTGGGTGCGGATGGTGATCTTCCGGATGTCCTCGGCGGTCTTGCCCAGGCGCAGGAGCTCCTCGTTGATCCGCATCGCGGCCTCCACCGCCGTTTGCGAGTGGAATTCCGCGGGGAACGAGATCTTGAAGAGCACGTGCTCCATCACGTAGCTGCCATACGGGCGCTGGAACTTGAACGCGTTGCCCTTGAAGAGCACGTCGTAGAAGCCCCACGTCTTCGCCGTGAGGACGGACGGATAGCCCATCTCGCCGGTCTTCGCGATGAGCGCCAGGCGCACGGCGCGCGAGGTGGCGTCGCCCGCGGCCCAGCTCTTGCGCGAGCCCGTGTTGGGCGAATGGCGGTAGGTGCGAAGCGACTGGCCGTCCACCCACGCGAGCGAGACCGCGTTGATGATCTCGTCGCGCGTGAGGCCCAGCATCTGCGCGACCACGGCGGTCGATGCCACCTTCACCAGCACCACGTGGTCCAGGCCCACCTTGTTGAAGCTGTTTTCCAGCGCGATCACGCCCTGGATCTCGTGCGCCTTGATCATCGCGGTGAGCACGTCGCGCACCGTGAGCGGCGCCTTGCCGGCGGCGAGGTTGTTGCGCGAGATCCAGTCGGCGGTGGCGAGGATGCCGCCCAGGTTGTCCGAGGGATGCCCCCACTCGGCGGCGAGCCACGTGTCGTTGAAGTCGAGCCAGCGGATCATCGCGCCGATGTTGAAGGCCGCTTGCACGGGGTCGAGCTGGAACGAGGTGCCGGGGACTTTCGCGCCGTTGGGGACGACGGTGCCTGGAACGATGGGTCCCATGAGCTTGGTGCACGCGGGAAACGAGAGCGCCTCGAAGCCGCAGCCCAGCGTATCCATGAGGCAGTAGCGCGCGGTCTCGTACGCCTCCTTGCTGGCGACCTTGTACTTCTCGACGTAGTCGACGATGTCGACCAGGACCTTGTCCGGATCGGGCCTTACATTGCTGATATGTGCCGACACTTGGTTCTTCTCCCGCCTTCGCTTTTCAGTTATTTCCTCTTGGCAAGAGGAACGAATTCCAGGTTCTCCGGGCCGGTGTAGTTGGCCGAGGGGCGGATGATCTTGCCGTCGATGCGCTGCTCGATCACGTGCGCGGCCCAGCCGGAGGTACGAGAGATCACGAAGAGCGGCGTGAACATCGCCGTGGGCACGCCCATCATGTGGTACGAGGTGGCGCTATACCAGTCGAGGTTCGGGAACATCTTCTTCTCCCGCCACATCACTTCCTCGACACGCGCCGAGATGTCGTAGAGCTTCATGTTCTTCGCCTCCTGCGACAGGCGCCGCGCGACTTCCTTGATCACCTGGTTGCGCGGGTCGGCGATCGTGTACACCGGGTGGCCGAAGCCGATGATCACCTGCTTCTCGCCCACGCGGCGCACGATGTCCTTCTCGGCGTCGTCGACGTTGTCGTAGCGACCGATGGTGTCGAAGGCGAACTCGTTGGCTCCGCCGTGCTTCGGGCCCTTGAGCGCGCCGATCGCGCCCGTGATGGCTGAATACATGTCCGAGCCCGTGCCGGCGATGACGCGCGCGGCGAACGTGGAGGCATTGAACTCGTGCTCCGCGTAGAGGTTCAACGACGTGTGCATCGAGCGCACCCAGAGATCCGAGGGCTTGCGCCCGTGCAGCAGGTGCAGGAAGTGGCCGCCGATGGACTCGTCGTCGGTCTCCACCTCGATGCGCCGGCCCGAATGAGAGAAATGGAACCAGTAGAGGAGCATCGAGCCCTGGCAGGCCATCAGGCGGTCGGCGATGTCGCGCGCCTCGGCGAGCTTGTGGTCCTCGCCCTCGGGCAGCACCGCTCCCATCGCGGAGCAGGCCGTGCGCAGCACGTCCATCGGGTGCGTGGAGGCCGGGATGGATTCGAGGATGTCCTGCACGTCCATCGGAATGCCGCGAAGCGACCGCAGCTTGCCCTTGTACGCCGTGAGCTCCGCGGCGTTGGGGAGCTTCCCGTGCACGAGGAGGAAGGCGACTTCCTCGAATTCGGTCTTCTCGGCGAGGTCGAGGATGTCGTAGCCGCGGTAATGGAGATCGTTGCCGGTGCGCCCGACGGTGCACAACGCGGTATTGCCGGCCGGCACGCCCGAGAGGGCGACCGACTTCTTCGGCTTGAGAGCGGTTGCGGGAGCGGCGGCTTCTGTCTTTGTCGTCATCACTTTGTCTTCGCGAAAAGCGCGTCCAGCTTGCGCTCGTAGTCGTAGTAGCCGAGGTACCGGTAGAGGTCCTCGCGTGTCTGCATGTTCGGCACGGAGCCTTTCTGCGTTCCCTTCGCGCGCAGCTCCGAGTACACATTGAGCGCGGCGAGGTTGGCGGCGCGGAACGCCGACAGGGGATAGAGCGCGATCGCGGTGCCGGCCTTGCGCAGCTCCTCGAGCGTGAAGAGCGGCGTCTTGCCGAACTCCGTGATGTTCGCGAGGACCGGCACCTTCACCGCGTCCACGACGCGCTTGTACATCTCGAGGTCGGTCACCGCCTCGGGGAAGATGCCGTCGGCGCCGGCCTCGACGCAGGCCACGGCGCGCTCGACCATGCGGTCGAATCCTTCCGAGGCGAGGGCGTCGGTGCGCGCGATGATGAAGAAATCCGGGTCGGTCCTTGCATCCACGGCGGACTTCACGCGGTCGATCATCTCTTGCTGGCTCACGAGCTCCTTGCCGGGACGATGCCCGCAGCGTTTGGCGCCCACCTGGTCCTCGATGTGCATCGCCCCGGCGCCGAACTTGATGAGCGACTTCACCGTGCGCGCGACATTGAAGGCGCTCGCGCCGAACCCGGTGTCCGCATCCACGAGGAGCGGCAGGTCGCACACGTCCGTGATGCGGCGCACGTCCGTCAGCACGTCATCGAGGTTGGAGATTCCGAGGTCGGGCACGCCGAGCGAGCCGGCGGCGACCCCTCCGCCCGACAGGTACACCGCGCGATAGCCGCTCGCCTTGGCGAGGATCGCGTGATACGCGTTGATGGCGCCGACCACCTGCAGCGGTTTCTCGTCCTTCAGCGCCTGCCTGAATTTCGCTCCTGGGCTCATGGATCTCTTTGGAAAAATGCTTCGGAAGCTTCGTCGGGGAGCGCGACGCCGGTCACCTTCGCCTTCTGCAGCAGCTCCCAGAAGTAGCGGTAGGTCGCGCGGTCGTGCAACTCGCCCTGGTATTGGATCGGGCCCCAGCTC
>WNFL01429207.1_pt1 | contig 10694 bp, 8 predicted proteins | sample 5400361 | NCBI WGS metagenome assembly WNFL01 (sample SAMN13153351, study PRJNA577476) | soil metagenome | isolation source: 40 cm soil on Douglas fir-dominated hillslope | place: USA:California | collected 2013-09-17 | reverse complement strand
TAATCGGAATCGATTATGGGCGGAAAAGTTGATCGGTTCTAAAGTGTTAGAGTATCCCGCAGCGGGGAATCTGTATGCTATTTCAAAGAAACACGCGCACCTTGGTCGCGCTTACCCTTATCTTCATTTCCACAGGTGCCATTCTTGGCCCCAGATCCAGCCTCGCAAGTTGAATTCATGCATTGGGGCGGTTAACAGAGGTCTGCTCGCGGCAACCTAACTCTTGCGGTAGCTAACGTTCAGTTAGGCTTCCGATTAAAACGGTATCGCGCTTCGGAAATTTCTCCCGACGACGACCCTTGATGATCGTGCTCGCCAGTCCAAAGCGTACGACGAGGGACCATTGGAGAAAGAGCGCTCATGTGCACGAAGGCGTCATGCGTAACCTCTTCGAATTGAGGGCAGGGCACAATGCCGGGGTGGAGAGGCTGAACGGAGGCAATACGTGTCTATTTTACCTCGCCGGCGAAGCCTCACTCACTTGCAAATTTAAGCATTCGGCACTATACAGCGCATATCTCACACGCGGGATTATGTCGTTCTGGGCCGTTAGCGGCCCTTTTTGACATTCCGGTGATGGCTTTGCCATCCACACCCGCGGAGGCTAAACCGGAAGAAGGAAAATCATGTCGCTACCACAATTTACGATGCGCCAGCTTTTGGAAGCCGGCGTCCATTTCGGCCACCAGACGCACCGCTGGAACCCGAAGATGCAAGACTATCTCTTCGGTATGCGCAATAAGATCCACATCATCGATCTCTCGAAAACGGTGCCTCTTCTGCACCAAGCCGTGGTCGTTGCCAGCGATGTCGTCGCGCAGGGCGGCCGCATACTTTTCGTGGGAACGAAACGGCAGGCTTCGGATGCCATCGCCGATGCTGCAAAGCGCTGCGCGCAATATTATGTCAATCACCGCTGGCTCGGCGGGATGCTGACGAACTGGAAGACTATCACCAACTCCATCAAGCGCTTGCGTTACCTCGACGATCTTATCGCAGGCGAAGCGCAGGGCTTCACCAAGAAGGAGCTTTTGCAGCTTACGCGCGAGCGCGACCGGCTTGAGCAAGAGCTTGGCGGCATCAAGGACATGGGCGGCGTACCTGACCTTTTGTTCGTGATCGACACCAACAAGGAATCGATCGCAATCGCTGAGGCGCTGAAGCTGAAAATTCCCGTCATCGCCGTGATCGACAGCAACAGCAACCCCGATGGCGTCACCTATCCGGTCCCGGGCAATGACGACGCAGGGCGTGCCATCACGCTCTACTGCGACTTGCTCGCACGGGCCGCTATCGATGGTATAGGACGCGCTCAAGGTGGAGCTGGCGTCGACATCGGGGAGGCTGAAGAAGTGACCGAGGCGGCCTTGGAAGAAGCACCCGTCGAGCTCGCCCAAAACGGCAAGGCTGGCGCGCATACCCAAAGCGTGGAAACGGCGAAGCCTGCGCCTGCTAAATCGCCCCCGGCGGAAGCCGCGGTTGCCGAAGGCGACCAGACTTCAACCCTCGAAGCGCTGGCCGAACCGCAGGGCGAGAAAGACGATCTCAAGAAGATTCGCGGGATCACAAAGACCAACGAAAAGAAGCTTAACGAACGCGGGATTTTTCATTATTGGCAGATCGCAAGCTTTACCCAAGATAACCTCGACGAGATCGATCGCCTTCTTCATGGGAATGGTCAGATCGCAAAAGGCGATTGGGTCGATCAGGCGCGCGAACTGACAAGCTAAACAAGCTGGAATGCGCCTTCGGGCGCTTTTCTCCGCCGCAAACTTATGAGGTAGCACATGGCTGCGATTACGGCCGACATGGTTAAAAACCTTCGCGAAAAGACCGGCGCCGGCATGATGGACTGTAAGACGGCCTTGAGTGAATCGGCGGGCGATATGGACGGCGCCATTGATTGGTTGCGCGCCAAGGGGCTTTCAAAGGCTGCCAAGAAGGCAGATCGCGTTGCGGCCGAGGGCTTGATCGGCGTTGCGTCGGCTGCAAAGGCGGGTGCCGTCGTGGAGGTCAACTCGGAGACAGACTTCGTCGCGAGAAATGCGGAGTTCCAGAAGGTTGTGGCAGAGATCGCAAAGATTGCCCTCAAGGCGGGCGGGGATGTCGCGAAGCTCAGCGCGATGGAGTATCCGAAGAAAAAGGTTACTGTCGCTGACCATTTGAAGGAACTTGTCGGAACGATCGGGGAGAATATCTCGCTGCGAAGGACTGCTTCTCTCAAGGTCAACGATGGAGTGGTTGCGACCTATGTTCACAACCAAGCCACGCCCGGCATGGGGAAGATCGGCGTCCTAGTCTCGCTTGAATCGACGGGCGACAAAGAGAAGCTGAGCGAGATCGGCCGTCAGGTGGCTATGCATATCGCAGCCACAAATCCACTTGCGTTGAAGGACGAGGATGTCGATCCCGCAGTTGTAGAACGCGAGCGCGCCATCTTTACCGAGCAGGCGAAAGAGAGCGGGAAGCCCGAGAAGGTCATCAAACAGATGATCGAAGGGCGCATCAAGAAGTTCTATCAAGAGGTTGTCCTGTTGAAGCAGGCCTTCGTAATTAATCCCGATCAGACCGTCGAACAGTCTTTGAAAGAAGCGGAGAAAGCGGCGGGAGCGCCGATCACGGTGACTGCCTTCGTGCGATATGAACTCGGCGAGGGCATCAAGGCGGACAAGGGCGACTTTGCGGCCGAGGTTGCCGCCGCGGCAGGTAAACAATAGTACCGAGCTACCTTGCAGGGGCGGCGCCAGCCGCCCTCTACTTGCGCCTTCCGCAAAGGAACGAGAAATGCCGCCACTCCCATACTCCCGCCCGCTGATCAAGATCTCTGGTGAGGCGCTTATGGGAAGTGGCCGCTATGGCATCGACACCGATGCGCTCGACGGCATAGCGCTGGACATCGCCGATGTCGCCAAGCGCGGAGCGCGCGTCGCCGTGGTTGTCGGCGGCGGAAACATTTTCCGGGGATTGGCGGGGACCGCCGGAGGAATAGATCGCGTCAAGGGCGATTTCATGGGAATGCTGGCCACAATCATGAATGGCCTTGCCCTCGAGCAGGCGCTTAAGCATCATGGCCAGCCTGTATCTCTTTATACAGGTTTGCCGGCACCCACGGTCTGCAAGACCTTCTCCCGCGATGAAGCAAACGCAGACCTCGATAAGGGATGGGTCACAGTGCTTGCCGGGGGCACCGGAAATCCATTTTTCACGACGGACACGACCGCCGCGCTGCGGGCTGCGGAACTCGAATGCGATGCGATCCTCAAAGCAACCCAGGTTGACGGCATTTATTCCGCCGACCCCAAACTAGATCCACGCGCCGAGCGCTACGACCGGCTCACCTTTTCGCAGATTTTGGCGCGCGATCTCAAAGTTATGGATGCCGCCGCGATCGCTCTTGCACGGGATAATTCAATTCCGATTGTGGTGTTTTCTCTTCACCAAAAAGGGGCTATCGGAAAAGTATTGCGCGGTGAGGCCCTTTGCAGCGTTGTGGGAAGCGATCCCGCACCATAAATCAAGTTCAGGTCAACAACGAAGGCGCAAGCATAAAAGGGGACGGAGATGGCAGGCGGCAACTTCGAAATCCAAGAGATTGAAAAGCGCATGAAGGGCGCTGTTAGCGCTCTGAAAGCGGAGTTTGGCGGATTACGCACCGGGCGAGCAAGCACGACACTTCTTGATCCGATCATGGTCAACACGTCTTACGGGGCAAAAATGCCTCTCAATCAGGAGCCCCGCCTCATTACGGTGCAAGTGTGGGACCGGGGAAACCTATCAGCGGTGGAAAAGGCGATCCGGGAGTCGGATTTGGGGCTTAATCCCGTTATCGACGGGCTGACGCTTCGCCTGCCAATTCCGGAGCTGAACCAGGAACGGCGCCAGGAACTCGTGAAGATCGCCAGAAAATACACGGAGCAGGCACGCGTTGCGGTCCGGAACGTTCGCAAGGATGGCATGGACCAGATCAAGAAATTAGAGAAAGACGGCAAAATTAGCGAGGACGATAGCGCTTCGCTGTCCACAAAGGTTCAAGATATAACTGACCGGACGATCAAGGACATCGACGGGTCACTTGCGTCGAAAGAGCAAGAGATTATGCAGGTTTAGGCAGTTTCATAAATTTCCCGCGTCAAGCTTAACGCAGGTTTATCCGTTTACGCTGCATCGTGTGTCTGCAGAGCGCGGACAAAAAGTGGTTGCGGCAATTTCGTTCGCTTTATTGTCGCGCAATCGTAGGCTATATACCGCGCTGCAAAGCGCACGTTTCAGTTAATGGGTTGCTAAGACTATGAGACTGCATGAACAGGCCGTCACGCTTGGAAAAGAGCGCCCTTACCCGAAACATATCGCCATCATCATGGATGGGAACGGCCGGTGGGCAGCACAACGGGGCCTTCCGCGGACCGAGGGCCATCGCCGGGGAGTCGAGAGCACGAAGGAGTGCGTGCGGGCGGCATCTGATCTCGGAATATCGTACCTAACCCTTTTCAGCTTCTCGTCAGAAAATTGGAAGCGCCCGCCTATCGAAGTAACATACCTCATGGGCCTTCTCCGGCGCTTCATCCGCCGTGATCTGGCTGAGCTTCACAAGAACAATGTACGATTGCGTGTGATCGGATCCGACGAAGGCGTGCCCGTCGATCTCGTTACAATGATACGCGAAGCCGTGATTTTAACCCGGGACAACACTGGCCTTCAGCTCATCATTGCCTTTAATTATGGTGCCCGGGACGAGATCGTTCGCGCAGCTAAGTGCCTGGCCGAGCGTGTCAAATCGGGCGAACTCGCAGCCGAGGATATCACCCAGGAGGCGCTTGCTGCCCACTTCGATACCGCAGGCATTCCGGACCCAGATCTTCTCATCCGCACAAGCGGCGAGCAGCGCATCAGTAATTTTCTACTATGGCAGTGTGCCTACTCCGAATTTTTATTCGTTGATAATTTCTGGCCGGACTTTACAAGACAGACACTGGAAAGTGCGATCGCGTCCTATCTTCAACGCGAACGGCGTTTCGGCGGCCTAGCTGGCTAGGGGTTGCGGACTCCCAGCGGCGGACTTAGCAGTCGAAGGGATAATGGCAAAGCCTATAAGTTCAGAGCTCGTTCTCAGGATAAACTCAGCTATCCTTCTTGTTGGGCTGACGCTTGCCTTGACCTATGCTGGACCGCAAACTTTCGCGGCGCTTATTCTGTTCTTCGCGGCAGTGATGAGCTGGGAGTGGGGCCGCGTGGTTCGAAGCCGCGGCACGGACACTATTTTTCTTCTGCAAGTTATCGCAATCGTCATCTCGGGCCTTCTCACGCTTGAGAAATATCCCGCCTGGGCCTTTGCGGTTATCGCGGCTGCAACCTGGATGGTTTTTTGGCTCCATAACGAAGCCCACCTCGCGAGCGATCCGTGGTGGTCGTCTGCCGGCGTTTATTATACTGGCTTTCCGGCCATCGCAATGATCGCCATCCGCCAAGACCCGGAGTACGGGTTCCACGCAATCCTTTATCTCTTTCTCGTCGTTTGGTCGGCAGATACGGGCGCCTTTTTCACCGGGAGGCTGATCGGAGGGCCAAAGCTCGCCCCTTCTATTTCACCGAACAAAACTTGGTCGGGGCTCCTTGGAGGCGCACTTGCCGCCTGTGCGGCGGGCGTTGCTTTTGCGATATGGCTGGGTCACACATCGATCCCAATTCTGGGGGGGCTAAGCGTTGTTCTCGCTCTCATCGCTCAAGGTGGCGATCTGGGCGAGTCGTTCATCAAGCGATTTTTTGGAGTGAAGCATTCGAGCGGGCTCATCCCTGGACACGGGGGCGTACTCGATCGCTTGGACGGTCTTGTTTTTGCGGCAATGGGCGCTGGTCTCATCGCCGTGGCTGCCGACCCCTTGAAGCCCGGACGCGCGCTTTTGATTTGGTAGTGGCAGGCAGGTAGCCGTGGTCTTGGTGTGGAGCAATGATGAAAAAAAACGGGCATGCCTCCAATAACAAGGAGCAAAACGGATTGACCGGCAAAAAGCGCGTCAGCGTGTTAGGGGCAACCGGCACGATTGGACACCACACCTGCGATCTCCTCGCACTTCACCAGGAACAGTTCCAGACGGTTTCGCTGACAGCGAACCAGAACGTGGATAAGCTTGCTGGCTTGGCTGTCGCTCTTGGAGCAGAGTACGCCGCGGTCGCCGACGAGTGTATGGGTGATGATCTGCGACGTAAACTCGATGGAACGGGAATCGAGTGCGGCGCCGGCGCCAGCGCGCTGATCGAGGCGGGAGAGCGCTCGGCAGATGTCATTATGGCCTCCATTGTAGGTGCGGCGGGGCTCGCGCCTACGTTAGCCGCGTTGCGCCAGGGCACGACCGTTGCCCTTGCGAACAAGGAATGTCTTGTTTCCGCGGGTGCTTTCTTCATGAGCGAGGCGGCTCGCCACGGCACGACGCTGTTGCCGGTGGATTCGGAACATTCGGCTATATATCAGGCGCTGGATGCGGTGGATTGCGCCCACGTCGAGAGGATTGTCTTGACAGCTTCGGGAGGTCCTTTCCGAACTTGGACGCAAGCGCAGATTGCGGCTGCGCGTCCGGAGGACGCCCTGAAGCATCCCAACTGGTCGATGGGCCAGAAAATCACCATCGACAGCGCGACCCTCATGAACAAGGGTCTCGAACTGATCGAAGCTTTTCATCTCTTCAACGTGCGCGCGGATCAGCTTTCGGCCATCATCCACCCGCAATCCATCATTCATGCACTTGTTTATTATTGCGACGGTTCCGTCATTGCCCAAGCGAGCTTGCCCGACATGCGGACGCCCATAGCCTACAGCCTCGCATGGCCCGCCCGGCTCGATGCCGATTTCCAGCGTCTTGATCTCGCGACCGCTGGCTCGTTGACATTCGAAGAGCCCGACGAGAAGCGCTTTCCCGCGCTGAAACTTGCGAAAGACTGCCTGAAAGAGGGTGGAGCAGCGCCAACGGTCCTTAATGCCGCCAATGAGGTTGCGGTCGATGCGTTTCTGAACCGCACGATCGCTTTTCCGCAGATTGCCGCGATTGTCGAGGAGACGGTCAGTCAGGCTACATCCAGGCTTGCCGGCGTTAAGCCCGATAGTCTTGCAGCCGTCATGCATCTTGACGTGCAGGCGCGCGACATTGCCAGAATGATGATAGGCCAAGCGCGGCTTACGGCCGCTGGCGCATTAGCTCATTCTCCGCCTATTTAAGCTGATGGAGCAGCCGAGATCCCGGTCCCTGCTGGCCGCGCATCGATAATCTACCAAATCCCGAAAACGTTGGCGTGCCGATCCGGACTTCGCGCCGGGCGCGCCTTAAGGACGCACACAATGATGGCTCAAACAGTTTTCTCCGCCTTCGGCCAGCTCTTTTGGTGGACGGTCCCTTTTCTCCTGGTGCTTGGCGTTGTTGTCGTTGTTCACGAACTCGGCCATTTTCTCGCCGCCCGCGCCTTGGGCGTAAAGGTTGAAACATTTTCCATCGGATTTGGACCGGAGATTGCCGGCTTTGTTGACCGAAGCGGCACGCGCTGGCGCCTCGCCTGGATTCCGCTCGGAGGCTATGTCAAATTCAAGGGCGACGAGAGCGTGGCCAGCTTGCCTTCGCGAGAGCAGCTCGAAACGCTTAGTCCGGCCGAGCGGCAGGGAAACTTTCATACATCACCCGTCTGGCGGCGCACGCTTATCGTGCTCGCGGGCCCATTCTCGAACTTCCTTCTCAGCCTCGTGATTTTCAGCGGGATGGTGATGGCGACGGGACTCGTTTTCCAGGAGGCTCGAATCCTTTGCGTTGAGCCCGGCACGCCCGCTGCCCAGGCAGGACTTTTGGCGGGAGACAAAATACTCTCCGTTGGTGGAGAACCCGTTAAAAGTTTCGAGGATTTTAGCACTTACATAAAGCTCAACGCGCGGTCTGCGATTGATATCGCGGTCGACCGGGGCGGACAGAACCTCAGTCTGCGCGCGACGCCGGAACTTACGGAGAATGAGTGCGTCGGCAGGCTTGGCGTCGTCGGCTCTACAAGGGCCGAAGATTCGAGAGTTGTGGGCGCCAGTTTGCCCATGGCTGTCGGTGAGAGTTTCAGGCGGACTTGGCGAATCGTTGAGGGGCCATTTCAGTTTTTTGGCCAACTGTTTCGCGGAAACGCTTGCGCGAGCTCGCTCGGGGGCCCCGTAAAAATAGCTGAGGTCTCAAAAACATTTGCGTCCCAAGGCTTTATCAACCTCCTGCCGCTTATTGCCTTCATATCAGTAAGTGTTGGGCTTTTTAACCTTTTTCCCATCCCCGTGCTGGATGGTGGACACCTTTTGTTCTATGGCGCGGAAGCCATACTCGGCCGCCCATTAAACCAAAGGGCCCAAGAAATGGGTTTTCAATTTGGATTCGTTTTACTTCTCATGTTAATGATTTTCGTAACGTGGAATAACGTTGCAGAACTTGTACGTGGGCAGCCGCCTTTGAAAAAAGTCGAAAGCATATGCTCAAGGTAGAGTTCCAAGTTGGGCACATCGTACTGCCTGGTGCCGGGGGGCAACAGGCGTCTTCTGAAATCGAGACTGTGGTGGGGACAAGCCACCTTGGCGTCACAAAGTGCTAGTTTCTAGCGGAGTGACATGCTGAGTTGGGGAACCGGCGTAATAGGGGCGACTAAATCGATGCTGCGAACGAGCATAATCGGAAGGGTTCACGTAGCCCTCACAATTCTCGCGGCGGTGATGACGGTGACTGTCATAGCCGCGACGATCCAATCGACGGAGGTCTTCGCCCAAGGCGGGGGCATCCGCGATATCCGGGTCGTCGGAAACCGGCGCATCGAGCCAGAGACGGTTAGATCTTATCTGACGTTTACTGCTGGTCAGCGGTACGACACATATAAGGCCGATGAAAGCTTAAGGGCTCTTTTCGGCACCGGTCTTTTCCAAGATGTCCGCATCAATCTTGAAGGAAGCGTCGTTGTTGTTTCGGTGGTTGAAAACCCGATCATCAATCGCGTTGCTTTTGAGGGTAACACCGAAGTTAAGAGCGATACTCTTAACCAAGAGGTTCAGCTCAAGCCGCGTGCAATTTACACCCGCGCCCGTGTGCAGGCCGACGTCCAGCGCGTCTTGGATGTCTACCGGAGGCAGGGGTATTACGCAACGCAGGTTGATGCCCAGATCATCGAGCTGGATAACAACCGGATTGACCTCGTTTTTGAGATCCGGGAAGGCCCGGAAACGAAGGTCGTCGGCATCAATTTTATCGGAAATCAGGCTTTCGCCGACACTGAGCTGCGTGGCGTCATCACCACCACCGAGTCGAGCATACTTGACTTCTTGAAGCCCACATCCGTTTACGACCCCGACCGCTTCAATCTCGATCGCGAGCTGCTTCGCCGCTATTATCTTAAGAACGGTTACGCGGATATGCGCGTCGTCTCCGCTGTTGCTGACGTCGACCGCGAAGGCAAGGGCTTCTTCCTGACTTTCACGATCGATGAGGGTTCGCTCTACCACGTCGGCGGTGTCGACGTTGAAGCAACGCTTCCGTCCCTCAATGCTGACACTCTTCGCGGCAAGCTGCTTACGAAGCCAGGTGAGATATATAACGCTGAGGCCGTTGATAAAACGGTAGAGGCGCTCACCGTTTCCGTTGCCGAGCAGGGCTACGCTTTTGGTCAGGTTCGCCCCCGGATCGAGCGTTACCCGGTTTCTCAGACAATCTCTGTTGTTTACGTCGTCGAGCAAGGCCCTCGGGTTTACATCGAGCGCATCAACGTGGTTGGCAACTATAGGACAGAAGACTTCGTCATTCGCCGCGAATTCCGGGTTGCCGAAGGCGATGCCTACAACAAGATCATGGTCGATCAGGCTCGGCAGCGCTTGCTTGGGCTTGGCTTCTTCAAAGATGTCAAGATCAACAAGGAACCCGGTTCGGCACCTGACCGCGTTATCCTAACGGTTGCGGTCCAAGAACAGTCAACAGGTGAGCTTTCGTTCGCAGTTGGCTACTCATCCAACGAAGGGGTCATTGGCGAGGTGTCCTACACCGAGCGGAATTTGATGGGCACCGGCCAATACTTGCAGGTGAAGCTGTCAGGAAGCCTTGTCAGCGGGTCAGTGGACGTAAGCTGGACGGAGCCGCGCTTTCTTGATCGGAATATATCTTTCGGCGTGGACGCGTTTATTCGCAACACGGATTACACGGCCTCTTCGGGTTACACGAATGCAGGCTATGCCGACCTGAAGGTTGGCGGCAGCTTGCGGCTCGGGTTTGCCCTCGTCGATACGCTCTGGTTGAACACGAACTATACGCTCCTCCAGGACGATGTGTACAATGTCGACCCGACGGCTTCGTTCGCGGTGAAAGAGATTGCAGGCACGGCTGTGATTTCTTCGGTGGGTTATTCGTTGATCTACGACACTCGTAACAACCGGAAAAATCCATCGCGCGGTTTCTACTTCTCATGGAACCAGGATGTTGCCGGCATAGGCGGAGACATCGATTACATTCGCTCAATCGCAGAGATCAGGGCCTACTACCCGCTTACCAAAGAAATCACCCTCGTTGGCCGTGTTATCGGCGGTACAATCACTGGCTGGAACGGACAGGATGTCCGGGTCGTGGATGACTTCTACAAAGGTGGCGAGACGGTCCGGGGCTTCCAGACAGCGGGTATCGGCGCTCGTGATAAGGCAACTGGCGACTCGCTTGGCG
>WNFL01228737.1_pt1 | contig 10694 bp, 8 predicted proteins | sample 5400361 | NCBI WGS metagenome assembly WNFL01 (sample SAMN13153351, study PRJNA577476) | soil metagenome | isolation source: 40 cm soil on Douglas fir-dominated hillslope | place: USA:California | collected 2013-09-17 | reverse complement strand
TTCTTTTTCTTCATACGACTTCGCTTGTGTAATTATCTTTTTAATTTCAGGTGTTGCACAAGCCACGCAGTACGCAGTAACTTGGTCTAAACAAAAATAACTAATTCGATGGTGAGCGTTGCTGAAGCAGAAAAAATTATTCTCGGACATTTATTCAAACCTTCCATTCAGCAAATAGAGCTAGCGCTAGCAAACGGAAAAATCTTGGCTGAAGAGATAAAGGCTGATCGGGACTTGCCGCCCTTTAATCGAGCTACGATGGATGGTATCTCCATTGCCTTTGCTAGTTACGAGAGGGGCCAGCGTAAGTTTTCTATTGAAAGTTTACAAGCAGCAGGACAGATTCAACAAAATTTAGCCGATACTAAAAACTGCATCGAGATAATGACGGGAGCCCCATTGCCCATTGGCACCGACTGTGTTGTTCCATATGAAAATTTAAAGATTGAAAATAAAACTGCTGCCATTTTAGCCGAGTCTGTCAACAAAAGGCAAAATGTGCATTTGCAAGGAAGCGATGCAAAACAAAACGAAGTGCTGCTAACTATAGGGATGAAGCTTTCTCCTTCTGAAATCGCAGTGCTTGCCTCTGTTGGCAAATCAGAAGTTGATGTCCTAAAGTATCCAAAAGCAGCAGTCATCTCCACAGGCGATGAATTAGTCGATGTTGACCAAATGCCTTTGCCTCATCAAATCAGAAAATCGAACAGTTATGCCCTCGTCTCTGCGCTTCAAGAATTAGGGTGCGAAGCGGAAATATTTCATTTAGCTGACAATGAAAAAGAACTAAGGGAAAAACTTGAATCGATTTTAGCCCGATATGAATTGATCATCCTATCTGGCGGAGTCTCCAAGGGCAAGTTTGACTTTGTGCCACAAGTATTGGAATCACTTGGGGTGAATAAATTATTTCATGGAGTGAGTCAAAGGCCAGGCAAGCCAATGTGGTTTGGTGTTTCACCAAAGAATTTTGTTTTCGCTTTGCCCGGCAATCCAGTCTCTACATTCATGTGTTTCCATCGCTACATCAGATTATGGCTTAGCAAAAGCATGGGCACATCTGCAAAAAATCAAAAGGCTATTCTTGCACAAGATTTCTCTTTCGCTGCTCAACTCACCTATTTCCTCCAAGTGAAAATTGAAAACGAAAACGGGAAGCTAATGGCTTATCCTGATGTTGGTGGAGGTTCGGGAGACTTCGCAAACTTGAAAGACGTGGATGGCTTTCTGGAATTGCCTTTGTCTCAAACTGAATTTAGCAAGGGAACAACTTTTCCGCTTTATCAATTCAGGTAACGATCAAATCGTACTTTTGCCAAAACTTTGTCATGGAGCAAAAAAGAACAGAGATTTCTCAATTAGGTGAGTTCGGTCTAATCGATCGGATCAAAAATAATTTTCAGAGTCTAAATTCCTCTTCAATAAAAGGCATTGGTGATGATGCTGCCGTGATCGACATTGGCAAAGAAAATTTGCTGATCAGCACAGACATGCTGATCGAAGGTCCTCATTTCGACTTATCCTATGTGCCGCTTCAACATCTCGGATATAAAGCTGTAGCTGTTAATGTCAGCGACATCGCTGCAATGAATGGAAGACCCGAACAGATTGTAGTTTCGTTGGGGCTCAGCAATCGCTTTTCATTGGAAGCCGTGGATGCACTTTACGAAGGAATAAAGTCGGCCTGCAAAAACTATAAGGTCGACCTTGTAGGAGGAGACACAACTTCCTCTCCTGCTGGTCTTGTGATTTCGATCACCGTCATCGGCCGAGCAGAAAAAGAGAGAACAGTTCTGCGAGGTGGCGCAAAAGCAAATGATATCATCTGCGCTACCGGTGATTTGGGTGCCGCCTTCGTAGGCTTGCAAGTACTCGAGCGCGAAAAACAGGTATTTCAATCCAATCCTGAAATGCAGCCTGACATAGAGAAATACGAGTACCTCGTGGGTCGCCAGCTGAAGCCGGAAGCACGAATGGATATTATCTATGATCTTGAAGAAAAAGGTGTTATCCCAACTTCGATGATCGATATTTCCGATGGACTGGCCAGCGAATTACTTCACCTTGGAAAAAACTCGAATGTTGGAATCAAAATCTTTGAAGACAAAATTCCGATAGACACTACGGCTTATGAAACGGCTATCGAATTTAAAATTGATCCGATAACGGCTGCGCTGAATGGTGGAGAAGATTATGAGTTACTCTTTACCATCAATCCATCTGATTTTGAAAAACTGAAAAACCATCCCGACATCCATTTCATAGGGCACATGCATGATAATCCAAATCAAAATGTATTGATCTCAAAACAGGGAACGGTGGTGCCATTGCAAGCGCAAGGGTGGAAGCATTTTTGATAAACCTTCGAAAGAATTCTTGACCGGCATACAGTTTTTAGCTTCAAGAATTTAATTATATTTGGTTAAATCCCATCGGGTCTATCTATATGTTGCGCTTAAAGAATCTCGGAGTTTTACTGTCGATATTAATTGTCATTTCCTGCACAATTGTAAAAGATTCAGACATTACATCACTGGATCAGTTCAATAAACTCTTTTTAAAATCCATTGAAATTGATCAAAATGCGCAAGCGGGGAATTCAACAACCCTTGCAGTTTTAAAGTATGATTCTTCAGTTAACCGCATCAGCGGGTCAACAGGTGCTCACGTTTCGCGCGTCAAGGCTTTTTCTCTGCCTGCATTGGGAAACCGTAAGATGAAGCTAAAAAGCGGAGCTAATGTTGCGACTGAAATTGATATCGGTTACCGAGATAATGGCTCTCTTAACGCTTGTTTTATTTTTCAAGGTGACTCCGCAATAGAGTCATATCGTTTTTTTTACAACACCAGCAACCAACTGATAAAAGTAGTCACCATTCTCGACCCGGTTGATGGTAAAGCAAGAATATATCAAGCCAAAGACACCATTATCTACCCCCCCGTTGGTGTTTCAACTTATCCAGCCACCATAAACAGAAAATCTCCTGTCGATGCAACTTTGAATAGAACGTTTACATTGAGCGCCTGCACAAGCTGCTCAACCCCCGACATAACATCTATCAACGTTCAGCTATCTTCTTCAAACTATCAAATAAATTTTAATAGCGGAAACTGCAACGACAGTGGTCAGAACATATATAACTGCGGAGGTGTGAACAATAATAGTTTTGGAGGTAACCAGTCCAATGGCAACGCTCAATTAAACTTTCAAAGCAATGTTACATTTAATAAAACGCTTGAAACGACTATTACATCTCAGAACGCTACTGACACCTACTATTTCCACCCTATCATGATCTTAAAGGACGCTGTTCCCCAAGGAGGCTTTTATTTTTGGTTTTATTCAATTGACTGGTTCCAAACCACAAGTGCCACCAATACAAATGACGACATTGTCAAAATAAAATTTAACTATGCTCAGTAGGCTCACCATAGTGTTACTATTTTTCTGCTTCTTTTCAGTGGCCTGTTTAGCACAATTGCGTTTGCCCCGTATTGACATTGAAGCAAAAGTTCATCAGACTTTAATCCCCGCTGGATCGGATAAAGGCTCTTCTTCTTTGAAGGCCATTTCCACCGCCAATCTTTTACTTGGCGCCCATGTGCAGATTAATCAGAACATTGCAATCGGCTGGATTTATTCAAGCAGTTTTAAGGGTAGTGGTTATAACACAGTCGATTTCAAGGGGAATATTTTTGGCAATGGAGACTCAAAGGCTTCAACTCTAATAAGCGGACCAGATCTCAGGATTTCAACGGGGCGAGCAAGCAAGTGGAGACCCTACCTAAGTATTAATTACAGTAACGTTCAAATTGTAGAAGACAAGGATTCATTTCGCTTCTCCACTAAGCTTACTGCCATAGGCGGAAGCTTCGGTATAATGCGGAGATATGGAAACCACCTCTATTGGAATGTTTTGGAGGTGGGGGTTAAAAAAATGTCACAGAAACTTTTTTGGGGTGATCAAGATAGTGGCATGCTAATCGATCTGAAAATGGGTTTCACCTATAACATCGGCAAGAAAAAATAAATCAACTTTATGAAAAAGCTAACTCTTCCGTTGGCTTTGTTAATTACATTCTCAACGGCATTTTCTCAAGACTTGCGTAAGGCGACTGTTAAGATAAAATCACCAGTCACTCTAACTTATTCACCAGACAATAAATACCTCGCGGTCTCGACACCTGGCGAAGTACAACTGCTCAACGCAGGCAGTGACACAAAAGCAAACACATTTAGCGGATCTCGAGGTGTGAACGGAATTGTTTTTAGCAACGACAATCTTTCCATGGCAGCAGCCTGTGGAGATGGAACAATAAAAATCTGGACGGTGCCAGAGGGCAAGTTGAACGCAACGCTAAAAGGTACTAGTAGCGTACTCAACTTACGACTTTTGAATGGTGACAAAACAATTGTCTCTATCAGTGAAGATAAGTCTGTAAATCTTTGGGACGTACAGACAGGCAAATTGATCACCAGCGAGAAAGACCACCTCAAATCAATTCGAGGCCTCGATGTGAGTCTTGATGGAAAATGGATTGCCACCGCAGGGGCAGAGCGAGATATTTTTTTGAGAGATGGAAGCACCGGAAAGACGGTCAAAAAAATTCAAGGCCATGAAGGTTGGGTGAGGGCTCTTGCATTTTCGCCTGATAGTAAAATTTTAGCGAGCGGTAGTGACGACAAAAAAATCATTTTGTGGGATGTGGAATCCGGCAAGAAAGTAAAAGAATTTCCGCAGCGCGGCTGGACTTACGAACTCAAATTCAGCAACGATGGCAAATACATTTTTGCTGCCCTCGAAAAAAATGCCGTAGGTGTCTATGATGTCAATACTGGTTTTCCAGCATTGAAATTGGATGACTTTGAGACTCCGGTACTTGCGCTCGCGGTGAGCCCCAATGGAAAAGAGGTGGCGAGCATTCAAGAATTTATTCACGAAGTGAAATACTGGAACATCGAATCGTTGAATATCTCTCCTGTCTTTAGATTCAAAGACAAGAAAGACGTCAACCCTCCGCAAATTTTTGTTTCTAACCCTCCCAACATTCAGGACAATCAGGTTCGCTATTCCAAAGACATGATTGATATTACCGGATCGGTGATTGATGAATCCGGTGTTAGGCGATTAAGGATTAATGGAATTGAGACTCCGATCAAATCAAATGGAAATTTTTTCATCAAGCTGCCGCTAAGCATGGGCGACAATTTTGTGACCATTGAAGTGACTGACGTAAACGATAATATCGCGTTGAAGAAGTTTTCCGTTCTGCGAAAAGATTTACTCGGTGGCGACTATGACGCGAGCAAAGCAAAGAATTTTCTCCTGGTGGTGGGCATCAACAATTATGAACATTGGCCACACCTTAACAATGCCGTGAAAGACGCCAATGATATGGCGGGCACGCTAATGGGTTTGTACAATTTCGATTTTTCTAACGTCACTGTTTTGAGAGATGAGCAGGCAACGCGGAGCAATATTTACAAAACCATGCGCAATTACATTAGTCAAGTTGCACCTGCTGATAATCTCGTCATCTATTTTTCCGGTCACGGACATTTTGATGAGCTGTTAAATGAGGGCTATTGGATCCCTTTTGAAGCACGCTTAAATGAAGAAGGCGATTATCTTCCAAACTCATCCATTTTAAAAATCATTGAGAGCATCAATTCGCAGCATACGTTTCTTGTTGCCGATGCGTGTTTCTCCGGTTCGCTTTTTGGCGAACAAAAAAGAGGGTATGCTGAGAATGTAGAAAAGTACAAGTCGCGTTGGGGCCTGGCCTCAGGCCGACTTGAAGCTGTTTCTGACGGAGCCCAAGGAACCAACAGTCCGTTTGCCAATCAGGTTTTGAAGTATCTGAAAGAAACCACAAAAGATAAGATCACTGTGTCTGAACTCATTCAAGCAGTAAAGCTGGGTGTAGCCGAATTTGCTGATCAAACCCCGATCGGAAATCCGCTTAAGGTGACTGGCGATGAGGGTGGAGAGTTTGTTTTCTACAAGAAGAAGTAGAGAACAAGTAGGCAGTAGCCAGTAAGCAGTAGGCAGTAGTCACTATGAATGTTCTACCAAATGGAAACTTTCGATTGCTAACTTTTTTGTTCAAAAAAACCGCATCAATCTTCGGGGTAGGGAATAAAAACAAAATTGGTAAAGTCTTCGTCTACCACGAAGAGGCAGCAAAATTCATCAGGGTCTTTGTACGCTTTCAGAAACTCGTCTTGTTTGTCTTTGCCGATCAATTCGCGTTGCACAAATTCATCCATATAAGAAGCGTAATAATTCCAATCCAAATTCAATTCAAATTTTCCGATCAGTAATTGACCGATCGGCAATTCTTCTTTTGAAATCGGAAACACCGGGCAATCAAATCCTCCTTTACGAATTTGATAGGAAGCCTCTTTCAGCGTGTCTGCAATCTTCACAAAATCTTGCGAAATCGTGCCCAGGTATTTTCCGCTGAGTTCAGGGTCGTTGAACATTTATTTCCTCTTTGCTTTAAAAGTTCCATTGGGCTGAACAAATGCACAGCCACTTATTGAACCATTCGTTTGTTCAAATTCAACTTTATATCCATTTAGGTTTTTTATTGAAAATTTATCGTTGCCCAGGTAAAGCAATTCGTACTCAGGTTGACCAGGCACAAACAAGAACAACGTTTTCTCAGCCTTAATAAAAACTTTCGCTACGGCTCCGCCCAGCTCGTATTCACCAACAAATTTTTTGAGCTCTTCGGGTTTTATTTCTTTCGTTATCGACTGGTGCGAAAATTCCAACGGTTTATTCAAACTTGATTCTAGTCCGCTGATCTGAGCATTTTCTATTTCTCCGGAATTTCCGGTTCTGAAGTTGAATCGGATTTCACTTTTATCAGCCGTATCAATTTTATGCTCTTTGTTAATCTCGAATGGTTGGAACACATCGTAATGAAAATGTTTGAGCCAGAATTGATTTTTGCCCATGGATGCGAAAAGTGAATCGTGTTTTGCAACAATCGCAAAAGTGCCATAACCGGGATGAGAATACTTTCCTTCAAAATGTTCAAATAAGTGCGATGGTTTCGTTCCCTTTTTCATACTTGACGTAGCTTTGGCTAAAGTTTCTTTCTCCGTTTTTTTGCGTTTGTCAGCGGCCTCTTTTAATTCTTTGCTCCAGTCCGTTTGAGTCAGGCCAAGCATGCGATCTGCAATGATATTGCGCACGATCGAAGGTACTGAAGATCCATTTTGATTTACAAGCACAACTATGCCTATGCTGTCGCTTGGAAAGAAACAAGTGTTTGCCGAAAATCCATCAATGTTGCCTCCATGTTCCACCCGGTAATGACTCTTGTAAGAAGATAAAAACCATCCGTAGCCATAATTTCCAAATTGAATTTCAGGATGCTCTTTTGATGGGACCGCACCGTTGATTACCATTTGTGAGCCCATCGCCTCAGCAACATATGATGCAGGTAGTATTTCTTTTCCATTAAACTTGCCCCCATAAATCCAGGTCTTCACCCAATTGGCCATTTCATTTACGCTGCTGTTGATACTTCCTGCAGGTGCCATGCCGCTGATGTGGTAGTAATCCGCTTTCTTGATGTCTTTGTCATCTTTCACATTGTATCCAAAAGAAGGTTCGGAACTTTTCTCAAGGTCAGCAATGGAAACATTCGAAGTGTTCATGCCCAAGGGTTTGAAAAACTTTTCAGCAATATTCTTTTCCCAAGTTTCGCCCGTGATTTTTTCTGCGATCACGCCTTGCGCCAAAAACATGAAGTTATTGTACTGCCATTGCTTACGAACACCGGCCGATGGTTCTTGAAACTGAATTCTTCTGATCAAACTGTCCTTTGATGTGGAACTAAACAAATACCACGAATAATCATGACGTGGCAATCCCGTGCGGTGACACATCAAATCCTTTACCATGATGTTGTCGTTCATCTCTGCATTGAAAAATTTCAATTCGGGAACATAGGTCGATGGCTTTTCATCAAAGGAAATTTTATTTTCATTTCTCAACACTCCAAGCAACCCTGAAGTGAACGCTTTGCTGCAACTGCCGATGGCAAACAGTGTGTTAGCCGTGACTGGCTTCTTATTTTCATAATCCCGATAACCGAACCCTTTGGAGTAAATCACTTTGTTTTTCTCAACAACAGCTACTGCAAAGCCTGCTACTTTCCATTCAGTAAGTAGTGATTGAAGTTTAGCGTCAATACCAGCGAGGCGATCGATGGGAGTCGATTTTTTCTGCGCGAAAGAAATTGCACACACCAGAACGAACAAGAGTGTAAGTATTTTTTTCATTTAATGAATTGGTTTAGTGCGACAAGGCAATATACTTTTTACTACATCCGATTCAAAAAAAGGACTTCCATTCTCTTAACAAATTGTTAAAGAAGAAATTCTAAGTTTCATTCACAAAAAATCGCCTGCATTTCCTACTTCGAATTTGTATATTCAGCCTCCAATCCAAAAATCATATGACTTCATTCACATTAAAAATTAATGGGAAAGATCACACTGTTGATGCCGACCCAGCTATGCCGTTGCTCTGGGCTATCCGCGACCTCGTTGGTCTCACGGGCACCAAATATGGTTGCGGCATTGCGCAATGTGGCGCATGTACCGTTCACCTCAATGGGAATCCAATTCGATCTTGCTCTATGCCTGTAAAGGCAGCCGCAGGCAAAGACATTACCACCATCGAGGGACTTTCGGAAAGTAATTCTCATCCTGTACAACTTGCGTGGATCAAAGAGCAAGTTCCCCAGTGTGGTTATTGTCAAAGCGGACAGATAATGGCCGCGGCTGCACTATTAAAAAGAAATGTCAAGCCGACCGACAAAGACATCGATGCACAAATGCAAGGGCACATCTGCCGTTGTGGAACTTACGTGCGTATTCGTAAAGCAATCAAAACAGCATCGGTATTGATGGCATCAAAATAATTGAAAGTCGATTATGGAAACACAAAATATTTCTCGCAGAAATTTCATCAAACTAGGCAGCATGACGGGAGCTGCCCTTTCGTTGGGGTTTTATTTTCCTTCGCATGGAAAAGAAATTGAAATTTTAAAAAGTGAGTCAGCTGAAAATCTGGGAATTGAATTGAATGCGTGGATCACCATTGATCCTTCCGGAAAAGTAACGCTTACTAATCACCGGGCTGAGATGGGGCAAGGATCTTTTCAGTCGGTGGCTCAAATCATTGCTGAAGAGCTTGAAGTCGATCTCAATAATGTGAGCATCGTTTTCGCGCAAGGCAACCCGAAAAAATACGGGAGCCAGGTAACGGGTGGAAGCTCCACCGTGAGAGGCTCTTACAAAATGCTTTTGCGCGTGAGCGCCTCCGCACGTGAGATGCTTATCGAAGCAGCAGCTAATAAATGGAGCGTAGTAAATAAATCCGAATGCTATGCTGAAAACGGATTTGTTATTCACAGGCCTTCGGGAAAGAAATTCAATTATGGAGAATTGGTCGCTGAGGCTTCCAAGCTTACTCCGCCAAAAAATGTAGAACTCAAAAATCCTAAAGACTACAAGATCCTCCGTAAGCCATTAGCCAGGCAGGACACTCCGTTGAAAACAAATGGCAGCGCCACCTTTGGCATTGACAAAAAATTACCGGGTATGATGTATGCTGTAGTGGAGCGCAGCCCACGCTTCGCAGGCAAGGTGAAAAGTTTTGACGACAGCGAGACGAAAAAAATCCCCGGAGTAAAATACGTTTTGAAAACCAATCGCAAGGTATTTGAACATCTGTATGAAGGTGTAGCTGTAGTGGCGGATAATTTGTGGGCAGCGATGCAGGGGCGGAAAGTTTTGAAAGTGGAGTGGGACGATTCAGGATTTGATCACCACAGCACCGAGCAGTTGTATGAGAAAATGAAAGACCAGTTGCAGAAAGGGAATCTCATTTCTTATAAAACTCAGGGAAATTTTGCGGCCGCCTACGAAAAGGCTGAAAAGAAATTAGAAGCCATGTATGAAACTCCATATGAATCGCACAGTTGCATGGAGCCACTGAACTGCATTGCGGATGTGAAAGAAGATAGCTGTGAGATTTGGGGACCGATTCAGGGACCGGATTGGATTCAGGGAGACATTGCAGGAACATTGAAACTCGATCCATCGAAAGTAAAAGTGAATATGACTTTTTTGGGAGGAGGATTCGGACGCAAGGCTTTCACCGATTATCCACACGAAGCAGTGATGATCTCAAAAGAAATCAAAGCACCCGTACAAGTAGTTTGGACACGCGAAGACGACATGACCCTTGGGCCGTTCCGACCAGGCATGGTTTATCAATGCAAAGGCGCAGTGAATAAGGGAGGCCGTATCGCTGCATTCGAAACCCGAATGGCAGGACAAAATATGGATGTTCAAAATCCTGGAGCTGACAGATCCGCCTATAATAGTGATGTAGTGGAAGGATTTCTAGAACCCTACTTTAAAACCATTCCTCATTACACTTTTGGAGATTCTCCGCTAGAGTCCCCAATACCCGTGATGTGGTGGCGTTCCGTTTATTCATCAACAAATGGTTTTGCCTTTGAAAGTTTTATGGATGAGATGGCCATCGCTGCCGGTAAAGATCCACTCGATTTCAGGAAGCAACATTTGAACAACCCGCGATACCAAGATCTGATCTCGAAACTTGAAGAAGTAAGCGGCTGGAAATCACGAGGCAAAAATG
>WNFL01022657.1_pt3 | contig 10694 bp, 8 predicted proteins | sample 5400361 | NCBI WGS metagenome assembly WNFL01 (sample SAMN13153351, study PRJNA577476) | soil metagenome | isolation source: 40 cm soil on Douglas fir-dominated hillslope | place: USA:California | collected 2013-09-17 | reverse complement strand
CGCCCGCCGCCGAGGACCCGCCGCCGAGCTTCGTCAACAAGGTCTGGAAGGTGGGCCAGTCCTCGGCCGTCCAGGCGGGACAGCTCTACGTCTTCCTCTCCGAGGGCACGCTGGTCATGGCCTCGAGCAACGGAACCCCCTCGCTCGGCAAGTGGAGGTCGGACGGGGACTCCCTGACCTTGATCGAAGAGGGCGTTCCGCACCCGGTGACCGTGATGAACCTGACCCGGGACGAGTTCAAGATCTCGGTGAGGAGCCCGGGCCCGCCGGTCGAGATCACGCTGGTGCCGGCGCTGGGGACCAGGCAGTAGCGCGGGCCTCGGCGGCCCTACCTCACCCAGGCGTAGCTCACCTTCGCGAACACCGTGCGCTGGGTGAACCGCTGCTCCCCCGCGATCGGATCCATCCCGCTGTCCGCGCCGAGATAGACCACGGTGCCGGGGTGGACGACGTAGGCGAGCAGGCCGTCCGCCTCGAGGTGCTGGCTGCCGCTGTCGTACTGCGGGTAGATCCGGGCGTAGAAGCGGCCTTGGCACCCGACTGCCACACGTCGTAGATCAGGCCGTGTCCGCGCCGGTAGGAGAAGCAGTTCCGCGTCACCACGATCTCCGCGGTGACGCGCGGCGAGGGGCGCCAGGTGGCGCTCGCCTGGTAGGACTCGACGAAGCCCAGGAACGACGCGTCGGCGGTCGGCGCGTAGAAGATGCCGTCGCCCCAGAAGCTGGTGAACCCGACCGAGAACGCGCGCCACAGCGAGTTGTCGACGTTCAGGATGTAGTGGCTCTGATCGAAGAACCGTCCCTGCCAGCGCTCGCTCACGCGCTCGAACATGGTGTGGACGTGGGTCTGCTTCTGGAACTTCCAGTCGATCATCGGGCTCACGTACCACTCCTGCAGCGGGCCGTCGGGGTCGTGGAAGAGGTCGCCCTCCACGATCGGCTCCCAGGAGCGGATCCACGCGTTCTCGGGGCGCACCAGCACGCTGCCGATGAAGGCGCTGCGGCGCACGTTCACGCGCCGCAGGAACCCGCTCTCCGAGCGGAACCCGGGACCGTAGTACTGGTGGAGCGCCGTCAGGTCGCGGATGCCGTCGTTCCACTCGAGCTGGGCGTCGGAGGCGACGCCGGTGAACCGCGTGCCGGAGTCGGTGCGGCCGAAGTCGGCGGTCGAGTCGGCGAACGGATCGGCGTAGGTGGTCGTGTCGATGTGCGTGTGGCTGCGCGCGACCTGGCCGGAGAAGAACAGCGGCCGCGCGAGCCGGATCCTCCAGTCGCCGGCGTAGACCAGGTTGGCGCCGCCGGACGGGAACGGCACGAACGACGCCAGCACCGGATCCAGCAGGCGCTCGTCGGCCTGGTGGGCGGAGAACAGCGCGCCGAGGCTCGACTGCTCGCCGATCTCGTACGAGGCCCGTGCGATCTCGAACGTGCCGCGGCTCGCGATGCCGCTCTGCTCGCCGTCGCCCACGCCCTCGAGCGAACCGCCGCCGGCGTCGCGCGCCACCAGGCCGCCGACGCGCATGCGGCCGATCGTGCCGGTAGCCTTGAAGCCGTAGTCGGGGTTGGCGATGCGGCGGGTGTAGACCAGGTTGATCGGGGTCGAGAAGTAGTCGGCGCCCTCGAGGAAGAACGGGCGCTTCTCGGGAAAGAACAGCGGGTAGCGCTGGTTGATGTCGAACTGCAGCGCGTCGGCCTCGACCTGGCTGTAGTCGGGGTTGAGCGNNCCACCCCCGCCTGGGTATCCTCCTGGTGCACCCAGGGCCCGAGATCGGTTTGGGTCAGCGTCGGGAAGCGCTGCGCGGTCTGGAACGAGGTGGCGTAGGGCTGCACCTCGATGCGTCCGCCGCCGGCCAGTCCCTCGAGGCCGGTGAGGTCGGCGGACTGCAGCATGATGTCACCGGCGATCGAGGCCTTCCACAGCGGCCAGCTGCAGACCTCGTCGTTCTTGGTGATCGCGCGCCGGATCCACAGCCCCCACACGCCGCTGCCGCCTTCGGGGAAGCGCAGGATGCGCAGCGGGATCGCGATCTCCGCGCTCCAGCCCTGCGCGTCGCGCCGGGTCTCGGCATCCCAGATCCCGTCCCACTGCAGGTCCAGGTCCACGCCGGTGAGGATGCCGTCGAGCTGCACCCCGAACGGGTTCACCCCGAACACGTAGGCGCGGTGGTGGTCGTGGTAGGTGTCGAGGTGGATCGCGATGAAATCGTCGTCGATGATGGCGTCACGCGGTGAGACGCTGGCGCGGACCTTTCCCGGAGCGCGGTTCTGGCAGCGGATGCCGAAGTAGATGCGGGCGTCATCCACCAGTACCCGCACCTCGGTGGACTCCGAAGGTGTCTGGCCTTCGCGCACCTGGATGAGCTGGAGGTCCCGGATCGGAGTCGCGCGCTGCCAGTCGGCCTCGTCGAGCGATCCGTCCACGCGGATCGGGCCGGTGGCGCGAGTCGCGGCCACCTGCGGGCGCTCGTCCGCACGCGCGCCGGGAGCCAGCAGGAGGACGGCGAGCAGCCACGGAAACGCGACGCGGGGGGCGGCCATCGGGCCAGTCTGGTCGTGCCCTCACGGCGCTGCAAGTCGCAATGCCGCGCGGCTCGATCGGAGCCGGCGGCGTACGTCAGCGGACAGGTCCTGAGCGACCCGGGACAGCGACGGCCCGGCCCGGAACGCTAAGCGACGCTCCCACCACGGGCGGCGCCGGGCACATGGCTTGCTCCTCACCCACCTGTTTGCCGGCCCCGATCCGGCAGGAACCCCCCGATCCGAACCTGGAGGAATGGACCCATGAGATCTCCCGCCCGACACGGCGTGGCCGCCGTGCTGATGCTCGGCCTGGTGATGGTGCTCGCCGTCGGCTGCGGCAAGGGCACCAGCAGCACCAGCCCCGGCACCCCGATGACGCAGGACTCCGCGGACGACGTCGCGCTCAACACCATCGTCGCCATGAACACGCTCGGCGGCGACGTCGAGGGCGCGGTCACGGTGTCGGGGGGCGCCACGCCCCAGTTCGCCTCGACCCGCGTGCACGCGGTGCAATTCGACACGACGTTCGTCCGGGACAGCGTCACCTTCCACGTCTCGCGCACCTTCTACGACGCGCTGAACGCGCCACTGCCGGGATTCGGCCCGACCGCGGCCAAGCTGGTGTGGGTCTCGGACGCCTCGGGACACTGGACCGGCGAGCGCGACACCGCGAGCGTGGGACACAGCGCCTCGCTCATCGTCACCGGCAACGGATTGCTGGCGGTCGCGGACACGCTGATCCTGAACGGCACGTCGGCGGACACGCTAACCAACTCGTACCGCTCGTACGACGGCAGCACCACCCGCTTCTTCCACTGGGTGAGCGCGCTGCTGATCTCGAACGTCCACTGGGCCAAGGGCGCCGCGGCGCCGGCGAGCGGCACGCTGACCTTCACCGCCACCGCCGATCGCCTGCGCAGCCGCGACGACAACACCGTCGAGTCGCACCACACCGTGAACATCGTCATCACCTTCGACGGCTCGCCGACCGCGAACGTGGTGGTCAACGGCACCTGGACCTACCACTGGAACCTCATCACCAACGTGGTCACGCGCGCCTAGCGCGGCATCTCGCAGACCGCGCCGCCCGGAGACTTCGGACTCCGGGCGGCGTTTGTTTGCGGTGGGGATGCTGCTAGCCTCCCGGCGGACACGTCGAACGCCCGCGGGAGGTGCTCATGGACGCATCGTTCCTTCTTCCGATCCTGCTGCTGGCCGCGATCGCGTCGCCGCGCGACCGTCTGGCCCACACCTACTCGATCGTGGCCCGGGATCCGGTGACCGGCGACATGGGGGTCGCGGTGCAGTCCCACTACTTCAGCGTCGGGCCGGTGGTGCCGTGGGCCGAGGCCGGCGTCGGCGCGGTCGCGACCCAGTCGCTGGTGCTGGTGGACTACGGCCCCAACGGCCTCGAGCTGATGCGTCACGGGAGGACCGCGCGCCAGGCGCTCGACTCGCTGCTCAAGGCCGACGCGCACAACGAGGGCCGGCAGGTCGCGATGGTGGACGCGCACGGGGGCGTCGCCGCCTACACCGGCAAGAGCTGCATCCCGTTCGCGGGGAACCGCACCGGCAACCAGTTCTCCTGCCAGGCCAACCTGATGAAGACCGACAAGGTGTGGCCGGCGATGGCTGCGGCGTTCGAGAAGTCGAAGGGCGATCTTGGCGAGCGGCTGATGCAGGCGCTCGAGGCCGGCGAGGCGGCGGGCGGCGACATCCGCGGACGCCAGTCGGCGGCGATCCTGGTGGTGAAGGCGAAATCGAGTGGGAAGCCGTGGAACGACAAGCTCTACGACCTGCGCGTCGAGGACAGCGCCGCCCCGCTGGTCGAGCTGCGCCGGCTGCTGCGCCTGCGCCGCGCGTACAACGAGGAGGACGCCGGGGACAACGCCTCCACCGAGAAGAAGTGGGACGAGGCGATGCGCCATTACCAGCGCGCGATGCAGCTGGCGCCCGACGTGGTCGAGCTCCAGTTCTGGGCCGCGACCACGATGTACACCAACGGACGCACGAAGGAGGCGCTGGCCCTGTTCCGCAAGGTGTTCGCGCGCGAGGCGCGCTGGGTGCCGCTGGTGCCGCGGATCGCGCAGGCCGGGCTGTTCCCGAACGATCCGAAGAAGATCGCCGAGGTGCAGGCCCAGGAGACCAAGGGCGCGAAGTGGTGACCCGGCGGCGCAGCCGCCGGAGTCCTTGCTGACCGTCGACAGGTGCCGCCATGGCGGCACACCGCGGGGCGCATCTTCAGTAGAGTCCGATGCTCATGAACATTCCCAGCTCGAATCCCCTCTCCCGCCGCTCCGAGCGCACGCCGCGCGGCCGGACTCCGCGTGCCGACGACCCGAAGCGCCAGGTCCACTTCGGCGAGGCGTGGCAGGAAGCCAAGCGCCTGATCGTCGCCCATCGCAGGCGGCTCGCGATCGGCATCGTGCTCATGCTCGTCAGCCGCGTCAGCGGGCTGGTGCTGCCGTGGAGCACCCGGACGTTCGTGGACGACATCCTGGTGAAGGGGCAGCAGGAGCTGCTCAAGGTCGGTCACGTCTCCGGTCACACCCTGGGCGTGTTCTACCGGCTGCTCGAGGTCAACATCGCCGCGACCCTGGTCTCGGCGCTCACCGGCTACGCGCTCTCCCAGGTGCTGGGGGTCGCGGCGCAACGCGCGATCACCGAGATGCGACGCACCGTCCAGGCGCACGTGGAGCGCCTGCCGGTCAGCTATTTCGACTCGACTCAGACCGGCGTCCTGATCTCGCGCATCATGAACGACGCCGAAGGGATTCGGAACCTGGTCGGCAACGGCCTGGTGCAGCTGCTCGGCGGGCTGGTCACCGCGGTGATCGCGCTGGTGTGGCTGCTGTGGCTCAACTGGCAGCTCACCACGTTCACGGTGGTATTCCTGGCGGCGTTCGGTGGTGGCATGTCGCTGGCCTTCCCCCGCCTCCGCCCGCTGTTCCGCGAGCGCGGCAAGATCACCGCGGAGGTCACCGGGCGGCTGGCCGAATCGTTGGGCGGGATCCGGATCGTCAAGGCGTACACCGCCGAACCCCGCGAGCAGAAGGTGTTCACCAAGGGGGCGCACCGCCTGTTCCGCAACGTGGCGCGGTCGATCACCGGTATGTCGTTGATCGGCACCGGCTCGGGCATCATCGTCGGCGCGATCGGCGTCATCATCATGTACAAGGGCGGGCTCGCCTTCTTCGGAAAACAGATGACGCTCGGCCAGCTCCTCCAGTACACCACGGTGACCGCGATGCTCGCGGCTCCGCTGGTGCAGCTCGCCTCGATCGGGACCCAGATCTCCGAGGCGTTCGCCGGGCTGGATCGCATCCGCGAGATCCAGCAGATGACGACCGAAGACGCGGGCGACGCCACCCGCGATACGCTGCCGGTGCTGCGCGGCGACATCGAGTTCCAGGACGTGTGGTTCGAGTACAACCCGGGCCAGCCGGTGCTCAAGGGAGTGTCGTTCCGCGCGCCGGCCGGCAGCACCACCGCGCTGGTGGGGTCGAGCGGCTCGGGCAAGAGCACCATGACCGGGCTGGTGATGGCGTTCCATCGCCCCAAGCAGGGCCGCATCCTGGTGGACGGCCATGACCTGTCGACGCTGCGTCTGCGCGACTTCCGCCGCCACCTGGGCGTGGTGCTGCAGGAGAACTTCCTGTTCGACGGCACCATCTCCGAGAACATCGCGTTCTCGCGTCCCTCGGCCACCCCCGAGGAGATCCGCGAGGTGGCGCGCATCGCGCACTGCGACGAGTTCATCGAGAAGTTCCCCCAGAAGTACGACACCGTGGTGGGCGAGCGCGGGATCAAGCTCTCGGGTGGACAGCGGCAGCGCGTCGCCATCGCGCGCGCGATCCTCGCCGACCCCAAGGTGCTGATCCTGGACGAGGCCACCTCGAGCCTCGACTCCGAGAGCGAGGCGATGATCCAGGCGGGACTCAAGCGGCTGCGATACGGGCGCACGTCGTTCGTGATCGCGCACCGCCTCTCGACCATCCGCAGCGCGGACCAGATCCTGGTGGTCGAGGACGGGCAGGTGGTCGAGCGCGGCACCCACGCCGAGCTCATGGAGCTGAACGGACGCTACCGCGACCTGCACGACCGCCAGTACGCGATCGAGCTCGACCGCTTCATCAATCCCGGCGAGGACTTCACCCCCGACCTGCCCAAGGTGCCGGGGGGACGCCCCGCCGATGCCGCCGTCACGCCCGGCGGCGTATGACGGGCGGTACGCCCGAAGGCTGGTCGCTGCCGCCGCGCACCAAGCTCACGATCCTGGGCGCGTCGCTGCTCGCGCTGTTCCTCGCCGCGCTCGACCAGACCATCGTCGCCACCGCCCTGCCGGCGATCGTTTCCCAATTCCGCGGCATCGACCTGGTGGCCTGGGTCTCGATCGGCTACCTGCTCTCGAGCACCGCGATGGTCCCGGTCTACGGCCGGCTCTCGGACGCGCACGGCCGGCGTGGCGTGCTGCTGTTCGGGGTGGCCGTGTTCCTGGTCGGATCGGCGCTGTGCGGCCTGTCGCAGAGCATGCTCCAGCTGATCCTGTGGCGCCTGCTCCAGGGCATCGGCGCCGCGGCCATCACCTCGACCGCGTTCTCGATCCCGGGCGACCTGTTCGAGCCCGCCCAGCGCTCGCGTTACATGGGACTGTTCGGGGCGTGCTTCGGGCTCGCGAGCGTGATCGGACCGTGGATCGGCGGGCTGCTCACCGACCACCTGAGCTGGCACTGGGTGTTCTACGTGAACCTGCCGATCGGCGCGATCGCGATGGTGCTGATCCTGACCCGCATGCCCAAGCTCGGCGCGCGCGGCGGTGAGCCGCTCGACGTGCGCGGCACGGTGCTGATGATCGCCTCGGTGGTGCCGCTGCTGCTCGGCCTCTCGCTCGATCCGCGGCTGCGGATCCGCGGCGTGGCGCCGGGACCGTGGCTGCTCGGGCTGGCGGTGGTGGCCTGCGCGCTCTACCTGCTCGCCGAGCGGCGGGCGGAGCACCCGGTGATCCCGCTTTCGCTGTTTCGGAACCGCACGTTCGCGAGCATCACCATGGCCTCGATCCTGTTCGGCGCCGCGTTCATGGGTGCGGTGCTGTTCCTCTCGATCTTCATGGTGAACGTGCTCGGCACCAGCGCCTCGGGCGCCGGCACGGCGATCGTCCCGCTCACCCTGGGCCTGGTGTTCAGCGGTATCGTCAGCTCGCAGATCGTCCACTACACGCACCGCTACAAGCCGCTCATCCTGCTCGGGTTCGTGATCGCGGCGGCGGGGTTCTGGTGCGCGTCGCGCATGGGCCCCGAGACCACGCCCTTCGGGGTGATCTGGCGCATGGCCCTGATCGGGATCGGCGCCGGCCCCTCGATGCCGTTGCTGAACCTGGCGCTGCAGAACGCGGTGTCCCACCGCCAGCTCGGCACCGCGACCGCCGCGCGCCAGTTCTTCACCCTGATCGGCCAGGCCCTCGGCGCTGCGCTGTTCGGCATGGTGCTCTCCGCCACGCTCACCGACGCCCTCGACCGCAACCTGACGCCGGTGCTGGCCGAGCTGCCGCAGGCGGCGCGCGTGCGGCTCGATCCTTCGCTGTTCCGCCACAGCGCCACCGGTCGCGAGGGCCCCGGGGGCGTGCAGGCGGACCTGCGCGCGCGCCTGGTGGACGCGGTGCAGCGCGCGGCCGCCGTCCGCCGCGCGCGCCTGCGCGACCCGGATGCGATTGCGCAGCTCGACGCCGGCACCGCGGCCGACGTACGCGCGGTGAGCGAGGTCTCGGCGCGGCTCTCGATGGGCGTGCGGCGGGCGTTCGCCGAGGGCGTGACCCGGATCTACACGATGGGGATCTTCTTCATGCTCGGGGCGCTGATCATTCTCGGGCTGTGGATGCCCGAGCTGCCGCTCGACCCGGCCCCTCCCGGAGGCCGCGCACCCGCCTTCGACGTCTGATCCGGATCCCTACCAGGCGTAGGCGCCGGCGCTCGACAGCGATGCCTGCGAGAAGTATTCCACGGCCCAGATCGAGAGATCGGGGAGCGCCACCGAGTTGTTGCAGTCGTAGTCCGACCGGCGCTGGTTCAGGGCCGAGTAGAAGTCCGTCGCCCACAGCGCCAGGTCGGCCAGCTCCGTGCCCGAGATCCCGTCCTGATCGAACGCGTTGACCGTGACGTTCGAAAGCAGCACGCCGTCCGCGTAGATCTTGGCGCAGTTGGTGGGCGCGACCGTGCCGCGCGTCGCCGGGTTCACGGCCCCGACGATGTCGAACCTCGCGACGCCGCTCCCGTCGGTGATGGCGCTCACGGTCCGGGTGCCGGGATCCACGGTCAGGCCTGGATACGGCTGGCCGGCCTGGGCTCCGACATGGGTGTCGGAGCAGGCCGAGAAATCGAACGTCACGGTGACACCGGGAATCCCCTGGGGGACGCAGTCGCGGACCGTGACCGTGAACAGGCCGGCCGGATCGGCGACGCCCCCAGCGGCCCCGACCAGCCGGATGCAGTTGGACGACTTGGTGGAGTTGTTGCACTGGGCGTTCGCGGCGGCCGCGAGGAGTGGCGCAGCGCAGAGGGCCAGCAGGGCGGACAGCAGCAGCAGGATCAACCGGGAGCGCATGTCTACCTCCTTCGAACGACGATCGGTGGCTCGAGCGACGTCGATTCTACCGCCGCTCGCGGCGATTCAAGGGCCCTCGCTGGACGCCCGCGAAACACGACGACCACCCGGGGCCTGGGGTGGTCGTCGTAGAGGTCAGTGGCGCCGGGTCAGCGATAGAGCTGCTTCAAGCGGCCCCAATTGCCATGCAGGGTCGGGGTGGTGGTGCAGCAATCCGCGTCCACGAACATGTTGGGATTGCCGCTGTTGTATTGCGCCCAGAACGGATCCGCGCACATGTCGACGAATCCGAACGAGGGATTCAGGTTGTAGGAGACGCAGGGGTTGCACGGCACGTCCGCGGCGACGAGATCGGGGAGCGTGGTGCAGGTCCCGAAGTCCACGAAGCGGATGAGGAGGAAGGCGTCGCCAGTGATGCAGCACGGCTGGGCCAGCGCCATGATGAAGTCGTAGCCGCCCGGGTTGGACACGGTGAGCTGGAAGGGAACCGGTCCGCAGAGCGTGTTGTTGACGTCCGGAACCGCGCAGCCACCGCTCTGGATCGCGGGAACGATCGAGACCTCGACGGGAATGCTGCACGCCTCCTGGTAGTACAGGATCAGGTGCGCGGCGGTGATCAGCAGCCCGCCGGGGCCGCATGCCGGACAGTCGGAGTACTTGAGGTAGGTGTAATAGCGATCGTCGGGAGGAAACAGGTACCCGGAATTGATCCACGCCGGCGGCCGCGTCTCGCCGAGCTGGCAGGCGACGTGGGTCGATGCCGGCAGGTTGATCTTGACGGTATGGAGGGTGAGTCCCTGGGCCGGGATCGCGGTGCGGCCCATCGTGCGATTCGCGAACGCCGGCGCGGCGAACGCGAGCAGACACGACACCAGAAGAAGCAGGAACATCCCACCGGAGTAGCGACACTTCATGAACGACCCCCTTAGGATTGCGGCACGAATGGAGTGGGGCGCGGCCCTCGAGGTCGCCATCGCGCCCGGGATGGCGAACCTGCCACCGGCACAGTGGGTGCGCCACGCAGCAGAGTCAACGTTGCATCTTCGTGACACGGGGGCCGGCCTCGGCCGTGTTCGGTGGGATCGCACGAAGTATGTCACGGGGATACTCCTGAGCGCGCAAACCGGAAGGCTCCAGGCCGCGCAACCCGGGAATCGGCGAAACGACGACGACGCCCGCCAGGGGATCGGGCGTCGACGTTCGACGTTTCGCGTGCTGCGCGATCCGGGCCGATCAGCGGATCATGACCACGTCCCGGGTTCCCTGCGCGGCACCGTTCACCATCAGACGCACGAAGTAGATCCCGGGCCGCATCAGCTCTCCAGTGCTGCCGCGGCCGTCCCAGAGGGTGCGGTGGGGTCCTGCGGCGAGCGCCCCCAAGTCCAGCGTGCGCAGGCGGCGTCCGGCGAGGTCGAAGATGCGGATCTCGACACGGGCCGCATGCGCCAGGGAGAAGGGGATCGCGGTGCGGACCGTGAAGGGATTCGGCAGGTTCGGGAGCAGCTGGGTGCGGGCCGCATCCTCGAGCGGAACCCACGCGCCGCTGCTCGAACAGGTGCCGAGCACCAACGTGGTTCC
>WNFL01384831.1_pt1 | contig 10695 bp, 14 predicted proteins | sample 5400361 | NCBI WGS metagenome assembly WNFL01 (sample SAMN13153351, study PRJNA577476) | soil metagenome | isolation source: 40 cm soil on Douglas fir-dominated hillslope | place: USA:California | collected 2013-09-17 | reverse complement strand
CAGAGCCCGTTCGTGCTGGTGAAGGACGCCACCTACGCCTACGACGCCGCGGGCAACGTCACCAGGAAGACCGAGCCGGACATCGGCGGCACCGAGCAGATCACGACCTTCGTGTGGGACGCGGAGGGGCGGATGGCGGGGGCGACACCAAAGTTCATCATCACCCCGCAGGCCCCGCAGCCCGAGCCCATCACGTACGTCTACGACGCCGAGGGGCAGCTCGTGAAGGAGGTCCGTGGCGCCGCGGTGGGCCAGGTGCCGCCCCCGGGGAACGTGACGCTCTACCTCGCGGACAAGAACCGTCCCTTCAGCCAGATCCTGGAGGAGCGCGATGGCTCTGGCGCGATCAAGACCTCGTACCTCTTTGGCGACACGCTCATCAAGCAGGTGAAAGCGGGGACGGTGAGCTACGTGCACAGCGATCATCTGTCGACGCAATTCCTGACCGATGGCACGGGAGCGCTGCAGACGCGCTATGCGTACAGCCCCTATGGCGAGACTACCAACGCCAGCCAGGCAGGGAGCAGCACCCCGGCCACGATCACGACGGCGCATCAGTTCGCGGGGGAGCGGTTCAACTCCGACCTCACGCTCTACTACAACAGGGCGAGATGGATGGATGCAAGAGTCGGCCGATTAAATAGCGTCGATTCCCATCTTGGATTTCCTGTGATCCCCGCGACATTGAACAAATACAGCTATGCCGTGGGCAATCCGATGTTCTTCACCGATCCATCGGGGATGGAAAGCCTGGGAGACATTGGTACAGCAGGCAACATTCAGGGTGGCCTAAGTAGCTCTGCTCTTCCCAATGTGAGCAGGAAAGCCCTGGACTTCGCGCGCAAGGCAAAGATATTCGACATAAATGATTATGCGACTTGGCCACTTCACTTCTACATCTACGTCGAGCGAACAGGAAGCAGGTCCGGCATTAGGTACGATGTTGGCAACGCTGTTGGTTGGGGTGGTATGTCCCGAGTCAATCCGCTTGGAGTGATTGAGGGCGGTTTTGTTGCCAGCTCGCCAGTCAATAATCGACAAGGCATTACTGGCATCGGAAAGAAAGTCGTGTCGCACTCATTCGGTCAATGGCTTATATGGCACGTGACGGTGATTGGTACGGAGCAGACGTCGTGCGCGGTTAGCGTTGCATACAGTTTGACGCCCGGGCTCGGTACTAATTGCCTCAGCTGGACCATCTGGGCCACTGCGAAAGCTCTCGCCATCTCAAGATTGCCGCTTTGATGGGTATTTCACCGCTCGCCATCGTCGAAATCTTCAGCTCTTCATCCAGTTCGCGCAGAGCGGCTGAGGCGGCCGCGATCGACTTCTTAGGGCGTACCGGAAAAGTTCAGGTTCAGCTCAATTCTGCCGAGCAGCTCATGAGAGATCTCGCCGACGGAAAATCGACCTCTCCCGATGGCGCTTGGAGACTTCGCGCACTTCCGCTAAGCGTCGACGATGGATCGTGCTTCGGTCAGATCAGCATTTTCGATATTGCGATGGGGCGCCCCTCCTCGGCGGACTGGGACCAGGCGGAGCAAGTGAGTCTGGATCTGCTTGCCTCTGCGAGCTGCTCAAGCGTATGTCTGCCGCGCGGTTGCACAACGAGAGGAATTCTCGGAATCAGTAGACAAAGTCGAGCGATCATTGGCAACAATGACTTTGCAAGACTATCGGCTCTCAGGCGAAAGGAAATGTTGAACCTCTCCGCCTTGCCCATTGTTGTGCCTCGTCTGACCGCCGGTGGTCCGGCGATTCGGGTGTGTGAAAGCGAGTGGCCAAAACTCGTGTCTGAGTGCGTTGCGGATCCGCGATATGCTGCCGCTGTTCGTTGAGATTGTCGTTGCGCATTCGCCTGTCGTCGCTAGTTCGGAAAGCGAAGCGCGATAAGACTTCCTATCCTTGCTAATAGCCGCAGTGAGCTCGTACCGAGGGGCGAGGTTGACAATATTTGGACGACAAGAAGGCCGAGTGCAAAATAGAGCCGGTCCTGTTGACCAACATAATTCCGAAGATGGCTCCCGCTTTGCAGCAGGTAGGTGCGAGTGATGTTTGATCATGACGACGTCTTTCGGCAGATTCGCCTCGGATTTGAACTTCCGCCGGCGGACTCACTGGAGGAAGTCTCAGAGGAAGTATTTGCACTGCACGTGACCAAGAACACGTCGAGTCTGGACCGACTTGGTAGACTTCCAAACCTGCGCTACCTCAGCGCTCATGACATCCGCCAAGCGCAATTTCGGCAGATCTGCTCTGCCCCTCAAATTACACATTTGGGTGCCAACACATTTGGCATCGCGGACTTTGACGCGCTGCGCAACCTCGTCAACTTGAAGGGGATGGAGCTTACCGATAATACGAAAGTCACTTCGCTGAATGGACTAGAGGCGCTGACCGAATTGCAGGTCCTGGCATTGGTCAATTGTCCGATAAACGTTGATCTCGGACCCATCTCGGCCGCCAAGGACCTTCGATACTTGTGGCTTTCGAGCCGGTATCAGAAGCCCATGGTTGTCAGCTCCCTTTCGCCTCTTTCTTCGCTCACGCGGTTGGAGCGCCTGAAGCTCACAAATGTTCGGGTGGAAGATCAACGGCTCACCCCCTTGCTTAAACTAGAAAACCTGGTGGAGCTTGAATTGCCGACTTTCTTTCCGAGAGAGGAGTTCGTGGCATTAGCGGAGAGCTTGCCAAACGCGAAAGGACATTGGCTCGGCAGGATTGGAGCTCGAGCGTCATTGTAGGTACGGCCAGCGGGCAGGGCGAATGTCCGTTGATGCTCGAGACTCAATTCCCGCGCTTTGGGAATCAATCCGCAATCTGTGCTCCAAGCTGCAGGAACGGCCTGCGCGCTGCGGGACCCACGAGCACGCATCCGTTTCGGCAAAAAAATCGCATTCCGTTTGCCTCCAGCCCGCCGGTGATACCTACTGCCTTGATATGGTGCCCGCGCCCGGAGGGGTACAGGGGCAGATCGTGCGCATTTCATGGGAGGAACGGACGATCGAGGTCTTGGCCTGGTCGTTTGTGGAGTTCTTGCACCTTGCTATTGGGAAGCTTCGTCAGGAATTGGAGAGCCAGTGTCAGCAACTCGCTAGATCTCACTCGACCATTCGTGAGGTAGCCATGAATCCAGCTTCACTTAGGAAGCAACTAGAGAATCTGCTACGCGACTCCAATGGCACTCGGGACTCGGAAGAGGGGCCGCGCCTGGAAGGCAGATCGGTGGACTTCGTGTTCATTGAGGTTAATTGCCCGGATCTCGCGAGTGCAGCGCAATCGATTCAACGTGCAATCGATTCGTTGGCCGCTGATCAAGAGATCTTCATCGACGAAATTCTCTCCACTTTTGTTTTCGCATACTACGGAATTCCGCGGCCGGTACCCGACGGTCCTGAGAAGCGCAAGAGATGCGCCCAGCGCTTGTCCGGTGAATTCGGAACGCTGATCAGGATTGTTCACGGTACGGCAGACGCGGCGGTCGGTGCTTTCGGGGGAACATCGCGGCTGCATTACGGCGCCATTTCACTACAGACCGCTGAGCACTTGAAAGCACTCATCGGTTGTGAATACGGGCAAGTGCTCGAGCTGACATAGGCACGATGCGCGCCATATATCGAGCCCCGCTCCTCGCGGGGCTTTTGCTATGCGCGCTGGCGCTTTCCGACGTCCCCGGCCACTGGAAGACCGCCTCACCGCCCAACGGCACCTCGGTCACGTGGACCTACGACGCGAGGAACCGCGCGACGCGCGTGGAGCACAAGAAGGTCTCCACCAACGCGCTGATCGGCGCCTACGACTACCTGTGGAACGCGCAAGGGCAGCGAAGCCGCGAGACCGTCACCGGCACGGCTGCGTCACCGACTACACCTACGATCGCCTGGGGCGGCTCACGCGCGGGGAGACGAGTCTAGTGAGATCATCGCAATACTCAAGGATGGATCAGTGATTCGATGGCCGTGAGTCGATCTGAGAAGCCTGTCGATCGAGACGTTTACGTTGCAGTCACAACGGACCATGGCCTTGGGGCAAGTGAACTAGCCTTACTCAATGATTCGCTGATAAAGCGATTCTTTGGTACTGCATTGTCAGTTCGATCGGTCAAAGATATAACCGTGCGTGACCGCGAGCTAACTCAAGAGGAAAGGAGGGCCCGAATTCAGAGCGGTGATTGGTTATTCTTTCGACTTGAAGGAGCCTGTCTCATCGATTGTTTCATTGGGCTGAAGGCTATTGCGTTCGAGTTTGTAGATCCGACCTTCTCGTGGATTGGATCGCGAGAACTGAGCCGGGAATACTTCATGCCATTCATGCAGTCAATTGCGACTGCTTTTGGCGACAGAACTCTGATCGTATCCCCCGGCAGCATCTTTGATCCCAGTGGCGCTGTTGTCGAGCTCGTTTGTGGCGGCCTCAGCGTCAACGAAATTATTCGCCGATTGGCTGAGGATTCTGAACTGATGCCCGCGGATGAAGTGGAGATGTGGAGCTTCTTTGCCTTATCGCCAGACGCCAGACGCCGGAATGCTGGAAGACTGTTCTTGGCTGCCCACTCCACCTAGGTCTCGCCCTCACGGTGACGAATCTCACTTCTCGATCTGAACTCTCAAAAGCCCCGCTCCTCGCCTCATCGAAGGGAGCTTTGGCGCGCCGCCACAGATCACTTACTCCTTTGCGAACATTGTCCCAACGCCCGTCACGGTACATCGGGTAATCTCGGCTCTACATAGCACGAATATCCCTGGCCGCGCCCAGACACTTCGCTCCGCAATTCAGAATGCCTATGTGTCTGGCAGAGTTACCATTGAGCAGCTCTATACCCTTGAGGCCAGAATTTGGGCGGAAGCGATGTCCCGGAACGGCGGCAAGATAGAACCCCAAGAAGTGCTGATTTGGATGGAATGGTTGTAGCTTCCGAGAGACGCTATCAACACGTCGTTTGGCATTCCGAGCAACCATTTTCGCTCGGCAATCCCAAACTTCGGCCGTGGCCAACGAAGGTTCTGTCTGCTTATGCGAAATATGCCGATGACCCGGAGTCACCTTTTGCGGCGCTCTTCTTCGACGAGGGCGATGCCGCATTCAGCTCCTTTACCGCAGATGCCCATCGTATGGGACTCACTGTTTCCACAGTTCGTATGGGCAAGTGGAATCCTCGCGCGATTGAGGCCTTTCCGTACTATCAGATTGGGGCTCGAGACCACAGCCGAGGCTTTGATAAGGCGCCCATTTTCGACCGCCAAATCCCATGTGGCTTGGAACCCGCGTCGCGGCCAATTGCTGAGCGCGTCGGGTGCGGAAATACTAAGAAGCAGGCGAGAAAACTTGTAGCTATTCGACAGGCCGACGTTAGAAAGACAGACATCTTTCACATCAATTCAAACGCGATCCTACCGGCGGGCGTATTCGGCATCAGCTGGCGGTTCCGCGAATTGCTTGTTCAATCCGGGATGTCCGGTTTTGTCTTGACGCCAATCCTCGATGGAAACTCCAATTGGAGCGAAGAGGACCTCCAATTCGATGTTGTCAACGACCGGCAAGTCTCACTGGCCAAATGGTTCCAAGTGACGGTAACTTCGCATACAGAACCGCTCAAGGTCGATGGGTCTCTCATGAACGATCGTATTTGCGGAATTTGTGGTGTTCATCAAGGCGGAGATAATCCGGATCCCGCATGGGCTGCTTATCCACAGCGAGCCTTGCAACGGGTTGATCTCCAGTTGAACGATCAACGCATTCTTCCAAATGGCGAGGTGGTTACGAATGTGTGGATGCCGCCAGTCATTGCCTCCAGTCGCCTGATCCGATTGGTCGTCGAAAACAAACTCACCGGATTCTCGGTCGGCAAAGGCAAGTGGGGCAAATTCCTGCCGCTTAGGGACGAGTAGCGAAATGGCAGCGCCTCGCTCACTCAAATACGCCACCCTCGCGGTGGCGTTTCTCTTTGCAGTGTGCGTGGCCTTGTCGTTGCGACTCCCGCAGCACACCACCTTCAACGGCGAGGTGGTGACCTTCACCTATCACGCGCTCAATCGCCTCCTGTACTACGGCGAGGTCTCGAGGCACGTACAGGAGAGGAACGGCACGATCATCATGAGGACCGAGGGGACAGGCAACGGCGGATTCGCATCGCTCAACGAATTGTTCTCTGTTTCGCTATGGAGGAAGGTCGATCAAAATATTGCGGAGGAGTTCTAGATGGGTGCGTCAACTCTTCTGGGGCGAGTGCGCTATCGAGTGCAGAAAATCGTGGGCGTCGTTGTATTGATGGTGCTGATCTTTTGGGGCGCGGACTTGGCGTTTCGGATTGGCCTTCATTGGACTCAGGTGGTGTGGCTATTCATAAGTGCTGGGATAGTCGCCTTGGTGTCCTTGCCATTACTCGTGCCGCTCACATTTGGTATCGACAAGCTAGTACAGCCAATCCGAAGTGTGAAGTGGGCCCGATATTTTGTGTATGGCCTTGCGTTTGTGCTGATCGGTGCTGGAGTCTCCGTTCTGACCGGCGCCATCAGTTTGGTCGCGGCTATGGGGGGCGGACTTGCCAGCGGGCTCTTGATCGCGAAGGTGTGCGAGGAGCCAGTTACCGTGGCCCGATCCGAGCTATAGACTCGGGGCGGCTGAACCGACCTCACGCTCTACTACAACCGGGCGCAGTGGATGGATCCGAGGACGGGAAGATTTAAAAGCGTTGATCGGCTCGCCGGAATAGATCGCGGTTGTAGCTCCCTTTCGCCTCTTTCTCCGCCGACGCGGTTGGAGCGCCTGAAACTCAAAAATGTTCGCGTTGAGGATTAACGGCTCACCCCCTTAAAGCTGGCGCAGAGAAACTACCAGCCGGCAGCGCGATGGATTTCAAACCGCCGCTAGATGAACTTCTACATTCTTTTCGGCAACGCAAAGTATTCGAGCTATATCGGTGCCTCGGAAGCGGACGACGTAAAGGTACGGATGAGTGAGCCGCCTTCCCCTGAGGCATGGAAAGTGCCGCTCTTGCGCGAGTACCTTGGCGATCCGCCCGGAAGACCGCGGAAAAAAGGCCACTTCCACGGTGATCGACGGGTGTATCTGTTTTCTCAGTCCGCCGTAGGCGCTCTCAAACCCTTTCTAGGTCTCGCAGGCACCTGGCTGCCCGTTCTGATCGAGGGCCGCGACGAATCATTCCATATGACGTGCCGCTGCTCTGGTTGGCAAGCTGGGAGGTTATGCTAGCGAGCTGAGCGCATTTGCCGGGCGAAACTACGGCGGGCGCAACGTAACGACTAACATGATCAAGGACCGTGTGTTGCTGATTGCTACGGAATATGGTGCAGCGACGCGCGCTCAAGCAAAGGCTTTGGCTGACTTTCAACGAACCGCAGCAGCGAGGTGGCCGAATATTCAGGTCGCAATAGAGGCGATTCCATGATTAAGCCGCCCCAAGACATGTGCTGCGTATATCTGCTCTCGGATGAATCCGTATTAGTTGAGGGTTTCGACTATGAGCCAACAGGTCCTGGCGGCCTGGCCTCGGATCGTTTGGTTCGGATCTCGCGCTCGGCGAGGGAAGTACTCGGACCAATCGTCCTTCGTATGCTAGATCAGACGATGGTAGTGAACGGGGCGGAATGGAATGAAAAGGGTGTTCTGAGATCCCGGCTTGAGATTACCGGAGAGAAGTCTCAGAAGGCGTTCGAGACGCGAGCGCGCATGGTCAATGTCACTCTGGACGGCGAGCGCATAACCGTTACGCCCAGTGCCCATGACGCCAAGTACGGTGGTTGGCAATATTTGGACGACAAGAAGGCCGAGTGCAAAATAGAACCGGTCTTGTTGACCAGCATAATCCTTAACAAGCTCGGCACAACCAATACCGCACATTATCGCAGCCGTCTGGCCCGCTCCTCGCGGGGCTTTTGCTGTGCGCTCCCTGTATCGTCGCGGCTGGCACCCGCACGCAGCTATCGTAATGCGGAAGCAATACAGACCTTGTTGAGGGATTGAATCGCATGGTCGAGGTCACTATTCGATTGAATGATCGATGTCAGCCCGAGTTCCGCGGTGCGCTTTACGAGGATCCGCTTCAGCTGATTCTTGAAACGGATGGGCGTGGCTGCGTACAAGGCGGCGGAACACAAATGGCGCCTGGCGGCGAGGTCGCCTTCTGCGAGATCGAGTTATCTTTGTCGTCGGCTGAACAAGAGAACTTCGATTTTGTAATCGATAAACTTAACGAGTTGGGTGCGCCAAAGAAATCCACCTTGCGTTTTGGATCGATCAAGGAGATCCAATTGGGCGTGAATGAAGGCATGGGCATTTACCTTAACGGAACCGATCTTCCACGCGAGGTGTACGAGCAAGGCGATGTGAACTTCGTGATCGAAGAGTTACTTCGAGCCCTAGACTCTCTGGGGCGCTTTCACGGTTATTGGGAGGGGCCCAGAGAGACAGCGCTGTACTTTTATGGCCCATCCTTTGCGCAGATGAGAGAGCACGCGAGCCCGATCCTTGCTTCCTATCCGCTGTGCAGAAAAGCGCGTGTTGACCAGATTGCCTGACCAACGCAGGGGCGGCGGCGAGCTCTGGTCGCAGGTAGTGAGTCGCGGACTATTCCCCTCTGAAGCGGCAATTCGGGCTCAGTCGTCGCCGGAAGGAACGCTCAGGTGCTGGCGAATGGCTTTGCGAGACGGATTGCACGGAAGTCCAGATGCCTGACTATGCCGATACGCGTGACCTTCCTGCCAAGCGGCTTCGTTTCGAAGGAGACGCAGAATCGTTGATCGACATCTGTGCAGAGTGTGAGGGCACTCAGACCAAGCGATAACTGGAAAGCCCCGCTCCTCGCGGGGCTTTTGCTATGCGCTATTTGCAGTAGACATAGCATCAATCCCGTGCGACGGAGGGCACTAGATGGTCGTTACTGACATGATCATAATCGCGGCCTTTCTCACCTTGGGCGCGGGCGTGCTTGCGGCGATGTTATGGGGCACTGCCCAAGTCAGTCGATTCCTCGCGGATCATCCAAGGATTCGAGACGCAAAGGATCTGGAGGACTTCAAGATCTTTGTCAAACGCGACATGATCGCCGCCCTCACGCTCATGCCTTTTGCGCTGATTCTGGTGGCTGGAAGCGTCTACATCGTTGTGCAGCTTGGCTTCCTCGGGTTCGTGATCAATCTCGTGCTCCTGGTCCCCTGGCACATCGCCAATGGACGCCTCAAACCGCTTGTCACCACCGCGCGCAACCTGGAGTGTTCCAGCGAAGAGCTAACGGCGGAGCAACGTTCTCCCACGGTTCGAGTCACAAGTGCGGGTCGGCCGGTTAGGGTGGGCTCCTATGTATCTACCAGTCGCGGTCGCGCTGCTGGCGTTACCGGTTTTCTGGGCGGGTCGCTCCTCGGTGAAGGAGCAGCAGGCGGGACATGTCCTGAACGACCCATACGTCATCATCGCGTTCATCGTCGCGGGCTTGCTGATCGTTCTCGGTCTGCTCATCCTTCGGCGCTATCACCAACCGCCGTCCTTGCCCCTCGATCAATGGTTCACAGTCGCCTTCGACGATGAGCGAGTCACTCTTGATGTGCGGCCTCCCGGGGGAACACCGTCGGTCGCGTCTTTTCGGTGGTCCGAAGTAACGCGCGTTTGCTTCAAATCCGAGGACTTCACGATTTCCGACGGCGTGTATATCTTCACGACGCTGCGGCCGGAATCGTTCGTCGTGCCGACCGAAGCGAAGGGCGGCGTGGAGTTCTGGAACAAAGTGGTGGAACGCGGACTCTTCCCCGCTGAAATGGCTATCCGGGCTGCCACATCTCGGGAGGGTGCGCTGTTGTGTTGGCCCGCACACGCAGACGCGGTCCAGCGGTAAAGACGGCGAGGGACACCCAGTATCCTCTAGAATCGAAATCTAGAGGATTAAGGCGCGACAACCATGTCTCCCGTGCAAGATAGCCGCAAGGCAGACGCCTTGGTGGTGTTCGGCGTCACCGGCGATCTCGCGCGCAAGCAGATCTTCCCGGCGCTGTACAAGCTCGCGAAGCGCGATGCGCTCGGGGTACCGGTCGTTGGCGTGGCCGGTTCGAAGATCACGCTCGCCGAAATCCGCGCCCGCGCCGAACAGGCCGTCCGTGACGACGGGAAGGTGGACGATCCCGCTGCGTTGCGCCACATGCTGTCCCAGCTGCGCTATGTATCCGGCGACTATGCCGATCGTGCCACGTTCACCGCTTTGAAGACGGCGCTCGGCGCCGCGAAGCGGCCCGTGCACTACCTCGCGATTCCACCGGCGCTCTTTCCCACGGTCATCGAACGGCTCGGCGTGGCAGGGCTGGCGAAGGACGCGCGCGTCATCGTCGAGAAGCCGTTCGGGCGCGACCTCGCATCGGCGCGCGAGCTGAACCGCATCGCGAGGTCCGTTTTTCCGCAAGACTCGATTTTTCGCATCGATCACTTCCTCGCCAAGGAAGCGATCATGAACATCCTCTATTTCCGCTTCGCCAATTCGTTCCTGGAGCCCATCTGGAACCGCAACCACGTGGCGAGCGTGCAGGTGACGCTCGCCGAGTCGTTCGGCGTCGAGGGGCGCGGCGCGTTCTACGAGACCGCCGGATGCCTGCGCGACGTCATCGAGAACCATCTCTTCCAGATCGTGGCGCTTCTCGCGATGGAGCCTCCCACGCATCGCGGCTCGGTCGCGGTGCACGGCGAGACCGCCGA
>WNFL01226640.1_pt3 | contig 10695 bp, 9 predicted proteins | sample 5400361 | NCBI WGS metagenome assembly WNFL01 (sample SAMN13153351, study PRJNA577476) | soil metagenome | isolation source: 40 cm soil on Douglas fir-dominated hillslope | place: USA:California | collected 2013-09-17 | reverse complement strand
TCACTGTCATGCTTCTATAGAAGTTTACAAGAAAAAGGACACTATTACAATACGTTTCTTCCGTAAGCCTTCTCTCATCTAACTCTAACCACATCGTAACTTCTCAATGCTTTCATCTTCCCGGTGAAGCTCTCGAACCAAAATAAGATCCCGTCAAAACTCTACTTTAAGAATACTATCTTTTAGGTAAATAATCCAGCTTTAAACAACCTTTTTTTCCATGCGGCTGGCAAGGAGAGCAAGATAGAGAGGAATCTTTCTATTATATTATCTCTGCTGTATTATCTCAACCTATCATCTTAAAATAATTTATGCTATACTTTCTCCGATAGTACAGAGCTACAGCTATTCTTGTAAATTGGCAAGCAATCGGTGTTTCAGCGGATGAAGAGGTAGAAGAAGCGATGAAACAGCAAGCAGCACAAAGGAGGATTATACCCCCAGGCCAACTCGAAGCAATCTTTCATAGATTACCTGATGGTGTAGTTGTCTGTGATCGTGAAGGGAAGATCTTACGCATCAATGCAGCCGCCCTCAAGCTCTTTGAAGTGGATTCGGATCTCTTTTGTATAGACATACCCTACCGGCAGTTTCTCCAGGCTTATCTGCTGGATCATGACCAGCAACAACAAGCTCTCTCACTAGACCCATGGCTCATGAACCTCCTTACCGATGCAGAGCCGGCGACCAACGGGCAGCAAAAAGCAATCGTTGTGTTACAGGGTCCTTCCGGGCGCAAGAGCTACGTCAACATTGGCAGCTTCTTCGTAGGTGATGCACAGCAGCATGCGGCAGTAACGGTCTATGTATTCCACGATATCACTCATCGGTATCAGAAAGCACTCCATCTCCAACGTGTCTACGAGGCCGTATTGTCCCTGAGAGAAGCCATCGCCCACATCCCTGAGGATGATATTGATTTCACTTTCCCCCAAGGAATATTCCTCCTGTCACCTCCGGTACTTTTCGTTGCGCAGCAGCTTGTTGAGGTGATCCATGAAATCCTGGATTGTCAATATGTCAATCTTCTAGCGCTTGGGCCGCGAGGCGGCCATCTGCATTATGCCGTGGGTAGTGGCTTCACCTCGCAGCAAGAACAGTACCACCACAAGATGCTGGGATGTTTCTTGCCCTCAGATTTTGTCGACGAAACGGTGCTCGACCGTCTCTCTGCCGGCCAGGAGGTGATGCTCCCCGCCAACCAGGTGCACCTGCCACCCGGGTTCCGAGAAGATTTAGGCAATAGCTATTTGCTAATGATTCCCCTGTTTCTTGCGAATCGGCTATCAGGCGCGCTTGTGATCGCCAAGCCCGGTTTGGATAATCAGTATACGCCACAAGAGGTCGAGCTGGTGAAAGCCGTTGCGACGGAGACCATGCTTGTCATTGAATATCTCCACACCTTCTATGCGCAGACAGAGACGCGGGTCAAAGCGCTGGCGCAACAAGAAATGCATCGCTCCATCAATGACTTCCTGAACCTTGCCAGTCACGAACTGAATACCCCTCTGACTGTGGTCAAGGGTAATATTCAACTCGCTCAGCACCGGTTAATGACGTTGAAGCGCCAGCTAACAACACAGCCCAAACAGGCGAGCGAGCAAATTGAGCGCATCCAACATCCTTTAGCATCTGCCGCTTCGAGTACACGTCTGATGGAACGCATCATCAAGGATCTGATCGATGATGCGCGTATCCAGACCAACACCCTCGAATTGCACCTGCAACGCTGTGATCTGATCGCGCTGCTCAAAGAAGCCGTTAACCATCAGCAGCGGTTAGCACCCGAGCATAGGATCGTTCTGAATCTCAGATCTCAGGAGAAAGTGGTACCCGTCATAGCCGATGCAGAGCGCATCAAACAGGTCATCAACGGCTACCTGGCGAATGCACTGCGCTATTCGCCTGCTGATCAGCCGGTGACCGTGCAGTTGACGGTGGAGGATAAGGTAGCTCGTGTTTCAGTCCACGATGAGGGGCCAGGCGTCCCCTGCGAAGAGCAAGAGCGCATCTGGGAACGCTTCTATTATGCTGCAGGGATCACAGCGCTACATGCACCTGCCCCCAGCGTAGGATTAGGTTTATATCTCATCCAGGCGATCATCGAGCGTCATCATGGCAGCGTTGGGGTGCAGAGCGAGCCTGGTCATGGTGCAACCTTCTGGTACACCCTGCCGGTTGAAGCGTCTGCTCCACAGTGATAAGCGATCCAGGCAGAAGCAGCTATTGCACAGCTGCAGGCGCTGAAACGACGCATCCCAAAAACAAATTGAGGGGCCAGCCCTGAATTAGTGACTAGCCCTTCTTTTTGTCTCGTTCTTTTTTCGCCTTGTAGAACGATTTCGGCTTTGGATGACGCTCCGTATCTTCGTAAGCCGCCGGAGCCGAATCTTCGCGCGCAGAGACCTCTGTTTCATCCCGCTCACTGAGAAGCTCCTGCAGGTCATTGTAGATATTGTAGTTGTCGCTCGCCTCTCGCATGCGCAGCATATGACGTATGACCTGCACCTGTGAGATGTTGGTTTTATCGCCCCGCGCTGCCTCGGCCCTCTGTATAAGTTTCTCCACTAAATCCATGCTATCGTCATGCGCGCCGATACCTTCCAGGCGGTCATGCACGACCAGAAGTTGTTCATAGAGATTCATAACTCAACTATTCCCTCCCGATACTGGGCATAGGCACGATTCATCTTGCCCGAAGCTATGGTAACACAGCGCGACATGCCCGTCAAATTGACTGGTACTCATGTTCCCTTATAGCTCGACAAAGGGTTTGCAGGTTCAGTATTGATTCTTTCGTTTCTTCAAACTGAAATTAGGGCCAGCAGCTTCTTCTATGATCTCCACGGGATCATTCACGCGGATGATTCCTTCATGCTCATGTATTACATTCTGCCCGAACATAACGCCTCGTGTAGCATTGCGGTATGTCGCCAGCGTTTTTAATGGCTCCTTACCCCCTTTGGCCGTCACCTGGTCTATCGTTGGTATCGGACAACGCGCACATGATTTGACTATATGAAATGTCGTCTGTCCAATACGAATTGTTCGCCACATATCCTCGGCATAAGGCAGCGTGTTCCTCACAACGATATTGGGTCGAAAACGGTTCATAGCGATTGGCTGCTCTAAACGAGCATTTAAGTCATCAAGCGAAGCCTCGGTTGTCAGCAGAAAAGGGTAGCCATCGGCGAATCCCACCTCGTCACGCTCGCTTATGGCATAATGAGGATTCACACGCCTCATATAGTCTTCCGGCATTCTGACCAGGCGGCACACTGTACATAAAAAGGCGCTAAACCACTCGGCAGCTTCATCACCCTGGTCTACAGCGATACAGGCATCGTTCCAGATAACAACCTCGCGCCTTCTACCTGTATCAGTTGCTGAAATGGCTATCTCTTGCATGCCTGGGGCTTCCACCGCCAGTACTCCATCTTCCCTCGGAGACGGCGTAATGAGCGCCATGCGAGGCCGCTCACGTTGTGTGATAAAGCAACCAGAGGGATCAACCAGCATAAATGCACGGTCGCCGGAAAAGCCCCTTGGACCTATGCTGGCCATCTCCAACGCTATTCCCCCGCATGATTTGATAGGGTAGATAGTTAATGCCGAGACGGTGGGAGTTGAAAAAGATATATGGCTGTTATCAAAAGGCATGAATATTTCTCTCTTCTTTTTACACTGATAGATGCTCACTGAGCAGCGCGGAAGCATCTCAAGAGGATATTCTACTCCCATGCCCCGGTAGCCGTAAGCCAGTCCAGAATGATTTCAGGCATGTGCGAGACCTGGCCTTGACGCTGTGAACAGTGGGGCAGCGTATTCAGGACCGTCGCTCCGTACTCCTTCGAAGTAATACGCCGATCAAACAGGACAACGGCGTTGCGCTTAGTACCGGTCCACGCGAGACGATTTAGGGCACGGCGCATGCGCAGAGCCGCCAGGGGAACTGTTACCTGGTGCAGTTGGTCGGAGTATTGTTCCGCCACAGCAGCAATAGGTGGATCATTGAGTACAGGCATAGGGAGCCGTGAGACAAGTACACAGGCCGGCGGGCGACTCACTTCATCGGTACCATCCCAGAAACTGCCCGCGCCGAGTAATACAACGCGTTCTTGATCGTGGAACATTTGCCACAGTTGCCGCGGTGATCCATCGATGCCGTGACCCAATACCAGAATACCTCGCGCCTCTAGCAGCGGTTTGATCGCTGCATAGGAACTGCGCAAGGCAGCATATGAGGTAAAGAGTACCACGAGTTGACCATCGAGCATTACGGCAAGCTGCGTTATTGCGTCATCCAGGTGACGCTGGTATTGGGGCATATTAGGCTCAGGCACATCATTAGCCATATACAGCAAGGTCTGTTCCTGGTGCTCAGCGACAACGGAAAGCGCAGGGCATGTATCGGCATCAAGACCAAAGCGCCCACGATAGAATGAGAAGTTGTTGTCTACCGAGAGGGCAGCGCCAACAAAAATAGCGCAGGCATTGGGAGTGAGTATATGTCGTTTCAACAAGGTTGAGGTCTGTACAAGCTGGCCATGGAGTACAGGTGAATTCTCGGCCTGAAGCACTACTGGCGGCATAGGACTGGACGAGGATGGTGCAACGGAGATGGGATCTACTACCCGTTGTTGCGCAAAAGGAGAAGGTGTGGGCGGCATGCGCAGCCAGTAAACCATAGCGTTCTCTTCACTTGTATCATTATTGGGGGCAATATTGCTCAAAGTAAGAGCCTGCTGACCGAGGTGTTTTTGTTCAAGTAAGCGCGCCGCCAGCGCAGCGAGTTCCCAGGCGACGGAGTCATCTTCTCCGCTGCCGAGGTCGAGGCGATGGCGATGGCGTTGTGTAGTAAGCACGATCTTTTCCGCTTCGTGAGCCAGGTCGATGACCATCTGCAGACGATGGGCCGCGTGCTGCCAGGCCTCCTCTACCTCCATCCAGCTCGCGACATTACGTATCTGCGAAGTGAGGCGCAAGGGCTGTTCAACACGCTCGGTGCTACGTGCCCCGTAGGAACGTGCAGCGGTATCCGCCTTGACCGCTTTGCCCTTGTCCCGTGTACTACCGCCGCTTGTTCCTTCTTGCAAAAGCTGGGTCAGCGCAATGAACAGGTTATCAATGGCGGTACGCGCCTGGCGAAGGGTTTGAAACCAGCCCAGCATTCGGTTATCAAGTTCGGCTTTGCCTATAGTGGGGGTGCTTGAGAGACCTCCGGGACCATTCTCGCGCAATGCCGGTGCTGCAAGTGCGAGCAAGCCCTGGTAACGGCCGTCGGGTAGCTCCACACCGATGGTATTCAACACTCTGAGCAGGCGTGGATGGTCGAGTCCTTGATTATTCCAGCGCGCACACTCTTCCTCCAGGAGGTCGGCATCGAGTATCAGACGCCGGCTTACGTCTTTCAAAAGGCTATTCGCAGAAGAAAGGTCGTCCAGGAGTCCGGCATGAGTAGTCACAATAACATTGGCTGCACTCACTCGCTCTTCGGCGCGACTCACGAAACAATATCCCTTGCGTCGGTAGAGGCAGTGCTGATACGGAGTATCGCCGCGCCCATCGACGAGGGGAACGCGTTCGACTCCCGAGCAGATGCGTTCCCAGGCCGTAATTTCTTGTGGTAATATGGTCAATTCGCTGCGTTCGCCGGTGAGGGTTTGCTGTGCCCACAGAGCTAATTTTGCTAACCCTCGCGCCTGTTCCGCCGAGAGTTCGCCGCTTGTGCGACGTAAAGCTGACCCAAACCAACGATGGGTACAGAGGTAGCCGCCACGTTCCGCAAGATAAGCTACCTTTACCTGGCGATTGAGCTGCGTTTGTAGACGAGGGAGAACGTTATCAACTAAACGGCGGGCCGCCTGAGCATTCGCGCAGGCAATCACAAGACGCCTGGCTGAAGGTGAGTCACCGGCACCAGCCTCCTCTGTAGAAGACTGGCAGACCCATTGTAGGGCAGGCAGCAAAGCAGGAGTAGAGTCGTTGGCTCCAATCGTGACCTCCAGGAGCAAGCTACTTGTCTCCTCTAATGCCCGCTGCACAGCTTTATAGGCCGTTTGATAGCCAATGCGCTGCTCCGGGTTAGCAGAGGCAACAAGATGCGTCTCTACCAAAGCTTCATCTCGTTGTTCAGCTTCATCAGTGGAAGCTGCAGCCGATTGCACTTCGACACCGGCAGATACAGTGGCTTGTGGTTCTTCACGGGTGATGGCGAAGGATAAAACGCGCGGATCCATACCTAATTGTGCAGCGAAACGATCACCCAGGCTCCCACGCCTCGGCGCATTTTGCAACCCGTTCTGGGCCATACGATCACGCCATTCCTGGCGAAAGAAACCCAGTAGCGGCCAGGAACGGGGAGCATCGAGGTTCGCGAGATCGCTGAGAATAGCTATATCAACACGCTGAAGGAGTTGGTGCAAAGCCAAAAAGACCTTCATCGCGAGCATGGTATCTACCATTGCGCGGTGCCGCCCAGGTACTACCGGCACACCAAGAGACTGAGCAACCTGTCCCAGGTTATAGCTGGGCAGCGAGGGCAGTAGTACGGTTGCGAGTTCGAATGTATCTATGAGAGGATTATTGTGGACGAGACCTTGGCGGCGCAGAAAACCGGCATCAAAAGGAATACTATGGCCCACAATCGGATGGTCTCCAAGGAACTGTTGTAACCGGCGTGAAATAGACTCAAAGCTGGGCGCATCAGTTACTAGTTGCGGCATTATGCCGGTCAGTCGTTGCACACGAAAAGGGATAGGACGACCAGGAGCAACCAGGGTCTCCATCGTATCGAGTATCGTTGCCCCTTGAAACTTGACCGCTGCAACCTCGAGAATCGCATCCTGTTCCGCATGCAAACCGGTTGTTTCCAGGTCGAGTGCCACGCGAATAGGTGGCTGTTTTGGCATAAAAATCCCTTTTCTCTATAGAGCGCTGCAGTGGTGCCCTCAAAAGTCACCCTACTGCATGAGGCCAATTTTCAAGAAGGACACGCGCAAATTGAGCCGCACGACCACGATGACTGATGAGGTGCTTGTCGCTCGCTTCCAGCTCAGCGGTTGTCTTACCGATTTCAGGTACCAGGAAAATAGGATCGTAACCGAACCCATGTTCGCCGCGTGGAGCATCGGCGATCACACCCTCGATCACTCCCTCCACTACACGAATATAGCTGGAAGGTTCGGCCAATGCAATTGCACAGCGGAAACGTGCGCCGCGCTGCTCAATCGGCAGTCCTTTCAATTGCTCCAGGATCAAACGAAAACGTTCCTGGTAGGATGTTTCCCTGCCTGCAAAACGAGCAGAGAACACGCCGGGAGCTCCCCCAAGGGCATCTATTTCCAGGCCGGAATCATCGGCCAGTGTAAGTAGGCCCGAAGCCTGGGCATAGGCATGTGCTTTCAGTTCTGCATTTTCCGCAAAGGTTGCACCGGTTTCCTCAACGTCCATATCCAATTGAATATCACGCGGTGACAGCAATCTGTATGGCAGGTCCGAGAAAATGGAGCGGTACTCCTCTAGCTTATGCAAATTCGTTGTTGCTAGTAATAAATCGCGCATAGATGCTCTCTAGACATTAATTTTTAAGCCGTCGAAATGAAATACTATGCATCTCCCACAATGCATATAGTATACCCTTTGTGATCTTCGACCCACCTCAAAGGTCACGAAAACCAAGTCTACGATATTGTCCCATATTCTATCATATTGGAGTATTGTTGTCGAGTTTGAATGCAAGCACTGCAAGCGAGTCTATGTCTCTGGTTTTACTATTCTGATTTTGTAATTTCGTTGCCACTTTTTGGTTTGGTAGCCCGTATAATATGGTAGAAGAAGTGGGTTAAAATTATTTCCACAAAAACATCTCTGTAATGCAACTGCTGTACTAAGTTGCGCCCTAAATACGAGAACAGGAGAGAAGCTCGCATGAGCACCCAAACCTTTCCTCCACCCAGTGCTGGGATGGATGTATATAACCCTCTGCATCTCCAGTCCCCGGATGGACAATTGCAAAGCATAGCGCTACAACCCCTTAACTCCCTCCTTGAGCTTGAGGGTTTATTCCGCATCCAGACAAATGTGAAGGCCGAGTTCAATGACGAACTCAGACAAGCATTCCACAAAGAGCTGGCGTTCCTCGGACTCTTTTTGAAGGCAAATGATCTTGATAGCTACAAGCACTCTATGCGTGTGAAAGGACTTACACAGTGTTTTTTGAAAACCCTTGATCTAGCGCCGGATGATGCGATGACTATCGAGGCAGGTGCCCTTCTTCACGATTTTGGCAAGATGGCTATAGATGATACAATCCTGCGCAAATCAACCCCACTTAGCGCTGACGAGTTTGCGGTGATCAAAAAGCATCCCGCGCTCGGCGCAATGATACTCAGCCAGTTCAAAACAATGAAGCCGGTGATGCCGGTGGTCTACTACCACCATGAACGTTGGGACGGCAAGGGGTATCCCGCCGGCTTGCGCGGAGAAGCTATTCCTCTAGGAGCGCGCGTCCTGGCAATTACTGATGCTTTTGATGCCATCACCTCGCAAAGATCCTACCAGCCCGCACGCACACCTGCGCAGGCTCTGGCAGAAATTCGCGCGTGCGCAGGGACACAATTTGATCCACTTCTGGCCGGGCAATTCTGCCAGAGCCTGGAGGCGAGGATACCAGTCCCCCAGACAGGATTCTCACAAGAGATATCCCTGCATTCGAAAATACAGAGCTAAGGCTGCCGTCAACCTGTCTGGGGAACAGGTAACAAGAGGATGAAGCAGGCAGCCTCCCGCGTGGCCCAGGAGAACCGTTAATCAGCGAGCAGTTGCGCCAGCATATCCAACAAATCACTGAGATCGAAAGGCTTGCGCAGTATATACATTCCCCGCTCTCGTATCTGCTCAAATGGCAGCATTGCTCTCGCGCTGATCAAGACGACAGGAACATCCTGCATATTCGGCTTGTTCTGTAAATAATCATAAAGTTTCAATCCATCCATAGTAGGCATCATATAATCGAGAAGAATCAGCGAAGGCCGCATATGGGAAGCAGCTTCAAGAGCAAGATCGCTTTCCGCTATCCACACCACCCGATAATTTGTCTGCTGCGTAATAACGGTTCTGAGCATCTCACCAATATCATGATCGTCATCTACAATTAAGATAGTCTTTTCCTGGCTGGATACAGTAGGGGTTATTTCTCTACTCGACATAGCGCCCATCCTTTTCTAGCATTTCTACTATTAGAAACGTATCGGGCGCATACAAAGAGAACATGTTTCCTAAGAGATAGTACCAACGTACCTACTGCGGCCTTGCTCATATGGCGTGGTTCTGCACGCGCCATTCCCAACTGAGGGCATCCCCTTCAATGAGATCGCCCAGTCCCAATCGCTGCAACAGGTGTTGAATTTCCCAGCGATGCACGGTGGTGTGCGTCAACACATGCAGCAGGGTCCCGCCAAAGGTTTTTGGTGTCGGAGGGGTGTCCAGCACATCCATATACGTCTCATCTAAGCGCCCCTCTGCGACCAGCATACGGGCACAATCGGCAAAGTCTGCCATTGCGTCATTGAACCGTTGCAGGTAGCTGTCTGTGGTTTCTACCAATGGCGGTAGATGGCGCACAGGGCGCTCTCGCATCAAGTCGGTCCAAACCTCTAAATTGCCGATAATGTGATCTAATGTGGCATGCATAGTGCCATGACCAATGTCGAATCGCTCGTGTAACTGAGATGGGGAGACTTCGCGACAGCGATTGATGAAGTACCGTAAGGTCCACGCTTCATAGCCGAGGTAGCGGTCAAGAATATCCATAGTCACTCCTTGAAGGTAGCAGTTTGACGTGTAGTAGACTCATCCGTTTTCTCCCTCCCAGGATAGAGCCCTTGTTCTACTTTGTCAAGGGCAGCAGGAGCTTAGGTTCCACCAATTATTGGGGTCGACAGGCCCACCCGTATATGGTAGAGACGACCGCAAGAGGCACCCCGGCTCCTCATAATGGCGGAACTGACCCTCAGAAAAATGCTTGACACCGGCAGCACTTGAGGGGTATAATCGGTTGCGTCAGGTAAGCTTATTGAGGCTTAGTAAGCATACAAGACAGCGTCCAGGCCGGTGTAACTCAGTGGCCTGCTGCTAGACATATATTAGGAACTATACGTAACTAGCCGGTGTAGCTCAGAGGTAGAGCATCGCTTTCGTAAAGCGAGTGTCGTCGGTTCGATTCCGACCTCCGGCTCCACATTTCATACTCATAGTCCACAGCCCAATGGACGTTCTTCGACTGCTTATTTTTCGTCTCCACCAGCCGCAGTTTGCCTTCGGTTGATCCAACAATATCAACCGGGACAAGGAATGCCCTATTTATCTGCGGGCAGTATACGCCAAAGTATTCTACGGCCCCACGGTAATTACGCCATTCCCCTTTATCCCTTTTATTGTAGTAGTGATACGTTGAACTGCCCGCGTTGAACGCCACTACCGCTCCTCCCTGTTCCAGGTGTCCCGTCTTGCATTGAACTCTATAGAATGTTCCATTGTCATCGATTACCATATCATATCGACCATTTCCTCCGCCAAAAGGGAGCAGAATTGTTACACCTTCACGTCCTGACAGACGTGCAAGTATAGTAGCTTCTGTCTTCTCCGATTTGGATTTCATGCCTAGAAAACCCATATATTTTCTTCGATTCTGGG
>WNFL01334318.1_pt2 | contig 10697 bp, 8 predicted proteins | sample 5400361 | NCBI WGS metagenome assembly WNFL01 (sample SAMN13153351, study PRJNA577476) | soil metagenome | isolation source: 40 cm soil on Douglas fir-dominated hillslope | place: USA:California | collected 2013-09-17 | reverse complement strand
GCTGCTTGCCGCTCATGAAAAAATCCCGGTCCGTGTCCTTCTCGACTTTTTTGAGGCTCTGGCCGGTGTGCTTGACCAGGATGTTGTTGAGCTCTTCGCGCATCCGGAGGATCTCCCGCGCCTGAATCTCCACGTCGGTCGCCTGGCCCTGAAACCCGCCGAGCGGCTGATGGATCATGATGCGGGCGTGCGGCAGCGCGTAGCGCTTGCCCTTGGCCCCGGCGGCGAGCAGCAGGGCGCCCATGCTGGCGGCCTGCCCCACGCAGACGGTCGATATCTGCGGCCGGACGTACTCCATGGTGTCGTAAATCGCCAGGCCCGCGGTGACCGACCCTCCCGGCGTGTTGATGTAAAAGTAGATGTCCCGGTCCGGGTCTTCCGATTCGAGAAACAGCAGTTGGGCCGTGATGAGGTTCGCCACGTCGTCGCTCACCACCGTGCCCAAAAAGACGATCCGGTCCTTGAGCAGGCGAGAGTAAATGTCGTACGCCCGCTCGCCCCGCCCCGTCTGCTCGACCACCATCGGAATAAAGTTCATGTGTTCCCCGGATTCCTCATCGGATTCCTCATCGTCACCGAAAGTCATTTTAGCTGTTTTTCTCCCCTGCATCAACGGCTGGCTCGACTTCTTTGGTTTGGGCGCGCTCGAGCATGAGATCGATGGTCCGGTCCATGACCATTTGCGACCGCAGGTTCTCGCGCGCGTCCGGACGGGCGTAGTATTGCTTCACGTCCGCGGCCCGGTCGCCCGCGGCGCGCGCCACCGCGTCGACCCGCTTCTGCAGCTCGGCCTCGGCGACCTCGACCTTTTCGTTCTCGGAGATCTTTTCCAGAATGAGCGTCGCCCGCACCTGGCGCTCGGCGTGCGGCCGGAGCTCCTTGCGAAGCTCTTCCAGCGTCGCCGGGTCGGCCTGGCCGGCCGGCGCGCCCTGGCCCCGCTGGCGGCTCTGCTGCCGCTCGAGCAGGTAGCGCACCTGGCGCTCGATCAGGCTTTCGGGGAGGTCGAACCTTGAGCTCTTCCTTTTGCATCTGGCCGAGCTCGGCTTCCAATTGGGCGCGGATCTTCTGTTTGAGCTCTGCGAGGTTGGCCGAGTCGCCGTGGTCTTTAGCGAACTCGTCGTCGAGGGGAGGCAGGACCTTTTTCTTGATCTCCCGAACCGTAACCGCAAACAATGCCGTCTTCCCTGCCAAATCCGGATTAAAATAATCCGCGGGGTAAGGCACAGTAATATGATGTTCGGTGTCCTTTTTCAACCCGACGAGCGCCGCCTCGAACTCGGGGAGCGTGTTGCCGCCGCCGATCTCCAGCACGTAGTTTTCGTTTTTGCCTCCGGGGATCGGGCGGCCGTCGACGGAGCCGGAGAAATCGAGCGTCAGGAAATCGCCGCGCTCGACGATGTCCCGGACTTCCACCGGCACGAGCTCGGCGTGGCCGTCCTGGAGACGCGCGAGCGTCTTCTCCACGTGTGCTTCATCGACCGAAACCCGGGTTTTCTTTAGCTCCAGGCCGAGGTAGTTCTTCGCCTCGACTTCCGGCTTGATCTCCACCGTCGCCGAAAACGCGAACGCCCTCCCCTCTTCGAGGGAGTCGGCCTCGACCTCGGGTTCGGAGATCACCTTAAGGCCGCGCTCCTTGAAGGCTTCGCCGAGGGAATGCTCGACCAGGCGCGACAGCACCTGGCCTTTGACCTCGTCGCCATAGAAGCCCTGCAGCACCGAGCGGGGAACTTTTCCCGGACGGAACCCTTTGATCTTGGCGCGCCGGCCGAGCGTGTCGTAGGCGCGGACGAATTCCTGGTCCACGGCGTCGCCGGGGACCTCCACGCGGATTTTTCTTTGCGTCGGGCTCAGGATATATTTCACTCCTGTCGGTTGGTGCGAGAGGGGGGAGTCGAACCCCCACGGTTGCCCGCTAGATCCTAAGTCTAGTGCGTCTACCAGTTCCGCCACTCTCGCAATCCGACCTTAGAATCCAGAAAATCAAGCTTGAGGAAAAAGAGTAGGGAACAAGACGGGCCAAGTCAAGGCAAAAGTGCGCGGCGGAAAAAACAATTTCGGCCGGGAGCTCTTGCATTTTCCAGGACCCGCCCCGGCGCGCCAAATCGCCCCGCATGACCGTCGGCTTTCAGCCGTCGGCCGTCGGCTCGGAACCGAAAAAAGCCGGGAGCTGATTGCCGATAGACGGCCGTTAGCCAGCAGCTTATTAGAGCCGGTTGGCCGGACCGCCCGCGACCGCGACCTCATCGGCCTCGTACCTCGATACCATGCCGCGGAACTCGCGGTTGGTTTCGAGCAGCTGATCGAAGGTCCCCTCTCCCTCGATGCGGCCGTTCTGGAGGAACAGCAGCCGGGCGCACTTGCGGACCGTGCTCATCCGGTGCGCGATCAGGATCAGGGTCTTGTCGCCCTGGAGGGTTTCGATGGCGCGGGAAAGCTCGCGCTCGGTCTGGTAGTCCAGCGCGGAGGTCGCCTCGTCGAAAATGAGCAGCTCCGGTCCGTGATAAAGCGCGCGCGCGATCGCCACGCGCTGGCGCTCGCCGCCGGAGAGGCGGACGCCGCGCTCGCCCACCATCGTATCGAAGCCGAGCGGCAGCGCGGCCACGAAGTCCTCGAGCTGGGCCATGCGGACCGCCGCCCGCAACTTTTCCTCGTCGATCTCCTCGTCCTTCCGCCCGAGCGCGATATTGCGCCTGAGCGTGTCGTCGATGAGATAAATCTCCTGCGGCACGTAGCCGATTTTGTGCTGCCAGCGGCGCGGCTCGGCAAAGATGTCCACGCCGTCCACGGTCACGCGGCCCGACTCGGGCCGGAGCAGCGCGAGGATGATGTTGATGAGCGTGCTCTTGCCCGCGCCCGTGGCCCCGACGATCCCCACCGACTCGCCGCGCCGTACGGCGAAGCTCAAGTCCTCGAGCGCCGGCCCCTTGCCGCCCTCGTACCGATAGCGCACCCGGTCGAGCACGATCGCGTCCGTGAACGGCAGCGCCTCGGCTTCCGCCGCGGACGGTCCCCGGAGCCCAAGGCGCTCGAAGAGCTTTAAGTCGTCGTGGAGATGATCGACGGCCGCCCCGCCGAAGCGAATGCTGTTCAGCGCCATCAGCATGCGGTTGATCGACGGCACGACGCGGAAGCCGCCGTAGGCGCACAGCCCGAGCACCGGGACGACGTCCTGGGTCGCGCCGCCGCGCGCGGTGATCAGCAGGAGCACCAGCAACATGCCGAAGACGAAGATGGTTTCGATCAGGAGGCGGGGCAGGCCCAGGAAGGTTTCATAGAGGCAGACGACGCCCGCCAGCGCGTCCTGCAGGCCGCAAAAACGCTCGTAGAAGAAACTTTCGCGCCCGAGCACGCGGATCTCCTTCAGGCCGCCGAGCGTCTGCTGCAGGCTTTGGAGCGATTCCCGCTTGAGGTTGTGCTCCAGGCGCCCCCAGCGGGTCAGCAGATTCCGCGTCAACTTGAGCAAAAGGCCCAGCAGGCTGAACAGGACCGCCACGGCGATAAGCGTCGGCCACGGCGCCGTCGCCATCAAAACGGCGACGATGCCGACGACGATCAGCACCTCGGTCACCATGATCATCGCCGACATCATGACCCGCTCGAAGACCCGATGGACCGAGTCCGTCAGGTTGCGGACCATCTCCGCCGAGTTGCGCTGCAGGTAGAGCGCATAGGGCAGCGCGAGATACCCTTCCAGCATGCGGCGGGCGAGCGTTATCTGCGACTCGCTGACCACTTTCCTCTGGGCATAGGAAAAAACCGCCAGCAGTCCGTTTTTAAACAGGTAGAAAAGCCCCACCAGGACCGTGAGGACCTGGACCACCGCCCGGTCGCCGCGCCAGGGCAGCCGCGCGAAGACGAAAGACAGCACCGGGGTTTCGTAGACGCTCGCCGGATCGCTGACGACCTTGATGAGAAAAAACACCGCCGCCGCGCCGAGCGTCTCCATCAGCGCCGCCACGATCGCCACGGGAATCAGCGCCGCCCAGCGCCAGCGCAGCCGCGGGGATAAAAACGCCAGGCATTTTCTCACTTGGGCGATCATCGTATAGGTCTTGGCATCGGTCTTGTCGGGAGATTTCGGCGCATGGGCGATTTGCGGGTCTGGTCATCTATGGACTGAGCGCCGTCCGCTCCCGGCGCTCTTTCAAGGCGCCGCGGGCCACGTCCCGCAAAACGGCTTCCAGCCGGCGGCCGAACGATTCGAGGGAAAATTCCTCGCTCATACGGCGCCGGCCCGCCCGGCCCATGCGGTCGGCCGCTTCGGGGTCCAGAATCAATTTTTCCATCGCCGCCGCGAACGCCCGGGGGGTCGGCGGGCAGAGCAGCCCGGTGACGCCGTCGATAACCGTTTCCATCGGACCGCCGCTTGCAACCGCGACCACCGGCCGGCCGGCCGCCATCGCCTCGACCGGCCCGAATCCAAAGTGCTCCTCGTCCGGCGTGTAGATGAACCCGCGGCACCCGGAAAGGAGCGCCAGACGCTCGCTCTCCGGGCAGGAGAGCTTGAAGTCGACGTGGCCCTGCAGGTGGAATTTTTTTACCGCCGCCTCGAGCTCGCCGAGGAGCTCCCGGCTCTCGCGGAGCCGCACGTCGTAGGCGCCCAGCAGAACCAGGCGGACCCGCCGGAACGTCGCCGCCGGAAGGGAGTCCCCGAGCAGCGCCAGCGCCTCGATCGCCAGGCCGATGTTCTTGAAGCGGACAAAACGGTTGATCGACAAAAGCGTCACGTCTCCGGCGTCGTCTTGCCGGCCGGCGGGCGCCCGGTAGAGCGCGGGGTCGACCCCGGGATAGACCACCTCGACCGGCACCGATTTGAGGCGCGGATAGGCCTTGCGGCAGCGCGCCGCCGTAAACCGGCTGTTGGTGAGAACGCGGGCCGCCGCCGCGATGCCGGCCTGTTCGAGCCGGTCGATCGGCCCGCGATAGAGCCGGTAAAAAAAATTGTCTCGATAGATCGACTGGGCGGGATAACTATCGGGATAATGGCAATAGTAAACGACCCTGGCGCCGGTCAAAAACCTGAGGATCGGTATGACGTGGGGGATAAGATCGCAGAAAATAATGTCGTAGCCGCCCCGCAGGCCCAGGATCAGGGCGAGATACGACGTGCGAATGAGAGCGCAGCAAGCGCGCAGCCGCTGGGCGATGTGGGTGGGAAAAAGCGACCTGTAGGAGCGCACGTCGAGCGTGCCGTCGCGGGTCTCCTCGAAGCAGTAATTTTTATCGTGATGGCCGGCGAAAACCGTCACTTTGTGCCCGGCCCGCTGCAGGTAAAGCGCCGCGTCCACGACCAGGCGCTCGGCGCCGCCGATGCCGAGATCGGGATGGATGAAGGCGATGCGAAGAAAATCGTTATTCATGGGCGGTCGAGCCTTCGACGATAGCAGAGAAAGCCCGATCTCTCCATTCGTCCGCCCAGCGGGGCCCCGCCGAGGCCAGGATGTTTTCCCTCAGCCGGTCGAGCACTGGAGTCCGGTTGGGAAAATCTTCGAACAAATCGAGAAGCTCTCCCGCCAGCTGCTCGCTGCTGGAAAAAAGCCGGCCGTTCTCGCCGTCCCGGAGCACCTCGGCGAGGCAGGGGTACTCGAGCGCGCAGACCGGCAGACCCGAGCCCAGCATGTCGGCCACCTTCATCGGCAGGTCGAGGCCGGAGGAAGAGCCGTGCAGGCAGAGGCCCAGGTCGGCGGCCTGGAGCAGCAGCGGATAGTCCTCGGGGGAAAGCCAGAGGGTCCGGATCAGGACTCTTTCCAGGTCCAGGCGCGCGATGCGCTCCTCGTAGGCGCGGCGCAGCGGCCCCTCGCCGCTCAACAACACCAGCAGGCGCGGAAAGCGCGGGGATTTTTCACCGCGCGCGCGCTCGCGCACGGCGCGATCGCAGCGCGCCAGCGCGTCGAGGAGGAGATCGAAGTTTTCGTCCGGCGTCCAGCTCGTCGAGCTCACGAGAAGCGCCGGGCGGCAAGGCGCGTCGAGGCGGTATTCGGCGGCTTCGATGGGTACGAGCCCGGCGAGGCGGCGGCGCAGCTCGGCCCGCTCCGCCGGGCGCGCCGGAGCGAACGCCCCGGCCGGCCGATCGTGCAGCACGGCCACCCGGGAAAATCTCCAATGGTTTTGCAATTCCGCCTGCATCGCGCGCGAAACGCAAAGGTGGCCGTCCGCCCGGCGGCCGAGAACGCGCTCGTACCAGCGCATCGCGCGAACCAGGCGGCTCGACCGTCCCAACTTCAATGCCAGCACGGTGTATCCGAAATTATGCCAGTCGATGACGAGCCGCGCGGAGCGCAATCGGGCGGCCGTCAGCGCGACCGCGAGCGCCGGGACCGCCGGCGGATTTTGCATCAGAACGACTTGCGGTTTGCGCACGACAAACAGCAAAAGGCCGAGCAGCTTGAGTCCCTGAATGGCGATTCGCGCCAGCGAGACGGCGGGAAAGAGACGCTCCTTGAAACGATCGAGGAAGGGAACGGGCGCGGGCGTCATGAGATGACAGCGAATCCCCGGGTGCTCGCGGAGGGCTTTGGGAAGGGCGCTGCCGGCGTAGCCGATCAGGTCCACCCGCGCCCCGCTGTCGGCCAGCGAAAGCGCGTGGTACTGCATGCGCGGGCTTCGGCCGAGATCGCCGAGCACGATGACGGTTACGTGGGTTGCCTGTTGGGATGCCATAGCGACGCGGATATAATAACTGAGCGGCGTCTTCTCTTAAACCAGTTTCTTTTTTGCGATTTGCGCCATTTGCGCCAGGTTAAAAAGCGCCCGGCAGCGGTAATATATTCTGTCCTGGGCCGACCGCGCGGCCAGCGATTTGACAAAAAACAGGCAGGTCTTCAGGACCAATTCGCTTTGAATTACCAGGGGATGATAAAATCTCCTCCCCGTCAAGCCGTTGGGCTCGATAAATTTGCCCCTCTGGAAATACCATCGGCGATAGAATTCCGGAGTCAACTTGTCGGCTTGAACCCGGTGATAGACTTTTACCTTCGGGGCATACAAACCCTTCATCCCCGATCTCACCAAACGCAGGCACATTTCCGTATCCTGGGTAACGGCCCTGTCCGCGGCAAAACCGCCGATCTTATCGAGCGCGCTCTTTTTAATCGCCATATTCGGCCCGTAAAAAAGAAACGAGGGATACGCCTTCTGGCTGCTGTCGAGCCGAGCCGGCTCTTCGCCGTAGTCCAGGATCGCCAGCGGCCCCCGGAAAAACATCCTTCGCCAGTAACGCTCGTGGCCGATCTCGTATTCCGCATCATCGAAGAGCACCTCCGCCAGCCACGACGGGCATTTCGCTTCTCCCCAGTGCGGCAAAATCCTGCCGCCGATGAAATCGATGTCGCCGTATTCCTGGAAGACTTCATGGACCCGGCGGATATAATCGCCGGGGACCAGGCAATCGTCGTCGGTGAAAGCCAGGATTTCGCCTCGAGATTCCCGGATGCCGAGATTGAGCGCGAACGATTTCCCCTGCCGAGGCTCAAAAAAATAGCGGAGACCGCCCTGAAATTTCGGAATATACGATCCAATCGTTTCTTGGGTGTTGTCTTTGGAATTATTATCCACCACCAGGATCTCGAAAGGACGGTCTGGCGCCGCTTGCGCCAAAAGACATTCCAAAAGATCCGCGACGTTTTGGGCGCGGTTATAAGCACAGATAACAACGCTCGTTTTGACCGCAGGCATGGTTGAAGACGACGACTTCAAGGACGAATGCTATCAGCCGACTTATTTTTGAAATTCGAAAACGACGTATTTGGCCGGGACGTTCCCGGGATTGAACATTCCGTGGCGTTGACCCGCCGGATAGAAAATCACGCTGTGGGACGCAAGGCGTTTTCCCAGCGTCTCGACTTCTCCCTCAAGAACAACGATGGCGACATCGTAAGCGTCGGCGTGGGGGGCGTAACCGGCGCCGCGCGGCAGCACCGATGTGTGGCACTGGAGCCTGGTCAAACACTGGGAGGGGCCTTCGAACAGCGTGCGGGTGGAAAATTCTTCTTTGCCTTCATCCCGGGCGAGCGAATCGTATAGGTTGTATTTCCCGAAACCATGGCCGTCGGAGTCTTGTTTCGGGTTCGGCGCATACCACCTGAGCATCAGATAATTCGCCGGCGCCGAGCCAACGGCCTGCAACGTGTGCGGATATTCCGGCGGATAATACACGCATTCGCCGGGCTTCAGGGGCAGGCGCCCCTGCCCGTTGTCGCCCGGGTAAAGCGGCAAAAGCAAATCCGCCTCGCCGGAGAGCATGATTAAAATTTCTTCTTCCTTGTGCGCGTGCGGCGGATGCGGGGAGCATCCGTTGACCAAAACAGACACATGACAGGAAAAGTCCCGGATCGCTTTCGTCGGTCCGCGAAACAGAAAATAGGGCTTCCATTTCTTGTCTTCATCCAAAGGCAGCGGGAGCGAGAGCGGATGGCTTTGATCGGATAAAACCGAAGCGTCGGCTCGAAGGCGGATATCCCATCGCCCGCGCTTGAGCGTATTGCGAATCTGCCGGAACGATTCCTTCATCCGGCTGATGAAGGCGACCAGCCGAATAGCGCCCCTCTCTCCCAAAATCTTATTTTCAAACAGGATGTACCTTCGCCCGGGCCGGTATACTTTTTCCACATCCTTTTCGGTAATCCAGGACCGATCTTTTTTAACCCGGTCGTATACTTTGCACGTCGTGCAGGGGATGCCCTCTTTGGCCGCGCGTTTGCCCATCAGCATGTCGCGCGCATACTCCATCTTTTCGCCGTTCAGGCAGGCGTCCAGCCCGTCGTCGAACACGTTTCCATAGTCCCCCCAATAATTGATGGGGCACCCCAGCATCCGCCCGTCATAATTGATCTGCGGCGCGTTCCACAAATCCCAGCAGCAGGTATGCTCGACATAATCCCGGCCGTATTTGGCCAAATATTCTTTCCGGCTCGACACCCCCAAGCCGGTTTCTTTTCCGACCAGCTCCTTGTTTCGCACCGGGGAAAAATCCGGCAGATCATAAAGATCTCCCCAGGATAATTTAAGAAAAAAACTCATGTCCAGCGCCTCGGCCATTTCCCGCGCCCTGGCGATCTCGTGCTCATTGTGGCCAAAAGCGACGAATTGCCATTTGAGCTGCGGGTACGGCGAGTGGTATTTTGCCTTCCAGCGGTTAATCGCCTTGATGTTTTCCACGACCCGGTTAAAATCGCCCTGGATGCGGTACCGGGCATACGTTTCCTGGCCGGCGCCGTCGATGGAGCAGGTGATCCGGCGCAGTTTATATTTAACCAAAGCCTCCGGAACGTCCCCGCGGACATGGTTCATGTTGGCTCCGTTGGCGACGTAAAGGCATACATTGCGCCGGTACGCATACGCGAGGATTTTGACGAGGTCTGGGTTGAGAAAAACCTCGCCCCAGTTGGAGAGCTCGACATGGGAGACCTGCGGGTTGCGGTGGATGAATTTCTTGAAATCTTCGAATTTAAGGGAGCCCACGCCCAGCTTCTGTCCGGTCGCCCCGGTGGCGGTGGGACACGACGGGCATTTCAGCTGGCAAACCGTGGAGGCATCCAGCCGCACGAATCTGGGGTCCAGCGCCTGTTTTTTGGGCGCAATCATCAATAATTTTCTCTTTTGCAGACGGAGCGCGGAAGTATACCTGAAAGAAAGAAAATAGTTAAATTGCCACACTCCACATAAAATGGCGACACAGAGAAGAATAGCCATGGCCTGCGGCGGCACGGCCGGGCACGTCTATCCGGCGCTCGCCCTGGCGGACGCCTACCGGGAAACTTTCCCCGACACGGAGATCCTGTTCATCGGCGCGCCGGGCGGCATGGAGTCGAGCCTGGTGCCCGCGCGCGGCTACCGCCTGGAGCTCGTCCGCGGCGCGCCGTTCATGCGCCAGGGCGTCGGCGGAAAAATCCGCGCCCTGGGAGCCCTGCCGGCCGGCGTGGCCGGGGCGCGGCGACTCTACCGGGAGAGAAAAATAAAGCTTGTCATCGGTTTCGGCGGCTACGCCTCGGCGGGCGCGCTCGTCGCCGCGCGGAGTCTCGGGCTCAAGACCGCGATCCACGAGGCCAACGTGTTTCCCGGGCTCGCCAACCGCTGGCTCGGCCGCACGGTCGACCGGATCTACCTCGCCTTCGATCAGACCCGGGCGGCCTTTCCGCGCGGCCGCGCCCTCGTGACCGGCAATCCCGTCCGCCGCGAGGTCGCCGCGCTCGCGCAAAAACCAAAACCGCTTTCGGACCCGGCCGGACGCCGCGCCCGCTTTCTCGTGACCGGCGGCTCCGGCGGATCGGAATTTTTAAACCGCCGCGTACCCGTCCTGCTGAGTAAGATCGCCGGGCACGGCTTCGCCCCCGAAGCGCTGCACCAGGCCGGCGGGTTCCCGCTGGACTCCATCCGGGCCGAATACAGCCGCGCCGGCGTTCCCGCGACGGTGGTGTCATATATAGATGACATGTCCGGGGCCTACGCCCGGGCCGACTTCGTCGTCTCCTCGGCCGGTTCGCAAACCATGTCCGAGCTCTCGGTCTGCGGGCTCCCCTGCCTGCTGGTGCCTCTAGCGGGCGCCGCCGCGGACCATCAGAGCGCCAACGCCGCCGCGTTCGCCGCGGCGGGCGGCGCGATTTGGGTGCAAGAGCAGGCGTGGGACGCCGATAGTCTCGCGGCGCGGATCGCTTCCCTGCTGCGGGATCATCGTGCGGGAAAAAGCGGCCCCGGCGCGA
>WNFL01228626.1_pt2 | contig 10697 bp, 8 predicted proteins | sample 5400361 | NCBI WGS metagenome assembly WNFL01 (sample SAMN13153351, study PRJNA577476) | soil metagenome | isolation source: 40 cm soil on Douglas fir-dominated hillslope | place: USA:California | collected 2013-09-17 | reverse complement strand
CTTGAACCCGCCGCGCAGGCCGAAGACGAAATACTTCACCATCCAGCCGCAGATGACGCAGTAATAACTCAGGATCAGGAACACCGCGGTGGTCGCCATGAACCCGAAGACCTTCCAAAAAGCGGATATGCCGTCGCGGGCCACCAGGACGTTCATGGTGCCGATGGCACTCTTGCCGCCATGGCGGCCGATGAGCATTTCGGCCATCAGAGCCGGGATGGCGACGACGATCAGCGCGATGAAATACAGGGCGACGAATAAACCCCCGCCGTTCGCACCCGCCAGATAGCTGAACTTCCACACGTTGGCGATACCGGCCTCCGTGCCGATCGCAATGATGAGGAAGAGAAGATTAGAGGACCAATGGCTCGGCGCGGTGTTCAATTCAATGTGCTCGTCGGACGGCGCAGGATACCCGCTCGTCGTGATGCGTGCAGTAAATGCGCTGGGATCGCCTGTACGGCGATCTTCAAAGCGCGGTCTGTACTGGGTTCAACTGCCGGCGGATTCGCGGACCTGAGTGGCCTGGCCCGGAGATGAGACACTCGCGACCACCGGCAGGCGCAGCAAGCGGATGGCGGTTATGAGCATCATGGCGGTGGCGCCGACGCTGGCGCCCACGAGGATCGGGGCCAGCCAACCCGCCCAAGCCAGCGGACCCATCAGATAGAGCGCGTCGTCCGGATCAAAACCCCATTTGCCGGAATAAGCGCGGCTTCCGGCTGGGCTGCGTAACTCCAGCCATTCAACGAAGAGGCAGCACAAGAACATCGAGGCGCCGCTGATCAAGCCGAGCGGAATGGACCAGGAGCCGAGCCAGGAATGACGTAGACCGACGCCGATGGACACGAAGAAAGCAGCATTGACCGCAGTATCGGAATAATAGTCGTAGCGGTGGCCGCCGGCGCTCATCATGTTGCCGATCCGCGCCAGCTCGCCGTCCGCGCGGTCAAGAAACGCGGAGAACAGCCACAATGCACCGCCCCACCCCATCCCACGGCGAGTTCCCAGCGCGAACAACAGGCACGCCGCGACGCCCGTCACCAGGCGCAACGTCGTCAAGTGATTGGGCCGCACCCAGGTGCCGAGAAGCGGCCGCACCATGAGTCGCGCCAGCAGGTGGGTCCAAGAGGTACCGATCATGGGATGGCTCCAGCGATGGGCGTCGCCGGCGGGTTTGAATCTCTCGCCTCAGTGCACTGCCAAAAGATAAGTCCGGGAACGCCGAGTGCAGATTCCCGTAGACGCTTCATCAACGACAGAGCAATGGCGACTTCCGGGGACAGGCCGAGCGCCCGGCCGATGACGATGTATCCGCCCTCCTGTATGCCGAGCGCACCGGGCACGGCGAATCCCGCGGCCTTGGTCGCTTGACCGAGACTCTCGATGATCAGTCCGGAGCCGAAACCGATATCGTGCCCGAGGAAGTGCAGCGCGAGGCAAACCTCGATACCGCCGAGCAGCCACGAGATCATATGGCACGTCGCCGCCAGCGCCAGCCGACGCGGCGCCCGGTAGCAATCGATCAGCGCGTCGTGCAATCCCTCAACCTTGGCGGTTCCTGACCAACCCATCGCCCGGCCGAGCCGCATCAGTCCCTTCTCGACGGCGGCCGCCAGTCCAAACCACAGCGCGCCAATCAAACCCGTGACCGCGAGCGCGGCCACGGCCAAGCCGCTGATGACATACCCGGCGATTCCGCTGTCGCCGACGCTCCGCAGTAACAGAATCAAACCGAGCAGGGTGAAGAGCACCTGTGTCGCCATCTCCACCGTGACGTCGGCCAGCGTGCCGGCCATCGACGCTGCCAGCCTCATACCACGCTGCAACAGCAGGCGCGAGACCACGAACTCGCCGCCGACCTGCGCGAGCGGCAGAAGATTGTTCACCGCCTCGCGAATCCAGCGCAATGCAATGTATGTGCGCAGGCCGGGTTGCGCCACGTTCGGACCGGAAATCACGCGCCAGCCCAGCGCGGAGAACAGAACCTGCACGCCATGAAATGCGATCACGGCCAGAATGCCCAACCAGCCGGCACGTTCGAGCAGATCGATGATCCGCCCGATCCCGTAACTCTCCAGCAGCCAGGCCGACAAGCCAAGACCGATAATGCCCCCAATGATGGCACCGAACTTCATGCGCGAGAATCTTCCTTAGTTGATCTCCGGATTGCTACACGCGAAAGACGTATGTCTTGCCCTTCTGCCGCTCGATATCGGGCGGGAATGATGCGTGTTTGTCCGCGTAGTACCGAACTCTGTGATCGCCCCGGCTTGCCAGGTTGTAAGTCAAATACAGGATGCGCCGCGCCGCGTCCGTGAGGTTCGGCTTCGAGGCATGCGGAACGAAGCTGTCGAAGAAGACCACGTCACCGGGCGCAGTCGGCACCGGTTGCAGATCGAGCCCGTTCTCATCCAGCGGGCTCCATTCCTCGCCGATCAGGCCCTCCCGGTTGCGGCGCGCCGCGATCTCCAGGCATCCGTTGTCCAGGGTCGCCGGATCGAGCGTCACCATGGCGCTGACGAAGATCGGCGCATAGCGACCCCAGCCGGCCTGTTGGTCTTGATGCGCCTTAAAGCCGCCGCCGCCCGGCATCTTGAAATTGATCTTGTCCTTGAAGAGCACTACCGGACCGCCCATCAGTGCACCGACCCAACGCGCCAACGCACCGTCGCGAATCAACCGTTCAAAACCTGCATGGAAGGGCGAGAAATTTTCGATCCGCTGAATGACCCGCCGCCCGGGCTCGGCCAGGCTGTCCTCGCGATAAACCCAGTGTCGGCCGGGCTCCTCCGGCGCACTCTCCAATTCCATGGTCCAGCGCAACAGATCCGCGACCTGATTGGCCTCGAAGAATTGGCGCACGACCAGGTAGCCGTCGCGCTCCATCTGCTCGTATTCCGGCGCGGTCGGATGCGCGCGGCTCAGCGGCAGCCCTTCGGGCTCGACTCGATTTGCAGCGCTCGTCTTGGCCATGCGCAGATTCATATTGGATCGTTTGGAGCGGGTATACCGGGTTATTCGTATAGTCGCCGAACCCTCGCGTCGAGCGGCTAGTTTATACGCCTGTAGATCATGGTTGCCAGTCGGCGCTCACCAGCCGCCACCGGCGCAGCCGGCAGCTTTGACGCGACCTATGGACTGCGTTTGGCCGGCGATTTTGGGCGCCGGCGTGGTCTCCCGGTATTGGGCGCGACAGGCGCCCCGCAAACGGTCATTATTAGGGGAATGCGCGTTCGGGGTGGCGCGGCCATCCGTCGCGGAACCTTTGAAACCCAGTGCCGTAGGAGGCGCTCAGCTGAATGCCAAGTAAAATACCCCAGGGCGAGACTCGAGGCTGGATCGTGCCCATCGGCGGCGCCGAGAACAAGGAAAACGATCGCCCCATCCTGGAACGCTTCATCCGGGTTTCGGGAGGCGCCGACGCCGATATCGTCGTGATCCCCACCGCGAGCCGCATGCACGAGACCGGGCCGCGCTACGAGAAGCTCTTCCAAGACTTGGGCGCCGCGCACGTGACCGTGATGGATTTCGACACCCGCCGGGACTGTCAGGAGACCGGGCGGCTGCGGCGAATCGAGGAGGCGAGCGGCATATTTTTCACCGGCGGCAACCAACTGCGGCTCACCACGCTGCTCGGCGGCACGCCGGTGGCAAAGCTCATTCGCCTGCGCAATGCCCACGGCGTTACCGTCGGAGGAACCAGCGCCGGCGCCAGCATCTTGAGCGAGCACATGATCGCGTTCGGCGACGAAGGATCCTCGGTGATCTCGGGCAGCGTACGACTCGCGCCGGGGCTGGGACTCACCAATCGTTTCATCATCGACCAGCACTTCCGTCAGCGCGACCGTCTGGGCCGTTTGATCACGGCGCTCGCCTTCAACCCATTTGCCGTCGGCATCGGTCTCGATGAAGACACCGCTGCGTTCATCGGCCCGGACGAAACCATCGAAGTCGAAGGCAGCGGCGGCGTGACGGTCGTGGACGCATCCGACGTCAGCTACTCGTCCATCGGCGAAGTCAGTGAAGGCCAGCCGGTCTGCGTGTTAGGGCTCCGGTTGCACATTCTGGTCGCCGGTGCGACATTCAACTTGCATACACGACTGGCGGCCGCCGGTGGGCTGGGTCAGCGAAAAGAATAATTGACGGCCGCATTGGCGGCGGAGCAACGTCTCATGCGCATTGTCGATCGTTCCGTCTATGTTGGCCCGTCCCTGTACGCGCGCTTTCCCGTCATCCGCCTCGAACTGGATTTGGGCGCTCTCGAAGAGTGGCCCACCGGCCGCCTGGGTCGAGCGTTCGTCGACGCACTGGCGAGCGCCCTGCCCGGTCTCTCGGAACACGGCTGCTCCTACCGCGAACCCGGGGGATTCTTTCGGCGCATGCGCGAAGACGACGGCACCTGGCTCGGGCATGTCCTCGAGCATGTGGCCATCGAACTTCAGAATATGGCGGGCGAGGAAGTTACCTTCGGCAAGACGCGCGCCGCCGGAGCGCCCGGGGTTTATACCGTCGTCTATGAATATGCGCAGCGCGATGAGGGCATCGCGGCGGGCGAGCTCGGGCTCAAGCTGCTGTGTTCGCTCCTGCCCGTGGATATCCGGCCGGGCGACTCCGTGCCCGGCGATTGGAGTTGGGCCGAGGCGCGCGACGAGTTCATCCGATTCGCGCAGCGCCGCGCGCTGGGGCCGTCGACGTCCGCATTGGTGCGTGCGGCCGAACGGCACGACATCCCGTGGCTGCGGCTCAATGACCAGTCGCTGGTGCAGCTCGGCCACGGAAAATACCAACAGCGCATCCAGGCGACGGTCACCAGCCGCACGTCGCACATCGCGGTCGAACTGGCGAGCGACAAAGAGGAAACCAACAAGATATTGGCGACGCTCGGATTGCCGGTGCCGAAACAGGAGCTGGTGCAGAACGAGCGGCAGGCCGTCCGCGCCGCGCAGCGCATCGGGTTTCCCGTCGTGACGAAGCCTTACAACGGCAATCACGGCCGCGGCATTTCCATTCGGCTCACCACGGACGAAGAAGTATCGCAGGGCTATGCCGTGGCGCGCGAGCACTCTCGATCGGTGATCGTCGAGACCTTTCTGGAGGGCGACGATCATCGCCTGCTGGTGGTCAACGGCGAACTGGTCGCCGCCACACGGCGCACTCCCGGCCATGTCGTCGGCGACGGCGAACACACGATCGTGCAGTTGATCGAGATCGTGAATCAAGATCCGCGCCGCGGGGTGGGCCACGAAAAAGTCCTGACGCGTTTGGAGCTGGACGCGCAGGCGCAGAAAATGCTCGCGGCCGCGGGACTGCAGTCCGATTCGATTCCCGGCCCCGGCCAGGCCGTCTATCTGCGTTCCACCGCGAATCTCTCCACCGGAGGCACGGCCACCGATGTCACCGACGTCATCCACCCGGATAACCGCGAGATGGCCGAGCGCGCCGTGCGCGCCATCGGCCTCGACGTGGGAGGAGTGGATTTTCTCTCGAAGGACATTACGGAGAGTTACCGCACGATCGGGGGCGGCATCTGCGAAGTGAACGCCGCCCCCGGCTTTCGCATGCACGTCGCGCCGAGCGAAGGCAAGGGGCGCGACGTCGCCGCACCGGTCGTCAACATGCTGTTCCCGCCCGGCGCCTCCGCGCGCGTGCCGATTGCGGCGATCACCGGCACCAACGGCAAGACCACGACGGCTCGCATGCTCGCCCACCTCACCAAAATGGGCGGCTACACGCCGGGCTTGACCACCACGGACGGCGTATACATCGACGGCCAGCGCACCGTGCAGGGCGATATGACGGGCCCGATGTCGGCGCGCATGGTGCTGGCCGATCCGCAGATCGATATCGCCATTCTGGAGACCGCACGGGGCGGACTGCTGCGCGCCGGCATGGGCGTTCGAGAAGTCAATGTGGGCGGCGTCTTGAATGTGCAATCCGACCACCTGGGTCTCAAGGGCATCGACACGCTCGAACAGCTCGCCGAATTGAAACGCATCGTGGTGGAGGTCGCGACCGACTGCGCAGTGCTCAACGCGGACGACCCGCTCGTGCTCAAAATGTCGGGCTACACCGAAGCGAAGAATATCTGTTACGTGACGATGAATCCGCAGCACACGCTCGTGCGCGAGCACATTCGCGCGGGCGGTCGGGCGTGTGCGCTGGAGGCCGGAGTCAACGGTCAGATGATCACGCTGTACGACCGGGGCGGCCACATTCCGCTGCTCTGGACGCACTTGATTCCGGCGACTCTCGAGGGACGGGCAACGCACAACGTGCAGAACGCCATGTTCGCCGCAGCCATGGCGTTTTCTCTCGGCATCAAGCTCGACTCGATTCGTCAGGGCCTGCGCACGTTCGATTCGACGTTCTTCCAGGCGCCCGGACGCATGAACGTGTTCAACGAGCACCCGTTCAAGGTGCTGTTCGACTACGGGCACAATGCCCACGCCGTCGGGATGATGGCCGACTTGGCGCTCCGTCTCGACGTCGCCGGCCGGCGCATCGTCGTGCTCGCGGGCCCCGGCGACCGGCGCGACGAGGATTTGGTGGCGATCGCCAACGTCGTCGCCGGCCGCTTCGATCACTACATCTGCCGCCGCGACGACAGCCTGCGTGACCGCGCGCCGGACGAAGTACCGCGCATTCAGGCACAGGCCCTGCGCGCCGCGGGAGTCCCCGGCAGCGCGATCTCGATCATTCCCGACGAGCAGGAGGCGATCGAGGCGGCGTTGCATATGGGCGAAGCCGGAGACTTGGTCCTGATATTTGCGGACGCCCTGGTGCGTTCCTGGAAGCAGATCACCAAGTTCAAGGCGAGCGGCGGCCCGGCGCCGAAGCTTGCGCCCTCGCCTCCCGCGGCGTCGGAGCCCCGAGGCAACGGGTCCGGCGCGGCCGCACACGGGGACCTCGGCGCTGCTGCGACCGCAGAAGCTCCTGCCTTCAACCTCGAAGGACTCATTCGAGATGAGCGTGGGATTCGCATGGCACCGGAGAGCGACGACTGAACGTTCCGTACGCGTTGCCGTTCGAGGATTCGCGGCGCCTCATGGGCGCCAATCTGTTCTTTGCGTCCGCGGGCGCAGTGCTCGAGGTTGTCGGGGTGTCCCTGGACGACGCTCTGATCGCCGCCTGGCGCGGCCGGGTGGAGCGGGCAGGCACGCGCCTGAGTTGGATCAACCGTCAGACCGTTGCGCGCCTACATACGGGCGGCGCATCCCTCGCGATCGCGGCGCCCTACGATCAATTGTTCTTGGCGACCGAAGTGAATGAGTGGGCGTTGTGCGCGGCGATGATCGAGCGCGATCCGGTTCGATGGAGCGGCCTTGAAGCGGCGCTCATTGCGCAGGCGCTGCAGGCCTCTGAGAATGCCGCGAGCCCGGCGGCAGATCTAAGGCCGGTGATCGAGGAAGCGGCAGCGCTCGCACGTTTTGAGCGCCTCTCCTCCTTGGAATCTCATCCGAGACTCCGGGCATTGCTCAATGCGGCCGCCGCACGAGGCCTGCCGCACGTCGTCGACGAATCCGAGCTGACCTTGGGGGCCGGCGCGGGCGGAGCCGATTTTTCGCTGACCGCCTTGCCGGACGCCGCCGATGTCCGATGGGAGGAGTTGCGGGACATTCCGACGGCGATCGTCACGGGATCCAATGGGAAGACCACCACGGTACGCCTCCTCGCCGCGTGCGCGCGGGCGCATGGCTGGCACGCCGGATACAACTGCACCGACGGGGTATTTCTCGACGACGACGTGCTGGCAACCGGAGATTATTCCGGACCGGCAGGCGCGAGACTGGTGATGCGCGAACGGCGCGCGCAGGCGGCCATTCTTGAAACCGCGCGCGGCGGCATCCTGCGCCGTGGGATCGCGGTTTCGCAGGCTCATACCGCGGTCATCACCAATGTGAGCTCCGACCATTTTGGGGAATACGGCATCCATGACCTCGCTGGACTGGCGGAAGTGAAGCTCGCGGTGGCATCCGCCGTCAATCGAAACGGCCTGCTGGTGTTGAATGCCGACGACTCACAGCTGCGCGAGCAGGCTGATGGGCTGGTGCGGCGCTTCGGCCGCAGCCCGCCGCTCGGTTGGTTTGCCGTCGGCCCGGACCAAGACACGCTGCACGAGTATCGCCTGCGCGGTGCCTCGACTTGCGGAGTGCATGCGGGACGGCTGCGCTTGAATCACGGCGGCGCCAATCACGATCTCGGGCTGATTTCCGCCATGCCCTTGTCGATGGGCGGGATTGCGGCCTACAACGTCTCCAATATGGCCGGCGCGGCGCTGGCGGCGGCCGCTCTCGGCATCGCGCCGAAGACGATCGCCGCGGTCCTCGCAGCGTTTGGCGCCCACCTCAAAGACAACCCCGGCCGGCTGATGCGGTTCGAGGTGGGTGGAGTGAAGGTACTCGTCGATTACGCTCACAACCCGGACGGCCTGCGCGGCTTTCTCAAGGTGGCCGATCACTTGCGCGGCGGCACCGGCCGCCTCGGGGTATTGCTAGGGTCTGCCGGCAACCGCAAGGACGCCGACATCGAGGAATTAGCCCGAGCGGCGGCTGAGTTTCAACCGGACCTTGTCGTCGTCAAAGAAGACGAAGAGCACTTGCGCGGCCGTGCCCCGGGGGAAATTCCACGCATTATCCGCGCGGAGCTGCGGCGTCTGGGATTCCCGGACTCCGCGTTGCCGGTCGCGAACAGCGAGATCGACGCCGCGCGCTGCGCCCTCGCCTGGGCTCGGCCCGGCGACGTGCTCGCGCTGCCCGTGCACTCGGCGAGCGCGCGTGCCGCAGTCATCGCGATGTTGGAGCAGCGGTGAGCCTGACAGCGTGTTCGGAGGCCTGGAGTTGCGCCGCAGCGGCGCCGGCGTATTCTGTCATCCGGCTGGCGTGTTCCAAGACTACGCCGTAGCCTGTGATCGAAGGGAGAGAACATGAACAAAAAATTCATCATCGCCTGGATCGTCCTGTTCGTCGCGTGGTTCATGGGCAGCTTTATCGTGCATGGCGTGCTGCTGCATCCCGACTATATGCAACTGACCAACCTTTTTCGGGCAGAGGAAGACCAACAGAAGCACTTTCCGCTGATGATCCTGGCGCATGTGATCCTCTCCGGCGCGTTCGTCTGGATCTATGCGCGGGGCGCCGAAGCGAAGCCGTGGATGGCACAGGGTGTGCGCTTCGGTATCGCCATCGCGCTGCTGACGACCGTGCCAACCTACATGATCTACTTCGTGGTGCAGCCGATGCCAGGGGACGTGGTCATCAAGCAGATCGTCCTCGACGGGATTCTGATGGTAGTTCTCGGAATGATCGCCGCTTGGTTGTATCGAGATACGGCGACACCGCACCGTGCCTGGTGATGCTTCGCTTTCGATCGCGCTCCAGCTCAAAGCCGATCAAGTTTTAACGGGACGCGAGTGTTTTGTTTCTAACTTCAGTCACCAGATATTTGGCATATCAAGTATTTAGCAGGCCAAAACCAATTTCAATCCCGGCCCCCGGGCGTTCATCAAATCGCGATCGGCAAGGGCACGTGCATTCGATGCATGAAGTCTCGATGTTCCTTCAAGCTCGTCGGCACTAACGCCTCCATCTCCTCGCGCCGCGACTCGAGCGCTGTTCGAATTCTGGGATGCATCGGGCACTGATCGCTCGGCAAAGGCAACAGCATGTCAATGCTCGCCATCGAGTAGATGTCGAGCGCCGTGGGCCCCGAGCCTAGATAATAGTCACCGTCCGCATTTCTGTTTCGCTGCAGCAAGCGATCGAGCGCAGCAACAGCGGCAACCATCTGCTCTTTGGCGTCGTGAGCACAGCCTGGCCGGTAGCCGTAGCGTGCGCCAAGGTGCTGTGCGATGGGCATGGGGAATCCTTCGCCCCCTTGCGTGCTAAATGAGGTCTCTACGAGCAATAGGCGCGCGTTCCATACCAGCCCTGCCTGACTCATGAGTTCATGACAAAATCCGAGCATGAGTGAGCGATCTTCGACATTCCGGGGAATCAAAGGGCGTGCCGGAGCTAGTCGCTCACACAGCATTAAAATCTCGGCCCAGCCCGAATAGGGGATCTCATCCGCGAACATGGCTACCGGCGCATTGCCAATCCCCGTCCATCCCGCAATGGCGGCATCTCCCGCCCGCATGTACACACCGTACGCGTCGAGACCTTTTAACTCGACGATCGCCTTGACGGCCTGGGACCACGGGCTTGGTGCGCCCTTCAGGAGGACCAGTCGCAGGCCATCAGCGGATTTCGCGGTGTCTAGATCGACAACCTTGATCATCAATGTCTCCCGTAGGTGGACTTCACTTTTTCCGCATGTCTCGAGGACCGCATTCGTTACTGGCTTCGGAGACGAATCGCGCATAGCCTCACACCATACGGTCGACGTCTCAGCGGAGCAGCGAAATGGCCATGGTAAAACTCATTGCCGGCATTCTTCTCACCTTCGTGGCGTCGGGCAGCATAGCGCAGGAGCATCAGCACGGGAACGGCGAGAAATTGGGAGCGGTTCACTTTGCCACGTCGTGCAATGAAGTGGCGCAAAAGAAATTCAACCGCGCGGTAGCGCTGCTCCATTCCTTCCAATCCAGCCGTGCCATCGAAGGATTTACCGCGGTGCTGGGGGACGATGCGACGTGCGGAATCGCGTACTGGGGAATCGCCCTCAGCGATTGGAGTAATCCTTTCGCGGCGGGAATG
>WNFL01450341.1_pt3 | contig 10698 bp, 10 predicted proteins | sample 5400361 | NCBI WGS metagenome assembly WNFL01 (sample SAMN13153351, study PRJNA577476) | soil metagenome | isolation source: 40 cm soil on Douglas fir-dominated hillslope | place: USA:California | collected 2013-09-17 | reverse complement strand
CGTGATCGCCGCCGTCAGCGTCGTCTTCCCATGATCGACGTGCCCGATCGTCCCCACGTTCACGTGCGGCTTGGTGCGCTCAAACTTTGCCTTTGCCATTTGCTATGATCTCGATTCGAAAAGAGTCTGTTATCTGTCCTACCGGCCGACCGTCACCTTCGAGATGATCTCCTCGGCCTTGCTCTTCGGAACTTCCTCGTAGTGCGCGAACTCCATCGAGTACACCGCGCGTCCCTGTGACATCGAGCGGAGCCGCGTCGAGTACCCGAACATCTCGGACAGCGGCACCGTAGACGCGATCACCTGCGCCTCGCCGCGCTGCGTCATGCCGCCGATCTTGCCGCGGCGCGACGACAGGTCGCCAAGCACGTCGCCCATGTATGCCTCCGGCACCACCACCTCGACGTTCATCATCGGCTCGAGAATCACGGGATGCGCCCGCTTGGCCGCCTCCTTGAACGCCATCGAGCCGGCAATCTTGAACGCCATCTCGCTCGAGTCGACGTCGTGATAGGAGCCGTAGATGAGCTCCACCTTCACGTCCACCATCGGATAGCCCGCGAGCACGCCGTTCTCCAGCGCCTCCTTGATGCCCTGTTCGATGGGACCGATGTACTCACGCGGAATCACGCCGCCGACGATCTTGTCCTCGAACACGAAGCCCTGGCCGGGCTCGGACGGCTGCATGTTGATGACGCAGTGCCCGTACTGACCCTTGCCGCCGGACTGGCGGATGAACTTTCCCTCGACCTTCTCGACGCGCTTCTTGATCGTTTCGCGATACGCGACCTGGGGCCGACCGATATTGGCGTCGACCTTGAACTCTCGCATCATGCGGTCGACGATGATCTCGAGGTGCAGCTCGCCCATGCCCGAGATGATCGTCTGCGACGTCTCCGAGTCCGTGTGGACGCGGAACGTCGGATCTTCCTCCGACAACTTCATGAGGGCGATCGCCAGCTTGTCCTGATCGGCCTTCGTCTTCGGCTCGATCGCGACGTCGATGACGGGGTTCGGGAACTTCATCGCCTCGAGAATGATCGGATGATCGTCGTCGCACATGGTATCACCCGTGCGCGTCTCCTTCAGCCCGATCGCGGCGGCGATGTCGCCCGCCCGCACTTCCTCGATCTCCTCGCGCTTGTTCGCGTGCATCTGCAGCAGACGCCCGACGCGCTCGCGCCGGTCCTTCGTCGAGTTGTAGACGTACGAGCCCGACTTGAGCACGCCCGAATACACACGGAAGAACGTCAGCTTTCCGACGAACGGATCCGTCGCAATCTTGAACGCCAGCGCCGCGAACGGCGCCTCGTCCGACACCACGCGCTCCTCGAAGTGCTCGTCGTGGTGCGGCAGATGGCCCGAGATCGCCTTCACTTCCACCGGTGCCGGCAGATAGTCGATCACCGCATCGAGCAGCGCCTGCACGCCCTTGTTCTTGAACGAGGCGCCGCACAGGACCGGGACGAACTCCATCGCGATCGTCGCCTTCCGGATGGCACGACGAATTTCGTCCACCGACAGCTCCTCGCCATCGAGGTACTTCTGCATCAGCTCTTCGTCGTGCTCCACCGCGGCTTCCACCGCCTCGTGGCGCGCCAACTCCACCGCGTCGTGGTACTCCGCCGGCACGTCCACCACGGCGAACGTCTTGCCGAGGCTCGCTTCGTCGAAGATGTACTGCTTGCGCTCGAGCACGTCGATGTGCCCCGTGAACAGCTCCCCCGACCCGACCGGCAGCTGCAGCGCGAACGCGCGCTTGCTCAGGCGGTCCTTGATCATCGTCATGCAGCGGTCGAAATTCGCGCCGACGCGATCCATCTTGTTCGCGAAGATCATGCGCGGCACGCGATAGCGATCCGCCTGGCGCCACACGGTCTCCGTCTGCGGCTCGACGCCCGCCACCGAATCGAGCAGCGTCACCGCACCATCCAGGACGCGCAGCGACCGCTCCACCTCGACGGTGAAGTCCACGTGGCCCGGCGTGTCGATGATGTTGATGCGGTACTCCGGCCCGTCGCCCTTGTCGAACGCCTGGCCATGCCGCATCCAGAAGCATGTCGTCGCGGCGGACGTGATGGTGATGCCGCGCTCCTGCTCCTGCTCCATCCAATCCATCGTCGCGGCGCCTTCGTGCACTTCGCCGATCTTGTGCTGCTTCCCCGTATAGTAGAGGATACGCTCGGTCGTAGTCGTCTTCCCGGCATCGATGTGCGCCATGATGCCGATGTTCCGGTACTGATCGAGCGGTGTTGAGCGTGCCATGTCTACCCGTCTAGTGTCAGTCGCGGCGGCTGCAAAGAGCGCCGGCGACAAATGCGCATGATCCAGCAAATACAAACGCGGGTGGACCAGGCGCCCGAACCGGGCCGGTATCCATCCGCTGTCGCCAGGGTGTGCTCGCTTCTGCAGCACGAGCGGGGACCCAAGGCGCGCCGGACCAAACAGCCTCCGGCGTCAAGTTGTCCTGCGTTGCTTTTCGGGAGCGGCAAACGCCGCCGGCCTGAAGAACCTCTTCCGCGAACGGAAGCCCATAGTGCCGGCCGCAGCGAGCCGGAGCGCGGGTCAGCGAGCCGATTCGGCGCGCAAAATCCCGTAGCCCCTTGAATTTATAGGGGATCCGGGGGCTGTCAACTGGTGAACCCTCTTACTGTCCCATTGAGGTTTCATCACCCGCCCGGCGGCTGCGTTTCACTTCCTCCTCCCCGTCCCGCCGATCCGCCACCACGCGCCGCTCATCCGACACCGGAACGCCGGACTCAACCCGCCGGTCCGCGACCCGCCGGTCCGCCGAACGGTCCCACGCATCCAGATGCTCGAGCATGTCGTCGAGCGAGCGCACCTGCCGCGCACCATCCCCCTCCCGCCGAAGCACCACATGCGTCCACCCCCGCACGCCGACCGGCTTGTGCCACGCGCCACCGATGCGCACCCGACGGCCCGACACCGCATTGGCCAGCACGCGTTCATACCGGGACCGCGGTAGCAGCGTGAGCGGAAAGAGGTCGTCCCAACTGCACAGGCGCCCCACGTCCTCGTACGCTGCCGGCCGGTCGTCGAGCTCCAGCAACGAGGGCGCGCGGCCACGCATGACGCCGGCGATCAGCCGGAGCGACAGAGGATCGCCAAGCGCGCGGATAGCGCCCCAGAAGTGACGCGTGGTGCGTCCCGCCATCTCGCGGAGAGAAAGGAGCGAACCATCCCGCTGAGGCCACACCACATCGTCGACGTCCGTCGTGAACGGATTCGCCGGAAAGGACGTGTACCTGGCGACCCACCCCTTCCGCGAGCTGTGCGGCACCGGTACGAACCCGCGCACCACCGGGATCTCGTGCGCCTCGAGTTGCTCTGTCCCGTATGACGGCCACGTCATCACTTCGCGGACGATGCCCACGACGAGCGTCGCTGTCGCCGTCATGAGCGCCGCATCGGGCGTGAAGTCCGCCGTCACCTCGACACGATTGCCGCGCGGCCGGACACCGACGCCCGTGGATCGCCGGTTTGCCGCCAGCAGCATCACCGGCGCCGCGAGGACGTGCGCAAGAAGAAACGCGAACTGCTCCACCGATCGCCCGCGCACGCTCGGCACGTCGAACGACACGTTGTAGTGGGTGCTGAAACCCACCAACCGCACGGTGCGATGCTGCGTGTGCTCCCACGCATGCGTGCGCCGCACCCGGGGTCGATCTCGATCATCGGAGTCGCGATCTCCATGACGCCCGTGTCGAAGTACACCGCACCACCGGTGGGCAGGCGATACGATCGCCCCGTTCGATGCACCAGCGGTCCGCGCACGAAGTGCCGTGGAGATCCGAACACCCGCTCCGGCATCTGCTGCACGCCGTCGACCACCGTGGCGAACTCCGCTTCGAGGCCTATCGCGGGCAGTCCCGCGCCGACGGCCGTCGCTCGCGACTGCCGATTCGCCCGATCACCCCTGCGTGGCCGCTTTACGTCTACCGTCACCATCTCCTGCTCCCAGCACCGCTCAGGTAACCACCCGACTCCGCGTCGCGCGTAACCGCCTACAACGGATCGCCGGCGAGCTTCGCGCCATACGTCTCGCCCGCTGCTTCGCGCGGCACACTCACGACATATCCGAGATCGATGTGCAAATGATCGTCCGTTCGGTCGTGCTCCGGAGCAAGCGGACGCGTCCATGCCGTCGGAAGCACCTCACGTACGATCGACGCATAGCGTGCGATTGCCTCGTGCGTGTCCAGATACGTGTCGCCGATCCGATAGATGTTGGCCGCCGTGCCCCAGCAATGCGGTGAGGCTCCCCCCACTCGAGCGTGGCGTGGCGAGCAGTAGCCTCCGTTGGCGCCGATGTGGACGTATGTCCCCGCGGCGTCGCGCAGGAGCTCCAGCGCGAGCGCCAGCAGTGCCGTCGCACAAGGGATGTACCGCGGAAAGACTCTCAGCGGCGGCGCCTCGCGCACGTCGGTGTGAATGAACTCCGCGACGGCAAAGTGCGGCGAGAGATACGTGTCGCGAGCCTGGTCCCACGACTCGATCTCGTAGAAATACCGCGGCAGCAGGCGCGCCTGACCCGCATGGTCGCACAAAATTCCATCCGGCAGGAGGACGTCTCGATAGCGCCGCTCCAGCCGTCGTCCATCCGCGAGGCGAAGCGGCAGGGACGGCGCAGGTCCGGTCACGCCTCGGGGTCTCCCACGAGCGCGGCGTAGGCGAGATACGATGCCGCGGCGATGGTGGCAGACCGGTCGCCGGCCGACGGCGCCCACTCGGTCAGGATGACGAGCGCGTATGGCCGCCGGTTCGGCAGGTACACGAGCCCCGCATCGTGTGCCACCGTGGAGATGTCACCCGTCTTGTGCGCCACCCGTGCGTCACGCGGCAGCCCGGCGGGGATTCCGCTCTTGAAGTGCTGCTCATGCAGCGTGTCGAGGATCTGGCCGGACAGCGCCGGGCTGAACGCACGCTCTTCGCCGATGAGCCACAGCAGGCGCGCGAGCCCGCGCGCGGTGACGCGATTGTTGATTCCGTGCTCGAAGGCCAATTCGTCTTCGACGCCGCGCCGCAGATCGATTCCCTCCAGCCCGAAGCCGTCGATCGTGCGCTGCACCACGTCGAGGCCGACGAGGTCGAGCAGCAGATTGGTGGCGAGATTGCTGCTCGTCGTGATCATGGCATGGGCGAGCTCGCTGACACGCAGCGTCCGGCCAATCGACCGGTGCACCTCGGCGTTTGCGTCGCGGTCCATGCGCACGCGATAGGGTGAGCCGTCGTACGCGCTGAGAAAGCGGTTGCGCACGTGGACGCGCGACTGCGGCAGCAGCTCGCCACGGAAGATCGCGCCGAACACCCCGAGAAGAATGGCGACCTTGATGGTGCTGGCGGCGTGAAACCAGCGGTCCGCGTGGTAATGAAACGCCACCTCCGTCTCCAGATCCACGACGGACACCGCGAGCGCCGAGGCTCTGCTTCGTAGCTGCAGCTCGTCGAGTCGCTCCTGGAGCTGCGCTGGAACGAACACCGGCGAAACCTGCGGCTGGGCGGGACTTCGGCTGAGCATGGCGAGCCGAGCAATCGCAAGCCGGGTGCCGCGTCTCGACGGTGGAAAGCTACTCTTCCGTCGAAACTGTGTCGCCCGGCGCGCCGACCGACACCGACGTCGCGGCTGCCGGCGCCTTGCCCGCGCCCGAGAGCCGCCCCATCACCAGCGACGATGAGGGATCGTTGCTCCCCTGAACCTTTGTCTTGGGCAGCGTGCGGATGACGCTGACCAGCAAGATGAGCGACCCGATGACCTCGAGGACCAGCTTGAGCGACGCTTCGAGCGCCGCAATCTGGAACTTGGAGAGCGACGCCGCCGGGACGCGCCGGCGAAATTCCACCGCGTCAAGCGGAAAGCTCACCGCACCGATGCTCGTGAGCACGACGATGACCGCCGCCGCTGCCGCGCAGATGATGAGTGCCTTGCGGTCGATGCAGGCGTACGCGAGCGCATACAATAGCAGCAGCGCGAACAGTGGCGTTGACGCGGCGTTGGCGAGCTGCACGATGGCGGTGAATCGCCAGAGCAGCGCACCCGTCGTGATGGGCGAGACGGCGACGAACCAATCGGCGAGCGGCAGAACCACTGCCATGCCGAGTATGAAGTAGCCTGGCGCGCGCAGCCGGTACGCGGACGGCGCTGGGACAAAGAGCATGAAGGGACCCTACTGTGTGGACGTCAGGCAGTCCGGGAGGGTGCGCCTCGGACCACGACCATCTCCTCGGAGGGCCGCTCGTCGCGATGGAACTCCCGTGTGAGCAGCCGCCAGGAGCGCAGTGCGCTGAGCGACAGCAAGGCCGACACGATCCCCTGCGCGATGAACTTCACGATGGCCTCCGCGGACGCGATGTCGAAGCGCTGGACGACTTGCGCGTCGATCCGCGACCGAAGCTGCATGGCATCGAGCGAGAACGCGGCGCCCGCGAGGATCAGGCTGAGCGAGAGGATGGCCGTCGAGATGGAGACGATGAGGAGCGCGGGCCGGTCCTGCAGGAGCAGCGCGAAGACGTAGAGCAGGAGGATGAGGAGCAGGATATTGCCGACATTGCCCGAGGCGCTGCCGAGCGTGGCAAAGCGCCACATGAGGGCGAGCGGCCGGAGGGGGGCAATGGTGAGGACGAAGTCTGCCGCCTGCAGGACGATGGTGACGCCGAGAAAGGCGTAGCCGGGGAGTCGGAGCGGGCGGAGGACGTCGCGGGCGCTGGTGGATGCCATTGAATGGTGTGGGGATGAAGCGCTTACAGCCGCTCCTGGTATCACCGTCGGCCGACGCGAGGTGTCGCGGCGATTTGGCAGACAGAAACTCGTGAACGTCGAGTGGGAAAGCAAGGACGAATTGTCCGGTTTTCGGCCGCTAACACGTGCGGACGGCCTTGCGGGGCGGGGTGGAATGAGGAATTCGGGGGGCGATCGGCGTGCCACTGGAGGTGTGTTGCCCGACACATGAAAACTGCGACACAAACTGCTGCACTGTTGCAACAGCGCAGCACTTTTCGGCCCGATTTAGCTCCGAATTCATCGCCGTAACGCGTTGATTTCAAGCAACTTAACATCCTGGAATGGCAGTGGCCGCCAGTGGCCGCAAGCTTGCATTGGCCACCCCCGATCGCAGTGCCGATCAGGGATGCCATATCGAAGGTTCCTTCATTTTCTTGGAGACCAGCATGAACCCAGTGTCCGCCGCCCCAGTGATCCGCGCCGTGCGTGGTCTCCTGGCGTCCGGTGTTCTGGCCGCAGCGATGGTGATCGGTCAGGCAGCGAGCGCGAGTGCGCAGATCAATTTTGCGGGTACGACAGCGTTCCGGTTTGGAACGTCCGGCGCCTTTACATCGCAGCTGCAGTTCGGCGGTGTGGCGGGCGATGGTGTCACGTTCGCGAACCAGGGATTCAACGTCAATACGACGTTGATCACGCCGCCATACGTTTCCTTCGCGAACATCGGTGTTCCGGGGAACAACTTCGGCGGCATCTATCTGAAGGATCGCCGGAACATCTACAACGGCGACATCGTGCAGATGCTGGTGACGCTGAGCAACCCGACGGCGCCCAACCAGACGTTCTCCTCGACGCTGACCGGCACCATCTACACGTGCACGGGGTGCAACCCGCTGCAGTCGCTCAGCATCTCGTGGGCACCGGGTCTGGCGACGGGCGTTCCCTACACGAACGGCCCTGGCCATGGCTGGTTCGACCTGCACATCAACAACGCCACCGTGTACCTCGGCACGCACACCGGCATCATCACGGGTGACGTGACGGTCACGGCAGCGCCGGAGCCGGCGAGCCTGGTCCTCCTCGGTACGGGTCTGCTGGGCACGCTCGTCGCGGTGCGCCGTCGCAGAAAGTAAGCGCGATTCCCTGATCGGCACCGAAAGCGGGGACCTCACGGTCCCCGCTTTTGTTTTTGCCCTGCTGAGAACGACGTAACGGCGGGTACTGCAATTGAGCCACAGAGTCACGGAGGACACAGAGAACCACAGGCAAGGACTCTGTGGCTCTGTGGCTCCGTGGCGAATAGTCGTTGCAGTCCCGTCACCCCGCCAGTGGAATGGTCCACTAGCGGGGCATCGAGTCAATCGTGCGGTCAGCTTACCAGCGATAGTGCGCGAAGGCCTTGTTGGCGTCCGCCATGCGGTGCGTGTCTTCCTTCTTCTTCACCGCATTGCCCTCGCCCTTGGACGCCGAGATGACCTCGGCCGCTAGCTTCTCGGACATGGACTTCTCGTTGCGCTCGCGGCTGTAGAGAATCAGCCAGCGCATTGCCAGCGCCGTGCGGCGCTCCGGACGCACTTCGACGGGCACCTGATAGGTGGCGCCGCCGACGCGGCGGCTCTTGACCTCGACCACCGGCTTCAGGTTGGTGAGGGCCTGCTTGAAGATGTTCACACCGGGCTGGCTCGTGCGCGTCTCGACGAGATCCATGGCGGCGTAGAAGATCCGCTCGGCCGTGCTCTTCTTGCCCTGATACATCAGCACGTTGATGAACTTCGAGACGGTCTGGCTATCGTAGCGCGCGTCGGGCAGGATGGTGCGCTTTACGGCGCTCTTGCGGCGGCTCATTTCTTACCTCCCGCCGATGCCTTCGGCTTCTTGGTGCCGTACTTGGAACGGCTCTGGTTGCGGCCGTTGACGCCCGAGGCGTCCAGCGTGCCGCGAACGATGTGGTAGCGCACCCCAGGAAGATCTTTCACACGACCGCCGCGAATGAGCACGATGGAGTGCTCCTGGAGGTTGTGTCCCTCACCCGGGATGTACGCGGTGACCTCGAAGCCGTTCGTGAGGCGCACTCGGGCCACCTTGCGGAGGGCGGAGTTCGGCTTTTTCGGGGTCGTGGTATAGACGCGCGTGCAGACGCCCCGCTTCTGCGGGTTCGCCTTCAGCGCCGGCGCCTTTTCCTTCTTCGCGAGGTCGCGGCGAGACTGCCGGACCAGCTGGTTAATCGTCGGCATGCACTCTCGAGATGTTCGTCGATCTGCTTCCTACGTGGATCGCCTCGGACGAGGCGGCACGGAACAGACTCGTAAGATAGCCTGCCGCAGGGGGTTGGGTCAACTCTAGGCACGAACTCCCGCCCAGGACTCGTCCGCCAGACTGGCCCTGCGGCGAGGGAACGGCTCCCACTCTGAGACCAAGCCGCCCAAGCCGGCGCCTGCATCGGCGGCGGAGAGGCTCGGAGTGGTGACCTCTGAATCGAGGCTCCTGTCTACCGGAGCTGAGAGAACCCCAGTGGCCGGAGGAACGCCACGTTCGTGACGGACACGGAACCCAGCGCGGCAAATCGTGGATCACTGTTCATGCGCCGCCAGTCGGGATGCGACCCGAACGTGGACCACGCCTTCATGCGCGCGGCCATGTCGTCGAACGTGAGCATGTACGTGAGGCTCGGCAGTCGCGTGCCGAACACATTCTCGCCGAAGAAGACCGGCGTCATGTCGATCGACCGGAACAGATCGATTTCGCCCTCGTTGAACATCGCGATCTTTCGTTCGAGCGCCGCGGCGCTTCGCGCCTCGTAGGTGCGCAGCTCGAACATCCGCGCCGGGCGTCCCGCTTCGGTCCTGGGAACCTCGATACGCGGATGTCCGCTGAATGCACGCATGAGCTGCGAGTCGTACCGCACGAACGGCAGGTCGTCAGCGCCTTCGAAAGCGCGGCGCGCCGCGGTATACGCGGCGTCCGCATCCAGCGCCTGGGCGACGGCATCCACCGCGGCGATCGACGGATACTCGATGACCACGACGAGTGACTGCGAAGGAAAGCCTGTTTCGGGTGACATCACACCCACGGTGCCGGCGCCCGCGCGGCCAAGCGCCGGCAGGAGCGCGTCGCGCGTAAAGGCGCGGATGCGCTCCGGCTTGATGTCGGTACGCAGCTCGTAGTTCCGGAGCTCGTAGTAGCGGCGCTCCGCAGAGCTGTCAGGCGACGAAGGAGCGCGAAAGCCCGTGACGCCAACGGCTGTCGCCGCGATGCCCGATTTTACGAAGTGTCTGCGATCCATGTCGGAATGTGGTCTCGGCTATCTGTTCGCGGTGTTGTCCAGAATGGGCCTGTTCGCCGCCGTCGCCGACGTCACGGTGATGTCGCCTCTCGCGCTGACCGTATATACGCGCCCTGCAACGAACGAGACGCCGGTTCTGGTGATCGCGTTGGCCGCCGATCCCGCAGTGCGCACGTTCAGATCGTAAAACGCACCGGGTAACGCCACGAACGTTCCCGCGCTCTTGTACGCGACAGCGCCGCCAACGGCGACCTCCGCTCCGGAGACGGTGCTTTTCGCGTACAGAATCATCGGAACCGAATTCGAGATCGCATTGACGAACCTCACGTTGGCGACCGTGAAATCGATGGCTGCGGGCACCGGGTCCTCGACGACGAATGCGTCCGAGGTCTTCGCGTTCGGATCGTAAAAGCCGCTCTGATAGTACGAATAGTACTTTCCGTCGCCGAGCGCCGTCGTGAGCTTCGATACCGCAAGCCCGTTGTCGATGGCGGCCGTGATTCTCCCGGTGAACGTGTAGGACGCGGGAGCGATCGACGAATAGAGCCCGCCGTTCCCCACGGCGCCGTACGCCGTGCCCGTCACCGCCTCGACCCCCGTGGTCAGGCACTTGGGATCCGACGATTGCGTCAGCGGCGTACATCCCGTGGCGTTGATGGCCGTGACCTTCACATCGTTC
>WNFL01162605.1_pt4 | contig 10698 bp, 9 predicted proteins | sample 5400361 | NCBI WGS metagenome assembly WNFL01 (sample SAMN13153351, study PRJNA577476) | soil metagenome | isolation source: 40 cm soil on Douglas fir-dominated hillslope | place: USA:California | collected 2013-09-17 | reverse complement strand
TAGACATAGGTCGACACCGTCTCGGTCGACCACAGCGGACCGCCGCCGGTCATGATCCAGACGAGGTCGAAGATCATCATCTTGCCGATGAACGACAGGATGAGCAGATTGACGATGGTCCCGCGCAGCATCGGGATGATGATGTAGAAGAGCTTCGCGATCCAGCCGCAATTGTCGAGCTCGGCGGCCCCCAGGACCTCGGCCGGCAGAGCATAGAGCGCGGCAAGAAACACGATCATGTTGAAGCCGGCCCACTTCCAGATATGGGCGACCATCACCGACCAGAGCGCCGTACTCGGATGGCCGAGCCAGGACTGCTCATAGGCGCCGAGCCCGATTTTGCGAAGGATCGCGTTGGCGAGCCCCCAGTCGTAGTCGAAGATCCATACCCAGATGACGCCGACAACCACGTACGAGATGAGGACGGGGGTGAACCACACGACCCTCAAGAGGCTCGAGAGCGGCGCACGCGCGAAGAGGCACAGGGCGAGCAAAAGCCCGCCAAACACATCGACCAGAGTGGCGATGATGGTGAAAATCGCCGTGTTGCCGACAGCCTTGAAGAACGTCTCGTCATGCATGAGCTCCGCGAAGTTGCTCACGCCGACGAATTCGACGACGCCATGCGGCCTGATGGCGTGGAAACTGTTGAAGACCGTGCGTAGCACAGGATACACCGCGAAGCCGAGATAGAGCAGCAGCGCGGGCGCCAAAAAGATAATCAGCAGCTCGAGCCTTACGCTTCGTGCGCTTTCTTGACTGCTTCGCCTGATCCACCTCTTAGAAACTGGCTCGTCAGCCGGATTGTCTCTCATGGGTCGGTCTGACGCTCACGGTGACGGTGGCAGCGGAGGCCCAATGCCGGATTGAACAGGGGTTGCCTTGTTGATCGATTCAAGAGCTCTGCCCGGGGCTGGATGCGGAAGCCCTTCCCGCATCGCAGCCTAGCAGTCGCGGTTCAGAGGGACCAAATCAGCCCTTGAAGCAGGCCTTGTTCATGGCCTGAACGGTCTGATCGACGCTCAGCAACCCACCTGGGAAGCCGGAGTTCAGCACCTGGGCGAAGCCGTCCTTGCACGCCCCGTCCGTGATGATGTCGCGGGGCGCGCCGATGAAATACTTTGTCCCCTGCTGGCGGCCCATGAGCTCAGTGAAGTAGTCGGCGTAGGGGCCGGTGAAGTTCTTCGCGTCCGCCTTGATGCCCGTCTGGAGGTAGACGGTCTCGATCCACATCTTGCCCATTTCGGGCGTCGACATCGCATCGAGGAACTTCGCCGCAAGCTCCTTCTGCTTGCTCGCCTTGTTGATCACGAAGCTCGCCCCGATGGCCGAGGTTTTGCATTCGTTGCAAGCACCATTGTCCATCGCCGGAAACTGCATGATGCCGATCGGGAAGTCCTTGGGCTGGCCACCCTTCTCCTCGGGCACGAACGCGCGTCCCGTGTACCAGCTCCCCATCGGCAGCGTGAGCGAGCCGGGCTTGCTGTAGAAGTACTGGTGCGACTCGCCGAGCTTCAGGGTCATGAAGTTCTTGGGATACGCCCCGGCATCGACGAGCTCTTTCACCCATTTCAGGACGTCGACGACGCGCGGGTCGGCGAACGAGAGTTTGCCGGTGAAGAGCTTCTGGTAATCGTCAGCGCCCAGCTTGCGCAGGAGGGCCTCGCCGACGATGTAGGCACCGGGATAGGGGCGGTCGCCAACGCCTTGCCCGACCGGTGTGATGTTCGCCGCTTTCGCTTTCTTCACGAGGTCGAGGAATTGCGCCTGCTTGAGCTGGCCGTTGGTGGGAAGGGTTACGCCGAGCTTCTTCAGGAGGTCCTTGTTGTAATAGAGCTCGTTGGTATAGGCCTCCTGCGGCACGCCGTAGGTCTTCCCGTCGTGCATCCATACCTTGCGCGCCCTCGATGTTGTTCCAGTTCACGAGGTCGTCGAGCGGGATCACATAGCCCGCCGTGATGTATTCGGTCTGGTCGGGCTCCAGGTAGAAGACGTCAGGGCCTTTGCCGGCAGGAAGCGCCGTCTTCAGGGCGGCGATCAGCGGGTTCTTCTCGTACCAAGTGATTTTCACCTTGACGCCGGGGTTGGCCTTCTCGAGGTTGCGGGCCGCAAGCTCGCGGAACGCGACCTTCGCCGCTTCGTCTGCCTCGTGGGTCCATACCTCGAGCGTGGTGTCCTCGGCCTTGCTTGCCATGGTCGAGCCAAGCAGGAGCGCGCCGGCCGTGAAGGTAGATATCGCAAAACTAAGCAGGAATCCCTTGCGCATCGGGCTACTCCGCAAATCTACGCATTGCGTATAAATGATAGGCGACACGCGAGAGCCCGGCAAATTGAAGCTTTTGTAGGCAATTGATAGAAAAAGATTATGACTTATTCCGAGCCGGTGCGGCGCGATGTGCGCCATCTGACCTGACGCACGGCTCGAGGGGACTCTGTCGGATCGCGTTCTTGGCATCGGCGCGTGGCTCGCGCTTTCCAGCGCCATCGGGCTGCGCTCGCTGGCGCAGTCCTCAGCTCTCGGTGCGCTCGCTCATCAGGGGCAGGTCAAAGGCCGTGCCCACGTAGCGCGGGATCGCCAGGTTCGAGGATGACCCGCGCCCGACAGGCCGGCTGCGGTCCGCCAGCGGTTTGCGCGGCGCGCGCTCGACAAAGCGGCGGTTGCACATGACGGTCCATGCCATCTCGATGACGGCATGCATGTTGGAGCCGGTCTTGTCGGCCAGGTATGCAGCAACGTACTGGGAGTAGGGAATCACCGGCTTCGTTTCGAGGTACCTCAGATTCCGACTCCTGCGATCGTTGCGCAAGAAGCCGTTGGGCAGGAGGCTGACGCCAGCGCCGGCGAGGACAAGCGGCAGAATGACCGAGAGGCTGTTGCAGGTGCGGATCGCCGACGGACGGATCGACGCTGTGGCGAACCAGTCGAGCACCATCCGCATCTGATTGGACGGCGCCGGGTAGACGAAGATTTCCGTGTCGGCGAAATCCTGAGGACTGAGCACGCGGTTCGGAAGCTGCAGCCCCGGGCCCGATACCCAGCTATGGTGTGAGCCGCCCAGCGGCTCGAGGTGAACGTGGGCGCCCGTCTTGGGCTCGGTGATGAAGGCGATATCGAGCTCGCGCGCATTGATCGCCTTGCAAAGCGCCGGCGCCCGGTCGATCGTGATGGCAGGCCGCAGGTCCGGGAAGCGCTTGCGCAACTCACCGAGGAGGTCGGGCAGGCAGATCGTGCCGAAACATTCGGGTGCCCCCAGCCTCAGGCTGCCGCGCAATGCGTCAGTCGGCTTGGGCCTCGCCGCGAAGTCGTCGGCCATAACCAGCAACCGCTCGGCCTGTGGGAGGATCCCCTCTGCATCCATTGTCGGCTGGGTACCTCGGCCCACCTTCTTGAAGAGCCGAAAGCCCAGCACGTCCTCCATGCTGCGGATCCTGATGCTTAATGTCGGCTGAGTCAGATTGAGATGGCTTGCTGCCGCACGGAAGCTGCCATAGCGCACAATGCAGCAGAACGCTTCGATTTGAGAGAGAGTGACACGTCTCATGGAAGTCTAAGTCCACGCTTGCAGACGATCATTTCTACAGTTCTCCCAGCCAAGTGTCAGTACATGCCTAGCGGCACCAAACCGCTTGCAATCGTGTCGACCGTGGTCAACGCCGACACGAACGGCAGCCGAGGCAGCAGACGAGAGCGCCGTTCCAATGGGAAACCGCTCCCCGAGGTGCTGAGAAACCTCGGCTGGAGCCCGACACGCGGATGCCGCTCTTGAAGCGCAGCACCTCGCCCCATGGCTTCATCACGTCTCGCGAACTCCAGAGTATTCTCGGCAAGAGCTTGCCGCTACTCAGGGCATGAGAGCGTTATATCCTCGGCCGACCGCTCAACCGCCCGGTTCGAGTGCCGCGAGCAGCGATTTCTTGCCGTTCAGGATCACTTCGAGCATGGCCGCCGCCGCGGCATCACCGTCGCCGCGATTGATCGCTTCGAAAACGGCGAGGTGCTGGCCGACATCGTCCTCGATGCGGTTGTCGCGCTGGTTGAGCGCCTGCTGCTGGATGCTGAAGCTCAGCTGGAGGAAGTCGGCCACGAGGTGGGCGAACCGCGCCAGCAGGGCATTGTGCGAGGCGGCGAAGATCGCGACGTGGAACGCGACGTCCGCCGGAGCATAGGCCGCCAGGTCGCCGACGGCCGCCTGCATCGACTGCAGCGCCTGGCCGATGCGGCGCAGATCGCCCATCGTTGCACGGCTCGCTGCTAAACGCGCGGCCGCCGGCTCCGTCACCTGCCGCAGCTCGATCAGGTCTCGAAAGATGGCCTCGCCAAGCCCCTGGTCGTGGTGCCAAGCCAGCACGTCACTGTCAAACATGTTCCAGAGGTCGTGCGGCCTGACCCGGGTGCCGATCTTTTGGCGCATCTCAATCAGCCCCTTGGCCGCGAGCACCTTGAGGGCCTCGCGCAGCGAGGTACGGCTCGCAGCGAAGTCGGCCATCAGCTCGGCTTCGCGCGGCAGCAAGGCACCCGGCGCAAAGCGGCCGGCAACAATGGCCTGGCCGAGCTGCGTGATGACCCGCCCTTGCAGTCCGCTGATCCGGTATCCGCTCAAGCGCGCCGGTCGCGTCGCGGGCGGCTTTTCGCGGCCGCGGGCGGCCGGCGCCCGTGCGACCGGCTCAGGCGACACGCGGCGTCGCGTAGAGGGTTTGTCCACCAACCCTGATCTCCACATCCACCAGATAGCGCGCAAGCCGCGGCAGGTCGACCCGCACGCCCAGCCCCGGCGCGTCAGGCAGCACGATCTCACCGTTGGCGTTGGGCTGCAAATGGTCCGCCGTCAGATCGACCGCCAGAGGCTTCGGCGCGGCCGGGTACTCGCAGATGCGATGATCGGCCAAGCCGGCATAAGGCTGCAGCGATGCACTGAGCGCGAGATGCGACGTGAAAGTGTGGTTGACGTAGGTGACGGCCCGCGCCGCAGCGTAGTCGGCGATCCGTTTGGCGGGGCCGATCCCGCCGATGCGCCCGCAGTCGATCTGGACGAAGCCGACCTCCCCGTAGTCGATCAGATGGCGCGCCATGTAGATGTTGTGGGCACCCTCGCCGCCGGCGAGCTTCACCGTCGAGCTGCGTCGCGCCAGCGCTCGGTAGGCCTCGAGCGCGCTGGCATGGAACGGCTCCTCGAGCCAGGTCGCATGAGTCGCCTCGAGCCCCGGCAGCCGCAGCGCCGCGCGCTCCACGTCCTCGCCCCAGATCTGGCCGACATCGACCAGCAGCACGCCGGCGGGGCCGAGGCCCTCGCGGGCGGCGACCAGATGTTCGACGTCGCGCGCGGGAGAGTCGGCCCCGAAATCCGCCCAGCCGAGCTTGGCCGCGGTAAAGCCGCGGGCAACGGCATCACGCGTGCGCGCCAGGGTTTCCTGGGGTGTGTCGCCGAACAGTAGCGACGCGTAAGGCACCTTGGGGTGGGCGCGCTGATACCCGAGCAGGCGCCAAACCGGCTCGCCGCGCGCCTTGCCGAGCAGATCCCACAGCGCCATCTCGATCCCCGACCAGGTGTGCGCAGCCTGCAGCAGGTCCATGCTGTCGCGCTCCACTAGCGTGGCGAGGCGGACGATATCCTCAGGTCCTTCGATCTTCTCGCCGAGCACGGATGCGCGCACGGGCCGGCAGATGCCGTGCGACATCGGACAGATGTAGGCGGCGATCGAGGTCAGCGGCGAGGCCTCGCACTCGCCGAAGCCCTCATGCTCGCCGGCCCGCACGCGCACCAGCAGCGCGTCCTGGCTGCCATCCGCCTCGGTCGTGATCTCGGGCATGGCAAGATAGAAGAAATCGACAGCCTCGATCTTCATGGATGCTCCTGGCGACGGCGCAAACTCTGCTGCATTGGTCAGCAGCGGTTGCCCAGAAATCCTACTTTTGCGTCTAGTGGTGCCCCAACGATCATACCGCCGTAGACAGCTCGCAGACAAGAAGTCATACTTTTGGGCGTTGCCACACCAGCGGCTAAGCTGGGGGAGATCCGTAGGAGGAAGTTGCAATGTTGAGGACGTTGTTGGCCACGCTCTGAAGCGACGCCGCTGTTCGAGAATTGTGGCGACCCGTCGCTCGCGAAGGCGCGGAGCGAAGGCATCACGCTCGGCATCTCGCCCTCACCGCCCTACTCCTCCCTCGACCCCAACACCAAGCAGGCCGCAGGACTTGACGTTGAGCTCAACGAGGCAGCGCTGAAATGGGCCGGGATCACCAAACTCCGCTACGAGGTCATGCCCTTCGGACAGCTGATCCCGGCGCTGCTTTCAAAGCGCATCGATGTCGTCTCTGCCAACATCCACGTGACGCCGGATCGTCTCAAGGCGGTGTCCTTCACCGGCCCGGCCTGGTGGTATGGACCAGCGATCGTGGTGCAGAAGGGCAATCCCGGCGGCATTAGCTCCTTCGACACGCTCAAGGGCAAGAAGGTGGGCGCCATCGCCGGCTCGGCCGCTGACGAATACCTGCGCAAGATCGGCGTCACCGTCACCGCCTTCCAAACCGACGCGGAGGAGTTTGCCGCGATCAGCACGGGCCGGGTCGATGCCATTCTCGAGGACGACGTCAAGGTTCTCGAGTATCTGCAGGCCAACAAGTCCTCTCCGATCGAGTTCGTGGCAAACCTCGCGATCCCGGACGAGCTGATCTTCAAATACGGGTACGGCTATGCCCGCTATGCCCTGCGCAAGGAGGACTGCTCGCTCCGCGTCGCCTTCACGCAAGGCCTCGCCGAGGTGCGCGGCAACGGACAGGTCTCGGCCATTCTGAAGAAATACGGGTTGTCAAACCGCAACCTGTTCTTCTTCCCGCTCTGAGCGCGTACGGCAAGGACGCCGGTAGCAACGTTCGCAGTGCGCCCGCGCCATGAACCTGCTCGATCTATCGGTTGTCCGCGATTACGGTCCCGTCTTTCTCCAGGGGCTGGCGATGACGACCTTCCTGACAGTGACCGTCATCCTGCTCGCGGGCGTGCTGGCGGTCCCGATCGCCCTGGCGCGGCTGTCGGCCTCGCCATGGCTGCGCTGGCCGGCCGACTTCTTCGTCGAGGTCATCCGCGCCACGCCGCTGATCCTGCAGCTCATCTACATCTATTACGTGCTGCCAAGTGCCGGCATCCGGCTGGAGCCGGTCACCGCTGCCATCATCGGGCTCACGGTGAACTATTCCGCCTACATGAGCGAGGTCTATCGCGGCGGCATCCAGGCGGTGCCGAAAAGCCAGTTCGAGGCGGCGCGCAGCCTGGGACTTAAGCCATGGACGACCTTCCATCAGGTCGTCTTCCCGCAGGCCTTCCGCATCGTGCTGCCGGCGCTCGGCAACTATCTGATCGCCCTTTTCAAGGATACCGCGCTGGCCTCGGTGGTGACGGTCCAGGAGCTCATGTTCAGCGGCCAGATCATCGCCGCCCGCAACTACCAGTACTTCACCGTCTACACCGTCACCGCGATCCTCTATCTTGCGGTCGGCTATCCGGCGGCGCTCCTGGTGCGGCGGCTGGAGGCCTGGTCACACCGCGGCTGGGTTACCGCAAGCCGCAAATGATCTGAGCTTAAGGACATCCAAGATGTTAAATTCGAGCTTGCGTCCGGCGCTGCCCAAGGTGGCCATCCGCACTATTGCGGCGGTACCGCTTTTCGGCGAGAGCCCCAAAGGCGGCTGGTCGGCCGAGATCCGGCCGGAGGATTCAATCCACGCGCTGGTGGCGGTGCACACGGACGAGGGGCTGACTGGGCTCGGCAGCGTCTTCACCGATGGGCGCCTCGTCCAGGCAGCGATCAAGGTGCTTGAGCCGCTGTGGCGCGGAGAGAATGCGCTCGAGCCCGAGCGCGTGACCGAAAAGCTCCATCAGAACACGTTCTGGATGGGGCGCGGCGGCAGCCTCACACACGCCATCAGCGGCATCGATATCGCGCTCTGGGACATCCTCGGCCAGGCGCTCGGCCAGCCGGTCGGGCGGCTGCTCGGGGGGATCTATCGGGACCGCGTGCAGCCGTACTGCTCGCTGTTGATGGAGAAGCCGGAGCGCATGGGCGAGGTGATCGGTCCCCACCGCGCGCGCGGCTTTCGCGCTTTCAAGATCGGCTGGGGTCCCTTCGGCCGCCGGGGAGATTCGCAACTCGACGAGGCGATCGTGCGCGCGGCGCGCGAGGCGGCCGGACCCGACGCCCAGCTGTTCGTTGACGCGGGGGCCAGCGATGCCTGTTGGCCGCAAGGCTTGAAATGGGCGCTCAACACAGCGGACATGCTCAAGGCCTACGGCGTGGGCTGGTTCGAGGAGGCGCTGCGGCCGGACGCACTTGAGGATTTTCGCACGCTGAGGCGCGCCAGCCCCGTGCCGATTGCGGGCGGCGAGGTGCTGACCAGACGGCAGTCGTTCCTGCCCTGGCTGGCTCAGGGCGCGCTTGACATCGTCCAGCCGGACGTCACCAAGGTCGGCGGCATCAGCGAGCAGCGTCGCATTGCCTGGCTCGCCGACGAGTTCGGGGTCAAATACGTCGGCCACGGCTGGAATACGGCGCTTGGACTCGCCGCCGATCTCCAGCTTGCCGCGGCTCTCCCTCACGCCGACCTGGTCGAGTTCATTGGCGGCAGTCCCTACCTCGACGGCATCACTGCCGAGCCCTTCGGGATCGATGCCGAAGGCTTTCTCAAGATCCCGCAGCGGCCCGGTCTTGGCGTGGCGCTCAATCGCGAGGCTTTGGCCCACTACACGGACGATCCCGCACCATTATTCGCGCCAGGTTAAAGTCGGCTCGGCTTCGCCCCGTCTCCGCCAAGCCGGTGAGAGACCGCACAACCCCCGTGCGAGATGTGTGCGGGCAGTGTGACTTCGCCGGCGTCGCGCATGTCCGCGTGCTACCTTACCGTATACCCGCCATCGACAGCGATAGCCTGACCCGTCATGAAGGCTGACAGGTCCGAGGCGAGATAAACGGCGAGTTCACCCATTTCTTCCAGCCGTCCCGCCCGTGGGATGGCGTGCATCAGCCGCTTGGCCTGGAGTGCCGCGACCGGATCAGGTTCCAGGTGCGCGACCTCAATCGCCAACGGTGTCTCCACGAAGCCCGGGCAGATGGCGTTCACCCGCACGCCCTTGTCGGCGAAGTCGAGGGCCATGGCTCGCACCATGCCGATGACGCCGGCCTTGGCGCCGCAGTAGGCGACCCGTTCGCGCTGGCCGACGAGGCCGTACATGGACGAGATGACGATTACTGACCCTGCCCTTGCGGCCAGCAGGTACTCGGCCGCGTAGCGCACGGCGAGGAATGCTGGACGCAGCGTGTGATCGATGATGCGCTGAAATTCTTCCGGATCGGTGTCGAAGATCGGCGTGCGCCCGCCGGCGCCAGCACTGATCACGACCGTGTCGATACCACCCATGGATGTGGCGGCAGCCGCCGTGACGCGCTGGACATCAGCCGCACTCGTCGCATCGCTCGGCACGAAGTCCGCTTTACCTCGATTTGTGAGCTTGGCGGCGGCCTCCCTGAGGACCCGCTCACGCCGGCTCGAAATGAAGACGGAGGCGCCCTCTCCTGTCGTTGCCTCGGCGCAGGCGAAACCGATTCCGGTCCCGCCGCCGTAGATGAGGGCGTGCTTGCCCTTCAGTCGCTCACCCATTGCTGATCCTCCTTCCCTTTGACGCCCGGGCTCACGAGCGCAGCTCGAAGTCGATGATGGCAGCCTGCTTGACGGCGACCCAATCGATGCCGATGCCGAGGCCCACTCCCGGGGGCGCATGGACGTAACCCTCGCGATCGGTGCGCAGGACGTCGCTCGCCGCATACTCGAAGGCGGGGTAGGGGACCGGTTGCTCAAAGTAGGTGCAATTACGGTAGGCGAGCATCACGTGCAGATTCGCGGCCTGCGTCAGCGTATAGCCCCAGCATTGGATCTCGACGTTCATCCCGTGGGCCTCGGCCAGTGCCATGACCTTACGGATCGGGGTGATGCCACCGCAAATCGTGGCATCGACGCGCAGCGCGCTCCAGCAGTCGAGCCGGATCGCCTGCGCGAGCTGATGCAGATCGAGCCAGGTGTTGCCGGCGGCGATGATGGGAACCTGGGTCTGCCGCTTGATCTGCCGATAGCCCTCGACGTCGGTATCGACCAGCGGCGCTTCGAACCAGGCGAATCCGAGCTCGGACAGCCGTCGCCCAACACGGATCGCTCCGGCGAGGTCATAGCGCTGCTCCACATCCAGCATGAAGGCAGGCTCGCCGTCGGGGTAGTGCTTGCGCACCGCCTCGCACAGGGCAAGGTCGCGCGCCGGTACGCACCTTGTCGGTCGGCGACATAATCGAGGTAAGCCGCATTGTCCTCCAACAGCGGCGTGGACGCGTAGGAGAGGATTTTGTCCCGCGCGCCGCCCAGGAGCTGATAGAGGGGCAGCCCGGCATGCCGCGCGGTCATATCCCAGAGCGCGATATCGATCAGCGATTGCGCCTGCGGAACCATCGGCGTCCCGAGATTGCGCAAGTGATGCCACAAGCTTTCGCGGTCTGCCGGCGAGGCACCGAGCACATCCGGCAGCACATGGCGGAGCGTCTCGCCGACCGAGCGGTCGAAGCCGTTGGACGTGATCATTGCCGCGCCGGCGATGCCCTCTAGCCCGCTGCTCGCAGTGAGCTTCAGGATGACGTTCACCATGTACTGGTCGGTCATCCCCTCGG
>WNFL01084508.1_pt1 | contig 10698 bp, 9 predicted proteins | sample 5400361 | NCBI WGS metagenome assembly WNFL01 (sample SAMN13153351, study PRJNA577476) | soil metagenome | isolation source: 40 cm soil on Douglas fir-dominated hillslope | place: USA:California | collected 2013-09-17 | reverse complement strand
TCCGAATGGTTCGACATCAGGATGGTCGCGTTCGCGCGCGCGGCCGCTTCGGCCATCTTGCGCTGGGAATTGATGTAGATATCGAAATGCGCCACGTCATTGACGAAGTTGAACGCGGTGCCGCCCGAATAGGCGACGGTGAGCGGCCGGCCATTGTCCTTTACCTGGAAGATCATGGAGATCGTGCCCGGCGTGTGACCGGGCGTCGTGATCAGCGTCACGCTCGCATCGCCCAGTGTGATCTTCTGGCCGTCGGCCGCGACGATGTCGCGCTTGGGCTTGCCATGCGGATATTGATTGACGGATTTTTCGATGGCGTCCCAATCTGGCGCGCCCATGACAAGGCGCGACCCGAAGCGGTCCTGCATCAGCTTGGCGCCGCCGACATGATCGCCATGCGCGTGCGAGACGATCACATATTTGACGTTCGCCGGATCGAGGCCGAGTTTCTTCAACCCTCCGACGATCGCCTCCTCGGATGCGTAATCATACAGCGTGTCGATGAGGATGATCCCCTCGCTGCTCGTCAACGCCCAGGACGAATGGATCTTCGTGCCCACGAAATAGAGATTGTCGAAGACTTTTGCCGGTTCGGTGAACCAGCTTGCGCGGTCCGGGGCAGGGCCGGGTGCCACGTCGCGGCCGGGACCCGTCTGCGGCGCGATACAGGTGCGTGCCAGCGTGCCGGTGAAGTCGAATTCGGCTGCAGCCTTGGCCGCCGCCAAATGCGCGTCGATGTCCTTCGCCGCGGGTTGCGCGTCGGCGCTTGCCATTCCCAACGCGGCCACAATCGCCAGCGCCGCACCGATACGGACCCCCATGCCTATCTCCTCATAATTGCTCGTTCAGTCCGGTTCAGAAATCGGGCCCATTCAGAAATCAGGCCTCTCCGCCTGCGGCACTTCGGTGAGTTTTCCCGAAGGATATTCCACCGGATTTTCGGCGCAGACCTGTTCCTGCCAATTATCCTTTGTGCGCCGGTACGTGATATTGGCCGACCACGGTGTGGTGAAGATTTTGGGATCCTCGACCGTGACTTGGACCTGCAGCCCTTTGAGACTGGTATCGGGGTCGATGCCCATCGCTCCCGGCCTGCCACCCACGCGCCCCTCGCGCTTTTCGTAAAGGTCCTGCGCCTCCTTCGCCGCCGCGCCGTCGATCAGGCGGTAGCGTTCGACGACATGCAACGCCTCGCTGTGCGGCGTGCCGTAGCGGTCGATCATCGTGTACGGGTGGCCGGTCTCGATGCCCACCGTATCGACCACCAGCGTGTCGCCTTCATAATGGCCGACGGAATCGCCCATCGCCGATGGCGTGACGCGGGCGGGATGGGCGGCGTTCATGCGCACATGCCGGACCTGATCGTCCTGGCTATAGATGAAAGTGATCGCATCCTTCCTCGGCAGGATCTGCATTCCCAGCTGCATCGCGAAAGTGAATGGCGGCGCATAGGGCGCGCAATGATTGGACGGGTCCGGATAGGCCGCGCCGCTGATCGAAATCTCGCCCTTCTTTTTGACGATTTCCGCGATCTCCGGCTTCAGGATGGGATTCTTGTAATCGCCGACCAGCTGGCCGGCATCCCCCGTGCCGTCAGGCAGACGCTTCAGATTCACCAGGGGAGCGGGACCGGAAGCCGGCGGCTCGAAATTGAAGGAGTTGCGCGCCCATGGGCCCGCGAATTCCGCCACGGAGGCCGTATTTTCGGCAGCCATCGCGGGCCAAGCGGCCATTGCCGCAGACACGAAACCGGCAGCCACAAGAACGGCGGAGATTTGCGGGTTGGCGCGCATGATGTCCCTCTTTTCGTGTCCGGCCACGATCCCCTCAGCCTACCATAAGACAGAGCCCCTGGCGTCCCTTGACCACTTGCAAGCGCGCCTTCGGCTGTTTATCCAACACATCGAAAAACCGGAGGAACCCCATGCGCGCGCAACAGCTTCTCGCTTTCACGTTTCTTGCGACGGCAATTGCCCCCCTTGCGTTTGCTCAGCCGGCTGCGCCCCCGCCGATGAAGACCTTCACCTCGTCCAGCGAGGTCGTGGGCCTGATCGCCAAGGCGAAGGCCGACCCTATCGCGCCCAGCTCGAATACCGCACGGCGGTCTCGCCCGCAGCGGTGCATGAGAAAGATGCCGAGATGATGTACGTCATCGAAGGCTCGGGAACGATTGTGACCGGCGGCAAGCTCGTCGACGAGAAGCGCAACAATGCGGCGAATCTCGGCGGCTCGTCGATCACAGGCGGCTCACCTCAGGCGATCACCAAAGGCGATTTCCTCATCGTGCCGGAAAACACGCCGCATCAGATCACACCGTCGGGCGGGGCCCCGATCATCCTGATGACGCTGCACGTGCCGCGCCCGAGCCTGGCCGGCTGGCCCTGATAGGCCACTCTTCCGAATAGGGAGCGTTGTCGCATGAACGACGAGACAATCGGCCGGCGAAGCGTTCTCAAGACCATGGGCGGCTTTCCGAAATCCGCCTGACGCCATCGTTACTTTTTCACATGGCGTTCGAGCATTTGCCGACGGACGACCGCGCCGTAAACATTGCCTTGGGCGTCGACGCCGAGGCCTTCGGCGCCGGAATGATCGGGCGTCGTCGACTCCATATCCTCGATGAAGGCGGTGACGCTGCCGTCCCGCGCGCTGCCGATGCGGATGCCTTTCTTGATGCCCATCAGCTCATGCGCGCCGGAATCGGGACCGGATTCGGAATCCGCGACATAAATCGTGTCGTCTTTGGCGATGAAGATGCCGCTCGGCCGGCCGAACTGACGCCATTGATCCAGCAATTTGCCCTCCTGATCGAAAATCTGGATCCGGTTGTTCTCGCGGTCGCCGACGAACAACCGCCCGCGCGAATCCAGCGCGATCGTGTGCGGCTCGCTGATCTCGCCTGCGCTTGAGCCTTTCCGTCCCCACTCCTTCAGGAACTTGCCGTCCTTGTTGAACTTGACGATGCGGTTGTTCTTGCCGTTGCGGTGACTGTCCGAGACGAAGATGTCGCCATTGGCCGCGACGACGACGTCGGTGGGTTGATCGAAGAGGTCCGGACCGCCACCCGAAACGCCCGGTCTGCCCAGCGTCATCAGGACTTTTCCGTCGGGGCTGAACTTGATCACGCTGTGGCCCTTGCCGTTCTCGCCTCGCGCGTCGGTGACCCAGAGATTGCCTGCCGCATCGACGGTCGCCCCGTGCGGAAAATTGAACATGCCGGCACCCCAGCTCGCGAGAAGTTTGCCGGCCGCGTCATATTTCAGGATCGGCGCCTCGCTGCGGCCCGTGCAGGAATTCGCAAAGCAGCGATGGATGACATAGATCGAGCCGTCGGGTGCGGCTTCAACCGCGGTGACCGCGGCCCATTTCACGCCGGGCGGGAGCTGACCCCAGTCGCGCGTCGTGCGGTAGGGCTGCGGCAGGTCGTTTCGCGGCACAGCGTTGGGTTGGGCGAGCGCCGAGCTTGTGATGGTTCCTGCGACAAATGCCCCGATCCATGCCAATCGCGTCATCTGCGCTCTCCTTGTTGGAAGGCCTGGCCCGCCTTGGATATTCCTCCCGCCGCTGGAGCCGTCCAGGGTTAGGCAACTCTCTGCCTCTGCTGACGTTTACCTCAGCGGTCCCATTTGAGGCTGATCAATCGTTCATCCCTCATTCACGCCTATTGCCTGACTATTCCTCGGCTTCGGCGCGACTAGCGCGGTTCGAGGGCCGACAATGGCCAATGGCGGTAAAACCCGCCGGAATGGCCCGGAAGGAAGAAAAATGTTGAAGCTGGTGAAAACAGCATTGCTGAGCGGTGCTCTCATCGCGCTGACGGCGCATTCTGCCAACGCCCAGGGACGGATCCCGCAATGCGAAAGGGATGGCGGTCACACCGTCAACGGCAAATGCGAGATGCCGGGCCAGCAGCAAGCTGCTCCGCAACCTGCTCCTGCACCGGAACAGCGGGGCCGCCAGCCGGAGGCCAATCAGGGAGCACAGGGCGGCGGCCGTGCCGCTGCGCAAGCCGGCCAGCAAACCGGAGGCCAGCAGCAGAATACGCAGCAAGAAGGCGGACGCGGCGTGCGCGGGCAAGGCGGCCCGCAAGGCAATGTCCAACAGGGAAGTGTTCAGCCAGGCGAGGGACAGCGGGGCGACCGTCGCGGCGGCGCGCAACAAGGCGGCCTGCAGGAAGGCAATGTTCAGCAGGACAATCGGCAGCAGGACCGCGGCCAGCGAGGCAATGATCGCAACAACAATTTCGGCCAGCGTGACAACGGCCAGTACGGCAACAATCAGTATGGCAACAATTTCGGGCAACGTGACAATGGCCAGTATCGGAACGGCAACGCCTACGGCCCATACGGGAACAATTACGGCCGCAATTTCGATCAGAACGAATTCGACCGGCGCTATTACGGCCGTTACGGATATGACCCGAACAATTTCCAGCGCAATCGCCAAAGCTACCGCGTAGCGCAACATTGGCGCGAGCGTTACCCGCACGATTATGTCTATGCCGATGATTCCTTCTATCGCGACTGCCGCTCGAACAATGAAGTCGGCGGCGCGATTGTCGGCGCAATTCTAGGCGGCCTTCTGGGCAACTCCGTGTCGAATGGCCAAGGCGGTGCCACGCTCGCGGGCGTTATTCTTGGAGGCGTCGGCGGCGCCAGCCTCGCGAAAAACCTCAATTGCGAGGACCGCACCTATGTTTATCCCACCTACTATGAGGGCTTCGAGCGCGGGCGGCCCGGGGCAGACTATCGCTGGCAGAACAATCGGAGCGGCGACTACGGAACATTGCTCGTCGGCGACTACTACCGCGACCGGGATAATTATCGCTGTGCGACCTACACGCAAACCATCTATGTGCGAGGTACGCCACAGATTGGGCGCGGTCACGCCTGCCGTCCTTGTCGACTAGCTAGCGGTTAGGGGATTTCAGAAACCGCCGAACCCGCCAAAGCCGCCGATGTCGCAGCGGTTGGAAAATTCATTCGGTCCGGTCCGCAACACTTGCGGCGTAGGAGAGGGCGAAGCCGGCGGCGCTGCCACGAGTTTCAGCAAGGTGCCATTTTTCGCGCCAGCATTTTTCGCTTGCTGCGTCCGTGTCTCGTTCTGGGAAATTTCCAGGACCAGCTTGTGCCGCATCGCCGCGCTGAAATCCTTGTAGCTGTGAACCGCTATCACGAAGGAACCCCGTCCGCCGGCGACGCAAGCGGCGTAATATTTGTCGAGATCGGGAAAATAGCCGTTGGCATTGTCGTCCATCACCGGCAGTCCGTTGACCACGATGCCTTGCGCGATGACTTTGTCATGCGCATCGGTCATCCGGTCACCGTCGTTGTTCGGACCGTCGCCCGAGACGTCGATGACTTTGCGCGTCGCCACGATGTCCGTCTCGCTCGATTCGATCAGCAGCGCGCCAAGCTCCAGAGCGCTGCTGACCGAGGTGCGCCGGCCCGGCGTGCGCGGCGTATCGCGAATGGTCTCGGCCAGGGCCGCGGCGCTGGCCCGGTCATGGACGATATGCCACTCCATCGTGACGCGATTGTCCTGCGGGCTCGAAAAATCGAAGGTCGCAACGGCAATCCTTCCCAAAGACCCGTTCTGAATGGCTTTGATCACGTCAGGATCGAGAAACGCTTCGGCCGTTCCTTCTCGCTCGAGGCGGAGCTCATCGTCATCGATGCTGCGTGAGACATCCGTGGCCAGGACGAGTTTCAAATCGACCTGCTGCGCGGCGGGGGCCGGCGACGTCCACCCAAGAAGCACGAGGAGCGAGCCGCAGAGGCGTAGCGCATGCATCGGACCAAACGGCGTCCTTACGGTGTCGGATCGTCTCATTACTCATGACCTCTATCGCGCGTTGCCCGAGAATACGCGCGGATTGCGTGTCTGCGCATGACACTCTCTTCATGATGCGGTCATTTGATGCGGGTCTGTAAGAGGTCGGAGGCATTAGATGAGCTACGCTCACCTAAATCGGCATCCGCAAATCAGCGGAAACGGCCAAACCCGCCGAAACCACCTCGGATGTCGCAGCCATCCGCGTATCCGTTCGTCGGACGCAGCACCTGCGGCGGCGCGTTTGCTCCGGCGCCCGACGCTGCGATCTTCTTGATCAGTCCGCTATCTTGCAGCTCGTTCATGGCTTGCCGGATTTGATCCTCGTTTTGGGAAACCTCCAGAATGAGCTTGTGACGCATGGCAGCCATGAAATCGCTGTACTTGCGGACCACGACCACGAAAGCGCCTCGCCCGCCCACGACGCAGCCCGCGTAATATTTGTCGAGATCGGGATAATAGCCGTTCGCGTTGTCGTCCATCACCGGCAGGCCGTTGACGACGATCCCCTGCGCGATGACTTTGTCGTGGACCTCCTGAATCGGATTGCCGTCATTATTGGGTCCATCGCCGGCGACGTCGATCACGTTGCGCGTTGCGTGTATGTCGCCCGCGCTTGACTCGATCAGCAGCGAGCCAAGTTCGAGGGCGTTGCTCACCGAGGTGCGCCGACCCGGAGATCGTGGCGTGCTGCGGATCAGCGCCGCGAAGGCCTCGGCGCTCGCCTTGTCCTTGATGATCTGCCAGTCGACGACGACTTTGCCGTATTCCGGGCTCGAGAAATCGAACATGGTCACGGCAATCCGTCCCAAAGCGCCACTCTGAATGGCCTTGATCACGTCGGGATCGGAAAAAGCATCGGCGGTGCCTTGCCGCTCAAGCGTGAATTCTTCGGTGTTGATGCTGCCCGAGGCGTCCACGGCGAGCACCAGCTTCAAATCCACCTCCTGCACCGCAGGCGCGGCCACCGGGGATGTGGCAAGCAAGGTGAGCATCGCAGCGCCTATCTGGATCGAGCGTATGGCGCCTGACCGCGTCGTCGCTGTGGTCAATCTCGTCATCGCGCCACACCCTCCGCTTTTTTGTAACTCTGCGACAAATCGGCTAGCAGAACCTACACGGATAAGACCTGGGCGTACATGTTCGTCGAACCCACGACGGCTCCCCCTTTCTCGATCAAGTCCGGTCATTTGATGTAGGTCCTCAAGACGCTGAGCAATTCTTCTGCTGCGTCAAGCTCGCCGCGCTCAGCGGCACTCAGTCGGCCGACAATCTGGTCATCACTGCAGGAAAAATGTCGGTGACGGATATCTTCGACACTAACGCCTACGCCGACGACCCGAAGGTAGATTTCTTACAACCGAGACCGCGGCCCGGTCTCGGTCATCGGCATCCGCGCTCACCTCGAATATTGATTCGCAGGAGCGGAACCACCTGTCTCGCCCCCCGGAAAATCGCTATTGTGGCGCCGGATCGGCGGGCGTCTCTCACCGCTTCGACCAACAGGGAGGTTCACAGCACCATGGAAAAATTCATCGATCGTCTCATCCGAGACTTCGAGAGCGGCAAACTAGGTCGCCGCGAATTCTGTCAAATGCTTGGCATCGCCACGGCCATCTATGCCGCGGGCGGGCCGGAAGCGAACGCCGCGCCTGCCCGTCGCGGGTTCAAGGGGCTCGGCGTCAATCACGTGTCCTATCTGTGTCCGGATTACACCAAGGCGCGCGACTTCTACAGCTCGACCTTCGGCATGCAGGTGTTGAACGACAAGGGCAAGGGCCGCGCCAATCTCGCTTTTGGTCCGGGACCGGACAAGGGCGGCAATTTCCTCGTCGTGCACAATCCCGGCGCCAATCCTCCCAAACCGTCGGAGGCCCTGATCGACCATGTCTGCTACACGATCTCCAATTGGGACGAAGGCAAGGTCCGCGGCGCGCTGAAGGCAAAGGGCTTCGACGCTCCTACGGGGCGCGACGGCAGCCTGCATGTCTATGATCCGTTCGATTACGACGTCCAGATCGCCAACGCGGTTCAAGAAAACGCGTTCCGGCGCGGCGCATAGGAGAAAATGCCATGGAAAGCTTCTACGCAACCAAGCTCGACGAGTTCGCCAAAGGCAAGATCAGCCGCCGCGCACTGCTCGAGACGCTCACCGTCGCCGCCACCACTACGGCCGCGGCAACAACCGCCTCTGCCGCGCCCGCATCGGATCCGGCGCTGAAAATCCAACTGGTCAATCACATTTCCTACAACTGCCCGGACTTCAAGAAAGCCGCGGACTGGTATTCCAAGGTGTTCAATCTCGATCAGGTTGGAGCAACCAAGATCGACGTGGCGCTGCCCTTCGGCAAAAAAGGCGAAAAGCCGTTCGGCGTCACCGCCAACGATGTGCCGCTGACGAGCCTCATCATTCGCTCGCGCGACCTCAACGCTCCGCCGCAGGGTGGCGGGGCGCCCCGCCGCAAAAGCCGGGCGTTGATCGAGCACATGGGCTACACGGTCGCCGATTTCGAACGTGAGCGCGCAAAGGCCGAGTTGAAGTCGCTCGGCGTCGAGAACGTCCGCGATGGCGGCCTCTACAGCCTGCACATGACCGATCCGTTTGGCTACGACGTTCAGATCAGCGGCGTTGCCAACAACGCGCTCAGCGACGGCGCGTAAAGTCTGAAAGTTGCCTTATCGATGCGAAAGGCCCCGCGGGCTTACTCCCGCGGGGCCTTTGTTCATTCCAGGACCCAATGGCTCGCATATAAATTCGAGAATGGTCGCGGATGGGAATTATAAATAAACAACTGCCGCGCGCTTTAGCGATCCCGCTACGCGTCTCGCGAATGAAACGAATGACGACCTCGTATAACTACTAGTTCGTCGAGCAAGCTCAAACGGTCACTTCGAATCAAACCCTAGGCAATTGTTTAACTAGGCGCCCCATAGGTTTGCGCCCCTGGGCAGAAAAATTCGAGGGCATTTCGTGAGGCGGACCAGAAGAGATAGCTCTCAACCCTCACGCCTGCGCGAACGAGAATTCCAAAAACGGCGTTGGATGAAATCCGTACTCGCGACGGCGACGGCGCTCGGCCTGTGCTGTTTTGATCATCCTGCTTTGGCGGCGGATTCGGTCGATCCCTTCGCATTGTCGCCGGAGCAATTGTTCGGGGCGACCGTCGAGTCGGTCACGCGCATGCCCGAGAAATTGAACGATGCGCCCGCGGCCATCTACGTCATCACACGGGAAGACATCCGCCGCTCCGGCGCGACCCGTATTCCGGAGATGCTGCGTCTGGCGCCGAACCTTCAAGTGGCGCGGGATAGCAGCCTTGGCTACGCCATCACGGCGCGTGGATTCAATAGCACCACTCCCAACAAACTCCTTGTGCTGGTTGACGGACGCAGCGTCTACACGCCGCTTTATTCCGGAGTGTTCTGGGATTCGGTGAACGTCTTAGCGGACGATATCGAACGTATCGAGGTGATCAGCGGCCCTGGCGCAACCCTATGGGGCTCCAACGCGGTCAACGGCGTGATCAATATCCTCACCCGCAATTCCCACGACACACAGGGCGCAGTGCTGAGTGTTACCGGGGGCAATCTCGATAACAGCGTTGCCGCACGCTACGGCGGCAGCCTCGGCGAGAAGGCCACCTATCGGCTCTATGCGATGGCTTCTCACCTCGGCAATACCGTGACCGCGGCCGGAACCGATACCAATGATTCTTGGAACAATCCCCAGGGAGGGTTTCGGGTCGATTGGAGCGGGTCGAGCGATGCCCTCACGCTGCAGGGTGACGCCTTCGGCGGGTCGGCATCCAGCGATGTGAAAGTGACGGGACGCAATGTCCTCGCCTCCAAGTACAGACCTATTATGATCACACAAGCCGCATGGCTCCCACCGGCCTCGGCGATGTCGTCGAAGCGTATGATCTCGACCTGCTGCACAGCTTTCTGTTGGGTGATCGGCACAGCATCAATTGGGGCGGCGGTTACCGCGTCACGAGGGATCACTTCTTCAATAGCCCTACCGGAGCTTTCATTTCTCCGACAGGCCGGACCCTCAATCTTGGAAATCTATTCCTGCAAGACAGCTATTCGGTCACAGACGCTCTTACGCTGATCGGCGGCATCAAGTTGGAAACCAATTCCTATACCGGCGTGGCGGTCATGCCGAGCGTGCGCCTGTCGTGGAAAGCCACGGATACCGACATGTTGTGGGCGGCGGTGTCGCGCGCTGCTCGCACGCCCGCCCGCTTCGATCGCGATGTCTTCCAAAAATCGGGCGCAATCACCACCGTCGCCGGGGGACCCGATTTCCAGGACGAGATCCTGACGGCCTATGAGGTCGGCTATAGGACGGAATCCGTCGCACGGGCGTCGCTCTCCGTCTCCGCCTATTACAATGAGTATGATGATCTGCGCACCATCGAGCTTTCCCCGACCGGAACAATTCCCATAAATTTTGCCGGCCGCAGCGGGTTCCTGCCCGGTGTCTTTAAAAACGGGATGGAGGGCAACGTCTATGGCGTGGAGATCTGGGGAATCTATAGCGTCGCCGATTGGTGGCGCCTGACCGCCGGTTTCAATGCGCTGCATGAGGATCTCCGCATCAAACCTGGCAGCCTCGATATCATGGGTCTGGCCGCCGCCGGCAACGATCCCAAGCATCAATTCTCGTTCCGCTCGTCGATGAATCTTGACCACAATGTCGAATGGGATGTCGGGCTGCGCGGCGTGAGCGAATTGCCAAACCCCAAGGTGCCCGGCTATTTCGAGCTCGATACGCGCTTGGGCTGGAATGTATCGCCGGGCTTCGAGGTGTCGGTTGCCGGCTTCAACCTTCTGGACGCGCATCATCCCGAATTCGGCGCGGCG
>WNFL01449056.1_pt1 | contig 10699 bp, 11 predicted proteins | sample 5400361 | NCBI WGS metagenome assembly WNFL01 (sample SAMN13153351, study PRJNA577476) | soil metagenome | isolation source: 40 cm soil on Douglas fir-dominated hillslope | place: USA:California | collected 2013-09-17 | reverse complement strand
GCCCAGCTGCTGGCCGAACTGACGGCCCTTTGCCGGCGCCACGATGTTTTCGTGATTGCCGACGAAGTGATGACGGGTTTCGGCCGCACCGGCACCATGTTCGCCTGCGAACAGGCAAGTGTGATGCCGGACCTGATGTGTCTGTCCAAGGGCCTTACCGGCGGCTTTCTCCCCATGGGCGCGACGCTCGCCAGCGAGGAAATATTTCAGGCCTTCTATTCCGAGGACCGCACCAAGACGTTCTTTCACAGCACGTCCTATACCGGGAATGCGATTGCCTGCGCCGCGGCGGTTGCCAATCTGGAAGTCTGGGAGAAGGAGCCGGTAGCAGCACGCATTGCGGCGATAGCGCAGCATCATGCCGGCACAATGCCTATATTGCGCGATCACCCCTTTGTCGCCGATGTGCGCCAGCTGGGCACGATCCTCGCCATCGAGGTCACGGTGCCCGATGCGGGTTATCTGGCTGAGCTTGGCCCAAAGCTCAATCGCTTCTATCTTGAGAACGACGTTCTCCTGCGCAGCCTTGGAAACGTCGTGTATGTGATGCCGCCCTATTGCACATCCTTGGACGAACTCGACAGCACCTATGAGACGATCCTCCAATCCCTCGACCTTGTCCAAAGTTGAGGAACGCAGCCGCGACCTCGAGCCGGTCGTGCGGCAGCGCTTGCGCTGGTTCTGCGCGCAACCTCCCGTTCATGCGCGATTCCTGAACACGCTGTCGCTGATGGAACACATCGGCAGCCGCAAGATCATGGCGAGCCAATCCGGTGCCCGCTTGAGCAATGAAACCTTGCGGCATCTCGCCGAGGAAACGCGCCACGCCTACTTCTTCAAACGCACGGCCGAAAGTCTCGACAAACGCACGCTCGATTATGAGCCGGGAAATACCATCGCCGGTGCGTGGGCGCGCGCCTATATGGGTCGGCTCGATGCCGAGATTGCGACCGAGCTTGGCGACGGCGCACAACTCGCCCTTCCCTATCTCTATATGTCCCTGATCGTGGAGCTTCGCGCGGTCTGGCTCTACCGGCTTTATCAAGCAGCTCTGGTCGAACAACGGACCGGGATCACGCTGAAGAGCGTGCTGGCGGAGGAGGAGTTGCATCTCGCCGCCATGCTCGCGCGTTTAATCGTATTGGATGAAGCGGTCGCGTCCCGCATCGACGCCTTCTGCACGCTGGAGGACAAGAGATTCCGAGCGCTGTGGGACGCTATCGAAGACGAGTGCGGCCGCGAAAGGCTCGCCGCGGAATAGCCGGCTATGGACATACGCAGGGTTCTCATCGTACTCGGCTTGGTCCTCCTGGTGGGCGGCCTGCTCTGGCCGGTTCTAACCCGGCTGGGGCTCGGCAGGCTGCCAGGGGACATCGTCGTTGAGCGGCCCAATTTCCGATTTTATTTTCCGCTCGCCACTTCAATTGTGCTCAGCGTCTTCCTTTCGCTTCTCTTTTGGCTGTTCCGACGCTAAACGAGAGAAACAGCTTTTGACGTCACGAATGACCCGATGACCGAGCGCCTGATCCGCCGCGCGTTGATTTCCGTGTCCGACAAGAGCGGCCTCATCTATTTCGCGCGGGCCCTTTCGGGCTACGGTGTGGAGATTATTTCCACCGGAGGCACCGCCAAGGCCTTGCGGGACGCTGGAATTGCCGTCACCGACGTTTCCACGGCTACAGGTTTTCCCGAGATCATGGACGGCCGCGTGAAGACGCTGCATCCCAAAATCCATGGCGGCTTGCTGGCGTTGCGCGACAAACCCGATCACGCGCAGGCGATGCGCGCTCATGGCATCGAGGGCATCGACCTTGTGGTCTGCAATCTATACCCCTTCGAATCGGTGGCGGCGGCCAGTTCTTCTTTTGCGGAGACGCTCGAGAACATCGACATCGGCGGGCCGGCGATGATCCGCGCCGCAGCCAAGAACCATGAATGGGTGGCTGTCGTTGTCGATGCCGAGGATTACACGACGCTGCTCTCGGAATTAGCGGCGACGGGTGGGAAAACACACGCGGAGACGCGCAGGAAGCTCGCCCAGACGGCCTATGCGCGAACGGCGGCCTATGATGCGGCCGTGTCGAATTGGCTGGCCGGCGAGCTGACCAAATCAGGCGTCGCTGAACCGCCGCGACGGCGCGCTTTCGCCGGGCGTCTGCGGGAATCGCTGCGCTATGGAGAAAATCCCCATCAGCAGGCGCAGTTCTACGTTTCGAACCAGAAACGCCATGGCGTCGCCACGGCAGAACAACTTCAGGGTAAGGCGCTATCCTACAACAACATCGCCGACACCGATGCGGCTTACGAATTGGCAGCGGAGTTCGGTTCGAAGCAGCCGGCCTGCGCCATCATCAAGCACGCCAATCCGTGCGGCGTAGCGATCTCATCGAGGCTCGTCGACGCTTACAGAGAGGCGCTCGCCTGCGATCCGGTGAGCGCTTTCGGCGGCGTGCTCGCGTTCAATGTGACTCTTGACGGCGCAACCGCCGAGGAAATCTCGAAGCTCTTTACCGAAGTCATCATTGCGCCCGATGCCGATGCCGACGCACGGCGAATTTTGGCCCCTAAAAAGAACCTTCGCCTGCTCGTCGCCGGCGGACTGCCGGATGCACGTGCGCAGGACCTCACGTTCCGCTCGGTAGCTGGGGGAATGTTGGTGCAGACTCGCGATAACGCCATCACCGCAAAAAGCGATCTGAAAACGGTTACCAAGCGCAAACCGACGGAGTCCGAACTGGCCGATATGCTGTTCGCTTTCACGGTGGCTAAGCACGTCAAATCCAACGCCATCGTTTACGCCAAGGATTCCGCGACCGTCGGCATCGGCGCGGGTCAGATGAGCCGGGTCGACGCGGCGAAGCTGGCAGCGATGAAGGCACGCGAAGTCGCCGAGGCCGCTGGCTGGCCCGAGCCGAAAACCAAAGCCTCGGTCGCCGCATCCGAAGCGTTTTTCCCATTCCCGGACGGCTTGATCGCCGTGGCGGAAGCCGGCGCGACCGCTGTTATTCAGCCCGGCGGCTCGGTCAAGGACCACGACGTGATCAAGGCGGCAGACAACCTCGGAATAGCGATGGGTTTCACGGGCATTCGTCACTTCCGGCATTGACGCGTCGCCTGGCGAAGTTCTTTGGACTATGCAGGTCTTCGACCGGGTGGAATAAGCGCTGAATCAGATGTCGTGCGCGCGCTCCTCGCGGACGAAGAGCAGCCCAATGAAGCCGAGCGCCAGGAACGCGACGATTGCTGCCATGCCCCATTGCTGGCTGCCCGAGGCGCTGGTGGTAATCGCAACCGCGATCGGCGCGGCAAACGCCGTGGCTTCGCCCGAGAGTGCATAGAGCCCGAAGAATTCGGTCATGTGGGATGGCGGTGCGATGCGCGCCAGCATGGTCCTGCTGTTGGCATAGGTGGCGACGAGGCACACGGCGACCAGCATGACGTTGGCGATATAAAACAGCTCGGGCGCGGTGCGAAAAACGGGCAGATCGGCGACCACGGTTCCCGGCACGTAGGGGATGAAAAAGAACAACCGGTTGGGCGCAAAACCCAGCGACACCAGCGCCGCAACGATCATTCCTCCGATGGAGAGCTGAAGTGCTCGCTTGGTGCCGATGCGGTCCGCCAAGCGTCCTCCTAAGAGCCCGCCGAGGGCGGCGAAGAGCGAGAGAGCGATGCCGTAGACCGCGCTCTCGACCTCTCCCCAGCCGAACACGCCGACCGCATAAATGCCGCCGAAGGAGAGCATCACGTTCTGGCCGTCATTGTAGATCATCCGCGCGCCCAGAAAGGCTGCGACATTGCGGTAATGGCGCAGGCTCTTGACCGTGCGAAGTACGTTGGAGACGCCTTGCCGCACCGCCACGCTTATCGGCAAACCCTTCGACGGACGGTCGGGCGTGAAAAGGAAGAACGGCAGGCTGAAGATCGCAAGCCAGACCGCGCATAGCGGCCCGGCGATGCGTTCGTGCTCGTGCGCGCCACGGTCGAGACCGAACAGCGGCTCTTCGGGAAGATAGAAGACCACCAGCACGAAAACCAAAAGCACGATGCCTGCGAGATTGCCGAGCCCATAACCGAGCCCCGACCACGACCCGATGCGCTCTCGCGGTACGACTGCGGGCAGCATCGCGCCGTGAAACACGAGCGAGCCGTCATAGGCGAGATTGCTCAGCGCAATGACCGCGCCAATGCCGAAAAGACCGAGTCCCCTGCCCGCCGGCTCGCCGAACCACAGCAGCGCGGTCGAAAGGCCGAGCAGCACCGCGAAAAACGCAACCCAGGGCTTACGCCTGCCGCCGGCGTCGGCGATGGCCCCGAGAAACGGCGCCAACAGCGCAACCGCCAAACCGGCATAACCTTGGATCGCGGCCCATAGCGCCTGGCCGCGCACCGGATCGCCGACCACATCGCGCGTGAAATAGGTGGCGTAGACATAGATCGTGATGACCAGCACATAGGGGTTGCGCGCCCATTCGAAGAGGACCCATGAAACCCGCCCCAGCCATGACACTGCGGTTGAAGTCGAGGGAAGCGCGGCGTTAGTACTCTTCGCCGTCATGGACGCCCCAAAGGCGCGCGCGCTCGATCCAGCCTTCCGCGGCGTCGAATTTCACTTCACAGGCGAGTTTGCCGCAGCCGATCAGGCGACCAATCGCGCCGCTCTTGGCCTCGGCGACGACGTCGGAATTGGCGTCCTCGCGGCGGTGGACGGCCACGTCGGAAGCACCCACGACAATAGCCGTGCGCTCGCGCGACAAAAGTGCGGTGTGAATCCAGCCGATCTCCCCGTCCATATCGCGTACCCGACGCCAGACTTCGAAACTGGCGATCACCTCGAGCGGCAAGCCTTTGCGCTGATAGACCCATTTGACGCGGTTGCTGTCGCTGGGGCCTTCTCGCATGAAGACCTTGTCGGCCTTGAGGCTGACGAAATAAGGCTGGGGAGCCGAGTTCAGCGCCGCGGCGTGCGCGAGCCCCCCGACAAAAGCAGACGCCAAAACAAGGGCGGAAACCCAGAGACGTGGCGAACGCGCGAACAACCGAATCATGGACCCTCGTTGTAAGCGCAGAATAGGTCGCATGAAAAGCCGATCTCCCGTTTAAAATTTATGCCTTTTTCGGAGTTAACGCCGAGGCAAATCCATGCCATCATGCGCGCCATGCAAACTCACGATCAGAAACCCCTCGTCATCGGCACGTTGGTATCGCTTATCGGCATGCTGACCATCTTTTCCACGGTCGTGCTCGAACAGGCCACCCTCGGCGTCTGGTATATTCCAACCATCGTCGCCGGCTTGGTCATTTGGGCCCTGGGCCAGGCCAAGATCCACGGCGGCATCCGGCAGCGCAGCCACCAGGAGCACAGGGCCTAATACCTGTTTTCCATTCCGTGACCGCAGGTTGACTTAGGCCCCCGCACTTTGCCAAGGAGGCCCGTCGAAGTTTGGGCCACTCCATGCCGGGACAAAAGCCGCTGGTTATCGTCACGCGCCGACTGCCGCAAGGGATCGAGGCGCGCATGCGCGATCTCTTCGACGTGCGTCTCAATCAGACCGACAACCCGATGAGTGCCGAGGCCATGAAGGCAGCGGTTGCGGCGGCCGAGGTGCTGGTGCCGACGGTGACCGACCGCGTCGGCGCCGAGATCATCGCGGCGGCGGGCCCGCAATTGAAACTGATCGCGAATTTCGGCGTCGGTTTCAATCATATCGACATCAGGGCCGCGCAGTTCCGTGGGATTACCGTGACCAACACGCCCGGCGTCCTGACCGACGCCACGGCGGACATCACCATGGCGCTGATGCTGGCGGTGACGAGGCGGGCGGTCGAAGGCGTGAAGGTTCTTGAATCGGGCGATTTCCACGGCTGGTGCCCAACCTGGATGATGGGCGTCGGCTTGCGCGGCCGCCAGCTCGGCATCGTCGGCATGGGCCGCATCGGCGAAGCCGTGGCGCGACGGTCGCGCGCCTTCGGGCTCAAAATTCACTACTACAACCGCAAGCGCGTGGCGGCCGAACTTGAGCGCGAGCTGGAAGCCGTCTATTGGGACGATCTCGATTCGATGCTCCCCGAAATGGACATCGTATCGGTGAACTGTCCCTACTCGCCGGAGACCTACCATCTCTTTTCGGCCGAGCGCCTGAAACGGATGAAGCCGACGGCTTATCTGATCAACTCGGCGCGGGGCGAGATTATCGACGAAGCGGCACTGGGAGCGGCCTTGGAGAAGGGCGAGCTCGCAGGCGTCGGTCTGGACGTCTTCGAGCGCGAACCGAAGGTTGAACCGAAATTGCTCGCGAACAAGAACGCCGTGCTTTTCCCGCACCTCGGTTCGAGCACCATAGAAGCCCGCACCGGAATGGGCGAGAAGGTCATTGTCAACATAAGCGCCTTCGTCGACGGCCATGCGCCGCCGGACCGCGTCGTGATCTGAAAAGTTCCTAAGCGTGCGCCGCGCGGCGGCGCCCGATCAGCGGAAACTGCGGCGATGGCACAAGCGCGTAGGCACCGTCGCCCAAACCCGCCTGCAGGATGAGCCCTATCGACCACAAAATTGGAAGCTCAGCTCCCGCCGCGGTGAAAAAGAAACCCTTGCGCACAAGCCAATATTGGGCTGCGGCGACCATCAACGGCAGACAGTAGAGCGCAACCCAGCGCGTGAAAATTCCGGGGATGAGCAGAATGGCTCCGGCGAATTCCGCGCTCAGCACGTACCAGACGACCCAGTCCGGATAGCCGTTGGTGTTGAGATTGGCCCACCAGCCGGCAAGACCGTCTTCGCGCACGAAAAATTTCCAGTAGAGGTGCGCGATGGCGAGTGATCCGAGCGTTACCCTGAGAAAAAACGTGGCATAGGGTGCCAAACGAGCGTCGATCATTGGTTCCTCCCCAACCTGTCTGTCGCTCAAGGATTGCAATCCCTCGGTTAGCCGTCAACCGGGCTCGAGCCTTTCACAGGGCGAATGATCAAGTCTCAGTGCAGGGCCTCGTTGAAGAACCCTACGAGGTGGGCCCAAGCATGTTCTGCCTGCGCCTCGTGGTAGACGGTGTGATCCTTCACGCACCACCCATGGCGTGCACCGGCATAGACTTCGCCCTCGTATCGGACGCCTGCCGCGTCCAGCCCGGCTTTGAGCTTCTCCACCGCTTCGGGCGGCATGGTGCGGTCCTCGATGGCAAAACCGAAATATATCTGGGCTTTGATGCGATGTGCCAGCGTATGCGGCGAATCGGGCTCAGCCGACGCGAGCTGACTTCCGTGAAAAGACGCACAGGCCGCGACCTTCTCGGCTGAGGCCGCGGCAGTACGCATCGCCAAGCCGCCGCCCATGCAGTAGCCGACCGTGCCGACAGCGGCCTTAACCTGTTTTTGCGCGAGCAGGAAATCGACGAGAGCGGGTGCATCTCGTTGAGCGCCCGCCGCCGTGACATATTTTCTCACCTCCGCCATGCGTGCGGTCGTCTTCTCCTCGCCGAATTTGAAGGGATCGGGATAAACCGGCACCCGCGAAACGCGATAAAACGGGTTTGGCAGCAAAACGACGAAGCCTTCCGAGGCCAAGCGGCTTGCCATGTCGCGAAACACGGGACGTATGCCTCCGATGTCGGTGTACATAATGACGCCAGGCCAGGCGCCCGATTCGGTGGGGTAAAACAACTCGCAGTCCGCGATTCCATCGGGCGTTTTTACGTCGACCTTCTTCTCGATCATGATCTCACTCCCACTTTGACTCTTTCGTCCTTGCGACGCGCCGCCGGACCTATGGCTTCAGAGCACGACGCGGCCTAGAGCATGGTCCGATCAAATTGAATCGGACCATGCTCTAGATTCCTCAGTTTGTCGCGCAATCTGCGGCGAACCGCGGTGGGCACTTCGCCGGATTGCGCTCTACGGACGAGTTCCCCATCGCAATTGGGACAACGCATCGTCTCGCTGCATACCACGCAAAAACGTGCATTCGTAGCTGCAGATGCGGGCTGCGCAGGAGTCGTGAGGCAGCGGTGCACTGCACGATTCGCAGGCCTCGCGCATCTCCGGCGGCATAGCGCGAATTCGCTATTCCCGCGCCGCCGGATTTCGCGACGACCGCGACAGGCAGCGGTCGAGCCATGCCGAGGCGTTGGGAACGTAGGAGATATCGATATCGCCGTAACGCGCCATGGCGACCACGCTTCCGGCGTTCAAGTCCGCGACGCTGAACGTCTCGCCGACCAGCCACTCGCGATCCTTGAGATGATCATCGAGCACTTTCAGGACCGGCTTGACTTTTTCAGCGCCCGCCTGAGCGGTTGCCGCATCCGAGCCGATTCCGAACTTGACCATCACTGCGGGCAGGACGAGAGGCTCAACTTCCGTCGCGGCCCACAGCGTCCACTGCAGAGCGCGGGCTTCGTCCTCGATGTTGGTCGGATAAAGCTCGCCGGTGCCGTATTTCTTGGCGATGTAAAGATTGATAGCCAGCGACTCGAACAGCTTCAGCTCGCCGTCGCAGAAGCCCGGTACTTTGCCGTTGGGATTGACGGCGAGAAAGCTCGGGTCCTTCAGTTTGTCCCAAGGCACATCGATATGTTCGAAAGGCACGCCGAGCTCTTTTGCACACCACATCACTCGCGAAGCCCGCGACATCGGACTGCCGTAAATCTTCATAGCCATAGCGTTGCCCTCCTCGTTCGTGTTCAACGCCCTCACGCAATCGGGAGCGGCCTTTTTTGTCAAGCGCTTAGACTGATCCTCATTCCAACTTAGCAGCCAGACAGTCACGGCGAGGAATCATTGCGCTCTCGAACGCCTCATGCTAAGTCCCGCTCAACTGGGGAAACCCACAGATTCGGACAAAATTTTGCTGCAAAAACATAGACTTAGACCGACGCGCGCGGGTCGGGCTTTTGTCCCTCAGCGACAGGATTGAACGTGGCTTCTAAAGACAGCCGAATGGGCGGCTTGGCCTTGCGATACGCCACGGCCATTTTCGAGTTGGCAGCCGAAGAGCGCGCCATCGACAATCTTGCGGCGGACCTCGCGGCGCTCAAAGGATTGCTGGCCGCGAGCCCGGAACTGACCCGCTTGGTACGCTCACCCCTGTTTTCGCGAGAAGACCAAGCCAACGGCATGGAAGCAGTCTTGAAGGCGGCAGGCGCCGGCGCGCTTGCGCGCAAGCTCGTGCTGCTGCTCGCCCAGAAGCGCCGGCTGTTCGCGCTCGCCGAGATCATCCGTGCCTTCGAGCAATTGCTCGCGCGTCATAGAGGCGAGGTTGCAGCCGACGTCATTTCCGCGCGCGCCCTCAGCGCATCGGAAGCCGCGGAGCTTAAACGCGTGCTCAAGGACAAACTTGGTCGCGAGCCTCGTCTCAACCAGCAAGTCGACCCGACACTGTTGGGCGGCCTGAAGCTCAAACTGGGCTCGCGTATGATCGATTCATCCTTGCGCACCAAGCTTGACGGTTTGCGTGCGGCCATGAAAGGGACCTGAAGCATGGACATTCAACCGTCCGAAATTTCGGCAATTCTGAAGCGCGAAATCCGCAATTTCGACGCTGAGGCCGAAGTCACCGAGGTAGGCCAAGTGCTCTCGGTCGGCGACGGCATCGCTCGCGTCTATGGCCTGGATAACGTCAAGGCCGGCGAGATGGTGGAGTTCCCCGGCCAGATCATGGGCATGGCACTGAACCTCGAAACCGACAATGTCGGCGTTGTGATTTTCGGCGAAGACCGTTCGATCAAAGAAGGCGACACGGTGAAGCGCACCGGCGCCATTGTCGACTTCCCCGTCGGAAAAGCGCTGTTGGGTCGCGTGGTCGACCCGCTCGGCCAACCGCTTGACGGCAAGGGCGCCATCGCGGGCGCCGCCGAACGCCGCCGCGTCGACGTCAAGGCGCCCGGCATCATCCCGCGCAAGTCGGTGAGCGAACCGATGCAAACCGGTTTAAAGGCGATCGACAGTTTGATTCCGATCGGCCGCGGACAACGCGAGCTCATCATCGGCGACCGCCAGACCGGCAAGACGGCCGTCGCCATCGACACCATCCTCAATCAGCGTGAAATCAACAAATCAGGTGATGAGAAGATCAAGCTCTATTGCATCTATGTTGCGATCGGGCAGAAGCGCTCGACGGTCGCGCAGATCGCCAAGACGCTCGAGGATTCCGGCGCCATGGAATACACGACCATCGTCGCGGCGACCGCTTCGGACCCCGCTCCGCTGCAATATCTGGCGCCGTTCTCGGGTTGCACGCTTGGCGAATGGTTCCGCGACAACGGCATGCACGCCCTCATCATCTATGACGATCTGTCCAAGCAGGCCGTCGCATACCGCCAGATGTCGCTCTTGCTGCGCCGCCCGCCGGGACGCGAAGCCTATCCGGGCGATGTGTTCTATCTGCATTCACGGCTTCTGGAACGCGCGGCGAAGTTGAACGAGGCGAACGGGGGCGGTTCCCTCACGGCGCTGCCGATCATCGAGACGCAAGCGAACGATGTCTCCGCCTATATTCCGACCAACGTGATTTCGATCACGGACGGGCAGATCTTTCTCGAAACCGACCTGTTCTATCAGGGCATCCGTCCGGCGGTGAACGTGGGCATTTCGGTTTCGCGCGTAGGCTCGGCGGCGCAAATCAAGGCCATGAAGCAAGTGGCCGGTTCGATAAAGCTCGAGCTTGCGCAATATCGCGAGATGGCGGCCTTCGCCCAATTCGGCTCC
>WNFL01439919.1_pt2 | contig 10699 bp, 9 predicted proteins | sample 5400361 | NCBI WGS metagenome assembly WNFL01 (sample SAMN13153351, study PRJNA577476) | soil metagenome | isolation source: 40 cm soil on Douglas fir-dominated hillslope | place: USA:California | collected 2013-09-17 | reverse complement strand
CCATAGGCGTTTGCCACTGAGAGCGCGACATATTGCGCCACCGATGCCGTTGCCGTGAAGGAGATGTCTATACCGCCGGCGATCAACACCACGAGCAGGCCGAGCGCGAGAATGCCCACAAACGCATAGGAGGTCAGCAGGTCAAAAAGGTTCTGCACCGTCAGGAACTGAGCACTCGTCGCGCCCAGACTGGCGCAGAGCGCAACGATGACGATCAGCAACCAGAACTCATGGCTGCGCCGAAACCTGCTGAATGAAGCAACGAGAGATTCAGGCATTGACCGCCTGTCGAAGCGCATCTTCGGATGTGTTTTCGGCCGGCACGTCAGTTGTCAGACGGCCCTCGCGCATCACCAGCACGCGATGGCTATGATAAAGCACCTCGGGGATTTCGTCTGATATCATCAGCACCGCGACGCCCTCGCGGGCCAGCCGCCGGATGATCTCGTAGATCCCGTCCTTTGCGCTGATGTCGACACCGACCGTCGGGCTGTCGAGGATCAGCACACGCGGGCTTGTCGCCATCCATTTGGCGAGCACGACTCGCTGCTGGTTGCCGCCGGAGAGTGTCTTCACCGGGTTTTCGGGGTTCGAGACCTTGATTCCGAGCTCGGCGACCCAACGCGCAACATGGGTTTGCCGCGCGCGTGCGCCGATCAGGCCGAGTGCGCCGGCGAGGCGCTCCAGCATGGTCAGCGTGAGGTTCGCCGTGATCGACTGATCCAGGATGAGGCCAAGCGTAAGCCGGTCTTCGGAAACATAGGCAATGCCGACATCTATCGCGTCGGCATTGGTATTCAGCGCGATCCGGCGGCCTTCGAGCGCAATCGTGCCTCGATCGGGCGGGTTCATGCCGAACAGCGACAGCGCAAGTTCGGTTCGGCCCGAACCGAGCAATCCAGTGAGGCCAACGACCTCTCCGGCGCGCAATTGAAAGCTCACATCGTGATAATCACCATCCCGGCCAAGGCCCTCGACGTCGAGCACAATCGGGCTTGCTGCGGGGTTGCTCGCCTGCACTTGATAGTCGAAAGCCTTTCCCGTCATCAGATGGCTGAGTTTGCGGTCGTCGATTGTATCTGCGGCGAAGGTGCCGACCTTTCTGCCGTCCCGCAGCACCGTCACGCGCTCGGCGATCTCGAGCACCTCGTCGAGGCGGTGGCTCACAAAGACGATGCAGATGCCGGTGTGTTTCAGGTCGCTGACGAGCTTGATCAGGGCATCGACCTCGTGGCGTGTCAGCGATGCGGTCGGCTCATCCATGATCAGGAGTCTGGCATCCGCCGCCAGCGCACGGCAGATCGCGACGAGCTGACGTCCGGCAATGCTGAGATCGGAGACTTTCGTTTCCGGATCGAGTTCAACGCCGACCTTCGCCATTGCGGCTATGGCGGTCGCGCGCATTGCGGGCCTGTCGACGGTGCGGAAGCCGCCAAGATGGTGCCCGATTGCGATATTCTCGGCGACGTTGAGGTTGGGAAACAGCGAAAGATCCTGATAAATAACCTGAATGCCGCAATGCGTGGAGCGGACCGGATTCAGTTTCGGGTATTCTTGGCCGGAGATAGCGATCCGGCCGCCTCGTTCCGGCGCCTCGACTCCGGAAATGATTTTTATGAGTGTCGACTTGCCGGAGCCATTTTCACCGACAAGGCAGTGCACCTCGCCGACCTCCAGCGTCAGATCGACATCGCGAAGCGCATGCACGCCGCCGAAGCGCTTCGAAATGCCGGACATCTCCAGGAAAGTCGCCAAGGGTTCGTCCTGCGATGAGACCGTTCTGTCCAGGAATCTGTCCAGGAATCTGTCAACGAATCTGTCAAGCAATCGCTTCGATCTGTGCCGCATTCCTCACCTGAAAGGTCAGGAATGCGACTCGCGAGGTGACTTGGGCTTTGGGCTAGTGCGATCCTAGAGCCCGGCGGCGATCAGCCCGTCGATGGTTTCCTTGTTGATTCGCATGATCTTGTCGACTTTGATCTGCTTGCCGGCGACATCGACCGCCGCCTTGCCAAGGCCGGGAACCTCGACGCCATCCGTGATCGACTTGCCGTCGAGCACGAGCTTGGCGACAGCGACCATCGCGTAACCAGCATCGGTGGGATTCCACAGGAAGCCCTCGCGGATGATATCGTCCGCGATCAGCGATTTCGCCTGGCTCGGCAGCACCGTGCCCACCACGGCGATCTTCTTGGCGAGGCGTTGCTGACGCACCGCATTGCCGGCGCCGATCGGCCCGTTCGAGCCGAACGCGAGAATGCCGCGCAGGTTCGGATAGGCCTTGATCACGTCAAGCGTCGTGCGCTGGCTGGTGTCGATCTCGTCGGCGCCGGGGAAACGGTCGGCGACGAGCTTCATGTTCGGGAATTTCTTCTGCTGATACGCAATCGCAGCGTCCGCCCACTTGTTGTGAAGCGGCGTCGTTAACGTCCCGACATAGACCACGTATTCGCCTTCGCCACCGAGGTCCTTGGCGAGGCGGTCCATCTGCACCTCACCAAATCGAACGGAGTCGATCAGTTCCACGTTCCAGTCGCGACCTTCCTGCTCCGGACCTTCATGGGTGATGACCTTGATGCCGGCCGCCTGGGCGCGCTTGAGCACCGGTTCGCACACCTTCACGTCGAGCGGCACCAGGCCGATAACGTTGACCTTCTTGGCAATCAGGTCGTCAAGCAATTTGACCTGCTGTGCCGGATCGACGTTGGCCGGGCCAACCATCGTGGCATTGATGCCGAAATCCTTTGCGCCTTTCAGGATCCCTTTTTCAACGGCGTTGAACCAGGGAATGCCCGCGATCTTCACGACCGTGACCATCTCCTTCTGAGCCTCAGCGAGGGTGAGGCTAGGCAAACCGGCACCGGCCATCGCTGCGGCGCCACCAATCAGTTTGAGTGTTTGGCGTCTGTCCATTGTTCCCTCCCAGGAAACTATTTTGGTTGCCGCTCCCTTGACCCAGCATTTGCTGAGCGGGAGATCTCGGCTTCATTTTTGATTTTAGGCAGAAACTTCCGCGCTACCACCCGCAGAACGTTATGGGATTAGAGACCAACGCTCCAGAAGGTGTCAAGCAACTGACATCGGTTTGCCAAGCTGGCATCGCCGGCGTGCGAGATTTTCGTTGGGCGAAGGCTCGGTCCACGCGAGCGTTATGGATTTCTCGGCTTGTGCCAACCGGAAGCGCGGTCGAATAGGCGTATCGTGGCCCCTCGGCTGGCCGATGGCGCCGGCGAGACCTCTGGAGCAGCACGGCTTCTTGGTGCGGGACATGGGTCTAAATGCTGGGCTATTGCCCAATTGATGAGTATATGATCTGTTCGCGGGCACGGAAAGCACGCGATGATCAAGCCCGACCTCATCATTTTCGACTGTGACGGCGTACTGGTCGACAGTGAGGTATTGAGCTGTCGCAGCCTTTCGGAACTGCTGGCGGGGTACGGTATCGATCTTGGCGTGGAGCAGGCGCTCGATCTGTTCCTTGGGCGAAGCGCGGCGGCGGTCATTGAACACTACGAAGCTTTGGGGCACTCGATGCCGGAGCAGTTCTCCGCCCAATTAAGTGCAGGCGTCCGCGCCGCGTTTCTCTCAGCGCTTTGTCCCATCGACGGAGTGGGCTCCGTGCTGGAGGGCCTGCAGATCCCGCATTGCGTCGCCTCGTCCAGTGATTTCGATCGAGTATCCTTCTCGCTTTCCATGACCGGTCTCGCGCCGCATTTCGACGAACGGCTCTATACCTCGCAAATGGTTGAACGTGGCAAGCCCGCGCCTGATCTGTTTCTTTACGCGGCCGAAAGGATGCGGGCGGATCCGCGCCGCACCCTCGTGATCGAGGACAGCGTGAGCGGTGTCAGGGCGGGCAAGACGGCCGGCATGACGGTTTGGGGGTTTGTCGGAGGCAGCCATTATCAGTCCCGCGACGGCCGAGCTCTCCTGTACAATGCAGGAGCCGATCGTGTTTTTGCGCGAATGGTCGATTTTTGGCCTAACGAAGCGAAAGGGTTTGATGGTCGCGCCTGAGAGTGAGAAATCGCGCCTGGATGAAGCCGCGCGCGCCGGCTGGCTCTACTTCATCGCCGGTCATACCCAGGACGAAATCGCCAAAATGCTTCAGGTCTCGCGCGCCTCGGCACAGCGTCTTGTCTCGTTGTGTCTTGCTGAACGCCTGATCACGTTCCGGCTCGAACATCCGATCGCGGCGTGCATGGAGTTAGCGGCGCGTCTGAAGGACTTGTTTCATCTCGTCTACTGCGAAGGCGTGCCGACCGATCCGGCTGCGCCGCTAGCCGCTGCAGGAATTGCGGAGCGGGCCGCCAGCATTCTGGAATCTACATTACGCACTGAGAAGCCCACGATCGTGGCATTGGGCACGGGGAGAGCGGTGCGTGCCGCCGTCGAGCGCGTTTCGCCGATCGACTGCCCCAATCACCAGATCGTGTCGCTGGTCGGAAATATTTCGGCCGACGGCTCGGCGAGCTTCTTCGATACTGTGGGGCGGCTCGCCGATCGGACCAAGGCGCGCCACTATCCCATGCCGCTACCGTTTCTGATGTCATCCGCGGGCGAACGCGACCAGATGCTTCGGATCGACCCGATCGCCAAGGTGAGGGCGGTCGCTGCCAAAGCCGATTTGCGGCTTGTCGGGATCGGCCAGATGGACCAGCGCGCGCAAGTCCATGTTGACGGCTTCGTTTCGCGCGAGGAATTGTTTGAAATGATGCGGTTGGGCGCCGTTGGCGAGCTGACCGGTTGGGCGTTCGACGGCCAGGGCCGCATGATCGAAGGCGGGACAAACGACCGCCTGACCAGCATTCCGCCGCAGGTGCCCGCCGAGGCCCTGACCATCGGAGCCGCCGTCGGTCCTGCCAAGGTTTCGGCGATCAGGGCAGCGCTGAAGGGACGCCTGATCAACGGATTGATCACCGACGAGGCGACGGCGCGCGCCATCCTGAAGCAGTAGCCGATCCGATGGCACCTTGAGCGCCCCAGCCGCGCCGATGACCAACATCCCGGTCGGCGGGATCGTCCTTCCGTTGTTCTTCCCTTTGCCGTCGACAACGCGGTGCAACCGCCGATCTAATCCTTGACAACATTGCAGCTCGGTGTGAACATAATTGCAATGCGTGGGCATATGCTCAACGCAATAATAGGGAGGTTACCGTGAAACACGTCCTCGGCGCCCTGCTGGGCGCGGCTACCCTGTTGGGCTCGGCCCCCTCGATTGCACAGACAACGCTGACGATCGCCACCGTGAACAACGGCGACATGATCCGCATGCAGGCGTTGACCAACGAGTTCACCACCAAGAATCCCGACGTGACGGTGAAGTGGGTGACGCTCGAAGAGAACGTTCTGCGCCAGCGCGTCACAACCGATATCGCGACCAAGGGCGGTCAGTTCGATGTGCTCACGATCGGCACCTACGAGGTGCCGATCTGGGCCAAGAAGAACTGGCTCATTCCGCTCGACAATCTCGGGTCCGACTACGACGCCGCCGATCTTCTTCCCAAGATCAGCGATGCTGTGTCCGTGTCCGGTAAGCTGTATGCCGCGCCATTCTATGGCGAGAGCTCGATGATGATGTATCGCACCGACCTTTTCCAGAAGGCCGGGCTGGCAATGCCTGAAAAACCGACCTGGGACTTCGTGGTCGATGCGGCGAAAAAGCTCACCGACAAAACCACCGGCGTCTACGGAATCTGTCTAAGGGGCAAGGCGGGCTGGGGCGAAAACATGGCGTTGCTGACGGCGATGTCCAATTCGTTCGGTGCGCGCTGGTTCGACGAGAAATGGCAACCGCAATTCGACAAGCCGGAATGGAAGAAGACCCTGTCGACTTACGTCGACGTGATGAAGGCAGCGGGTCCTCCCGGTGCAAGTTCGAACGGTTTCAATGAAAATCTGGCGCTGTTTAACGCCGGCAAGTGCGCGATGTGGATCGATGCTACAGTCGCAGCCTCCTTCGTGACCAATCCGAAGGATTCCACGGTTGCCGACAAGGTCGGCTTCGCGCTGGCGCCGAATGCGGGGCTGGGGAAGAATGCCAACTGGCTCTGGGCATGGAATCTCGCGATTCCGGCGGGATCGAAGAAGGTCGAGGCTGCGCAGAAGTTTATCGCGTGGGCCACCAGCAAGGACTACACCAAGCTTGTCGCCTCGAAGGAGGGATGGGCGAACGTCCCGCCGGGCACGCGTACTTCGCTCTACCAGAATCCAGAGTATCTGAAGGTCGCTCCATTCGCGAAGCTCACGCTTGCGTCGATCGACGCTGCCGATCCGAACAAGCCGACGGTGCAGCCGGTTCCTTACGTCGGGGTGCAATATGCGGCGATTCCGGAATTCCAGGGCATCGGCACCGCGGTCGGCCAGCAATTCTCAGCTGCGCTGTCCGGCTCATCGACCGTCGATGCGGCCCTCGCCGCAGCGCAATCGTCCACGGAACGTGAAATGAAGCGTGCCGGCTACATAAAGTAACGGGCGTGCGATCCAAGCGGCCATCTCCTCCCTAGCCGCAAACTAGCGGTCATCCATTCATCGCGACTGGATGGCCGCCCTCACGGGGTTCGCCAAAGTAACAGGAGGCGGCGATGGCAACACAGCAGACGCAGGTTTTGGGGCGGGCCCTGTTGACCCCGGCTGTTGCATTGCTGTTCGTCTGGATGATCGTCCCGCTGGCGATGACGGTCTATTTCTCCACGCTTCATTACAGTCTGCTGGATCCAGGTACGGAGAGCTTCGTCGGCCTGGAGAATTACCGGTATTTTCTGACCGACCCCGCTTTTCTGACGTCGCTGCGGAACACCCTGGTGCTGGTCGGCTCGGTGCTTGCCATCACCATCCTTCTCGGCACGCCGCTGGCGCTGCTTCTCGACCAGCCTGTGATCGGCCGCAGCATCGTCCGATTAATGGTGATCGCGCCGTTTTTCGTGATGCCGACCGTCAGCGCCCTGGTCTGGAAAAACCTGCTGATGCATCCGGTCTCCGGACTGTTTGCCTGGATCTCGACGCTACTAGGCGTGACGCCGATCGACTGGTTCACCGATGCGCCCTTGCTCGCGGTGATCCTGATCGTTTCCTGGCAATGGCTGCCGTTTGCGACGCTCATTCTGCTCACCGCGCTGCAATCTCAGGACGAGGAGCAGAAGGAAGCGGCCGAGATGGACGGGGCGAGCGCCTTTTCGACATTCGTCTATCTCACGCTGCCGCACCTCGCGCGACCCATTACGGTGGTCATCCTGATCGAAACCATCTTCCTGCTGACCGTGTTCGCCGAGATCTTCGTCACGACCGGCGGCGGCCCGGGTTTGCAGACCACCAATATCGCGTTCCTGATCTACTCGCAGGCGCTGATCCAGTTCGACGTCGGCAACGCATCTGCCGGCGGATTGGTCGCGGTCGTGATCGCCAATATCGTGGCATTCTTCCTGGTGCGGATCATCGGGCGGAATCTGGAGGCGTAGGCGAATGGCACGCAAGCCGCCGCGGCGTGGTTCTTCGGGTTTCTGATTTTCCTGCCGATCCTGTGGATGGTCCTGACGAGCTTCAAGACCGAGCTCGAGGCGTTCGCCATGCCGCCGACGTTTCTGCTGTTTCATTGGACCACGGAAAACTATGCGACGGTGCAGGAGCGCAGCGACTATTTCCATCATGCGATCAATTCCATCATCATAGCCGGCGGCTCCACGCTGATCGCCATGCTGATCGCAGTGCCGGCGGCCTGGTCGATGGCTTTTTCGCCGACAAAGCGCACCAAGGATGTGCTGCTTTGGATGCTATCGACGAAAATGATGCCGCCCGTCGGCGTCCTGGTTCCGATCTACCTCATCTACCGCGACTTTGGCTTGCTGGATTCCCGCGCGGGGCTGGTCCTGATCCTGTGCCTCGGCAATCTGCCGATCGTGATCTGGATGCTGTTCACGTATTTCAAGGAAATTCCAAAGGACATTCTCGAAGCGGCGCGGATGGATGGGGCGACCATTGGACGCGAACTCATCTACGTACTGACGCCGATGGCCGTGCCGGGCCTGGCCTCCACAATGCTACTCAATCTCATCCTGGCCTGGAATGAAGCGTTTTGGACCCTCAACCTTTCGACATCGGACGCAGCGCCGCTCACGGTATTTATTGCCTCCTATTCAAGTCCTGAGGGCCTGTTCTGGGCAAAGCTGTCGGCGGCGTCGACGCTTGCCATTGCTCCGATTGTCGTACTCGGATGGTTCAGCCAGCGGCAGCTCGTCCGCGGACTGACGTTCGGCGCCGTCAAGTAGATCAGCGAAAGGGCTAGACACCATGGGCCAGATAACGCTTCAGGGAGTCCGCAAGTCGTTCGGACCGGTCAACATCATCAAGGATGCGAATCTGGATATCGCGGACGGCTCCTTCGTGGTTTTCGTGGGGCCTTCCGGTTGCGGCAAGACCACGCTGCTGCGGCTGATCGCCGGACTCGAGGATGTCACCGGCGGAAAAATCCTGATCGACGGCCGCAATGTGGTGGACGTGCCGCCGGCGAAGCGCGGCCTTTCGATGGTTTTCCAGTCCTATGCGCTCTATCCACATATGAGCGTTCGCGGGAATATTGCGTTCGGCCTGAAAATGGCGGGCTTGCCGCGCCCGGAGATCGATCGCAGGGTGGAGGCCGCGGCGGCTACGCTTAATCTGACGCCCTATCTGGACCGCAAGCCGCGCGAACTGTCCGGCGGGCAGCGCCAGCGCGTCGCGATCGGACGGGCCATCGTGCGCGAACCGAAAGCATTTCTTTTCGACGAGCCCTTGTCGAACCTCGACGCTGCGCTCCGCGTCCAGATGCGCCTGGAAGTCACCAAGCTGCAGAAGCAGCTCGCGACCACCGCCATCTACGTCACGCACGACCAGGTCGAAGCGATGACGATGGCCGACAAGATCGTGGTCCTGAATGCGGGCGGCATCGAACAATACGGCTCGCCATTGGAACTCTACGAGCGTCCGGCAAACATCTTTGTCGCCGGATTCATCGGATCGCCCAAGATGAACTTCATATCCGGCGAGGCGGCCCGTCAATACGGCGCGGCCACCATCGGCATCAGGCCCGAACATCTCAAGATCGGCGAGCATGGAGAAGGCTGGCCGGGGACGGTGTCGGTCGCCGAACACCTGGGCAGCGATACCTTCCTGTATGTCGAAGCCGGCGAAATGGGAACGCTGACATGCCGTTACATCGGGGAACTTGATCTGAAAGCCGGCGACCGCGTCTGGCTGTCACCTGATCCGGCCCGGTTACACCGCTTCGACAAGGAGGGCGGGGTCATTTGAGCGTGAGTGACGGCGCCGTCGGACTCGGCCGAATTTTCCGCGACCCGATGGAAACAGGCGGGCGGGCCGGTGAATGCGGCTTCCGCGCTCCCGACGGGTTGATTTTGTGAAACAGGAACAAGCAAGATGTATCTGGAAAAATTCAAACTTGGTGGCCGCGTCGCCGTGGTCACCGGCGGCGGACAGGGGATCGGACTGGCCTGCTCGGAGGCGCTTGCCGAGGCAGGGGCCAAAGTCATCATCGCCGACCGCGACCCGAAGGCGGCCGAAGCCGGCTGCGACAGGCTGAGGGCGAGTGGCTACAACGCGGAAGTCGTCATCATGGATGTGACCGACTCCGCGCGCGTCTCCGAGGTGGCCGATCAACTTGCGTCAAGGCACGGAAAGATCGACATTCTCGTCAACAATGCTGGCATCGCAAGGAGCGAAACCCCCGCCGAAAAAGTGACCGACGAGCATTGGCTGAACGTCGTTGACGTCAATCTCAACGGCACGTTCTGGTGCTGTCGCGCTTTCGGCAAGCACATGCTGGGCGCCAAGTCTGGTTCCATCGTGAACATCGGTTCGATGTCCGGCTTCATCGTCAACAAGCCGCAGGAGCAATCCTACTACAATGCTTCCAAGGCCGCAGTGCACCATCTCACAAAGTCGCTGGCAGCCGAGTGGGGCGCGCGGGGCGTGCGCGTCAATGCGGTGGCGCCGACCTATGTCGCCACGCCGCTCAATGCATTCGTCAAGAGCAACCCGCAGATGTATGATGCCTGGATCGGTGGTACGCCGATGGCCCGAATGGGGGAGGTCGACGAAGTTGCGTCGGTCGTCCTGTTTCTGGCCTCCGATGCCGCAAGCCTGATGACCGGGAGTGTCGTTCTCGTCGATGGGGGCTATACGTGCTGGTAGGCTTGCGCGGATCTTGAACGGGATTGGAATGAAGCAGGCCTTCATCGGTATTGACGTTGGAACATCGAGTGCGCGCGCGGGAGTGTTCGACGAAAAGGGAACGCTGCTGGCGACGGCCCGGCACCCGATCACAGTTTGGCATGAGGCGGGCAACGTCGTCGAACAATCGTCGGCCGAGATCTGGATAGCGTGCGTCGCCTCGGTCCGCGCGGCGATGGCGGAAGCAGCTCTTCCGCCATCCGCCGTCAAGGGCATGGGTTTCGACGCCACTTGCTCTCTGGTGGTGCTTGACGCCGGCGCCAATCCACTGACCGTCAGCACGTCGGGCGACGAACGCCGCAATGTGATTGTCTGGATGGACCACCGCGCGATTGCCGAGACCCGTCTGGTCAACGACACCCATGACGAGGTTCTTCGCTATGTCGGCGGCTCCATCTCGCCCGAGATGGAAATCCCAAAACTTCTTTGGCTGAAGAAACACCTGCCGTCGACCTACCATTCGGCTGGACATTTC
>WNFL01286871.1_pt1 | contig 10699 bp, 11 predicted proteins | sample 5400361 | NCBI WGS metagenome assembly WNFL01 (sample SAMN13153351, study PRJNA577476) | soil metagenome | isolation source: 40 cm soil on Douglas fir-dominated hillslope | place: USA:California | collected 2013-09-17 | reverse complement strand
CGGCTTTGCCGAGACCAGCACGCTCGAGATCGCGACCCGCGCGCGGGTTTCGAAACGCGAGCTTTACGCGCTGGTCGGCAGCAAGCAGGACATGCTGGCGGCGTGCATCGGTGCGCGCGCCAAACGGTTGCAGGTGCCTGCTGACCTGCCCGAGCCGCAGGACCGGAAGACTCTCGCGCGCGCGCTGACGGCGTTCGGTGCGCAGCTGCTGCGGGAAGTAACCGATCCCACCGTGGTCGCGGTATTCCGATTGGCGATCGCCGAAGCGGTACGCGCGCCCGAGGTCGCGCGGGCACTGTACGCAATCGGAGTCGAGACCAGCCGCGTCGCCCTGCGAGAAATAATGAGTAGGGCTCAGTCGGCCGGAGTTCTCGGCGGCCAGCCTGCCGAGATGACCGAACAGTTTGCCGGGCTATTGTGGGGCAATCTGATGATGAGCCTGCTGCTTCGTGCCGTCGACCGGCCGAGCCCCCGCGAGATCACGCGGCGCGCCGAAGCCGCCACCGCAGCTTTCCTGCAACTCCATCCGCAACCGGGCGTCGCTGAGGGCGGTGCGTAGGACGTAATCGCCAAGGGTCGCGTAAATGCGCGCCCGATGATAAACTCCGGGAGCGCCGATTGGATCGAAGGTACTGGGAAGGCACCGCTGCGGACCGCGATCTCGGGACTGAGGCGATAGCGACCAGCTCGCCGAATGGGAGAGAGTCATAGATCAGACCGATCCAGCATCGATCGGCCCTGTTAGCGCCGGCGCTGGCGGCGATCAGTTGTTTGGCCACCCGAAAGGTCTTTCGTTTCTTTTCGCAACGGAGATGTGGGAACGCTTTTCCTATTACGGAATGAGGGCGCTGCTCGTTCTGTACATGGTCGAGGAAATCGCTCACGAGGTATTGGGCCTCGAAACCTTGAAGCGAGGACTCGAAGCGGTATCGGGCCCGCTTGGTATTCAGCCGCTGGCATCTCAGATTTACGGGCTCTACACCGGCCTGGTGTATCTGACGCCGATACTCGGTGGAATTCTTGCCGACCGATGGATGGGCCGAACCCCAACCGTCATACTGGGCGCGACGCTGATGGTCGCTGGCCATTTCATGATGGCCTTCGAGCATCTTTTTCTGTTCGCACTTATGCTTCTCATTCTGGGCAACGGGACGTTCAAGCCGAATATTGCGACGCAGGTTGGTGGTCTTTATGAACCAGACGATCCGCGCAGAGACCGCGCCTACTCGGTCTTTTACGTCGGGATCAACATTGGCGCGTTCTTTTCACCGCTGGTCTGCGGTTCCCTCGGTGAAAACGTCGGCTGGCACTATGGCTTTGCCAGCGCAGGCATAGGCATGGCGATCGGGCTTGCGACTTATGTGGCTGGCCTTCCGCGATTACCGAAACAACAGTTTCAGGACATTCCGGTCGAAGTGGGGAGATCGACTAATCCAGACTTGAGGAAGTCGCTGCTTGGCATGGCGATCCTGCTCATTCCCTCCACGTTGTTCTGGGCGGCCTACGAACAGCAGGGAAACACGATCGCGCTCTGGATCGAGCATTCGGCCGATCGCCGGCTGAATTTGCTATTCTGGCAGGGCGAGATTCCCGTGACCTGGTTCCAGGCCATCAATCCTCTGATGATCTTCGCTTTCACGCCGCCGTTGATCGCGTGCTGGTCGCGATGGGCGAGGGCTGGGCGCGAACCATCGACGATCGGAAAAATGTCGCTGGGCTGCCTTTTGCTGGCTCTGGCTTATTTGGCGATGGCGGCCGCTGCGTGGTCCGGCGCGCCCTCTTCTGCCGGTTTGCTGTGGCTCCTGCTCTATTTCGCAATACTGACCATCGCCGAGCTGCATTTTTCGCCGATCGGGCTTTCGCTCGTATCAAACATGGCGTCCAACAAGTCGCGCTCGACGGTGATGGGGATCTGGTTCATCACGGGCTTTCTGGGAAACATGGCTGCCGGTTGGATCGGCAGCTTTTGGTCCACATTCTCGAACGCCAGCTTCTTTCTGCTCGTCGCGGCTCTCGGAGCTGTGGCGGCGTATGCGATCCATCTCGCGCGACCCGTTCTGCGCAGTTTGCCGTCGAACACCTCAAGCGCGTAGGGCGGAAAGCCAACGGGTCGCGCAAAATGCGCGCCCGATGATAAACTCCGCGCATCGGAGCCGTCAGCTATTTTGCAAGCTTTCCCGCTTCGATGGCATCGATCTGCAACGCGATGTAGCGGCTATAGATACGGCATTGCGAAAATGCTCCGCCGGTAAACCATAGGCCCGGCTGCCGTGTGCGGATCCACATGTTGCGAAGTTCTTGCGTCTTGTCATCAAAGCCCCAGATCGGTCCGACGCGTTTGGCGACGGCTTCGCCGAACAGCGAATTGACGACGTGATCCAGGCCCTTGTAGCCGGTAGCCAGAACAACCAGGTCGGCGCTCAGCGTCGAGCCATCGCCAAGCTCCAGTCCACGGGGCGTAAAACATCTGATGTCGCTCGCCTGGACGAGACGGATTTTCTTGTCCGCGATCAGCTCGGAACATCCGACGTTGAAATAATAGCCGCCGCCGCGCGTCCGGAATTTCAGCGGCCAGCCGGTGCCGTCTTCTCCGAATTCGAGCCTGAAGCCGGCTTTCTCCAGTCGCTGCAGCAGCACAGCATCGAGTTTCTTCACCTCATTGGTGATCAGTCTGTGGGAAGCCTTGATGACTGCGAGCGGTATCCCTGCGTTCAGGATATCGCGAATGTCGATCGGCGGGCCTTCGCCGAGATAGGACTGGTCGTAAAGCTGCGCGCTGGGATCGACGTTGACGACCATGGTCGGGCTGCGCTGCACCATCGTGACCACAGCGCCATGGGCGTGCAATTCCTGGCATATGTCATGCGCGCTGGTGCCGGTCCCAAACACCACCACCGACCGGTCGGCCCATTGTTTTCCGCTTTTGAACCGGCTGGAGTGCAGAACTTCGCCGGCAAAATTCTCCAGCGTCTCGATCCTGGGAATGTTCGGGGTGCCGCTGACGCTGGTTGCGAGCACGATGTGCCTGGGCCGCAGGGTGCGAATGGTGCCGTCAGTTCTTCGGACATGGGCCACCCATCGCTGTGAGCGCTCGTCGTACTCGGCGGCGTCGAATGTCGTCCCGGTCCAGAAATTGATCTCCATGATGTCGACGTAGCTCTCGAGCCAATTCGCGATTTTGTCCTTCGGGATGTAGTCCGGAAAAGTCGGCGGAAATGGCAGGTAACGCAGGTGATTGACCGGGGTCTTGTTGTGCAGCTTGAGGCCGTGGGAGCGCAGCCGCCAATTGTCGCCGACGCGTTCGGCTTTATCGATGACCAGAACATCGAGACCGATGCGCTTCAGTTCGACCGCCGCGGAGATGCCGGCATGGCCGCCGCCGACGACAACAACGTCCGGCTCGCGATCGTCGAAGGCGATCTCGGCCTGGCGCTCGTCGAACCAGTCCATCCTAGCGAAATCGCGCGCATGGGAATTCGGTGCATCATTTTTCGATCGCGCGTCGCATATCCTGTTGAAGTCGAGCGAGGTCGAAATCGTCCAGGCGACGGGCGAAGCGTGCGCCGGGCATATCAGCCTGATGGCTCCGATGCCGGGTCCATGGATCGTGTCAAAGCAAATGATGGCTTCGATGACCTCACTGCCGGCGACGACCGCCCTGCGGGGAGCGAGCGCCGTGGCATCGACCCGAAATCCAGTCGCGCGAACCTCCGTAGCGCGACGGCTCAGTTCGTGGCAGAGGTTCTCGTTTCCGCTAAAGGTCGCGAGTTGCCAGGAAATCCCAAACAGATTGCGCCAATGGCTGTCGGGTAGAAAGAGTGCGGCTAAGGCTGCGTCGTCCCCGCTCGTCAGCGCGAGGCCAAAGGCGCGCACCCATTGCTTTGCGGTTTCCTCAGTCGAAGGCGCCAGCTTTTCCAACATCAACGCGCTTCCTCCGATTTGGGCATCCTGGCCGGCCCGGCCTGCGCACAGCAGACCGCGCAGAATGCTTATACCGATCTGTCGCAGTATCTCGTCAACGGCAATCAAGTAGTGCCGCAGCAGGCGTTCGCCGCCACCGCGCCAGCAGCGGGCGGACTATCGTCGTCGGTGACCCAGACCGGCCTGAACAATGTCGCAAGCGTCACGCTCAGCGGCAACGGCAATGTGACGAACCAGTATCAGAACGGATCACAGAATTCCTCAACCCTGGCGGTGACCGGCGCGCAAAATTCGGTCGCGACCTCCCAGATCGGAAGCACATGCTGGCGAGCGCGACCATCACCCAGGTTGGTAACAACAACATCGTGAACGGCACGCAGACCGGCGGCAGCAACACCGCCACCGTCGGACAGTACGGCAACTTCAATAACGCCACCTACTTCCAGAACGGCGCCGGCAATACCGTGAGCATCACACAGGGCATCAAGACCCACTGATCACCACGACATCGGAAGGGGCGCCTCGCGCCCCCCTTCCTCCTTACCGTGAGAACCTTTCGGGCCGATGCCGATTTTCCTGCGGCGCGTGCGGCACCAGTTGCTTCCTGGCTTGGACATGACGAGACGGACGCGGGAAGGAGACGCTGAAAATGCTTTTCGGGTGCGTCAAAAAAGCCGGACATCGTTTCGTTACGGCGCTTATGGTGTCGACGGCCGCGCTTTCCGCTTCTTGCCTTCACTCACTCGCCGAGGATCAAAACATGACCGTTCTGGCGCGCGCATCATCCGGCCCGCTCCAATGCGAGATCCGGAAAAGCGAGACGGCAGGTACCGTGGAGCTGACGGGCATCATCTCCAGCTCCGCCGCGGTCGCCGGCAATTTCCGCTTCGCAGTGATGAAATCCGGCGCCTCCGGCTCTTCAAACATCAATCAAGCCAATAAATTCGATCTGGCCGCCGGCAAGGAAACACAGGTAGGCCAGGTCAAAATCAATCTCGACCGCAATAGCCGGGTCGTGGTCGAATTCTCAGCGGCATCGAATGACGGAGTCGAATGCCGGGTGCAGGCGTCCCTCGGACATTGACCTGGTCTTGAGCTCAATATGCGAGGGATTGCATGAAGGGAATGCTTCTCCATGAAGAGATCGGTTCCGGTTCGATATGGTGTGACATGAGCCTTTCAAGAACAATGCGGATCCTCGGACTGTGTGGTCCTGCTCGGCGCGACCGTAGCCTACGCCCAGCAGACCTCCGCTCCGATTGCGACGCCCGGCGGGGTGCAATCGGCGGCCCAGGTCGGGCAGGCGGCGCCGCCGCGACGCGATGCCAATTGTGTGCGAGCCAATGCCGCGAAAGCGAGCGAAGCCTGTGCACCGGGCATCGAAGCCCAGGCCCCCAGCGACTTCGACTGGATTGCCCGGCCAAATCCCGGCATCTTCCAGCAAGCCGATCCTTCGTCCCCGGCCGACTCGGTCGTGCGCTTCCGGGGCGATTCAGTTCGCTTCATGACCGACCAGAAGTCGTGGGTGCGGGTTACCTATGAATGCGGCTACGACGTCGACGCACAGAAAGTCACGTATGTGAATGTGAGGGCAGGCCGTCTCGATCAGCCGCTCGCGGCGGTCCCGCCGCAGACGGCAAAGGCGGCCTCGACAACCATCGCGGCGCCGACTGCGTCTCAGGCCCCGGCTGCCCCTCGTCCTCCAAGGCCGCATGTCGGCGAACCCAGCCTCATCGAAATCCAGCAGCAGGCAGCCAATCCAAGACCGCACTGATGGCCCGCGGCGTTGTGGACGTCGGGGAATCAGCCTGCACCTCCAGCGTCGCCCTCGTCATCAGCCTGGAAAGATGCCAGTGGGCAATTCGCGAATTGGATGTTCCCTAGTTTAACGGCCTCCCTGTTTCCAGGCCATGCGCTCCCGGCGTCGCAAATCAGCAACATCTTATGACTGTCATATCGCCATGGCAGATATCCTGTTCGCTGATGGGGGACCTGGCACGAGGGCTGCCACCTTAGCGCTTACGCGTCCAATCAGTGTCCCGTCCCTGACGGTGCAGCCGGCCCCGCGTTCGCAACGGAGGCGGAGTGAACCCAATGACATTCAAGTTCGACTTGCGCGGCTTTCTCGCCAAATGGTCAGTCGGGGCAGCCGCACTTCTGCTGTGTGGTTTCACGCTGGCCGGCCATGCTCAGGCGCAAGTGCAGGCGCCGGAGGGCTGCTACCCGCTTCCGGAAGTCCGGCCGCTCAGCGTAACGCAGCCACTCAACATCGACCTGATCAAGCAGCAGCTGATCCAGTACCGCTGCACCCGCTACGATGCCGAGTTCGCGGCGGTGATCGCCGACGCGCAAGCATGGATTCAAATGCGCGCGCCTCAGGTAGGCAACCCGGCTATCGTGCTCGACATCGATGAAACGTCGCTGTCGAACTGGACGCGGATATTGCGGGACGATTTCGGCTATATCCCGAACGGGACCTGCGATCTCAAGGCCGGGGAGGCCTGCGGCGACATCGCCTGGCAGCAGAGCGCTCAGGCGCCTGCGCTGCAATCGACGCTCGACTTGTTTGGCTTCGCCAAATGCACGACCGTGCCGCCGACTCAAAACTGCCTCAAGGTGGCGGTGTTCTTTGTCACCGGGCGCTATCAGCAGGCCGACGCGCAAGCCTGGACCGAGCTGAACCTGACCAATGCCGGTTATCACGGCTGGGATCGTCTCTATATGCGCGACCCCGCGACGCGGGGACGGCCGGTGTCCGAGCACAAGACCAGGGCGCGCATCGACATCGAATCCCGAGGCTTCACCATCATTGCCAACATCGGTGATCAGGAGAGCGATCTCGTCGGCGGTCATGCCGAGCGGACCTTCAAGTTGCCGAACCCGTTTTATTTCATTCCTTGATCGAGACTGTTGGCGAAAATCTTCGTCGCTGGGCCGCTCGTATTGTTTGGACGCGGAAAGGCAATTTCAAAAAATTACATTCTCGCTGAACTCAAACGGCCCGACCACGAAACGCTCCTTACATCACCGTCACCCGACCTTGAGCCGGTAAAAATCCGTCGCCGTCTTCGAGAACAACGCGGTCTTCTCGGCTTCGCTATACTGCGCGGCGATGCGTTTGAAGGCGTTGAAGATCACTTGATAACTGCACTGGCCCTTATCCGGCGGAAAGTTGCTCTCGAACATGCCGCGTTCGGGGCCGAAGGCCTCGATGCAGGTCTCGATATAGGGACGCCACGCCGCCGCCGCTTCTTCCGACGAAGGCGGCATCGGCCGCTCGTGAAAATCATAACCGAGCAGGCACATCGCCAGCCCGCCGAGTTTGACCACCACATTGGGACATTTCGCGACTTCCCGGATCGAGGCCTTCCACTCGAGAAAGGTCTCCTCACGCCGGTTGGCAAAGCGGCCGCGGCCGATCGGACCGCCGCAATGATCGAGCACGATCCTTGTATCGGGAAAGGCGCGGGCAAGATCGGTCAGCTCCCCGATCTGCGGATGAAACAGCCACGCATCGAAACTCAGGCCGAGCGGAGCGAGGCAGGAAAATCCCTTGCGGAAGGTCGGATCGAGCGGCAGGCCCTTCGGCCGCGTGGCGTAAATGCCGGCGACCTCGGCTTCGGCGTCCCAGGCCGAGGAATGCCGGATGCCGCGGAAACGCCCCTGGCCGGCGGTGATTTCGGCTTCGAGAACGGCGCGCGCGCCGTCACCCAGCAGATTGGCGTGGCTGACAATGCCGGCGCAGATCGCGGCAGGACCATACCCGCCGCTCGCGCTCATCGCCGCGACGCCATTGGCGAATTCAACTTCGCCGACCGGGCGGAACGCTTCCGGCCCCTGGGCGCGATACATCGAACGGCAATCGACATAGACGGTCGCGACGATATTGTGCCCGGAGCCGATATCGGCCGCCATCTCCTCGATCATGTAGCGCTGGTCGCCGCGATCCCACAAATGATGATGGGGGTCGACGATCGGGCGCTGTGGATCGAGAATTTCTTCTTTCCTTTGTGCGAGCCAGTCTTCGCGCGGATCGGCATAGAGCCCGCTTTTTGATGCGGGGGCACTGCTGGCGGACATGAATTTTCACTCCCTGATATCTTTATTATTGTCATTATTGTCGAAACCGTTGCGGCCCGCAAAGGAAACGTGCGCGTGCGCCTCGCATACTAACCCACCCTGGAACGCATTGCTGTTCTGGCAGGACTGTTGCGAGAGATCGCGCGCAGGCTTCAGCGAACGCCGGACTGGACGTGAGGCGCGAACACCCTGACGCGGAAATTCTCCGCGCACTCCAACCACGGCAAAAGGTGGGCAGCGCGCCCAATGATCGGCGCAACGTGCGAACACACCGCAAGCCGTGGGCACTGTCGACAACGCCGGTGCAGTCCTCGCAGCCTCGATCGAAGCGCGTCATGGGGTCGTCAACAACCGCCGTATATAACGCTTGCCATTGGTCCGAAGCGGAGCATTGATACGGCGTTCCCCGACAGCGGGCGGTCGCCCGTTAGAATTGGGGCATCTCAGGGAGGCATTCATGAAGCTTGGTTTGAAAACGACGGCGGCACTATTGACGCTGGCCGCCTGGCCCGCTGCCGCGCAGCCGGCGGCGCCGGCGCCGAACAGCGCACTCGAAACATTAGGCGCCATGCACCAGACCGGCAGCACGGCCGATTGGCCCGAAGTCCCGCAAACCGGTCCGAAAGCGGATCAGGTCAAACAGAATCTTATCAAGATCAAGATGCCGACGGGCTTCCACATTTCGCTCTACGCACTTGTGCCGGACGCGCGGCATATCGCGGTCGGCCCGCAGGGCGTCGCGACGTTTGTGGGCACACGCAAGTCGAAAGTCTGGGTGGTGACCGACCGTTCCCGCGGCGGCGTGGGAGACGAGGTGAAGGAATTCGCCCCGACACTGCCGAAGAAAATCCCCAACGGGGTATGCTTCTCGAAGGACGGCTTCCTTTATATCGCCGAGCAAAACCGGGTACTGGAATATGCGGCGGCCGAGTTCTTCTATGAAAGCGCTGACGTCGTCGCGGGTGCCGTGGTTCCGGAAGGCGAGCTGATTCCGAAGTCCGAGGAGAGCTATAATCACACCGCGCGGGTCTGCAGGGTCGGTGCGGACAACAAACTCTACATTCAGTTGGGCCAGCCCTACAACGTGCCGGCGAAGGAGAAGTTTGACCTTTATCGCAAGGTTGGCATGGGCGGCATCATCCGGATGGATCGTGACGGCAAGAACCGCGAAGTCTACGCGGTGGGATTGCGCAATCCGGTCGGCATGGACTTCAACCCGAAGGACAAGTCACTCTGGACCAACGACAATCAGGTCGACGGCATGGGCGACGAACAGCCGCCGGGCGAAATGGACCGCATCGCCAATGCGGGCCAGGATTTCGGCTTTCCCTGGTATGGCGGCGGTCATACGCGTACCAATGAATACAAGACCGATACCCCGCCCGCCGATGTGGTTTTCCCCGAAGTGGAGCAGGCCGCCCACGCCGCGGACCTCGGTCTGATATTCTACACCGGCAGCATGTTTCCGAAGAAATATCAGGGCGCCGTGTTCTCGACCCAGCACGGCTCGTGGAATCGAACCGTGCCGGTCGGCGCCCGGCTGATGGTGACATTTCTCAAGGATGACGGCCACGTCGCCGGAAAGTCCGAGCCATTTGCCGAAGGCTGGAACGACAATGGCTACTATTTAGGCCGCCCCGTCGATGTGGCGCAACTGCCCGACGGTTCGTTGCTGGTGTCGGACGATCTGGTCGGAGCGCTCTATCGCATCGGGTACGACGGCAAATAGTAACATGATCTGATTGATGGCCCCCGGACACGGGGGCCATCACGCTTGTTGTAGTGCAGGGTTCGTGAGGTCTTAAGATGATTTTGGCGCGTCCCAAGGCGGCACACCTTGTGCTGAGCTCAATTACGTCGCTCTCTCTTCTCGTAGCGAGCGGCAGCGTGTGCGCCGCTGGCGACGTGAAAGCCGGTCGCGCCAAGGCTCTGATGTGCCAGGCGTGTCACGGCCTCGACGGCCTATCAAAAGTTCCGGACGCGCCCAACATAGCCGGCCAGATCGAGCCCTACATCGTTGCGCAGCTCCGGGCCTACAAATCCGGCGCGCGGAAGAATGACGCGATGTCGGTGGTCGCTCCATCCTTGTCGGACGCCGACATCGAGGATCTTGCCGTCTATTTTTCGGCCATCGAGATCAATGTCGGCAAGCTGCCGGGTGGATAGCAAGCATCAATACGCCGAACGCTGGATCAGATTACGAATCGTGATTCAAACCCGCGGCGCAGATCGCGGCTAAACACATTGGTATCCGCCTTCATCGCTTGCCGGCCCAACCCCGGGCGGCGATCGTGTTCATCTCCTTAATCGACAGGGATGGGCCATTCTTTCTCTTCAGAAAACCGAAAGCGTCCGAAATCTTGCCCGTAGGCCTGGCTGCCTTCACCTCGATCCGGCCGTCAGGAAGCTTGTTCACGGCAATTTTGTCCCGGGGCTGCACACCCAGATGCTTCAGCAGATCTTTGCGCAGGGTAACCTGCCCCTTGGCGGTAACGGTAAGCGTGCTCATGGGCTGAGCCTCATTTCGCGGAAAGGCTAAATCATCTTACAAATAAGGGCGGGGCGAAGCTGAAGCTTTCAAACCCCATCCAGGATGATGACCGTCGGCGTGTCCGGCAGCGAAGCCTTCGAAATCGTCAGGGTTCGCTCGGTCCGCACATCGATCGCGAACTGCTGGCCGATTCTGCGCATGAATTCG
>WNFL01108763.1_pt1 | contig 10700 bp, 7 predicted proteins | sample 5400361 | NCBI WGS metagenome assembly WNFL01 (sample SAMN13153351, study PRJNA577476) | soil metagenome | isolation source: 40 cm soil on Douglas fir-dominated hillslope | place: USA:California | collected 2013-09-17 | reverse complement strand
TGGATACCGCCCCAGGGCTGATGGATCATGACGCGCGCGTGCGGGAGGCAGCTGCGCTTGCCCTTCGCGCCCGCGGCGAGCAGCACGGCCCCCATGCTGGCGGCCTGCCCCATGCAGATGGTCTGCACGTCGGGGTTCACGTACTGCATGACGTCGTAGATGCCCAGGCCGGCGTTCACGTCACCGCCGGGTGAGTTCACGTAGAGATAGATGTCCTTCTCGGGGTCGTCCGCCTCGAGAAACAGGAGCTGCGCGATCACGAGGTTGGCGACGTCGTCGTTGATGCCAGTGCCGAGCACGACGATGCGGTCCTTCAGCAGCCGCGAGAAGATGTCGTACGCGCGCTCTCCGCGATTGGACTGCTCGATCACCATCGGAATCAGCAACGACATCCCCTTCATTCTAGCGGATCCGCTTCGGCCGAATGCGCAGGCGGTCCAGTTTTCCTTTTCGATTCCGCGCGCTTACGCATCCGACAGCTTAGCTGCGTCGAGTGCGAATTCAACCGCCTTCTGCTCGAGTATTCCGGCGCGCAACGCGTCGAGCAGGCCGCGCTCGCGGTACTCGCGCTTGAGCTCGCCGAGCTTCTGTCCGTTTGCCTCGGCCATGCGCCCGAGTTGCTCATCGACATCGGCATCCGAGACCTCGATCGACTCGGCCTTCGCGATCACCGGTGCGAGCAGCGCGAGCTTGATCTCGTTCTCGACCTGCGGCCGCAGCTCCTCCGACCAGCGCTCGACGAGCTGCCCGAGTCCCTCGCGGGGAAGACGCGCGTTGCCGAGCTGTCCGAGCATGCGCCCGAGGCGCGCGCGCACCTGTGACTCGACCAGATGCGCGGGAATCGGGAACGGATTCGCCACGAGCAGCGCCTCGACGACCGCGCCGCGCTCGAGTCGCTTCTGCTCGGCAGCGCGACCCTCGGCAACGCGCCGCGCGATGTCGGCGCGCAGCTCCGCGAGCGTCGCGAAGCTCGAGACATCCTTGGCGAACTCGTCGTCCAGCGCGGGAACCTCGCGGCGCTTCAGCGCCACGAGCTTCACCTCGAAGCGAACCATCTTCCCGCGCAGCGTCTCGTCGGCGTGGTCCTCGGGCATCGCGACGTCGAAGGCGCGCTCGTCCCCGACCTTCATCCCCACGAGCTGATCCTCGAAGCCACCGAACGTGCGCCCGCCGCCGATCTCGATCTGAGCCTCGCGCGCGCTGGAGCCGGCGAACGGCTTGCCGTCGAGCTTCCCGGCGTAGTCGAGCACCGCGACGTGGCCGCGCGCCGCCGCGACGCCGCTCTCTTCTTCCACCACCTGGGCTTGGCGCTGCCGCATCTCCTCGAGGTGCGCGTCGACCGGATCCTGCTCGGGTACCGGGAGCGCGGGGCGCTTCACCTCGAGCCCGCGGACCTTCGAGATCTCGATCGCCGGCCGCACGTCGACCTCGGCGTCGTACATGAAGCGCGTCCCCGGCTTCGGCGGCTCGCCGGGCTGGAGGCGCGGCTCGCCGAGCACGTCGAGGTCCGAGTCCGTGATCGCCTTGCCGAGCGACTCCTCGACCAGCCGCTGCAGCACCTCGCCGGACGCGCGCTCGCCGAAGTACTTCTCCAGAACCTCGCGCGGCGCTTTGCCCGGGCGGAAACCCTTGATGTGCGCGGTGCGGCGCATCTCGTGGAAGTACGACTCGAACGCGGCGTCGACCTCCGTCGTGGGAATTTCGACGTGGAGGCGTCGTTCGACGGGCCCCGTTTCTTCGACGCTCACGTTCATCGCACTCTCCGACACATCGCCGCGCGCCCGCCGCTCGGGGCCGAGCCCCATGATAGGGTAAGCGCGAAGGCACTCAACCCGCGCGGGAGCCGCATGGCGACGCTGCAGGAGCTCTCCGATCACCTGCTCTCCGGGCGCGCCGACATGCGCGATCCGGCGCATCACCCCTTCGCGTTCTTGGACCGCATCGAGGAGGTCGCGCCGGGGGTCGCCTTCTACAAGGCGTTCGTGAACGTGACCGCGGTGCGCACGGCCGAGGGCCTGGTGTTGATCGACACCGGCTCGTTTCAACCCGCGCAGCACGAGCGCAGCTTCGCGGCGGTGCGCCGCTTCGCGAAGGACCCGGTCCACACCGCGATCTACACGCACGGGCGCGTCGACCACGCGTACGGGCTGCCTCCGTTCCTGCGCGAGGCGGAGGCGCAGCGCTGGGCGCGGCCGGCGATCGTGGGACACGTCGATGTGGCGCCGCGGATGCGCCGCTACATCGAGACCGCGGGATACAACTCGGCGATCAACACGCGCCAGTTCGGGATTCCGCTCGAATGGCCGGTGAACCCGGACTATCCGACCGCGACGTACCGCGACGAGCTGCGCCTGCGCGTCGGGGGCCGCGAGCTCGAGCTGCACCACGCGCGCGGCGAAACCGACGACCACACCTGGATCTGGATCCCCGACGCGCGCACGCTGTGCACCGGCGACCTGTTCATCTGGGCCGCGCCCAACGCGGGCAATCCGCAGAAGGTGCAGCGCTACGCGAGTGACTGGGCCGAGGCGCTGCGCACCATGGCGGCGCGCGAAGCGCAGGTGCTCCTGCCCGGTCACGGCGTGCCGATCTTCGGCGCCGAGCGCGTGCGCGCGGCGCTGCTCGACACCGCGGACTACCTCGAGTCACTCTACCGGCAGACGCTCGAGCTCTTGAATCGCGGCGCAAACGTGTACGAGATCATCGAGACGGTGAAGCCTCCCGCCGCGCTCGCCGAGCGGCCGTACCTGCAGCCGATCTACGACGAGCCGGAGTTCATCGTGCGCAACGTGGTGCGCTGTCTGGGGGGCTGGTACAGCGGCGTGCCGAGCGAGCTGAAGCCCGCGCCGCGCCTCCAGCAGGCGCGCGAGATCGCCGCGCTCGCCGGCGGCGTCTCGCGCTTGCTCGAGCGCGCGTCGCAGTGTCTCGATGCCGGTGACCTGCGCATGGCCTCGCACTGGGTCGACTGGGCGGCGGAGGCCGAGCCGGACAATCTCGAGGCTCATGCGCTGCGCTCGACCGTCTATGCGCGGCGCGTCGAGGCCGAGTCCTCGACCATGTCGAAGGGCATCTTCCGCGCGGCCGCGAACGAGTCCGGCGCGCGCGCCAAGCGACCGGGCTGAGTCAGTCGCGCGCGATCGCGCCCGCGACCTCGCGCGCCAGCGCGGCGCTCCCCGCGGCGAACGTCTCGGGCTCGGGCAAGAGCGACACCACGCAGTGACACCCGTCGAGGTCGTAGAGCGCGCCCGGATGCACGAGCAAGCCCGTGCGCTCGAGCAGCGCGAGCGCCCACCCCTCGTCGTCCAGCCCGGCGAGCGCCGGCAGACGCACGACGGCAGCCCAGCCGCCCTCGCCCGCGCAGAGACTCGCCGCCCCACCGGCGAGCGCGCGGGCCAGCGCCGCGAGATTCGCGTTCGTGCGCGCGCGCACCCGAGCCTGTAGCTCGGGAACCGCCGCAAAGATGCGCGGCAGCGCGAGCTGCGCAGGGGTCGACACCGAGAGGAACGTGTCCGCGACGAGCGCCAGCCGTTCGAGCGCGTGCTCGACGAGCGGACGCGGGCCGCAAGTCGCCCCCCAGGCGAGCTTCCACTGCGGCAGCAGGGCGACCTTCGAGAGCCCCGAGAGAACGAAGCACAGGCAGGCGCGTGGACCGAGCGCGGATGGAATCGGCCCGCGCTCGGAGCCGAGCGGGTAGTCCCCGAACACTTCATCCACCACCAGCGCGAGCTCGCGCTCCGCGCACAGCGCCTCGAGCTGCGAGAGCTCCCCGGGTCCCAGCACCGCGCCCGTCGGGTTCCCCGGCGAGGTCGCGAAGATCGCGCGCGCGCGGGGTTCACCCCTCACGAGCTCTTGCAGCTCCGCCAGATCGACCTGCCAGCGCCCGTCGAAGCGCAGCGGATAGGGAATCAGCCGCACCCCCGAGAGCGCGGCGAGGTAGTCGAGTAACGGATACCCGGGCCGCGGCACCAACACTGCATCTCCCGGATCGCAGAGCAGCGCGAGCAAGTGCAGAAACGCCTCACTCGTGCTCGCGCACAGCCAGATCGCGCCTGGTTCATATGCGCTGCCGCGCGCGCGGTAGTAAGCTGCAACCTCTTCGCGGGCACGGAAGAGACCGAAGGGCTCCGGCTCGTAACTGGCGCTGGCCGGGTCGACGAGACCGGTGAAGAGCGCCGGCGGATGCCGCAGACCGACCGCGGTCGGATTGGTGATGGTGAGATCGACGACGCTCCCGCCGGCGGCGCGACGACTCGCGAGCGCGCGGGTCAGCGCGTTCGGCGAGAGCTCCCACTCGGTGCGCCGGGAGAACACGGTGCGCGAGCTTAGCCGGCGCGTGCGCGCGCAGCTTTCGCGCAACTCACGAACGTGTCACGCAGCGTCGGCCGGGGCGCGCGAATGAGCTCGAATCCGGGTGCGCCACGCGCCGGCGAGGGGCGCCACTCTTCTGTGTCAGACCCTCGTCTGGAATCCGGAAGCGAACCGATGCAGACCTCCACTCACCTCCCCTCGTCGCCCAGGTCGGAAGCGGCGCTGCCCCAGGGACGGAGTGCGCCTGGGGCGCGCCGGCGCTGGCCGCGCGCTCGCTGGTTCCTGCTCTTGGGAGCGCTCGCGCTCGTCGCGCTCGCGGTTTGGCTGGTTGCGCACGAGCTGCGCACGTCCGCGTTCCAGGCGCGCGAGCTGAGCCGCATCGCGCGCGAGGCGCGCTTCGTGGTCGAGCCCGGGCCCAGCCCGAGCATCCGGTTTCCCACCGGCGGCCCGTTCGACGAGCGCCTCGGCTACACGCGCGTCCCGGACTTCGTGGCGCGGCTCTCCGCCGCCGGCTTCGGGGTCGAGCGCCAGGCGCGCCACTCCGAGCGACTGATCGGGCTCGAGGACTGGGGACTCAATCCGGTGTACCCCGAGAAGACGCGCGCGGGGCTCTCGATCCGCGGGCGCGCCGGCGCGCCGCTGTTCTCGGCCAGCTTCCCGGCGCACAGCTATCCGCGCTTCGAGGATCTGCCCCGCGTGCTGGTCGACTCACTCGCGTTCGTCGAGAACCGCGAGGTGCTCGACGACCGCTATCCGAAGCGCAACCCGGCGATCGAGTGGGACCGGCTGGGCCGCGCGGCGTTCGCGCAGGCGCTGCAAGTCGCGGGCGCCGACACGGAGCGCGCGGGCGGCAGCACGCTCGCGACCCAGATCGAGAAATTCCGTCACTCGGCCGGCGGACTGACGACGTCGCCGCTCGAGAAGCTGCGCCAGATGGCATCGGCGAGCCTGCGCGTCTATCTGGACGGCGAGGAGACCGCTGCGGCTCGGCGGCGCATCGTCGTCGACTACGTGAACTCGATCCCGCTCGCCGCGGCGCCGCCGTACGGCGAAGTGATCGGCATCGGCGACGCGCTGGCGATCTGGTACGGCGCGGACTTCGACGAGATCAACCGCGTGCTGCGCGAAGCCGACGACCCGGCCTCGAGTCACCCGATGGAGACGCGCGCGCGCGCCTACAAGCAGGCGCTCTCTCTCGTGCTCTCGGCCGGCCGCCCTTCCTACTACCTGATTCAGGACCCGACCGCGCTGCGCGCGCGGACCGACACGTTTCTGCGTCTCCTGCGCGACGAGCACGTGATCTCGCCCGAGCTCTGCGAGGCCGCGCTCGCCACCGACCTGGAGCTGCGCCAGCGCGGCACCGACACGCTGGGGCCGCCGCCGGAAGACCGGAAATCGGCGAACGCCGTGCGCGCGAAGCTGGTGGCGTTGCTCGGCTTGAACGACTATTACGCGCTCGACCGCCTCGACCTCGAGGTCGCCAGCACGGTGAACGCGTCGGTGCAGGAAGCGGTGACTCGCGAGCTGCGCGAGCTGCGCGATCCCGAACGCGCGCGCGCGGCCGGCCTCTACGGCCACCACATGCTCGACTCCGGCGACCCGGCGAAGATCGTGTACAGCTTCTCGCTCTACGAGCGCGGCGCCGGCGCGAACGACTTGCTGGTGCAGGCCGACAGTACCGACCAGCCGTTCGACGTGAACGAGGGCGTGAAGCTCGACCTCGGCTCGACCGCGAAGCTGCGCACGCTCGCGACCTATCTCGAGGTCATCGGTGAGCTGCACACGCGCTTCGCGGGCGAGCACCCGCAGACCCTGAAGGCGATCGAGACCGAGCCCCGCGATCGACTCACTCGCTTCGTGCTCGACGAGCTGATCGCGCACCCGGGCATGCGTCTCTCGGTGCTGCTCGACGACGCGCTGGACCGCCGCTACTCGGCGAGCCCCGGCGAGGTGTTCTTCACCGGCGGCGGCGAGCACCACTTCGCCAACTTCGAGAAGGAAGACGACTACCGGATCGTGAGCGTGCGGGAGGGGTTCACCCGTTCGGTGAACCTCGTGTTCATCCGCCTGATGCGCGACATCGTGAACTACTACACGTTCCAGGCGGCGGGCTCGAGCGCCGCGATCCTGCGCGACCCGAAGGATCCGCGCCGCGCCGAATATCTGCGCCGCTTCGCGGACCGCGAGGGCCGGATCTATCTCGAACGCTTCTGGCGCAAGTATCACGGCCAGAACCGGAAGGAGATCGTCGCCACCCTGCTGCGCGGCGTCCGCCGTACACCGAGGCGTGTCGCGATGGCGATCCGCGCCGCGCGTCCCGACGACTCCTTCGAGGAGTTCGACGCCGCGCTGCGCGAGAACCTGCCCGAAGCGAAGCTCCAGCCGGCGATGCGCCAGCACCTCTACGACCAGTACTCGCCCGCGAGGTACGGCCCGGCCGATCAGGGCTACATCGCCGGCGTGCACCCGCTCGAGCTCTGGCTCGTCGGCTATCTCGGCGAGCAGCCCGACGCGACCCTGCGCGCGGTCTTCGAGGCGAGCGCCGAGCAACGCATCTCGGTGTACCAGTGGCTCTTCAGCCGTCACCGGCGCGCGGCGCAGGATCGGCGCATCCGCAGCCTGCTCGAGATCGAGGCGTTCCTCGAGGTCCACCGCAACTGGCAGCTGCACGGCTACCCGTTCGAGTCACTCGTGCCTTCGCTGGCGACGGCGATCGGCAGCGCGGCCGACCGCCCGTCGGCGCTCGCCGAGCTCGCGGGCATCATCGCGAACGGCGGCGTGCGCCAGCCGACCAACCGCATCTCAGAGCTGCGCTTCGCGGCGGACACGCCCTATGAGACGGTGCTGCGCCCCTACGAGGCCGACGGAGCGCGCGTCATGCCGGTCGAGGTCGCGCGCGCGCTGCGCAAGGCCATGGTGAGCGTGGTCGAGCAAGGCACAGCGGTGCGCGCGAAGGGCGCGCTGATCGCGCCCGACGGGCGGCGCGCGGTCGTCGGCGGCAAGACCGGCACCGGCGATCACCGCTACAAGACGTTCGGCCCGGGCGGCAAGCTGCTCGAGTCACGCGTGGTGAATCGCAGCGCGACGTTCGTGTTCACGATCGACGATCGCTTCTACGGCGTGATCACGGCGTACGTGCACGGGCCCGACGCGGCGGCGTTCGCCTTCACCAGCTCGCTCCCGGCGCAGCTCTTCCGCACGCTCGCGCCCACGCTCTCGCCGCTGCTCGCCCTGCCGTCCAGCGATCTCGCGCGCCGCCGCCTGCCCGCGAAGAACGGCTGAGCCGCTCGGGCTATCCTGCGCCGCGATGAGCGCAGCACCCGCCATCTCGGTCGACGAACTCGCGAAGACCTACGTGGTGCCGGTGCGCGCGCCCGGAACGCGCGCCGCGCTGCGCAGTCTGTTCCGGCGAGAGTCGCGGCGCGTGACCGCGGTCGACGCGATCCGGTTCGCGGTCGAGCCCGGCGAAGTCGTCGGCTTCCTGGGTCCGAACGGCGCGGGCAAGACGACGACCCTGAAGATGCTCTCCGGCCTGCTTCACCCGACGAGCGGCGGCGCGCGCGTGCTCGGCTTCGTGCCCTGGCGGCGGGAGCACGCGTTCCTGCGCCAGATCACGCTGGTGATGGGCCAGCGCAATCAGCTGGTCTGGGACATTCCCGTCGCCGATTCGATGGAGCGCAATCGCGCGATCTACCGCATCGACGCGGCGCGCTTCCGGCGCGTGCTCGGCGAGCTGGTGGAGCTGTTGGACCTCGGCGCGCTGCTCGAGCGACCGGTGCGGAACCTGTCGCTGGGCGAGCGCATGAAGTGCGAGCTCGCCGTGGCGCTGCTGCACGAGCCGCGGATGCTGTTTCTCGACGAGCCGACGATCGGCGTCGACGTGACCATGCAGCGGCGCATCCGCGAGTTCGTCGCCGGCTACAACCGGCGCACCGGCGCCACCGTGCTGCTCACGAGTCACTACATGGCCGACGTCGAGGCGCTGTGCCGGCGCGTGATCGTGATCCACCACGGGCGCCTGCTCTTCGACGGCCTGCTGTCGGCGTTGGTGGCGAGCTTCGCGTCACACAAGACGGTGTCGGTGGAGCTCGGCGGGCCCGCGCCCGACCTCGCGAGCTACGGCGAGGTGGTCTCGCGCGCCGGCGAGCGCGCGGTGCTGCGCGTGCCCAAGGCGGACACGCCCAAGGTCACCGCGCGGCTGCTGGCGGACCTGCCCGTGGTCGACCTCGTCGTCGAGGATCCGCCGATCGAGGAAGTGATCGAGCGCGTGTTCGCGACCGGGTCGCCGCCGTGAGCTTCCTGCGCGATCTCTACGGAACCTACATCCGCATCTCGCTCGCGATCGAGATGCAGTACCGCGCGTCGAGCGCCATCTGGCTGATCGGCATGGTGATCGAGCCGCTGATCTATCTCGCGGTCTGGTCCGCCGCAGCGAACGCGCAGGGCGGCACACTCGGGGGCTACGGGCCGCGCGATTTCGCCGCCTACTATCTCGTGCTCGCGGCCGTGAATCAGATCACGTCCGGCTGGCACATGTGGGAGTTCCAGTACCGGGTGCAGCAGGGTCAGTTCGCGTTTCTGCTCCTGCGCCCCGTCCATCCGATCCACGGCGACCTGGCCGAGAACATCGCGCACAAGCTGGCGATGCAGGTCGCGCTGCTGCCGGCGCTCGGCTTGCTCGCGCTCGCGTTTCAGCCCCGCGCCGAGCTCCACGCGTGGTCACTCGCGCTGTTCGTGCCCGCGCTTCTGCTCGCCTTCGCGGTCCGCTTCGTGTTCGAGTGGGCGCTCGCGCTCGCCTGCTTCTGGACCACGCGCATCATGGCAGTGAACCAGGCGTACTTCGCGGTGCTGTTCTTCCTGTCGGGCCGCGTGGCGCCGCTAGCGCTGCTCCCGGCGTGGCTGCGCGGCCTGGCCGACGCGCTGCCGTTCCGGTTCATGGTCTCGTTTCCGGTCGAGCTCGCACTGGGCAAAGTGTCTCGCGCGGACGCGCTCGAGGGGCTCGCGCTCCAGCTCGTGTGGACCGCCGCCGGCGCTGCGCTCCTGGCGCTCGTCTGGCCCCGCGCGCTGCGCCGCTTCTCGTCGGTGGGCGGCTGAGGCGTGGCGGCGCTGCGCATCTTCTGGGTGTTCGCGAAGCTGGGCTTCCAGAACGAGGCCGCGTACCGCGCGAACTTCTGGATCCAGATCTTCGAGTCGCTGCTGAACGTCGGCTCCGCGCTCGCCGCCGTGTCACTCGTCTTCTCGCGCACGCAGACACTCGCGGGCTGGCGACCCCCCGAGCTGGTCGCGCTGCTCGGCGTCTACTTCACGGTGTACGGCGCGATCCACATCGTGATCGCGCCGAGCCTGACCAAGTTCATGGAGGACGTGCGCCAGGGAACGCTCGACTTCATCCTGACGAAGCCCGCCGACGCGCAGCTCCTGGCCTCGACGAGTGAGGTCCGCGTCTGGAAGCTCGTCGACCTCGCGCTCGGCCTGGGCATCCTGTTCTACGGGCTCGCCGGATTGGCCGATCGGGTCGGCGCGCTCGAGACGCTCGGCTTCGCCATCGCGCTCGTCGCCGGCGCGGCCACCGTGTACGCGTTCTGGATGATCCTCGCGACCTTCGCGTTCTGGTTCGTGCGGCTGGAGAACGTGCTGCAGATCTTCTGGAGCATGTATCAGGCCGGTCGCTGGCCGGTCGGCATCTACCCGCCCTGGCTGCGCCTCTCACTCACCGTCGTCGTGCCGGTCGCGCTGGCCGTGACCGTCCCCGCGGAGGCGCTCGCGGGGCGACTCACGGCCGCGAATCTCGCCCTCGCCTGCGGCGTCGCGCTCGTGCTGCTCGCCGTCTCGCGCTGGTTCTGGCTGCGCGGACTGCGGCACTACTCGGGGGCTTCGGCGTGAACGTTCGGAGTACTCTCCGGCTGCGCGCGCCGTAGGGAGGGGCATGAACGAGAGGCTTGCGCGGGCGCTGGGCCCGCTGATCGGGATCGCGCTGTTCGCCGGCGCGATCTGGATTCTCGAGCGCGAGATCCGGCACGGCGACGTGCTCGCGCACCTGCGCGGGATTCCGAAGCGTCAGCTCGCCGTCTCGCTCGGGCTCGCGGCGCTCGCCTACGCCGCGCTCACCGGCTACGACGCGCTCGCCGTTCGCTACGTGAACGTCCGGCTCCGCTACCGGCGCATCGCGCTGACCTCGTTCATCGCCTACGTGTTCAGTCACAACATCGGGCTGGCCTTCTTCGGCGGCAGCGCCGTGCGCTACCGGATGCTCTCGAGCTACGGGCTCAAGCCCGGCGAGATCGCGCGCATCGTCGTGTTCAACGTGACGACGTTCTGGCTCGGCTTCATGGCGCTCGGCGGGGCGGTGTTCACGCTCGAGCCCGCGCGCCTGCCGCGCATGTGGCTGTCGG
>WNFL01179558.1_pt6 | contig 10701 bp, 12 predicted proteins | sample 5400361 | NCBI WGS metagenome assembly WNFL01 (sample SAMN13153351, study PRJNA577476) | soil metagenome | isolation source: 40 cm soil on Douglas fir-dominated hillslope | place: USA:California | collected 2013-09-17 | reverse complement strand
CCGCGCTCGAAGGCGGCTACGCGCACATGCACAGCACGAAGCCGCAGACGCTTGCCAGCGCGCTGAACGATTCGCCGGCTGGCCTCGCGGCGTGGATCGTCGAAAAATTCCGCACATGGAGCGACTGCAACGGCGACATCGAAAGCGTGTTCTCGAGGGACGAACTGCTGACGAACCTGTCGCTCTACTGGCATACGCAGACGATCGGTTCGTCGATGCGCTTTTATTCGGAAATGCGCACGAAGCCGCTGCGTTTCGCCGCCGGCCAGCGCGTGAAGCCACCGCTTGGCTTTGCGTGTTTTCCGAAGGAGATCAGCCGGCCGCCGCGGTCGTGGATCGAACGCGTGTTCGATCTCGTGCAATGGGCCGACATGCCGCACGGCGGTCACTTTGCCGCGATGGAACAGCCGGCGCTGCTGGCCGAGGAAATCCGCCGCTTTTTCCGGCCGCTGCGGCGTTGATTCGCGGCACGCGCAACATGCGCAAGATGCGCGACATCGGCGCCGCTAACGACGCTAGCGGCGCGTCTGCCACTGCGCGTCGTACTACTGCTCGCGCGCGACGTCGAGCACCGCGAAATGCCGCTCTGCCCAGCGATCGAGCGGCACGAGCGCGTCGCTGAGCGAGCGGCCCAGTTCGCTCAGCCGGTATTCGACATGCGGCGGCACCGTCTGCCGGTCTTCGCGGATCACGAGGCCGTTGCGCTCGAGATCCTTCAACGTCTGCGTGAGCACCTTCTGCGAGATGCCGCCCATCTTGCGCAGTAACGCGTTATTGCGCATCGGGCCGTCGAGCAGCGCCGGCATCACGAGCAACGTCCACTTGCTCGAGATCAGTTCGAGCGCGTGCCGCGATGAGCATCCGGCGTCGTAGACATCGCCGACGTATCCGGCCTGCGTGTCTTTTGCGTCGTCGGGTACAACCCGTTCTGACGATTCCATGGTTACCAGAAGGTGCGTAATTGTCGGCGGATCACTATATCCCTATGCTAACCCCAGGCTAAACAAAGGAGACAGCGATGGCATGGTTAATCCTGCTCGCGGCCAGTGCAGTCGAAATCGCGATGGCGCTGGCGTTGAAGTACGCGAACGGCTGGACGCGCCTGTGGCCAAGCATCGGCGGCGTCGCGGCCGCGCTCGGCAGCGTGTTTCTGCTGACGCTCGCAATGAAGCATCTGCCCGCGGGCACCGCCTACGTGGTGTGGACCGGCATCGGTTCGCTCGGCATCACGGTGCTCGGCATCGCGCTGTTCGGCGACGCGGCGTCGCTGCCGCGTCTGCTGTGCATGGGGCTGATCGTCGTCTCGGTGGTCGGACTGAGGCTGATCGAGGGATAAGCGCGTTTTGTGCAAATCCGGAACGCGTGAAATAATGGCGAGGCCCGCGTAACTGGCGCTAGAGATGGAGCACACCATCGGGGAACGCGGGCCGCGAGTTTCGCGCGCGTTCTGCCGCGCGCCTGGGCATTGCCTGATCACCCCGATCATCTCCACGGAGCATGCAATGCCTTACACGTCCAGTCTGCTGACCTTCGGTTTCGTCTCGCTCGGGATGGCGCTCACGCCCGGCCCGAACATGATCTATCTGATCTCGCGTTCGATCTGCCAAGGGCGTACCGCCGGCCTGATTTCGCTCGGCGGCGTCGCGCTCGGGTTCGTGTTCTACATGCTGTGCGCGGCGTTCGGCATTACCGCGCTGCTGTTCGCTGTGCCGTACGCGTACGACGCGTTGCGCTTCGGCGGCGCGCTGTACCTGCTGTGGCTCGCATGGCAGGCTGTCAAGCCGGGCGGCCGCTCGCCGTTCCAGGTGCGAGAACTGCCGCCCGACAGCCCGCGCAAGCTGTTCGGCATGGGTTTCGTCACGAACCTGCTGAATCCGAAGATCGCGGTGCTTTATCTGTCGCTGCTGCCGCAGTTCATCGACCCGCACCACGGTAGCGTGCTGGGGCAATCGCTGATGTTCGGGCTCGTGCAGATCACGCTGAGTATTACGGTGAACTCGATCGTCGCCGTGATGGCAGGCGCGATCGCGACGTTCCTCGCGCGGCGGCCGACGTGGCTCGTCATTCAGCGCTGGCTGATGGGGACGGTGCTCGCCGGCCTCGCGGTGCGAATGGCGACCGAGGCGCGTCGCTAGCGGGTTCGGGCAGCCCGCGACGTTCAGGCGCGTTTCGGAAAACCGAAGCGCATGAACTGCTGCAGCTGCACCGAGCCTGCCGGGATCGAACGCGGTTCGAGACGTACCCTGTCGAGCGCGAACAGATCCTGGCGCAGTTCGCCATGCTCGTCGAACCATTGGCACACGAGCCAGTCGCCTTCGACGAGCGCCACCGGCCCGACGTGCGTTACCGTCATGCGCGGGCCGCCCGACCTGAGCGTCACCACGTCGCCGACGCGATATGACGCGGGTTGTAGCGTATTGGTTGTGTCGAGGGTAGCAGTCAGCATAGGTATCCCCGGGGTACGAAAGCATCGATGCGTTCAACTGTCTGGCGCCATTGCGTGCGGTGGGCAGAACCACGCAGCGCGACCTCCTGATGGCGGCGCCGCGAACGCGGCGCAACAGCACTGTCGACAGCCTGGTCAGAAAAGCCTGATCTGGTTAATCAGTAATATCCCGCAGTGAAAAGCCACGAATTCCGGGAAACCACCGGATTGCCCGGGATAACCCGCATTCATTCGTGAACCTGCTTATCAACCGCGGACTGAATTGCCGGATTGGCGTGTGATTTAAAACGACCCGCCAAGATTAACAATCCCGTTTTTATTCGGCAAGTGGATATATCACCATCCGGCTATCCGGAGAGCATTCTGAAGCGCGGCGGCTAGCTGCCGCCCCTGCGCGCCAGCGCTTGACACAACGCCACAAGACCCGCCGGACGGGCGTCCGGCGGCAGGAACAAATTACGCCAGGGTGTTCATCGCAGCGTAAAAGATGCTGCAATAATCGTCATACCTTTAACGCGAAAGACATGAAAACGATATTATTTTTATCCGAAAACTTTATTCCGATCATCCGTGAACAGGAGATGCATGGATGGACTTTGTTTAAAGCACCTAATTGTTCATACCAATTACAGAAAACGTTTTCATCTTGCAATAAAGCCAGTCCGGGTTTTACCGGACTGACATGTTAGTTCGCGAAACGTGTCATTCCGGTTACGCGCGCCGCAATGCGATGCGCTGATGCCAGACGAGCAGCACGCTCAGGCCGATGCAGACGAACAGCAGCACCGTCGTAATGCCGAGGCAAAACTGGAACGCCTGTGCGTAGGCGACCGGCGTCGTGCGCTCGCCGAGCATGCTGAAGAACGCGCCGCTGATCGCGGCAGTGCCGAACGCAGCGCCGATCTGCAGTGTCGACGAGACGACGCCCGATGCGAGCCCCGCCTTCTCGTGCACGACTTCGGCCAGCACGATGCGCATCAGCGAAGGCAACACGAGGCCGTGGCCGATCCCGGCACACACGAGGCTGGCGTAGAAAACCAGATCGGGCACGGCGCTTTGACCTGCGGCCCACGTTGTAAACGAGAAGCCCACCGTCAGCATCGAAAAACCGAGCGTCAGGATATGTCCGCCGATGCGCCGCACGACGGGCGGCGACAGCAACGGCCCGACGATAAAGCCGGTCGCGAACGGCATGATCGCGATGCCGGAGGCGAGCGGCGTCCAGTGCAGGCCGGTCTGCAGATAGATGCCGTAGGTCAGGAAGAACGCGCTTTCGCAATAGAACAGAAACGCGAGCACGAGGCCGATCGCGAAAGCCGGATTGCGAAACAGTTGCAGATCGACGAGCGGATGGCCGCCCGCTCGCTCGATGCCGCGCTCGGTCGCGATGAAGAGCGCCAGCACCGGCACGCTGAGCGCGAACATGACGAAAGTCCACGCGGGCCAGCCGGCTTCTCGGCCGTGCGTCATCGGGTAGATGATCAGAAGCAGCAGCAGCGACAGCAGCGCGACGCCTTTCAGGTCGACGCCAGTGCGGACCGGCGGCTGGCTTTCCGGGACGAACTTCCACGTTCCGATGAACGCGACGATGCCGACCGGAATATTGATCAGAAAGATGATCCGCCAGTCGAGGCCGAACGGGTGATACGTGATCAGCGCGCCGCCGCCGAGTTGCCCGACGATCGACGACAGCCCGAACACGAAACCGTAGAAGCTCATCACGCGCGTCTGCTGATGCGCCGGCACGACCGCGCGGATCGTCGCGAGCACCTGCGGCGCCATCACGGCCGCCGCGATCCCCTGCACGATCCGCGAAATCACGAGCATGTGGCCGCTGGTCGCGAAGCCGCACAGCGCCGATGCGATCACGAAGCCCGCCATGCCGCCCATGAACATCCGCCGGCGGCCGAACAGGTCGCCGAGGCGTCCGCCGGTAATCAGCAGCACCGCATATGCCGACGCGTACGCGGAGACGATCAGCTGCAGCTGTGCGTCGGTCGCGCCGAGTCCCGTATGAATCGACGGCAGCGCGAGATTGACGATGAAGTAGTCGAGCGGCGCCAGAAACGCGCCGATGAAGAGCACCGCGAGCGCGAGCCCCTGTCGCTCGAAGCGGGGCGGAGCCGCGGCGGCGGGCGCGCTTGCCGGTTTGGCGACGCTTGCACCGGGTGCCGCGACGCCCGCTGCTGCGGACTTCACACATTCAGTATTCATGACTGACCGTTCAAGAAATAGGCAAAAAATTTAGACGAGCGCGCGCATCGCCACATCGACGATCGCGGTCAGTTGACGTTCCTCGCGCGGCACTTTGCCGAGAACACGCAACCCTTGCGTGATGCAAAACAGGAAATCGCCGGCGACTTCTTCGCTGAGGCTGGAGTTGAAGGTGCCGCTCGCCTGGCCGCGGATCACGGCAGCGGCGAGCAACGTCGTCATGCGGCGATGGATCGAAGCGATGCGCTCGCGCAGCGCTTCGTCGTCAGGGAGCATTTCGAGCGTCGCGTTCGTGATGAAGCAGCCGCGCTGCCCCGATAACGCCGAAGCCACGCGGGCGTAGTGCAGCAACGCGTTGCGCACCGCCTCTTGCGGCGGAACGTTGGCGTTCAGGCGTTCGGCGAGACGCGCCACCGAGCCGTCGGCGTAGTGATCCAGCGCGGCGAGCATGATGCCGTGCTTGTCGCCGAATACGCCGTACAGGCTGCCGCGCAGCAGGCCTGTCGCCTTGCAGAGATCGTCGATCGATGTCGCGTGGTAGCCATGGTCCCAGAAGACCTGGCTCGCGCGCGCCAGCACGGCCTGCGTATCGAATTCGCGCGGCCGGCCCCGGCCGCTGGCGGCGCGGGGCTTTTTCGAGGTGGCGAGCTTTTCCATGGACGCCATTTTATGACCATTCGTTCAATAATTCAAGCGTTCTCCCCATCACCGCGGTTATCGCGGCCGGATAGAGGATTACCCGGTTACGGCTTGCCCCACGTCTGCGATGCCTTCGAGAACAACCCGTTGATGTCCGTGTTGTTGATCGCGTCCTGCGAATACGTGAAGGTGCCCTTATCGCGGATCTCGTAGGCGGCGCGCAACAATGCGCCCAGCGCGGCCCGCGCCAGCGAGCCGCCGACGCTCACGCGCCGCACGCCGAGTGCCGCAAGTTCGTCGACGCTGAGCAGCGCACCCTGCAGGCCCATCAGCACATTGACCGGGCGATCGAGCGAGCCGACCACCGTCGCGATGTGGCGCCGGCTTCCTGGTAAGCCTGCAGACGCCGGATCGTATCGCCGAGATCCGCGCGGCCCACGAGGAAGTTTTCCGCGCGCGCCGTCAGCGCGAACGGAAACGGCAGCGCTTTCGCCGCTTCGGCGGCTGCGCGCACGCGCTCGGCGGCCAGTTCGAGTGCGTAGAGCGGATCGCCGGCGCGGCCGGTCGCATCCTCGATCGAGCCGCCGACGACGCCTGCCGCCGCCGCTTGCCGGATCGTTTCCGCCGCCTCTTCCGGCGCGTCGCCGAAGCCGTTTTCCAGGTCGGCGCTCACCGGCAGATCGGTCGCGGACGCGATCTCAGCCAGGTGCACCATCATCTGCTCGCGGCCGATCGAGTTGTCCGGTAGGCCGCGCGTGAACGCGTAACCGGCGCTGCTGGTCGCAAGCGCCTTGAAGCCCGCGAGCGCGAGCAGCCGTGCGCTGCCGATGTCCCACGGATTCGGAATGACGAACGTCTCCTTCGCCTCGTGATACGCCTTCAGCTGCTGGGCTTTTTCTGTCTGGGATTTCATCGCGGTTCGTTCCGTTGAAGGATTGAACGTCCTGACGCCTGTTTTGAACTGGATGACGTCGGGGCCGGCTTGCCCTGGCCCGGGTTCAAGTTCAGAAGAGCGCGGACGGTCCGGAGGAAATCCGGCCGTCCGCGCCGCTGTACCTCAGGCCGGCACGACGCGCGACGCTCAGCTTTCGAGCTTCGCGTCCATCGTGATGGCGGCGTTCAGCACTTTCGATACCGGGCAGCCGGCCTTGGCGTCGGCGGTGGCTTTCTCGAATGCGGCCTTGTCGGCGCCGGGAATTTTCACGTTCACGTCGAGATGAACGGCCGTGATGGCAAAGCCGCCGTCCGCCTTGTCGAGCGTCGCCGACAGCGCCATCGAAAAGCAGCCCGCATGCGCCGCCGCGATCAGTTCTTCAGGATTGGTGCCGATGCCGCTTTCGAAGCGCGTCGCAAACGAATACTGGGTGTCCTTGAGCACGCCACTATCGGTGGAGATCGAGCCCTTGCCGTCCTGCAGGCCGCCTTGCCAGACTGCTGATGCCTTACGCTTCATCGTCTTGTCCTGTTGTGCCTGTGCGCGCGACCGTGGCCTTGTCTGTGCCTGCCGCAACGGTCTCGCCCGATGGTTTTGCGGATCGGCAGGTGTCACATGTACCGCACGTTGGAACAGGCGCGGGCGTGGACCGGTTTTCATCATAGGCGCTTCCCGACGTAAGCGCCGTGACACAGCGGCGATGTATCGAACCGTGTCAAAAAGAAAAGCGGCGCGGCGGGTGGCGCGACCGGATGGCGACGGACGCCTTGAGAAAAGCGGCGCGACTTTATCAGAAGCCGTAACAATACTTATCAAAAGACGCTCTTTTTCTCACAGATGTCGCGGAATAGACTGGTTTCAACGGTTCGGGCAAAGGTGATTCAACCTCGATGAACCCATAATCAAACCTTGGAGGTTGTCATGAAACCCCTTCTTTCCGCAGCACTCATCGCATCGGTTCTGGCTGTCCCGGCCGTTTCGTTCGCGCAGCAGTCCAGCGATCCGGTCACTCGCGCCCAGGTGCACGCCCAGCTGGTCGCCGCACAAAAGGCCGGCCTGCTGAACCAGAACGACACCAACTATCCGAAGCTGGCCGCGACGCAAACCGCGGACTCGGCACCGGTCGCCGCTGTGCAACATGGCGAAGCCGTCGGTGGCGCAAATGCTGGTTCGTCGCAGTCGGGCAGCCGCCCGGCGCTCGAAAGCGGCGTCTTCGCGACGTATCGCGGGCAGTAATTGCGGGCGTCGCCTCGCAAGAGGTTGACGTATAGAAACGCCCCGACTGGCAGTGCCAGTCGGGGCGTTTTTCGTCACCATGCCGACGACGGCCAGCCGATATCCCGATCCACGAGAGCAAATTTTTACATTTAAAAAGTCGCATAGAGCCTTTAAAAGCAAATTATCGGCTTTTTACGACCATTAAACTGATGGATCAGGCGATTCCCCAACGTATCCGCAGCAGGAAGGACACCTCGCCGGCAGGAGTGCTCTGATGGCAGCGCCCGTTGAACGCTCGGTGCGTGTTGCGCTCGGTGGCGCCGCACTATCGCTTGGCCAGTTGAGCTATGCGAAACAGGGCGCGCGTGAAAGCTCGGCGTTCGTGTCGCCCGATCTCGTATTGACCGCGGAACGCCAGTTTCGCAAAGCGCCGACAAAGAGCGATTCGGTATTTCACTTCGCATTCGCGGATACGGAACCCGATGGCTGGGGCTGTCGCGTGATTGCGCGCGATCATGCAAGGCGACGCAAGCGGGCGCTGGATCAGGGCCAGCCTTTCGCCGGCGGCGCGCTTATCGAAATGGACTACCTGCTGGGTGTCGACGACGAAAGCCGCATCGGCGCAATCTGTTTTGCCGACGATCAGGGTGTCTTGCTGCGCACGATGGAAGACGGCGGCCGCCGGGCTCCCCCCTGCTGGAACTGGCGCAGTTGCTGAACGCATCCCACGCAGTCGAACGCGGAACGGAAACCGAGGCCGACCTGAGATACCTGCGCGGCCGGGGCACCTCGCTCGGCGGCATGCGACCAAGTGCACGGTCGTCGACGACGACGGCTACCTCGCGATTGGCAAGTTCCCAGCATCAGCGACGACCGTGCGGTAACGCGTGCCGAAGTGCTGGCGCTGCGCCTCGCACGCAACGCCGGCATCGACGCCTCCCACGCGCGCATTGTGCTTTCCGACGATTTGCCCGTAGCGCTGGTGCGTCGCTTCGCACCGTCACAATGGCGGCCGGATTCCTTACCTGTCGGCGGCGTCGCTGTTGCAGGCTTCTCGCGAAGAGGATCACGCCTACACGGAAATAGCGGAGCGCATTCTGGTCGTTAGTCATGAGCCGAAGCGTGACCTTGTCGAATTATGGCGGCGCATCGTGTTCAGCATGCTGATCACCAATGTCGACGATCATCTGCAAAACCACGGCTTTCTGCATGTCGCTCACGGGCAATGGCGCCTCGCACCTGCCTTCGATGTCAATCCGATGCCCGACAAGGATCGGGAACTGAAGACGTGGTTAACTGAAGATTCGGACCCGACAGGTTCGGTCGAAGAAGCGGTAGCTGCCGCCGGGCATTTTCGTCTCGCACGCGACGAGGCGCTCGATGTACTCACGTCCGTCTACCGCGCCGTACTGGACTGGCGCGACGAAGCGCGAACGGTGCAGGTTGGCATGACCGCGCGCGAAATCGCCGAGTTCAAGCCGGCTTTCGAGCACGCAGAACTCGCTGTGGCAAAACGGCTTGTGGAAAGCCGGCGGTAGCAGATCAGATCTGTGGGGTGTCATGCCTGCCGCTCGAAGCCCGCGCGGCCCTCGCCTACTCCGCAAACGGCAACACCGTCTGCCCCTGCGCCCGCATTCCGAACACGTTCAGCGTCATCGCGACAAGCGCGTAATACCCGAGCAGCGCGACAAGATTGATCGTCACCTCGTGACCGAACCGCTCGACGGTCTTCGCATACGTCGCGTCGGACACGCGCTTCGTGTCGTACAGCTCGCTCGCGAAATCGAAGATCAGCGCGTCGTCAGCATCGGCGAACGACGGGCGCCGCCCTTCGCGGATCGCTTCGGCAACCGCTTCCGGCACACCGGCCTTCAACGCGATCGGATGATGGATGTACCACTCGGCCTGCGCCTGCCAGCGCGCGGCCGTCACGAGAATCGCCAGCTCGGAATGACGCAGCGGCAAGCCCGTCCTGTAGCGACAAAACGCGCCGAGCCGCTGCGCGTGCTGCGCCATCTCGGGGCTGTGAATCCAGCCGAGGAACGGCCCGTTCAGATTGCCGCGCGGACCCGACAGGATTTCGTCGAGAACGGCTTTCTGCCCGGGCGTCGCCTGCGACGGGTCGAAGGAAGGTAAACGGTCGGTCATCGGTCAGCTCGTCGTAGCGGTTTGGCGCACGTCAAGTGCGCAATCAGACGGCAGGCAGCGCGGCATCGATCGCCTCGGCCAGCCGGCTCACGATGTTACCGATATCGCGCTCCATGCAGATAAACGGCGGAGCAAGCAGCACATGATCGCCGCTTTTGCCGTCGACGGTGCCGCCCATCGGATACACCATCAAGCCGCGCTGAAACGCCTCGGCCTTGATCCTTGCATGAAGCTTGAGTGTCGCATCGAATGGCGTTTTCGTCTCGCGATCGCGCACCAGCTCGACACCGACGAAGAGCCCTCGTCCGCGCACGTCGCCCACATACGGATGCTGCGCGTAGTGTTCGCGCAGCAGCGCGCGCAACTGTTCGCCGCGTGCCTTAACATTGTCCAGCAGGTTGTCGTCGGCGATCACGCGCTGCACTTCGAGCGCCGCCGCGCAGGCCACCGCGTGGCCGATATACGTGTGGCCGTGCTGGAAGAACCCGGAGCCGCCGGTGATCGTCTGATAAATCCGGTCGCTGACGAGCGTCGCGCCGATCGGTTGATAGCCCGCGCCGAGCCCCTTGGCGATCGTCAACAGATCGGGTGCGACGCCGTCTTCGTCGCACGCGTACAGATAGCCCGTGCGCCCCATGCCCGACATGATCTCGTCGAGAATCAGCAGCACGCCATAGCGGTCGCAGACCGCGCGGATCTTGCGGAAATATTCGCGCACCGGTGGCACCGCGCCGGCCGTCGCGCCCACCACCGTTTCCGCGACGAACGCTGCGACCGTGTCCGCGCCGAGTTCGAGAATCTTCTGCTCGAGTTCGTCCGCGAGACGTTGCGCGAAGGCTTCCTCGGTTTCGCCGGCGCGCTGCTCGCGATACGCGTAGCACGGGCTCACGTGATGCGCCTCGATCAGCAGCGGCAGGAACGGCTCGCGACGCCACGCGTTACCGCCGATCGCGAGCGCACCGAGCGTGTTGCCGTGATAGCTCTGGCGGCGCGCGATGAAATGACGGCGCTGCAGTTCGCCCTTCTCGACAAAATACTGACGCGCGAGCTTCAACGCCGCCTCGATCGCCTCCGACCCACCCGACACGAAGTACACATGCTC
>WNFL01417005.1_pt1 | contig 10702 bp, 9 predicted proteins | sample 5400361 | NCBI WGS metagenome assembly WNFL01 (sample SAMN13153351, study PRJNA577476) | soil metagenome | isolation source: 40 cm soil on Douglas fir-dominated hillslope | place: USA:California | collected 2013-09-17 | reverse complement strand
CCGCCACAGATCGGCGCTGAAGATGGATTGTCCAGGCTTCATCGCCAGCACCTCCAGCACCTGGCTGTAGGGCGTGCGGCGGTTGCCGGCGATGTGGATCTCGGAAATGCCGAAGCCGGCATCGGCGGTGACGGTGTCGAAAGCCCGGCCCACGGCATGGACGCTGCGTCCGATCACGCCGCTGGCGAACAACGCCCCCAGCAGCACCAGCAGCATCAGAAGCGCGCACATCGCCATCATCGGGCGGCGGATGAACAGTGCCAGACGCGCGCCCAGCCGTGCCACCAGGCCCGGCGCCTTGCGGCGGCGCGCGGTGCCCGGCTGCACGGCGGGCAGTTCGCGGTTGCCGCGCGCGGCCGAGCGCTTGGACTGCACCCGCGCCTTGCCGCGGCTTTTGCGTTCCACGGTCAGCGATCGCATGATGCATCCTCCACGATCCAGCGGCACAATTGGGCATAAGACATGCCGATATGGGCGGCCTGCTCCGGCACCAGCGAAGTCGGCGTCATGCCCGGCTGGGTGTTGGTTTCCAGCAGAATCATACGGTGCTTCGCGCCTGTATCGTCATAGCGGAAATCGGTGCGGGTGACGCCGCGGCAGCCCAGCGCCTTATGGGCGGCGATGGCCAATTCCTTTGCCTCTTCCGTCACCTTTTGCGGAATCTGGGCCGGCAGGATGTGCCTGGAACCGCCCGGCGCGTATTTGGCCTCGTAATCGTAGAATTCCAGCTCGGTGGTGATCTCGGTCACGCCCAAGGCGCGATCTCCCATCACCGACACCGTCAGTTCGCGGCCCGGCACGAATTCCTCCACCATCATCTCGCTGGATAGAGTCCAGCTGTCGCTGCCCAGTTCGGCGGGCGGGCGGTTGTCGCCCTTGCGGATGATATAGATGCCGACCGAGGAACCCTCGTTCACCGGCTTGATCACATAGGGCGGCTCCATCAGATGCGTACCGGCCAAGGCATGGCGGTCGGCGACGATGGATTTGACCACCGGCAGGCCGGCGGCCCGATAAATGTCCTTGGTGCGTTCCTTGTGCATAGCCAGCGCCGAAGACAGCACGCCGGAATGGGTATAGGGGATTCGCATCAGTTCCAGCAGGCCCTGTACCGTGCCGTCTTCGCCGAAGCGGCCATGCAGGGCATTGAACACCGCGTCGGGCTTGGCCTCGAACAGCTGCTGGCCGGGATTGTCGCCCGGGTCCAGAGAGGTCGCGTCAAAACCTTCCTCGCGCAACGCCTTGACCACGCCGCGTCCGGAAGAGAGCGAAACTTCGCGTTCGGCGGAACGCCCGCCCATCAGCACGGAAATCTTGCGGTAAGCAGTCATGAGACCCCCACCCGCTTGATTTCCCATTCCAGGGTTATGCCGGACTTTTCCTTGACCCGTCTGCGCACTTCCTCGCCCAGCGCTTCCAGATCGGCCGCGCTGGCGTCGCCGGTATTGATCAGGAAGTTGGTGTGTTTTTCGCTGACCTGCGCGGCGCCGATCGTCAACCCGCGGCATCCCGCTTCATCGATCAATTGCCAGGCCTTGTGGCCGGCGGGATTTTTGAACGTGCTGCCCCCGGTCCTGGATTTGATCGGCTGGCTGGCTTCACGGTTGGCGGAGAGTTCTTCCATCCGGGCGCGAATCGCGGCGGGTTCGTCCTTGCGGCCCTCGAACACGGCCTCGACAAAGATCAGGTCATCGCCGGCGCCGCGCGCCTTTCGGTATTCAAACGCCATGTCGGCAGGAGAAAGCCTTACTGGATTGCCTTTTCCATCAATCGCGAGCGCCTCGACAAAGACATCCTTGATCTCGCGTCCATAGCAGCCGGCGTTCATTCTCAGCGCCCCGCCGATGGTGCCCGGCACGCCGCGCAAGAATTCCAGGCCCGCGATCCCGGCATCGGCGGCCGCGCGCGCCACCGCCCCGTCCAGGGCGGCCGCGCCCGCACGTAACCGCAGCCCGTCAGTCTCGATTTTTCCAAACGCCGACGACAGCCGCACCACCACACCGGGGATGCCGCCGTCGCGCACCAGAAGGTTGGAGCCCACGCCAACCACCGACACCCGCAGCTCCGCAGGCCGCGCCGCCAGGAAAGCAGCCAGGTCGTCGCTGTCGGCGGGACGGAACAGGATCTCCGCTGGACCGCCGGCGCGGAACCACACCAGGTCCTTCAGCGGCGCACCATGGGTGAGCGAGCCACGCACGGGCGGGAGCATGTTGCACGGCCTTGAACCATAAGTCGGGGTCATCATCACGTCAGACCCTCCAGCTGCTTCGCCAATTTTTGGGGAAGGTTGTGCATCCAGCCGGTGATGGAGCCCGCGCCCGTGCCGATGATGACGGCGCCCGGCTTGACATAAGGCGCCACCACGGCAGCGAGATCGTCCTCTCCTTCGATGGTGATGACATTGCGGTGGCCATGGGCGCGCAGCGCTTCGGCGTATGTATCGCGATTGATGCCTTCGATCGGTTGCTCGCCTGCGGCATAGACCGGCGCGATCACCGCCACATCGGCGTCGTTCAGGCAGGTGGCGAACTGCTCGAAAGTATCGCGCAGCCTGGTGTAGCGATGGGGCTGGACCACCGCCACGACGGGACCCTTATAGGCCTGGCGCGCGGCGCGCACGGCGGCGGCGATCTTGAAGGGATTGTGGGCATAATCATCGATGATCGCAGCGCCTCCCACCTCGCCCACTTTGGTAAAACGCCGCCCGACACCGCGGAAGCCGCTCAGGCCCTTGGCTATCACCACGTCCGCAACGCCCAGTTCCCGCGCCACCACAATGGCGGCCATGGCGTTCTGCACATTGTGCTCGCCCGGCATAGGCAGGCTCAGGCCGTCCAGCCGTGTCTCGGTGCCCTTGCGGCGGTCGGTGAAGAGGCAGTCGAAATGCGAGGCCCCTTCGGAGAAGCGCACATTCACCGCCCGGGCGTCGGCCTGGGGCGAAAAGCCATAGGTGATCATGCGGCGATCGACGATACGGCCCACCATCGCCTGCACTTCCGGATGGTCGATGCACAAGACCGCAAAACCGTAGAAAGGCACATTTTCGACAAAGCGCTGAAAAGCATCCCGCATGGCGTCGAACGTGCCGTAATAGTCGAGATGATCGGGATCCTCGTTGGTCACCACCGCCACGGTGGCGGGCAGGCGCAAGAAGGTGCCGTCGCTTTCATCGGCTTCCACCACCACCCATTCGCCCGCGCCCAGCCGGGCATTGGTGCCATAGGCGTTGATGATGCCGCCATTGACCACGGTGGGGTCCATCCCGCCTGCATCCAGCAGGGCTGCGACCAGGGTCGTGGTGGTGGTCTTGCCATTGGTCCCGGCGATGGCGATGCAGGAGCGCAGCCGCATGATCTCGGCCAGCATCTCGGCGCGGCGCACCAGGGGCAGGGACAGCGCGCGGGCGGCGTCGAACTCGACATTGCCGGGCTTCACCGCCGAGGAATAGACCACGGCATGCGCGTCCTTCAGATTGTCGGCATTGTGTCCGACATGCACGGTGATGCCCATGCGGGCGAGCCGTTTGACATTGGCGTTCTCCGCGGCATCGCTGCCCTGCACCTTGTAGCCCAGATTGTGCATGATTTCGGCGATGCCGCTCATGCCGATGCCGCCAATGCCGATGAAATGAATGGCGCCGATGTCCAGCGGAACACGGGTGGTGACGGCCATTACGCGGCCTCTCTTTTTGAAGAGTGCCGGGTCGAAGAGTGCCGGGCGAGCTCGTCCACCACATCCGCCAGTTTCTCGGCGGCGTGCGGCGTGGCCAGGGCGTGCGCCGCCGCGGCGCGGCGGGCCAGGCCTGAGGGATCGTCGAAAATCCGCATCAGCATCCGGGCCAGGAAATCCGGGGTTAAATCGGCTTGGGCAACGCGCCAGCCTGCCTCGGCCCGCGCCAGGATATCGGCATTCGGCGTCTGGTTGTCATCCAGCGCACCGGGCAGCGGCACCAGGATGGCCGGGCGGCCAATCGCCATCAGCTCGGCCACGGTGCCGGCGCCGGAGCGGGCAATCACCAGGTGGCTTTCCGCCATGCGCCTGGGCAGGTCGGAAAAGAAGGGCTGCAGTTCGGCGCGTATTTCGGCGTTGCGATAAATCTCGCGCACGCTTTCCATATCCTCGGGGCGGCACTGCTGCACCACCGACAGGCGCATCTTTATACTGTGCGGCAGGCGGGTCAGTGCGGCCGGCACGATCTCACTCAGGGCGCGCGCGCCCTGGCTGCCGCCGAACACCAGCAGGCGCAGAGGGCCGCCGGCCTCCGGTATAGTGTAGGGCGCCGCCCACAGAGCTTCGACCTCGGGACGCAGTGGATTGCCGGTAAGCACGATCTTGGATTTGTCCGCCGGCGCGAAGCGGGCGATGGGAAAGGCCGCCGCCACCACCTTCACCCGGTTCATCAACAGCCGGTTGGCGCGGCCCACCACGGCATTCTGTTCGATGATGGCGGTGGGCAGGCGCGCCATACTGGCGGCCAGCATCACCGGCACGCTGGGATAGCCGCCAAAACCGATCACGGCTGCCGGTTTCAGCTTCAACAGCTTGGCGAAGGCGATGACGATCCCGGCGGCGATCTTGAACGGGGCGGCCACGGCGTTGAAGGGCGAAGACGGTACGGTCTCGATCCGCGCTGCCGGAAAAGCCGTGGCGTAATTGGCGAAGCGGGTATCGGTCATCACCACGATGTCGCGGCCGCGCCTGGCCAGCGCGCCCGCCAATGCCTGGGCGGGGAAAAGATGCCCGCCCGTGCCGCCTGCCGACAGGACGACAATGTTGGAAGCGCTCATGCCCGCACCATGAAGAAGTTGGGATCGTCGCGGGTATTGAGACGGATCTGCGGCCGCTGGCGTGTCACGGCCAGGGCAAAGCCCATGGTCAGCGCCACCGCGAACAGCGAGGAACCGCCATAAGAAATGAACGGCAGGGTCATGCCCTTGGCGGGCAGCAGGGACACCGCCACGCCCATATTGATGAAGGCCTGCACGGCGGTAACCACCGCAAGCCCCGCTCCCGCCAGTTGGGCGAAGGGCTCGCGCGCGGCGGCCGAACGCAGCAGCAGCCGCACCGTCAAGACGCAGAACAGCAAGGCAATCAGGGCACAAAGCAGGAAACCGAACTCCTCGCCCGCCACCGCGAATATGAAATCGGAATGGGCGTCCGGAATCCGGTACTTGACGGTGCCGGCGCCGGGACCGACACCCGTGAAGCCGCCATGCGCAAAGGCTTTCAGCGCCAGGCCGGCCTGATAGCCGGTATCGGATTCGCTGAGGAACTGCTGTACGCGATGGTGCACATGGGGAAAGATTTCATAGGCCGCAAAGCCCAGAACCGCCGCAATGCCAAGGCCTGCGCCCACCCAGACAAACGACATGCCCCAGAAAAACAGCATCGCACCCCACAGGCAGAGCAGCAGGCCGGTCTGACCGACATCAGGCTGGCGGATCAGGATCGCCAGCGCCGGCACCAACAGCAGGAACGTCACCACCGGCTTGGGAATGGCCAAAGGCTGGCGGTCGGCCAGCACGGCGGCTGCCAGGATGGCGAAGCTCGGCTTGAGAAATTCCGAGGGTTGCAGCGCAAAGGCGCCCAGATCCAGTTCGCGCCGTGCCCCCAGCAGATCAGCGCCGATGAACAGCACCAGGAAAGAGCCGATCAGGGCGCCGGCAAAAGTCACCGCCGCCAGAATCCGGATCTGGCGCAGGTTGAGCAATGACACACTGCACAGAATTCCAACAGCGAAGACGGCGAAAGCGACCTGGCGCGCGGTGTAACGGAAATCACCTGCGGTCAGCGGGCCGCCGGTGATGGCGGGGCTGGCGGCGAAGGCCAATGTCAGACCGATGCCGGCCAAGGCCAGCATGCAGAGCAAGGCGATGCGATCCACGGTGAACCACCAGTTGGCAAAGCCACTATTGTCGGAGCGGTTCATCATGATGCGGCTCTTGCGCCGGAGTCGCGGGGAAGTTTGGCGACCAGGCTGCGGAAGGTGTCGCCGCGCTGTTCGAAATCCTTGAACTGGTCGTAGGAGGCACAGGCCGGCGACAGCAGCACAACGGGATTGGGCAGGGGCGATGCAACCGCGGCGGCGGCGGCGCTGGCCACGGCCGCATCCAGGGTGCCGGACATCTCATAGGCCGCGTTGCCATCCAGGGTACGGGCGAATTGGGGAGCGGCCTCGCCGATCAGATAGGCTTTGCGGATTCGCGGAAAAAACCCGGCCAGGCTTTCGATCCCGCCCTCCTTGGGTTTGCCGCCCGCGATCCAGAAAATATCGGGATAGACCGCGAGCGCCCGCGCCGTGGCATCGGCGTTGGTCGCCTTGGAATCGTTGATGAATACGGTCTTGCCGATATGGCCGACATCTTCCATGCGGTGCGCCAGGCCGGGGAAACTGGCAATGGCCGCGGCGATGGCCTTGGTATCGGCGACAAAGGGCCTGACCGCGCCATAGGCCAGCGCTGCATTCTGCCAATTGTGCGCGCCGGGAAGATGGGCGGCGTCCGCCATGTCCATGACCTTGGCCGCGCGCGCGCCCATTGCGTCATACAGCGCACCGTCCACCACAAAGATGCCGCGGCCGAGAACCTTGCCCACGGAAACAGGATGCGCCAGGGCGCCACCACTGGATGACAGCTGGGTGAAGATGCCGGAGGAATAGGCATCGTCCACCCCGATCACCACTTGGCCGTCGCGCGCGGTCTGTTTCATCAGCCGCGTCTTGATGGCCGCATAATTCTCCATCGTGCCGTGCCGGTCGATGTGATCGGGCGACAGGTTGGAAAGCACGCCCACGTCAGGACTCAGGCCGGGGGAGAGATCGATCTGGAAACTGGACATTTCCAGCACATAGATGGTTTTGGCCGAAGGCGGCGCCAGTTCCAGGACCGACTTGCCGATATTGCCGCCGATCTGGGCGTTGAAGCCGCATTGATTCAATATGTGCCCCACCAGCGCGGTGGTTGTGGACTTGCCGTTGGTGCCGGTGATGGCAATGACCGGCGCCCTGCCGGGCTGATCGGAATGCGGGCGGATTTCATGGGCAAACAATTCCACATCGCCGATCACCGGCACTTCGGCGCGGTTGGCATGTTCCACCACGCCATGCGGCCTCGGATGGGTGAGCGGCACGCCTGGCGACAGTACAAGTGCGCAAATGGCCTCCCATGGCCATTCGCGCCATGGCATCAGTTCCGCGCCTTCCTGTCCGCCCAGGTCGCGTGCCGTGCTGCTGTCATCCCAGGCGATGACCTTGGTGCCACCCGCCACCAAGGCGCGCACCGCCCCCAGCCCGGTACGGGCCAGGCCGAAGATGGCGACGGTCTTGTTGGCAAAGGCGCGGCTGGGGATCATCGCCTCACCGCAGCTTGAGGGTTGCGAGGCCGAGCAGCGCCAGCACCACCGCCACGATCCAGAAGCGGATCACGATGGTGGGCTCGGTCCAGCCCAGCTGTTCATAATGGTGATGGATCGGCGCCATCCGGAACACACGCTTGCCGGTGAGCTTGAAGGAGATCACCTGCACTACGACGGAAACCGTTTCGACAACAAAGAGGCCGCCGACGATTCCCAGCACGATCTCATGCTTGACGGCCACGGCCACGACGCCCAGCGCTCCGCCCAGCGGCAGCGAACCGGTATCGCCCATGAAGATGGCGGCAGGCGGCGCGTTGTACCAGAGAAAGCCCAGCCCGGCGCCGACCAGCGCCGCCAGGAACACCGCCAGCTCGCCGGAATATTCGATATAGGGAATCTGGAGATAAGCGGCGAATCTCTCATTGCCCACCAGATAGACGATCAGGGTGAAAGTGGCGGCCGCGATCATCACCGGCACGATGGCCAATCCATCCAGCCCATCGGTGAAGTTCACGGCATTGGCCGCGCCCGCGATGACGAACACGCCGACGGCCAGGAAGAACAGGCCCAGCGGCAGCAGCGCCGTTTTGATGAAAGGAACCGCCAGCACACCAGACAAGGCCGCAGGCTCGGATCGCATGATCAGCCAGGTGGCCAGCGCCGCCACGACGAACTCGATCAACAGCCGCGTGCCGCTGGAAATTCCGTCCGAGGTGCGCTTGGTCACTTTATAATAGTCGTCCAGGAAGCCCAGAAGGCCGTAGGTCGCCGTCACCAGCAGCGCAATCCAGACATAACGGTTGGACGGGCTGGCCCAGAGTATGGTGGAGCCAATCCAGGGAATCAGGATCAGCAGCCCGCCCATGGTCGGTGTGCCGGCCTTTTCCAGGATATGGCGCTGGGGACCATCGCTGCGGATGGGCTGGCCCTTGCCCTGCTTTACCTTCAGCCAGCGGATCAGCATGGGATTGATCAGGAAGGCGATCAGCAGCGCCGTCACCACGGCCGCGCCGGAGCGGAAGGTGAGGTATTTGAACAGGCGGAAAAACGCCAGCTGGTCGGTGTGGGTGAGGAGCGACAGGTAGTAGAGCATCTCTAGGCCGGCGCTCCCTTTTTTTCTCTCAGCGCGTCGACGATCACCGACATTTTCGCCCCATTGGAGCCCTTCACCAGCACGGTGTCGCCGGCCTTCAGCGCCGTCAGAACCTGCGGCATCAACATTGCGGAGTTCTCGGCATAAGCGCCCCGGCGCGCGGCAGGCAGCGCATCCCATAGCGCCTTCATCAGTGCGCCGCTGGCGAAAACCATGTCGACCTTGTTGGCGTCGATCGGTCCGGCCAATGCGGCATGATGGGCGGCCCCGCCCTCACCCATTTCCAGCATGTCACCCAGCACCGCGATCTTGCGGCCGCTTTTTCGATTTGAAGAGTCCCCCAGCAGCGCCAGCGCCGCCGCCATGGAAGCTGGGTTGGCGTTATAGCTTTCGTCGATCACCCGGATGCCGCCCGCCTCAAAGCGCGCGCCCCGGCCTTTGAGCGCCACGAAGTTCTTCAACGCCGCCGCGGCGTTCAGCACATCGCCGTCCAGCAACGCCACGGCCGCCAGCGCGCCCACGACATTCTGCGCGATATGGACGCCGGGTGAGCCGACATAACAATCCACCGCGCGGCCCAGGATGTCGGCCTTGACCCGCATGCCCTCCCCGTCGGGCGTGACGGAAATCAGCTTGGCATCGCCGCTGCCGCCAAAGCTGACGATGCGCGAGACCTGTGCCTGTTTGGCGCGGGCTTTCAGGCGTTCGGCATAGGCGCTGTCCGAGGGGATCAGCGCCGCGCCGCCGGGCAGCAGCCCTTCGAAGATTTCCGACTTGGCGTCGGCAATGGATTCGCAATTGCCGAAGAATTCCAGATGGGCCGGGGCGATGGTGGTGATCAAGACCACATGCGGCCGCACAAAAGACACCAGATTCCGCAATTCGCCAAAATGATTCATGCCCACTTCGAAGATGCCGTATTCGGCGTCGCGCGGCAGCGCCGCCAGGCTCAGCGGCACGCCCCAATGATTGTTGTAGGAGGCGGCAGAGGCGTGGGTGCGGCCCAGCGCGTTGCAGGCCAGGCGCAGGATTTCCTTGGTGGTGGTTTTTCCCGCGCTGCCGGTCACCGCCAGAATTTTCGCATTGCTGCGGGCCCGCGCCGCCCGCGCCAGGTCTTCCAGCCCGCGCTGGGTGTGGCCGACGGTCAGCAGCGGACCTGTTGCGCCTTCCGGCGCATGAGAGACCAGCGCCGCCGCGGCCTTGGCATCGAAGGCGGCGCGTACGAAATCATGGCCATCGCGGTTGTCGCCTTTCAAGGCGACGAACAGGTCACCTTCCTTCAAGGTGCGGGTATCGATGGAAAGCCCGCTGACGCTGAAGGCGCGGCTGGCTTGGCCCAAGGTTGCCGCTTCGGCTTCGAGGTGGGTCCACAGCGTCATGCCGCGCGCCCTCCCAGGGCGATGGCGGCGTCGATCGCCTGTTCGCGGTCCGAAAAAGGATACACCTCGCCTTTGACATATTGCCCGGTCTCGTGGCCCTTGCCGGCAAGCACCAGCACGTCGCCGGTCCCGAGCGATTCCACGGCAGCGCGAATGGCTTGCGCCCGGTCGCCGATCTCCCGCGCGCCTTCGGCGGCGGCCAGGATCTCGCCGCGGATGGTCGCGGGCTCTTCGCTGCGGGGATTGTCATCGGTGACGATCACATCATCGGCCAGTTTCACGGCGATGGCGCCCATCAGCGGGCGCTTGCCTTTGTCGCGGTCGCCGCCGCAGCCGAACAGCACATGCAGCTTTCCGGCGGTGTGCGGCCGCAGCGCCTGGAGCACCTTTTCCAGGGAGTCCGGCGTATGGGCGTAATCGACATAGATCGGTGCGCCCGATTTGGCGAAGGCGACCTTTTCCATCCGGCCCGGTGCGCCTTTCAGATGTTCCAGAGCCGCGAAGACCTGTTGCGGATTCTCGCCAAGCCCGATGGCCAGACCGGCCGCGACCAGGGCATTCGACGTCTGGAAGTCGCCCGCCAGCGGCAGCACCAGATGATGGATTTTCCCGGCATGGCGCAGGGTCAGCGCCTGGGCGCCGCCCTGATCCTCGCGGCGATCCAGATGGATGGTCTCGCCCTTGCGGCCCACCGTGATCAGAGGCAAGCCACGCGACCTTGCGGCTTGTGCAAAATGTTCCGCATGCTCGGCATCGGCATTGACCACCGCCACGCCGCCATCCTTCACAACTTGCGTGAACAGCCGAAGCTTGGCGGCGAGGTAATCGCCGAACGTGGCGTGATAATCCATATGGTCGCGGGTGATGTTGGTGAAGC
>WNFL01030595.1_pt2 | contig 10702 bp, 9 predicted proteins | sample 5400361 | NCBI WGS metagenome assembly WNFL01 (sample SAMN13153351, study PRJNA577476) | soil metagenome | isolation source: 40 cm soil on Douglas fir-dominated hillslope | place: USA:California | collected 2013-09-17 | reverse complement strand
ATTTCAGCGCCTGTGGTGACACGCACTCGGCCAATCAGGCGTCGCAGCAGGTGTCCCTGAACCTGACCGTGGACGGTGTCAACAAGACCGTGCGCGCTCTCACCAATGGCTCGGGCGTGGCGACCTTCTCGATCGTCGGCGGCGTGACCGGTTCGCGTACCCCGGTCGCGGGGGCCAACTGCGCCAAGATCTTCGCGGACGGCGTGCTGCTCTCGAACGTCTCCGTGAACGCGTTCGATCAGGACGGTGCGGGCGGTGTCGCGCTGGCCGACCTTTCGCTGTGGTCGACCGACTTCTACTCGGGCCTGAATCAGCGCCGTTCGGACTACGACTGCAACAACGCCGTGGCTCTGCCGGACCTCTCGATCTGGGCGTCGGACTTCTACTCGACGAACTCGTCGGCGAGCGGCTCGGGCTACGCTTGGTAAGGAGGTTCTGAACCGGGTTGTCTCCGGCAACCCCACTGATGACACCTAGGACTGGCATCTCGAGAAAGGTGGTGGTTCCTCCGCACACAATGCGTCACGCATATCAACCTGCCAACGTCCCCCCATTTGTGCGTCCCCTGGAGGCAACGATGAAGAAGACTCTTCTCATGGCCGGCGCGCTCCTCGCTCTGACGGCTTCGATGGCGTCGGCGGTGGGGATCGACCTCAACTGGAACAACTGTCTGTTCGCCGCGGGCAACCGCGTCGCGGACATGGTTCCGGTCTGCAACGATCCTGATCCGACGATCACCAACGGCCAGGTGTTCTCGATGTTCGGAAGCATTCGCACCGGCGTCAACATTTCGGGCGTCATCGCCTGGGGTGCGGACATCGACGTGCAGACCGCCAACCCGTCGCTGGACCCGTGGTGGCAGTTGGGCTCCGGCGAGTGCCGTGAAGGCTCGATCGGCTACACGTTCAACGGCTTCACCAACGCGACCAGCTGCAACAAGACCCTGATGGTGACCTCGCCGGCTCCGCTGGGCATCGCGAACTGGGCGAGCGGCCAGGGTGGTCCGAGCCGTGCGCACTACGGCATTGGAGTCGTGCGCACGACCGGCGTCACCGTGGTCGGCACCACCAAGTACCAGCTGTTCGACGCCTCGGTCGACTCGCGCTTCACGCAGTTCGATCCGGCCAGCCCAGCTGATCCTGTGTGCGCTGGCTGTCAGGACGCGGCGTGCATCGTGCTGAACCACGTCGAGGTCGACGTGCCGACGGCGCAGCAGCCGCCGGATGGCAAGAACAACTTCTACGCTCCGGAGCTCGCGGAGTACGTGACGTGGAACGGTGGAGCCGTGGCGGGTGGTGGTTGCCCGACTGCGACGCCTTCGCGCCCGGCGACCTGGGGCAAGGTGAAGAGCCTTTACCGCTAAGCAACACGAACATCGCTTCATCCACGGGCGACCGTCGCGAGACGGCCGCCCGTCGGCATTTCAGGGGATTCGGGTGAGGCGGACGCGAGAACAGGCCGATAATCGGACTTGCGGCGGGTACGGACTCGTGCAAGGCTGGCCTGAGCAAGTGGGCACAGGGCCTCCTCGTTCGCTCCCCCTGAGGAGGCGCTGGGATCGGTGCCCATGCAGAACCGGGACCAGCCAAGCATCTCGAAAGGTGGTGCACCAGTGAACCCACGGCGACTCCGGTTTCAGTGGATGAGCGTTCAACAGTCCATGGAGGGAACCATGAAGAAGCTTCTCATCTCCGCAGTGATCCTCATGTTGTCGGCCGGGTCTGCTGGAGCCGTGGGGCTCAACCTGGCATGGGTCAACTGCTACCCGTCCGCGGGTGCGGCCCAGGACCAGGCCTTCAACTGCGACGACTCCTCGCCGGGCGCGATGGATGCCAACACCTTCACCTTCACGATGGTGGCGAGCGTGATCCCCGGGATCAACATCACCGGCCTGATCGCGTGGGGCGGCACCTTCGACTGGCAGGTGGCCAACGCCACCCTCGACGACTGGTGGAAGCTCAGCACCAGCGAGTGCCGCGAGGGCGCCATTTCCTACGTCTTCAACGGCTTCACCAACACCACCACCTGCAACAAGCAGATGATGGTGGGCTCGCCCGCCCCGCTCGGCATCGCGAACTGGGCCTACCCGTCGGACAAGCCCTCGAACTGGGCCCGCTACTCGCCCGGCGTGGTGCGGACCACCGGCTTCAACGTGGTCTCCACCACCCAGTACCAGCTCGCCATCATCGCGGTGGACACCCACAACACCAAGATCAACGGTGACGGCACCACCGTGGCCTGCGCCGGCTGTCTGGATCCGGCCTGCATCGTGTTCAACCAGGTCGAGCTCGACGTGCCGGTGGCGCAGCAGCCGCCCGATGGCAAGAACATCGTGACCGCGGCCGATCAGCGCCAGTTCGTCACGTGGCAGGGTGGAGCGATAGGCGGGCTGGGTTGCCCGCTGAACACGCCGGCCCACCGCACGAGCTGGGGGCAGGTCAAGAGCCTCTATCGTTAGCAAATCGATCGGAATGACCGGGGCGACCGTCGAGGGACGGTCGCCCCATGTCGTTCGGACCCCATGCGCCACCCCGCCCGCCAGCTCCGCAGCGTCCTCGAGCCCCTGCGCACCACCGTCGCGATCGTGTCGCTGGTGTTGCTGGGCGGCCTCGCGCCGCTTCCCGCGCGGGGCGCCGAGGGCCTCTTCCTGACCTGGAACGACTGCCCGACCGGGTTCGGCAGCAGCCAGGCGCGGCTCTTCGGCTGCGGCACCGACTTCGGCACCGAGCGCCTGATCGCGGCGTTCTCGGTCTCGCAGCCCGTGGACAGCGTGATCGGGATCGAGGCGGTCCTGGACGTCCAGGTCGCCACCGACTCGCTGCCTCCCTGGTGGCAGCTCGGGGCTGGGGGGTGCCGCAGCGGGTACCTGACCGCCCAGGAGGACTTCACCCATGACAGCACCTGCGTGGACCCGTGGCACGACACGGGCATCGCCCTGATCCAGGACTATCTCGCCTACCAGCCCTTCGGGGGGCCGTCCCAGGCCCGGATCAAGGCCGTGGTCAGCATCCCCTCGAACGGCGCCGCCCACCTGGATGCCGGGCCGGTCTACTACGCGGTACGTTTGATGCTCGGCCATCAATTCTCGGGAGCCTGCAGCGGTTGCCTGTTCCCCGCCTGCTTGGTCCTGAACTCCATCTGGCTCAAGCGGGTGCCGGGCGCTGCCGGGGGGGACATCCTGCTCACCACCCCGGGACCCTCGATGGAGAATTTCGCGCGCTGGCAAGGGGGAACCCCGGGCGACTGCCAGGTGGTTCCTGTCCGGCGCATGACCTGGGGACGCCTCAAGACGTACTACCGGCCCTGACCGGGTCGACGGAGCTTCGAATGCCGACGGGAGCCAGGGAACTTCGAGCGCCCGGGCGGGTACACCTGCCCATGCGATTCCGGGCGCTGCTGGTGCTGACGCTGGGCGGTCTGCTCTGGGGTGCCCCCAGGGTGCGCGCCGACGAGGCGCCGAGCGATTCCAAGATGTTCCTCTCCTGGCACGCCCCCTACGGAACCCCGGGCGCGACCGACTACCTCGACTTCACCCCCGGAGACACCGCCCGCGAGGACACCCTGTTCCTGGTGGCCGAGCCCGGGACCGATTCCAAGACCACCTATGGCTACAAGGCCACGATCTACTTTCGCGCGGCGGGAAGCGCGAGGACACGCTCGGGCTCTCGCCGATCGGCCCGGTGGTGGAGAGCGCCCCGAACCTGCGGGTCGAGTGCAACTGGTCCCCGCACCTGGCGCTGCCGACCGCATGGCCGCGCGGCAACGCGATCTCGCTGTTCCGCTGCGACTGGACGCGCTACAGCGCGCGCCTGCGCATCGGCTTCGTGGTCCCCTCGGACCACCTGTTCACGGTGGAGTACGGCAAGCGCTACACGATCGGGCGCGTGATCCTGCGCCGCCCGCCTGCCGGCCTGCCGGGCGCCCGTCAGCCGATCTGCGTCGAGTGGGGCCTGCTCTCGATCACCTACGGGGCGGACGACGACCGCGAGACGGTGCGGGGAGACCGCTGGGTCGGGATCAACTCGCGCAACGCCTGCGCGGAGCACATCCGCACCGTGTCGCCTCCGGCGTGGAAGCCGAAGGTCGTGCCCCAGCCCCACTGACCCGCCGCCGGGCGGGTCGGAGCTACTCCCGGTCCGCCAGCCGCTCCTGGGCCGCGGGGTCCATCAGGCGCACCGCGTTCACGCGCTCGGGGTAGAGCGTGATCGGCACCCCGCGGCTGTGCCGGGTGATGAAGGTCCTCAGCATCTCCTCGGACCGCTGCGCGCGCACCGCGTCCTCGGCGTAGCCGCGGGCTTCGGTGAACGGGAGCAGATGGCCGGGGTCGAAGCTCATCAGGTGGATCACCGCGTACTGGCCCTTCATGTCCGGCCCGTCCACCGAGGACTGGCCCGGCTTCAGCTCCTCGAACAGCAGCGCGTGGTAGGTGCCGTGGTCCTGGTCGCTCTCCTCCTTGATGGTCGCGACCTTGAGGCCGTTCAGCTTGGGCGTCGCGGCGACCAGCGCCTCGACGTCGGGCTTGGTCTTCAGCAGCTCGACCAGCGAATCCGCGCTCCCCTTGCCGGGCCGCACGAACATCGCGTAGCGCGCCTTGGGGTAGGTGGTGAACTGGGCCGGCTTGGCGTCGTAGTAGCGCCGCAGCTCCTCGGGCGTGGTCTGGACCCGCGCCTCGATCGAGTCCTGGTACAGATGCTGGACCTGGATCCCCTCCAGACGCTTCCCGATCAGCTTCACCGCCAGCGGGTCGCGATCCAGGCCGAGGTCGCGGGCCATCTGGGCGCGATACCCTTCGAGCACGATGGTGTCGATCTGATCGCGGAAGCCCTCGGGCGTGTCCACCGACGGGCGCTTCATCGGGGAGATCTGGCTGAACTCGTAGACGAAGCGGGTGAGCGTGAGCGCCCCGTCCTTGGTGCGCGCCAGCACCCGGCCGGTGTCGGCGGGCGAGAATACCGGGAGGGTGGTGCTGAAATGGATGTTCAGGATGCCGCCCTCGTCGGACGTGCTGCGGGTCGGCTTGAAGTGGCTGGACGCCCACACGATGTTCGCATCGTCGTAGACCAGCCCCGCGGTCTCGCGCAGCCGTTGGTTCAACGTCGTGATCCGCTGGCTCTCCTGGCGCAGCCGGACCTTGTTGGCGAGCGGGCGTTGCATGACCGACCAGTCGAGCAATGCGCCGGGCCGCGTCCCGATCAGCTTCACCAGGTTCCAGCCGTCCCGGTCCGCGAGCGGCCGCGTCACCGTTCCCGCCTTCATCTCGGCGACGGCGAAGGCCATGTCGGGAGCCATGCTCACCAGGTTCACCCAGCCCAGGTCCCCATCGGGGATCGAGTCGTTGCGCGCGGTGTTGTAGCGCCGGACCGCGTCCTTCCAGGCCAGTCGGCCGGAGGTCAGTCCGCGCCAGGCCGTGTCGGCCTGGCTGCGCGACGCCACCAGGATGCGCTGGACGTGGTAGTCGAGCTTGGTGTGCTCGTAGAGCGCGCGGACGTCGGACTGGCGGACCTGGACCGAGTCCGAGATCTGGCGCTGGTAGAGGACGTTGGCGAGCACGCGCTGCTCGTAGGCGCGCAGCGTGCTGCGCTCGGCGAAGTCCGGCTGGTAGTTCACCTTGTGCGCGACCCGCGCCAGGATCTCCTTGTCCACCATGCTGTGGAGCCACTCCACGCGCCCGGCGCTGTCGGTGGCGGGGCGGTCCGGGGCGTAGGCCGCGTAGTAGGTCTCGACGAACTCGCGCACCGTGATCGGGATGCCCGCCACGCGCCCGAGCAGCGCCGTGTCGGGCAGGAACTGCCCGGTGTCGGGGATGCCGTTGACGGTCATCCGCTGGCGTACGGGGGCCGCGGTTGCGCCTCCCGGAGCCGGATCGGCGGGGGCCCAGGCGGCGAACAGGGACAGGGCGAGCAGCAACCCGGGGGCGGTCAGGGCACGCGACTTCATGACGTCTCCGTGGAGGGCGGCGCGGCCGCCGGGGAGGGGAGTATCGAAGGGACGAACGAGTCTAGGAGGCTGCGCGCGCCAGCGTCAAGACTCGACGCCGCGGACGCTGGATCCTGACATCGTCTCAACATGCGCAGGGCGTGCGCGCCGTCGCCGGCCCCGCCCGAGGCGAAACGCGGACACCCGGGTCGGGGGATCGGGTATCACCCAACGAGAGTCGGGATGTAGAATCCCATGGCTTTCACCCACCCGTGCCGGAGATTCCATGGTTCGCCGCGTGATCCTGATCGTGTCCGCCGTCCTGGTCCTGGGGGTCGCCGCTGCCCACGGGGAGGCGATCAACCTCTCCTGGAACAACTGTCCGAGCGGGGTCAGTGCCGCCGACGACATCACCTTCGCCTGCGACGACGAGAGCAAGGTGATGGTCCTGGTGGGCTCCTTCATCGCCCCCTCCGGGATCGACCAATTCATCGGGCTCGAGGGCTCGGTCCAGTTGATCGCCGACAACGGCATCCCCGATTTCTGGCAGCTCGGCGCCGACGGCTGCCGCTCCACCTCCGGCACGCCGGCGTTCGCGTTCCCGGGGATGAGCGGGTGCTCGACGCCGTGGAACTCGCAGACCCTCGGCTTCTGGGACTACTCGAACCACGATCCGCAGCTGCCGCCGGGCCGCGGCCACATGCGGGTGGACGCGGTACGTCCCTCGAACCAGGCGCTGCAGCTCTCCTCCGGGCGCGAGTACTACGCCTTCCAGATGAAGATCGTGATGGACGCGGCCACCACCTGCCAGGGGTGCCGCGACCCGGTGTGCTTCGTGCTGAACTCGATCACGCTCTACCAGCCGAGCGACGTGGCCGATGCGTCGGTCATCACCAACCCCGCCACCCGGAACTACGTGACCTGGCAGGGCGGCGGGACCGGCACCGGCTGCAGCGCGGCTGGCGCCAGGACCACGAAGCGGATGACCCTGGGGCAGATCCGGGGCCGCTATCGGTGAGTCCCCGGTGAGCGCACCTGGCCGGCCGTCCGGTGCCCGCAGGACTCCTTCCCCGGCGTCGTTGCTCCTCCAGGGCGCCCTGATCGCGGTCCTGCTGCTGTTCCTGCCGTTCCTGCTCGATCCCTTCGAAGGCCCCAAGGCCGCGGTGCTGCGGATCGCGGGGCTCACCCTGCTGGTGGCGTCCGCGCTCGAGCTGCGCGGACCGCGCCGCGTGCACCTGGGCGCGATCGATCTGGCCATCGCGGCGTGGCTCGCGGTCGAGATCGCGAGCACGCTGGCGGCGCGCTCGCCGGCGCTGGCGGTGTTCGGCGAGTGGGAGCAGCAGGAGGGACTACTCACCTCGTTCGCGCTCGCCGGCGTGTGGCTCGGGGCGCGCCACGCGCTGCGCGAGGTCCGCGGCTGGGAGCGCACGCTCGACCTGTGGTTCGCGGGCACCGCGGTCGCCTGTGCGGTGGCGGTGATGCAGGCGGTCGGGATGGACCCGATCGCGTGGGCCCGCACCGCCACGATCGGCGGGGCGCTGCGCCCGTTCGGAACGCTCGGCCACCCCAACCTGCTGGGCCTGAACGGCGCCGCGGCCGCCGCCGCGGCGACCGCGCGCGCCGTCGCCGCGCCGGCGGGCCGCCGGTGGTACGCGGCCGCGGCGCTGTGGTTCGCGATCGCCGTGCTGCTCACGCTCTCGCGCGCGGCCTGGCTCGGGCTCGCCGCCGGCATAGGCATCGCCGCGCTGCTGGCCCTGCGTGCTCCCGGCGCGACCCGCCCCGGGCGCGTGGCGGTGGCGCTGGGCGGGGGAGCCGCGGTGCTGGCCCTGGTGGTGCTCGCCGGGGGCGGGTGGTCGCGGTTCGCCGGGCGCGCCGCGGAGATCGCCACCGCCAGCGGAGGCTCGGGCCAGAGCCGTCTCGAGATCTGGCGCATCGCGCTCGCCGAGTGGCGCGACCGTCCGTGGCTCGGCCAGGGTCCCGACAATTTCTACCTCGCCTTCCATCGCTTCCAGACCCCGGCCTACTGGCGCTACGAGTGGGGCGCCTACGCCCTCCACGCCCATTCGATCTACCTGCACGTGCTCGCGACCCGCGGCCTGCTCGGAGCGGCCGCGCTGATGGCGGTCGCGATCGCGGCGCTGGTCGGGCTGTGGCGCGGCTGGCACGCTGGCGCCGAGCGGAGGCTGTGGGTCGCCGCGTTCGCCGGCGCCCTGGTCGCGATCGCGGTGGCCGGTGCGTTCGGCGCGCTGGGCGTGACCGGATCCTTCGTCACCGCGCTGCTGCTCGCCGGGACCGCGTGGGTGGGCACGGGCACCGATGTTCCGGTCGCGGATGCGGCGCCGGCGCCAGGCGCGCGCCGGGTCCGTGCCCGCGCCGCCGAGCCGCGCGCCGCGATCACGCCCGCGGGCGCGGCATCGCTGCTCGTCGCCGTGGTGATGACGGTGGTCTCGGTGCGGACTCTCGGCGCGTCGCGTCTGCTGTGGATGGGGCGCGATTCGCTCGATCAGCTTCCGGGCCCCGTCTCGCCCCAGGCCGTGGCGGCCTACGACCAGGTCGCGGCGCGGCTGCGCGACGCCTCGCGCACCGCCTTCTGGGACGACCTGGGGCCACGGCTGCTGTCCGAGACGCTCACCGTCTCCGGCAACGGCGTGCCCGGGGCCGAGCGCCGCCTGCGCGACGCCACCGCCGCCGCCCGCGAGGCGATCCGCCGCGAGCCGCTGCGCCCCGACGGGTGGCGCCGTCTCGGGGACGCCTTGGCCTCGCGCACCGCGGGCGGCGAGCCCGGGCTGGCGGCGGCCTGCGATTCGGCGTTCGCCCAGGCGGTGGCGCTGGCGCCCCACGACTGCTACCAGCTGGTCCAGTGGTCGCGAGCGCGCCTGGCGATCGGGCTCGAGCGGCGGGCCGCCGAGCCGGTGGAGCGCGCGATCGCGCTCTACCCCGAGCGCGGCAACCCGCTGGCCGCGCGGGCCGAGGTCGAGGCGGCGCTCGGCGACTCCGCGGCCGCGCGCCGCGATCTGGAGCGGGCGCTGACGCTGACCTGGTACGACGACGGCGCCTCGCACGACAACGCCGTGCAGCTCCGCGCCGCGCTCGGCGGCCGCTGATCCGCGCGGCGGTCACCCGGTCAGCGCGCGGCGGTCTCCGACTCCAGCATCCGGCGCAGCGCGGGCTCGTTCACCCGGGCGTGCAGCTGGGTGCGCAGGCGCGTGAACAACGCGCGCATGCGGCGCTCGCCCTCGGCATCCTCCCAGTCGTGCGCCACGAACTCGCGCGCCTCCTCGTAGCTGCGCAGGCGGGCCGGGATCACCCCGACCACGCGCGCCACCCACCAGCCGCGCGCGCTCGAGTCGGGGCCGATCACCGCGCCGGCGCCGGCCGCGAGGGCCTGGCGGAAGACCCGCGGCTCGTCGCGCTCGATCACGTCGTAGACGAAGCGGGTGGTGGGCGGGGTCGCGAGGTGGCCGCGTCGCGCAGCCGCGCGCCCATCCGCCCGGCCTCGGCCCGGCTGCCGAGTTCGAGCCGCACCAGCCGCACGCGCTGGGGCAGCGCCCACGGCGAGGGGTCGCGCTCGAAGTAGCCGCGCAGCGTGACCGAATCGTGCGGCATTCCGTCGTAGACCTCGCGCGCCACGTAGTGATCCACGGCGTAGCCCTCGCGCTCGCGCGCCAGCGCGGCCGCGATGTCGGGACGGCGCTCGAGCCCGGCGCGGGCGGCGTCCCGCCTCAGCTCGGTCTCGAACAGCGCGTTGCCCACAAGGTCGCGCACCTGATCCGCAGTCTCGACCCGCGGGCGCAGCACCGGGCTGACGTGACCCCACCAGTCCAGCAGGTCCCGGGTCCGGTAGGGCCCGCGGGAGGTGACGGCGAGGGTGGCGAGGGAATCCCCGGGGCGCACCCGCGGCATCGTGCCGAGGACGCGGAGCTGGGCGAAGAGAGCGGAATCCGCACTCGGGCGCGGCACGGCGCGGAACGCCGTGGCCAGGCGGGAGAGCAGGGAATCGTCGAACTGGGGGCGCAGGCCGGCGACGAACTGGTCGCGGGCGGCCACCCCGGCGGCGGTGTCGTCGTTCGGCAACCGGGCGCGGCGCAGCGAGTCGCGGGCGGCGGCGATGCGCGGCTCCAGCGCGGCCCGGAGGGTGAGCTGGTCGCGGTGGGCGTCCCACAGCAGGCTCTCGCGGCGGGTCCAGACCCAGCGCTCGCGCACCGCCACCTCCCCCAGCGCCTCCTTGTCCACCAGAAGATCGAGAAACTGCCGGGCGGTCTGCGGGGTAAGGGAATCGGGGCGTTCGGGGGGACGTAACGCTTCCCAGGCGCGCCGGAACTCCGCCACCGTCACGCGGCGGCGGGGTCCGACGCGTGCCAGGACGGTGTCCGCGGCCTGCACGGCCGAGGGCCGGGATGCCGGAGCGACGGATCGGGGGCCGCGGCCTGCCGCGTCACCCGCGGGCACGAATCCCACGACCCAGGCCAGCCCCAACCAGGATGCGATCATGATCCCCCGGCTCCTCACCGGCATCGAGCCTCCTCCGTCGTCGTCGACCGTGGGCGCGTCCCTCTGAAGCATGGCATACGGCCACCCTCGGACAGAACTCCCCGCCCCTTCGGGGGCCGACCTTGACCCTGTTCCGGAGCCCTCCGTAGACTCCCGCACGCTCATGCCCACCCTTCGACGAGCGCTGGTGTTCCTGCCGATCCTGATCCTGGCGGCGCTGACGCTCGCCCGGACCGCCGCGGCGGCCGAGCTTCGCACGATCGCGTCCGACGATCAGGGCGTGACCCTGCGCCTC
>WNFL01029193.1_pt1 | contig 10702 bp, 6 predicted proteins | sample 5400361 | NCBI WGS metagenome assembly WNFL01 (sample SAMN13153351, study PRJNA577476) | soil metagenome | isolation source: 40 cm soil on Douglas fir-dominated hillslope | place: USA:California | collected 2013-09-17 | reverse complement strand
GGCGACAGCACGGAAGATTTCCGGCATCTCGCCTTCAAACTGAGGGAACCAGGCGTAGCCGCCAGTCTCTTTCGAGAAAGTCTTCAACTGATTTTCGGCTTGCAGATAATCCAATTCGCGGATACTGCCCAAGCCGCCAAAGCGATCCGCGAAATTTCTGTACACCCGGCTCAAGCCAACGCAAAAGATGGTGGTGTCGGACTGTCGCAACTGCTTCATGGTCTGATCGAGGTTGTGCTTGGAAAAGGTGTCTACGCCGCTGGCCAGGATGACGATGGACTTTTTGCCTTTGACGTCTTTTAGACGATCGACTGTTTCGAGCAGAGTGTCGTAGACGTTGGATTCCGAGAAGCCGGGAAAGTACAGGCGGTTAATTGCGCCGAGGACCTCCTCTTTATTTTGAGTAAAGTCCTGTTCAATGTGCGTTCTCATGTCGAACGTTTCGAGGGCTATCCAGTCCTGCGGCTTCAGATTGGAGAAGAGATATTGCGACCAGTATTTGGAATATTGAGAGAAGAAAGAATAGTATCCGCGGCTACTGAATTCGAGAATAAGGACCATGGTGATGGGAGCGTCGCTTGGGCCGAAGTTTGTAATTTGCTGAGGCACGCCATCTTCGTATATGCGAAAGTTGTCGCGTCTGAGGCCCGTGATGAGGTCGCCGTTATTTGTTGCAGCGCCGGCTTCGATGGTGACGATAGGAACTTCGACCGCGATGGAAACACCGCCAGTTTGCGCTTGAGGCGCGGGAGCCTGAGTGGTCCCCGATGGGGGCGGCGGAGGAGTTTGCTGAGGCGGAGGGCCAGTTTGCGGACCGGTTGGAGCTTGCGAGTTAGCGGGCCGGGCGGTCATCGCCAGAAGTAAGCTTGCAGACAACAGTCCAGCGGCAATCCTTTTCATTCTTTCCCCCATGTCCGGTACGCGAAAGCGGAAGTCCGCGAAGACCGCAGACCGTGGAGTTTAGGCAACGCCACGGCTTCGGCAATGCCAAAGCCTCTCCCCCTGCATGTTAGTATGAAGCACTTTCCCGGCAAAACGGTTGTCATGCGAAAGAAATGAGTTAAACGGCCAAGGAGGAAGTCTAGTGATCGGGAAGCAGAAGATTTGGGTGGGAATTCTCGCGGCGGGAATGAGTTTGGGGGCCGCCGGTATGGTGATAGCGCAAAACGGCCCCGGCTTGCCTGTGTCGCCGGCGCCGGTTGCGACAGTAAACAACGCGTCCAGCACGACGGCACTTGGACAAGAGGCACTGGGCTGGCTGGCCGAACTGATCAAAATCAACACAACAAATCCTCCGGGGAACGAAGAAGCTGCGGCGAAATATATCGCAGGCATCTTACAGAAAGAAGGAATTAGCTCCGAGATCTTGCCGCTTGCGCCAGGACGCAGCGCTCTGTTGGCGCGGCTGAAGCGTGCGGCGATTGCCGATCCTTCGCGAGCGCTGCTGCTTGTTGCGCACATGGACGTGGTGGGCGTAGACAAGTCGAAGTGGACCGTCGACCCGTTCGGGGCGGCGATAAAAGACGGCTATTTGTACGGTCGCGGGGCCGTGGATGACAAGGGAATGCTGGCGGCGAATCTTGCTGCGTTTGTGGCGCTGAAGCGGACCGGAGCTCGATTGAATCGCGATGTGATTTTTCTGGCGACCTGCGATGAAGAAGCGTTTGGCGATGCGAGCATCAAAGGGCTGATCGCGAAGAATTGGGACAAGTTTGCGGCGGGGTTTGCGATCAACGAAGGCGGCGTGGTGATCGCAAAAGACGGAAAAGTGCAATACACGGCGGTGCAGGCCAGCGAAAAAGTTACTTATAACGTGGACGTTATTGCCCGGGGGACTTCTGGGCATGCCTCGATTCCGCTGAAGGATAATGCAGTCCTTCGCCTCGCGACAGCTCTCGAGAAAATTGGAAATTATTCCGCTCCGGTGCATTTGACGGCGGTGACACGGCGGTATTTTGAAGGTGTTGCGTCGTTGCAAGACGACGAATTGGGGAAGTGGGTCCGGTCGCTGGATACGCCAGACAGAGGTGAGCATGCCGCGCGCGTGATTTCGGACGCGAACCCTACATGGAATGCAATGCTGCGCGATACGATTTCACCGACGATGCTGAGCGCTGGAGTACGCGCAAACGTGATTCCCGCGGAAGCGCGAGCAACGCTGAATATTCGATTGCTTCCCGGCGACACGATCGGGACTCTTTTGACGGAATTAAGTAAGCTCGTAAACGATCCTGCGATAAAGTTTGAAGTACAGACAAACGCAGGACTCGCGGCTCCGACTTCTTCCCTGGAGAACGATTTCTACAATGCGATCGTGAAGGCAGCGGCACAGGAATTTGGCGGAGCGCCCGTGCTGCCGTACCAGTCGACCTGGGGAACGGATTCGGCGCAATTGCGGCTGCACAATGTGCAAGCGTACGGATTGGTGCCGTTTCCGTTGACTGAGGATGACCTGAAACGGATGCATGGGAACGACGAGCGCATTCCGGTGGCTGCATTTTCCAAAGGTGTGGCGCTGATGGTTCGGATCGTGAATGAGTTCGCGGTAACCCGATAACCGAAGCGGAGCGGCTAGAACACCGCATCGCAATCACGCAAAGAAATAAATTCAGGGTGCGGGACGAACCAAGGCGGAATGAGTTAGGCTTATCCCGCTTAAGAAAGCGCGTTTCCGAGACCTGCCGTGAATTTATTCCGACATTCGAAAATCGTCTGCACCATCGGCCCGGCGAGTTCTTCGCCGCGGATCATCAGAAAGCTTCTGGAAGCCGGGATGGATGTTGCGCGGCTAAATTTTTCTCACGGCACGCACGAGGAGCATGCGAAGAATATTGGATTGCTGCGCAGCGCGGCATCTGCGGCGAAAAAGACGATTGCGATACTCGCGGACTTACAGGGACCCAAGATTCGCACTGGCGCGCTGGCGGGTGGCGGGCCTGTGCTGTTGCGGACGGGACAGGAATTTACGATTACGACCGCGAAAGTGTTGGGGGATTCCACGCGCGTAAGCACCGTATTTGAGGCATTGCCCCGAGAAGTGAAGGCTGGCGACCGGGTTTTGCTGTCGGACGGGTTAATCGAACTTCGCGTGAAGCAGGTTCAACGACTCAAAGTGATTTGCCAAGTGGTGAACGGCGGAGCGCTCGGAGAAAACAAGGGGATCAATCTGCCCGGCGTGAAGCTGCGGGTGCCGGCTCTTACGGCCAAGGACAAAGCCGATCTAAAATTTGCGCTGTCGGCGGGAGCGGATTATATCGCGGTGAGTTTTGTGCGGCGACCGGAAGATGTGACGCTCGCGAAGCAATTGATTCGAAAGGCGAAAAAAGAGACGCCGGTGATTGCGAAACTGGAGAAGCCGGAGGCGATCGAAAATCTCGAAGCAATTCTGCGGGTTGCGGACGGGGTGATGGTGGCGCGCGGCGACTTGGGCGTGGAAATGAGCCCCGAACGAGTGCCGGTGGTGCAAAAGCAGATTATTCAGCGCGCGCGGGAATTTCGCAGGCCAGTGATTACCGCGACGCAGATGCTGGAATCGATGACGGAAAATCCGCGGCCGACGCGCGCGGAAGCGTCAGATGTGGCGAATGCGATCTTCGACGGGTCGGATGCAGTGATGCTTTCAGCGGAGACCGCAAGCGGAAAGTATCCAGTGGAAGCCGTGAGCATGATGGCGCGGATTATCGAGTCGGCGGAGAGTAGCATTCAGGAATTTCCACGGCCGGCGCCGCAGGAAAAATTGAAAGTCGCAGAGACGGTTGCGGAACTTGTTTGCCACGCTTCGCGCGAACTCCATATGAGGTTGATTGTAGTGTTCACGCACAGCGGATTTACGGCGCGGCTGATTTCGCGCTACCGGCCGCAAGTGCCGATTATTGCGCTAACGCCGGAAGCGGAGACACGCCGGCGCATGGCGCTGATTTGGGGAGTGCTGCCGCTGGAATCGCGCGATCAGCATCGTATCGATACTCTTGCCGGAATGACCGAAAAAAAACTGCTGCAGGAGCGGCTCGTGCGCAAGGGAGACGTGATCGGGATTATCGCAGGTACGCCGATGGGCGTGCGGGGCACGACGAACTTCATGAAGTTTCACGTGATCGGCGGGATGGAATAAAGATAACGTCCGGCGGTCGGCGGCCTTAGTTCACCCAACGATCGGGGCGCGAGGGTGGATCGCCTTTGTGCTTGTTGATGTAAACCTCAAAGCGCCTGCGATTGCGCTGAAATTTCCAATCCGAAACTTCGTTGCGGAGACGAAATAGGTACGAATCACGGCGAAGGTAAAGATAGCCAACCACCATGCCGCCGAGGTGGCAGATGTGACTAACACTCCCTTCGCCGATGCCAAAAGTACCGAGGAACGTGATAAGCGCCATGATGGCCACAACGGTGCGCATTTTAATGGGCACGGGAATCGGGATGACATAAACGCGGCGATCGGGAAAAAGCACGGCGCAGGCAATCAGAATGCCGAAGATCGCCCCGGACGCGCCGATCGTGGGAATCTCCTGCGGAAGATGACCCCAGAGAAGTGGCGTATTCTTCACGACAAGATTCAGGACGCCCGCGCCTACACCAGTAAGAAAGTAGTAGTACAAAAAGCGATTCCGGCCCCAGACAAGTTCCAACTCGCGGCCGAACATCCAGAGCATCAGCATGTTCATGACGATGTGCAAGACGTCCTGAGTGGAATGCAAGAACATGTAGGTGAAGGGCTGCCAGATGCGCAACGCTTTCCAGCCACTTGGGACAAGACCAAACCACATTTCAAATTTGTGCTCGGAAGGGCCGCCCGCATAAACATGGATGAATTCCTGGAGGATGAAAACACAGAAATTGGCGATAAGGAGATACTTCACCGCGCTGGTGATATCCGGCACGAGAAGCCATATCAAGTTTAGTGTACGAGGAGGAAACGGGCGAAGTAAAGGCAGGACCGGAATTGTAGACACACTGTGGCCGGTTAGTCTGCGAATTGCCCGTTAATTGAGTTTCTTGCGCGCGAAATAAAAGAGCGACCCGCCTAAGAGCGCGAACATGAAAATGCCGAACAGGTTGCTGGTTGCGATCGGTCCGAATAATTTCGGACCGATCGAAAAAAGATCCGGCCGCCACGGAAGTCGCAGTGTGTTAGTGACCCATCCGGGCACGTGAGTCGAGATTTCCGGGTCCTGGAAAAGATTGATGACGATACCGAGGAGTCCAAAGACACCTCCGGCGGCGATCAGTCCGCTGGAATAAAGAGCGCCAGGGCTCGCTTCGCTGTCGTCTTTCTTCTTGGTGGTCGCCTCGACGAGCAGACGCAACAGGCCGCCTGCAAACATCGCTGCCGTGGTGCCGAGAGGAAGGTACGATCCGGTAGCGAAAGCGAGCGAACGAACACCGAGAATTTCCACGGCAATGACGAGCGCAACTCCCATCAAGACCAATCGCCAGGGAAGACGTTGGTTCAGAATGCCGCTGATGACGCTGGCCATCAGGCGGGCTTGCGGCGCGGGGGCTTTGTCGCTACCGATGCCTTGCGCCCACTGATATTCGATCTGCTTCGAACTCGCGTCATAGAGATATTCGCCATCGGCGATTTCGTGCGAACCCAGGGAGTTGATGAGCGTGTAGGATTTTCCGTGGTAGATGAACGAGTTCTGCTCGACTTTGACGCCTGGGGGCAAGGACGCGATATTCACAGGAATTTGCGAGGGAATGTATTTTTCCAGCCCTTTATTCATGAGATTCAGCGTTGCGCCGATGGCGAGGGTCGAAACGGTAACGCCGATGAGCAGCGCATACTGCTGCCGGACGGGAGTTGCACCGACAAGGTATCCCGTTTTTAAGTCTTGTGACGTGGCACCGGCGATTGCGGCAGCGATGCAGACGACTCCACCGATCATTAGAGCGAGCACAGCGTAGTTTGAGGCCGTCCAGCCGGCGACGAAGAAAATCGCGCAGGTAGCCATTAGTGTGGCGATGCTCATGCCACTGATAGGATTAGACGAGTTGCCGAGCAAGCCGCTGATGCGTCCCGCGACGGTGACGAAGAGAAATCCGAAAACTACAACGAAGACCGCGGCGAAAAGGTTTTGATACCAGCGTGTCGCGGCGCCTTCGATCGGATGAAACGTCAGAAGAATCCACATCATGGCAATGATAACGATGGAACCAACGACGACTGTTCGCATCGGAATGTCGAGGTCGATGCGGCTCGACGACGTGGATTGCCCCGCGCCTTCCGCACGAACGTCCTTCAGGCCGGCACGCAGCGCGGAAATGATGGTGGGCATCGTGCGAAGAAGCGTGATGAGGCCCGCCGCCGCCACCGCTCCCGCACCCATGGGACGAATGTAGCTGCGCCACATATCGTCGGGAGACATGAGAGGAATCGGAACAGTGGAAGGGTATATCGGATTATTGCCGGAATACTGACCGTAGAACTTGATGGCGGGCATGATGACGAGCCAGGAGATAATGCCGCCGGCAAAAAGAATGCCGGAAACGCGCGAGCCAATGATGTAACCCACGCCGAGATATTCGGCAGTGATATTTGCGCGGAAGCTGGCGCCTGGGAACCAGCTCGGACGATTTTCAGGTTGCTCGGTCCAGGCGAGGCACGTTTTCATCAGGAATGTATAGACACCGCCGAGACCGAGGCCCCAAAAAACTCGGCCGGCGAACGAGCCGCCACGTTCTCCTGCGACGAGGACGTCAGCGCACGCTGTGCCCTCTGGAAAAGAAAGATTGCCATGCTCTTTGACAATGAGTTGGCGGCGAATGGGAACCATGAACAGAACGCCAAGCCAACCGCCAAGGAGCGCGAGCGGAAAGATCCTCCAGAAAGTGAATTCCTTGCCGAAGCCGAGAAAGATGAGCGCAGGGATTGTGAACATAACGCCAGCGGCGAGCGATTCGCCCGCGGAGCCGGTGGTTTGGACGATGTTGTTTTCAAGAATCGTGGAACGGCCGAACGCGCGAAGGATACTGATGGACAGCACCGAGATAGGAATGGAAGCGGAGACCGTGAGGCCCGCGCGCAGGCCGACGTAAACCGTTACGGCGCCAAAAAGCAAACCGAAGAGCGCGCCAAGGATGATTGCGCGCAGCGTGAACTCCTTGAGCGATTCTTCGGGAGCGATGTAGGTGCGAAATTCTCCTGGTGGCGCAGTGGAACTCCATGGACGATTGTTCACGGGTATCTCCCTCGCGATGAGATGAAGCCAAATTGGAAAGGTGCGCGGGGATTATGCCGCAGAGAAGCGCCGCGCGAAAGAGAATCATAGTGGGACAGCTGTACCGGTGTGGTCTTGACAGATGAGTGACGTACCTGTACTTTTTCGCGAGATAAGGTACAGGTCAACAACGATGCCCACGTACCTATCGCTTGCGGGTCTGTTCGAATTCTGGTCAAGCACAGAATGCCTTGTGCGAATTTGCGAGTTCCGGTTTCTATAACCAAGGAGTTTTACATGTCGAAGGTTAGCTGGCGCGCAATGCCACTTTCAGCGTCGTTGATAGCCTGTTTTTTGATGGCACACTTGCGAAGCGTCTCGGGAGACGAATGGCAACCGGTGACCCAGGAAGAATTAAAGATGACGGGACTACCGGAAGCGCCGGGTGCGCCTGCAGTGTATTTGTTCCGGCAGGTGGACCGGAATGACAGCAACAAGGCTGCGACCGAATATAACTATGTGCGCATTAAGATCTTGACGGAAGAGGGGCGCAAATACGCGAACGTGGAAATTCCGTTTGTGAGGCAACAAATTGTGGTAAGCAATATTCGAGCGCGAACCATCCGGCCCGACGGTTCGATCGTGAATTTTGACGGCAAGGTGTATGAGGGCACAGTCGTAAAGTCCAAAACCCGCAAGATCCTAGCGAAGACGTTCACGGTGCCGGACGTACAAGTCGGAAGCATCATTGACTATCATTTCAACTACGATTTCGAAGATAACTACATCTTTTCTTCCGATTGGATTCTGAGCGAGGAACTTTTTACCAAGCACGCGCAGTTCACGCTAAAACCTTATAACCGTGACGGATGGAGTGCGCAGTGGGTCTCTTCTCTTCCGAAAAACACAGAGCCGGCAAAGGAAGGACCGGATGGAATTGTTCGCATGACCGCTAACAACATACCGGCGTTTGTCATTGAAGAGTACATGCCGCCTGAAAACGAATTGAAATTTCGAGTGGACTTCATCTACCGCCAGGAATTACCGGAGATGGATCCCACAAAATTCTGGAAGAACTACGGCAAGAAGGCTAACGATCGCGCGGAAAGCTTCGTGAACAAGCGCAAGGCAATGGAAGAGGCAGTGGGACAAACTGTCGGCCAGGGAGATTCGCCGGAAGTGAAGCTGCAGAAAATCTACGCGCGCGTACAACAGATTAGAAACACTTCTTATGAGACGCGCAAGTCGGAGCAGGAGGAGAAGCGGGAGAAATTGAAGCCCGCAGGGAACGTCGAGGATGTGTGGAAAGCCGGATACGGAAGCAACCAGGAGATTAACTGGGTGTTTCTCGGCCTCGCGCGGGCGGCAGGATTTGAAGCTTCTCCGTGCTGGGTATCCACGCGGAATGTTTATATCTTCGCCAAAGAACGAAGGAACCCGGCGGAATTGAATGCAAACGTGGTGCTTGTAAGACTGAACGGCAAAGATGCGTACCTGGATCCCGGGACTCCATTTACGCCGTTTGGTTTGCTGCCTTGGGCCAAGACGGCCGCTCCCGGACTAAAACTGGATAAGGATGGAGGATCATGGATTCTAACGACTTTGCCCGGTAGCGCGGACTCGCGAATCGAACGAACGGCAACTCTGAAACTGACAAACGAAGGGGACCTGGAGGGAAAGGTTAAGTTTTCCTTCACGGGTCTGGCGGCGCTATCGCGGCGCATGGAAGAGCGCAATGAAGACGACACGGAGCGCAAGAAATTCCTGGAGGATCTGGTCAAGGATTACATTCCTGCCGGAAGCGAAGTGGAGTTGACGAACAAACCAGATTGGAAAGGTTCGGGCGCGCCCCTCATGGCCGAGTTTGATTTGAGGGTGCCCGGCTGGGCGTCTGCTGCGGGGAAGCGCACGTTTCTGCCCGTAGCCCTTTTTGGGGCGACGGAAAAGCACCTGTTTGAGCATGCCGAGCGAACGTGGCCAGTGTACTTTGACTATCCATTCAAGAAAATTGACGACCTAACGATTCAACTACCGTCGGACTTGCAAGTGGGGAGCTTGCCGAAAGGGATCGACCAGGATGTTCAGGCGGCGGAATACATTTTAAAGGTGGAGAGCAAGGAAGGCGCCTTGCACGTGCAGAGAATCTTGCGATCGGACCTCGTGGCGGTGGGACAAGACAAATACGCAGCGCTGCGTGGTTACTTCGCGTTTGTGAGAAGCAACGACGATCAACAGATCGTCCTGCAGCCGGGCCAGCCGAGCACGGGGAACTGAGGGTGCCATGAAAAATGTGTTAGCGACGGGGATACTTTTGGGTGCGGTAGCCGTTGCCGGTGCATTTGCGCCAGCAACCAGGGCAGACACGCCCAGTTGGATGCGTGAGGCGGCAAGCGCGCCACTACCCGCGCACGATGAGAAAACGGACGCGGTCATGCTCTATTCCGAGGAAGTCATCAGCGTTCAACCGAACGGGAAAATCAAGAACTTGCGAAGGCACGTATTCAAGATACTGCGTCCTGACGGCAAGGGTTACGGACTAGTTCTGGCCCGGTTTGACCCGGAAACGAAAATTACGATCATGCGAGGCTGGTGTATTCCGGCCCAGGGGAAAGACTACGAAGTGAAAGAAAAAGACGCCATCGAAACCGCACAAACAGATGTTGAGAACGGTGCGCTTGCAACAGACTTCCGGATGAAATACCTCAGGATTCCAGCTTCGGATCCGGGAAACATAGTAGGTTACGAAATTGAGCAGGAGGAACGCCCTTACGTATTTGAAGCGAAATGAGATCCACAGTGGCCGATTCCAGTTCGTGAGTCGCATTTTACTCTTCAGCTTGCACCTGGTTGGGAATACCGAGCGGCGTGGGCAAACCATGCGGAAATGGCGCCGACGATCAGCGGAAATCAATCCGAATGGGTGGCCAAGGATTTGCCCGCCGTGAAGTACGAGGCCGATATGCCCCCGTGGCGAGGAGTGGCGGCGCGGATGGTGCTTGCGTTGTTTCCTCCGACTTCGGGGAAACAAGCGAAAGGTTTTGGGACATGGCGCGACATGGGGGTTTGGTACACGGAGCTAACCAGGGGGCGGCGCGATCCCTCGCCGGAGATTAAGCAAAAAGTGGCGGAGTTGACGAATGCTAATCAAACGCAGCTGGAAAAGATGCGCGCGCTGGCTAACTTCATGCAAAGCGATATTCGTTATGTGGGGATTTGGCTCGGAATTGGAGGATGGCAGCCTCACAGCGCGGTGGACGTCTTCTCGCACCGCTACGGCGATTGCAAAGATAAGGCGACGCTCCTGAGTGCGATGCTACACGAAATCGGAGTCGAGTCCTACTACGTGCTAATAAACACCGAACGTGGGGTGACCACGAACGAAATGCCGCCGGAAAAATCTTTCAACCACGCCATTCTAGGGATACACCTGCCAATAGATACAAAGGACGCGCGAATTCTCGCGGTGAAGCAACATCCGACGCTGGGCCCGATTCTTTTCTTCGACCCCACCGATCAAATCACGCCCTTCGGACAATTGCGCGGTG
>WNFL01272196.1_pt1 | contig 10703 bp, 16 predicted proteins | sample 5400361 | NCBI WGS metagenome assembly WNFL01 (sample SAMN13153351, study PRJNA577476) | soil metagenome | isolation source: 40 cm soil on Douglas fir-dominated hillslope | place: USA:California | collected 2013-09-17 | reverse complement strand
AATAACACCCCTACAAACCCGCAGCTCGTATATAAACTTCTCCGCTCTCCATCCCACAGCCCCATCTAATCTTCCTTCCCTTTAGGTACACTCCCGTCCCGTAGCGCACTCCCCCTCCTCGGCGGCGGTGGAACACCCCCACCACCCAGTCCAAGTCCGTTCCCAAATCCAGAGCCGCCAGGCGCGGGCGAGCTGGGCACACTCAGCCCGCCGTTCCCATGCAAATGCCCAAAAGTCTGGCGCCCCGGTGCAGGCGAGGACGGGAAATGCGACGGCGCCGAACCGGGCGAGCTGGGCGGTGGTAAAGTCGACTGCCCAGGTACGGGTGACGGTGGGAAGGCGCTCTGCGCTTGTAGTGGACTCGGCGGGAACGCGGATGGACCAAGCAAGGGGCTAGGGGGGAAGGGGCTTGCGTGATGGCCACCACTAGGGGGGAAGGGACTTGCGTGATGGCCAGCACTAGGGGGGGCAGGTGCAGAGCGGGCGCCATGTGCGTACAACGACGGTGTGCCGGGAAAATAGGGANNCCGGGCCACCGTGATGGGAGAATGTCGTGGACATGGGGGTACTCGAGTACACGCTGCCGCCCTCTGCGATCCACGCCGGCTCCGTGCCAGGTTTGCGACTACGCAAATCGGCACCGCGCCAATTCTTCTTCCGTCCACTGACGTCAGCGGAGAGAATCTCCTCGCCACTCACGCCATTCGGATTCGTTAGGCCTACTTTATCCGTGACCTTGCTCGCGACCTTAAGGCCCCATCCGAAGCATACCCACACCCCACCCACGACGCCAATCACGCGGATGATGAACTGTATAAAGCTCGTAGTGCGTTGGTTTACTTCGACTGCGAGCGGGTCGAGGTCGAATTTGAAGAAAATACCAGGCGTACCACCGTGTACTATCGGCCGGACGTAGTGCGTCACGCTGTACTGGCTTGTGATGAGCGGTGATGAGCGCGGGGCGACATACGTGGTTGGCACGATGGAGAGGAAGTATTGGTATGCGATGAAGTGTTCATTTGCCAGTTCGAGGGAGTAGTCCAATGGCTGGGTGATATCTGGGAAGTAGGGCCCGAACGAGAATTTGGTGATGACATGCGAGAGGTTCATATCTGCACACAAAACCATGTCAGAGGTGCAAGACGGAAGGGAGAGTGGGAGAGAAGTTGGACATACGTGCATGATCAACGTGCTGGATCCCGCCGTACCCGTGCCCTGCAGTGGTAATGTGCAAGTTGCCAGTGATTTTCTTCACCTTGACGCTCCCGAAGATGCGGCAGGCAGATCCGTCGGCCTTGTGGTGGTAGGTTGGCTTGAAAGTCGGCTTGGAGCGCGTGAAGATGGAAAAGAACCCTTGGGACCGCCGAGATGAGGCGACAATTTCGCGGGTGGATTGGACGCGGCGGTGTTCACTGCAGGCGGGGAGGTTAAAGTAGAGATAAGGGGAATAGTGGAGGGAACCTACTCAAGGGTTCGGGCTTGTCCTACGTCGAAAACCGTCTGGGGAGTGAAATGGTCAGTTATCAAAGTATTGATATGAGGGTCGCAGTCGAAAGCAGGAATGACTATTTCCGATCGCCTTCATTATGGAAGGCTCGTGCGGCCGCAATTCAACTGCAGAGTGCTATACGAATCCACATGGAAGGCGGTATTGGACGGCAAAATTCACTTGTGAAACATAGTACCGGGCGTGCTCAGCTCGTGGACTCCTGAAAGTATGCAGATTAGGTCTAGCCTCAAGCTATTTCGGACCTGGGGTTGCTGCGGCGAGCCGCAACGGTTGTGCAGCCACTATCTGGGCCATAGGTCGAGTGAAGCAGGTGTAGTAAGATTGCAGTTAAGTTTTTGAACGTACCCCTTCACGTCGAAAGGTATTACTGAGGTGCAAGCGATCACCGACTGCGTCGCGGAGGTCGACGCTCAAGTCTACAGGGGGATGAGTGGAATGACACTAGTAAGCGAGTGCTAGGAGCGTACATTGACACGGCATAGCTACGACGAGGTCGACGTTTATGTCGAGTAGGCTTGCGACGTCGCGATCGACTGAGAACTCGTAGTCTGTCCAGCCCCAAATGTACTCGGCAACATCGTTGAGAATGAGAACAATGGAAAGGAGTATGACAGCCATGGTGAGGACGCCTCGACCTCTAGAACGGGCCTTGTAAGAGGCAGGAAGTTTCGGGAAGGCGTCGAACTGCTTGAGCGGGGGCCCGAGCTGGTCGAGCTGCTCCAGTATCGACTTTTCGTCTGCCATTTTGAGGAGAGGATGAGCGCTGCAGCGGTGTAGTGCAGACACGGGTCGTTGAGGTGGCAGACCAAGGTGTGTTTAACTTTGGAGGTCGGAGGCTGGGTTCCACTTCCTTGGACCTTTACCTTCCATTGCTTGCGACCCGACACAACACGAATCAGAAGCGAATATATACAACGTAGCATGAATACTCTCGTCCTCAAGCATAGGCAGGTCGGCCGCTGCCCATCGCCTCCAATTTGGGTACGCCCTCGACGTTGCAAATGGTGGAGACGACGGCGCTTACCCGCTTTGAATTTTCGCAGGCATGCTACGAGCTGGATGATAGCTCAGACTGCTCGGAAGACTCGGAGGACGACTGCCACAGCCGTTGCTCGGAAGACGACGAAGACTATGACCGCGAGAGAAACAACGCCATCAACAACGGCGAGCCACAAGAAACTGGATCACCACAAACAGCAGTCGACCTTCCGTCTGCTATCGTAGTCGATGACGACCTCAGACGCGCCGCAGACATCCCCTTGCCGCCGTCGCCCTCACCCGTCATAAATTCGCCACTCGAGGTAACACACCCGGTCCAGCCTCCAGTCGACAATAGCATGGATGTGGACACCACAGAACAGCCCTCCGAGCCCCCGCTTCCGCCCAATGACTCGATCTACCCCCAGACGCCAGCGATACCCCAGGATTCCACTGCCACCGCCACCCAGTCATCCTGTCCCTCCTCCCCGCCGTCCAAGAAAGTAAACGAGGAAGAGGAAGAAGATGGGTGCTTTGACATCTCTCCAGAACAGAAGCGCCAAAGGGCTCTTGATAAGGGCAAAGGTCGCGCACCGCAAGACGAACCCCAGGAGGCCCCCGTTGCTGTCGAGCCTATAGACACAGCTCTGACTTCAACAGATGAACAGGAACAAGAGACAAAGAATCCTGTTGAGGAGGAGGACCGCTGTCCGACCCCCACTCCGGCAGTTTCTAGCCGACGGCGGTACCGACCCATTCTAACCATCCGCTCGAGCCACGGTTGGGTATGGAACCAAGTATGCATCCTCTTTACCCCTCCCGCTTGTGAATCACATATTAATAGCAATGCGCTCTCAGGAACTCTTTGTCCCAACATACATGAAGGACCGCTGCACCGCCGTCATACCCGAGCTCCCGAGCCTCACCTTTAGTCTCCACGACCCCTCCACCGCGTGTTCCAATGGCGGTGCGACGCGAGAATTTGAAGTCGACTCCGTGGGTATCACATTGACGCCAGAGGATCTCAGGAGGGTACTGCCTAGGACGTCTAGCGCGCACCGGAGTATTCTATGAAGAGCGACGAGCTTAGCGAGCTAGCTTCGTTTTCCTTTTTCATTCTATTCAGTACCAGTCAATCCCCCTTCCGATTCATCCGCAAACCCTTTCATACCCATGTACACTGCCAACTATGCATCGTCGATCTCTCCTCTTACCTCCAACATGGTAGTCCTTCATCCATCGTCGTGTCCCCTTCCATTCCGTTTCGTTCATCGCCCATCCGCTGTTTATTCGTGCAATCGCCTCAAAAGCCAAGCATCCCCTTGTCCACTTGACTGATGACTGTTCCTGCATATATATACTACCCCCCCTTGTTTCATTACCCACATGGCTCGGACACTTCCCGTGTGTTTTGTGGTTGCATCTGTTCGATGTAGATATTGAGGCTCGTCCCCTCCATATTCGTTTTCGTTCGTCTCAGCTCCCTCACTTGCTACGCATTTGCCATTCACCTCCCTCAGTCCAGCAAGCTAAAGTGAAAATATCAGAACTAAATGTAGGATCGTATTGCATAATTACTTATCGTTGGTGGTTGGTTCGTCACGTAGAGAACGCACCATAATGCATTGTTCCGGGTTTGTCCCGGCCTAAGTGCAAGAATAATTGGTATGAGACCCTACCACGTTCCTGGAATGCTAGGATGGTCATTCAAGACGAAGTATGACATGTTTTCCGAGGCAGTAAGGTAACTCTCCTTTCCATACTCTAGGTAAACGTGATGGATACAGGAAATGCGTTATTCAAACCCTAATCAAGGTAGCTATAAGCTACATAAATGCTAAGACGCGGCAAGGCTAGGCGGCGTTCCAACCTCGGACGCGCTCTGCCGAAGCTGTATGAGCCGGCTTCACAGACACCTAACTCGACACAAGTAGTTCGAAACCAACCGCGCATAGTTGACGATCCAGGTTTGGTTGCCTTGTCGAATTAATCAGCTTCGCTTTCGGTGCACTTCGTGATCACCTTACACCATACCCTGTCACAACAACACTCCTTGGAGCTTTGGCTACCGCATGAGGAACTGCAGTATAGGAAGTAACATTTCCACCGACTTGTTGACGCAACTCAACGCCTACACCCTGGAACCTTCGCGGCTGGGACCACGGGGTAGAGCAACATTGATGTTGACCGCGCAATCGTAGGGGTAGGATAGAGCACGAAAATGACTCAATGACCACTCAGCATAGAGAGTGCCCGAGTTTCTAGAAGTTCACATGTGACGCCCTATTCATTACGCGAAGTAACATTCGACTCTCTATGTAGTTTCTACATCGTGTTTCCAGCGCCGACATCAGACGAATGACATCCCGCTCGTCTGGTCCTTAGGTAAATCAAGGGGTGGGCTAGTTTCTTAATTAAGGATCCGCAGTTTTGCGACGGCTTCCTCCACTGCCTCGGTTAAAGTGGGGCATTGGCTCATTGTCTGAGGATGAGAGGACGGCCCATATAGTACTCTCTCCAGCCTCGCTAAACCCTTTTCTAAAAGAGTGGTCGTGAAAGTCAGTCGATACCAACCATAATACTCCCCGCAAAAGTTCTCCCCTGTTGCCAGGTAAACACCCCCATCAAGCATCCGTTTCGTTAAGTCTCGCTCCCGCGAGAGACCTGACATCCCCTGACCTTCTGGGGGAAGAGCAAAGCGGAGATCAATCCAAATAAAGAAACCGTAATTTCTGGGAACGTAAAGTCAATCGGCTGCTGTAGTACGAGAAAGACCAGAGAAAAGATCAACCAACCCTCCTTTGATGAAGTCGATGTTATTCCTCTCCAGCCATTTGACTGCTCGTTTGTAATACATACCGAGTCGCTTGCTGTTCTCCTCCAGGTACGAGTCCAACCAAGGCCTATCGTCGAGCATTCGAGCCCAAAGTTCCATTGCCGGGCTCGACGGCCAGGCAAAGAGGCTCAAGGATGCCATGGCTTTGAGTGCTCCGGGACTATGCTGAGTCACAAAAACGCCCAACCGCATACCGTTGCAAGAGAAGTCTTTGGACATGCCATAGACAACGTGCACCAAGTGAGGGTCGATCAGCCCATCTAGGGGCATGGAAAGGACTGACACGAATTCCTGTGCGGTGGCAGAGTGGTCCGTTTCATACTTGGAGAGAGCATAAATCTCATCAGAGATGAAGTGAATCTGGTATTTCTGACAAAAGGCAAGCAGATCCTTGATGGCGTTTGGAGACTACTCAAATGTTAGATGTAGTCCAGGATATGTCGGGTCGCGACTCACATAGCACTTCCCCAGTGGATTGTTAGGGCTATAATATAGGCGTAAGCGACTGAGGAGTGAAGATAGACTCGAACTCCCACTTGCAAAAGAGCAAGGCTTGTATCTTGACGCCCGCCGCCTCGCTTCTCAGGAGTGTATCTTCATATCGAGCCACAATCTCAGGTCCAAAAGGGTCCACACCTCTGGGCTCCACAAGCACGGGTTTTACCCTAAAATAGTATTTGGCCTCCGTTCTCATCTACACGTTTGACGTACCGAGACCGCATAGTCAAATCTAGGGCAGACCAAGAGCGTCAGTAATGGAGAGTATTTCAAGGTAGAGTGATTGGACAAGTACCGCTAATGAATCCACCATAAATCGGCCTCTGTATCAAGATACCTTCTCCGTCGTCGGCAAGGACCCAGCATAATTGGTCGACGACACCACTGCACCCAGTTGTCACAATAATTTGGGTCCGTTCGACGGGCGCAATTGGCGAAAAGCGTTCATTGAAGAAGGCAGCTAATGAACGACGCAAATGGTACGAGCCCGAGGGACTATCACCGTACGCAAACATCGCCTCTCTGAACAGAGGCTGTTGCAAATGGTCTTCAGAAATCCTACCACAACAAAAGATCGACTTACCTTCGCGTTTGCAAAGTCTTGAATAAGATCGTGCGGCAGAGTATTCTCTGCGACTCCGAGATTGATACTGGGTATGAACTCAGTATGGCATGCACTGTGTGGGTCAGCGTTTTTGTCAACTGACCAGCCATCTGGATTGCTTTGTTCATTGTAAACATTCCTCAATGCCTAAGCAGCATCAAGTCAAGTAAACCTGAGCAAGTGGTGCTCACCTGCGCAAGAAATTGAGCGGATTCATTGTCTCCTAGATTGGCCGTTCCTCGTAAGGACAGGCCAAAGAGGCCTTCAGTGATTCTTCGGTCCAGAGGGGTCACTGGATCACCCATTTGGTAATTTAGGTGACTACGGAAAAGGTTTCTGTAGTCTATAGTGCTTTTCTTCCAGGAAGGAAGGGACCAGATTACGGATCATTACTAAGAATGTCAGATCGGCACTTATCGGAGATATCCGCAGGAATCGTCCTTTCGGCGGAAATTGTCAGTGGATGGGGACACGGGCTCTCAGCTCTTGCACCACTGAAGCACAACCCGACGGCCAGTGGGGCGCAACGGATTTCGGGCAGAAACGGACTCTACGGTCCTGTATCATTGAGTGTTTATATCGGGTCCCAACAAGCACTTCATTTTGACTAAACTAAAAGATCAAGAGACTCAGTGCGCGACAGCAAACTCCCCTCGTATGTTACGTTCCAAAATGAGATAACCTTTATACCAGACAAGATCCCCAAAAGCGGAAGACGGAACAGCGAGGAATCCCCAAAACGGAGACGGAACAGCGGGGAAATCGCTAAACGGTGAACCTATGTGAAAAAAGGAGGAAGGGAATTACGAGTCCTTGTGACGAAGAACACCATTACCCAACTCCACTTGTATTGTGGGATATCCAAAGCGAAATCCTGGCAGAAGCGTTCCATCAATATGGGGTCGAGAGATTCTCCAGGGCAATAATCTCCACCCCGAAGACGCTACTCTGTTTATAAACCTGGAGGCACCGTACACTATGCCCAGTACATATTTCCACAAGGTTGCCTAGTGTCGCCAGTCCGTGTTGGACAAGCACGATCAACGTGACGCCGGGAGAGAGCGGGAACAACCGTGTAGTATATATGGACTAATATAGTGCGGCTATATATACAGGAATGGACCAAACAACAGGAGAAACCCAAGGAACAAACATGACGTGTACTCGCTTATTCTGTCGTGAAGGAATATTACCTCATTTGAGGATGGGGTGGTAGCGCAAAAATTATTGAAGATACACGCTTTACCATTAGTGCCGTCGTCCGTCTTATTTCAGGGGTGGCTAAAGCTGTTCTTCCAACTTATGAATTCACAAAGGCGCAATGTTGTCCTGCAGCACCGAATACAATTAAACACAAAATGACGAAGGGTATCACGGGGTGATAGAACAGAACGACTTGGATGAGTCCATAACGGTGAATAGTGCAAGTACGTGGTGGCCCATGTGCAGCTATGCACACACAACCCTGGCAATCGGCCCTTGAGCTGCGTCGTTGCAGTTGGTGCAAATAAAGGAGCAAGGCCCCCGTTCAAAAGTCGTTATTGAGCGATTGATGACATGGTAACGAGTAGCGACCGAAGAGAAAGGGTCAGTTAGTTCCAAGATTCACAAACGCGCAGGTCGTGCACACAGAGAGTGTCAAATATCTGAGAGGAGGGGGAAGCAGAAGAAGCGGGAAAACAGTCGGTTAGGAGAGGTGAAGGTGGATAAACAGTGGCCTCGAGTCAATCTGAAGTCGTAGGGAGTGTGCGTCCTATTGCCTCAAGACAATCGGGTCAGACCAGTACAGTCAAGTCGCTCATAATGGATCAGCTCATAGTGGAAAACATGGATAATGCATAGCTTTTGGCGTTGACGGAGTTGGAATCACCCATTTTTGCATACTGCATACTGCATGGCCTTAGGGCGCGGTTATGCGTTATGAGATTCGGGATTAAGCGGAAAGAAGCCTGACCGATCGGCCCCGATCGGCTGCCATACATAAGATTTGCCTATAAATAACATGGGAATGAGCCTCTGTTAAAAAATTTAGCATCTGAATCGTCTTGGAACTGGGAAAGTCGTCCTCCTGCATTGCCATGCCGCGAGAAGAGCGGAAGTGCAAACCCCGAAAGCAGCCTGTTCAAGGCTATGCACAACGTTGTAACCATGCATCAGGTCCATCAAATGAGACTCCAAAGAGCTTGACAAGACCCGGGCCCATGAAGAAGACAATACAAGAAAACCTCACCCCTGTTTGATTGGATGACAGTGTACGCTTATGTGGACTCTGTCTTGAGAGCCAAGGGTGATGTCAATGCTGCCCTTGTCACTCTTAATTCTTTGCGCAATAAGTGGGCCCCTGACAGTCCCTCTGATTTGTGCGAAGCAGCCACAACCCCCAAGAACAGGAAGGTCAAGGAAGATCTCCTAGATGTGGTCACCAAACTGAAGGAACGGAGGCATATTACTGGCAAGCCACTCACACTCGATGAGCTGTTGGATCCAGAAGAGGAGTGACGGATTGGGGAGTGCCTTGATTCATTTGAAGGTGGAGATCTTGAGATCGTAGGGAAGGTACAGCAGGAGATGGGCTTGGCAGGAGGCAACATCAAAGAGATCGACTCTGATGATGATGGTCCTGAAGCAGTGCCTGCATCTCTCAAGGAGATGATAGATGCATGTTGGTTACTTGAGGAGAACAGTATGGTCGTATGTGAAGAGGGTGCACTTGAGGTTGTACAGGTTGTGTGCTGATACCAAGGCCGTCTCCAGAGGATGAGTGGAGAAACAGCAAGGCAGACTACACTTGATGCCTTCTTTAATCTAAAGTCGAATTAGGACGTTCTTTTCTTGAAATGCATGTGTTGACCTGATCTTGCATTTCACCTGATTTTGCACAGCTTTGAGCATTGACTGACACTATCCATTATGAGCGACTACTGTGCTTTGACTCCCTCCCTCATGCTCACGCTCATTCACTGGTTAAATGGACATAGTGAGACCATCCATGCAGAAGACCAGGCATTGTAAGCGACTTCTTGCGCAGAAGGCTGCGGTCGTCAGTGTCTGGGAGGCATGGAAATTAAGTTTGCGAGCATGAGACCACGTCACCCATTGAGCATGTGACTCTGGGTCCTGAGTTGTCACTCACCTGTCACGGTCCCAGTCAAAAATAAAAACCATCCAATTCCAGCATGAACTGCAAATTTTATTTGAAATAAAACTGAACTCTCCGGGTCCGGACACTATCCAGTTGTTTGCTGGTTTGTATTACATGGGCGATACCAATCTGCATGAATACCTATACATGGCACATAAGAGTTCACAACCTCATTACTTCGGCGTTCTGCAACATGTGCTCCACCACAACCACCCAAGAATATCACCTTTCGGTCTCTCCCCAATAGGCTTCGCCCTTCAACGATATACCTTATCCTCGGTTCTACGTCCCCCCAGCACCAGTCTCTAGGAAGGTGCACTTTTGAAAATTTGACTCCATGATGTTCCAAAGGCAAAGTCGTCAAAGTCAAGAGAAACAGACCGATCATGAGATGTGAGGGGAATCGTCATGATGGCAGGTGAATGCAAGCCTTCACGACAGGCGTGGGGTACCCAGTATAGTAAGCCACCCTCTGGGTCTTTGACCCAACCATCCTTGTCGGGCTTTGCACAAAAACTAGGATGCATTGGGTTACAAGAGGAAGGTCGGATAAAATCATATGGAAATGCGTCCAATACACTGGCAGTGTTGTCATAAGACCCAGAAACGATGTGCTTCCCGTCAGAGGAGTATGCAACAGACTGGACCGAGTAAGTATGCCCCCCGGGAGGCTTTCCAGCTGTGGCACCAGTCTCGGCATCCCAGATTCGAATGGTGCGGTCGGAGGACCCGGAGATGATTTGCCGCCCATCGGGAGAGGAAGCAACGGACCACACGGAGTCAGTGTGCCCCTCAAGAGGACGACTAACTGCAGCACCAGTATCGGCATCCCAGATTCGAATGGTGCGGTCGAAGGATCCGGAGATGATGTGCCGCCCATCGGGAGAGTAGGCAATGGACCACACATAGCCAGTGTGCCCCTCGAGAGGATTGCCGACTGCAGCACCAGTCTCGGTGTGGCAAAAGGTAAGCGCAAGGTGATGATGATGTCAACAACCAAAGCGAGTAAGTAAAAGAGGAAGTAGATGTTCAGGTTGCACTAGGTTTTCGGGGTGCTAACTCAAAGTGAGGATATAGAGGTCCTCACTTTGCCAACTTATATAGACATATGTTAGTGCTGACCAATCGTACAGAT
>WNFL01028233.1_pt1 | contig 10703 bp, 11 predicted proteins | sample 5400361 | NCBI WGS metagenome assembly WNFL01 (sample SAMN13153351, study PRJNA577476) | soil metagenome | isolation source: 40 cm soil on Douglas fir-dominated hillslope | place: USA:California | collected 2013-09-17 | reverse complement strand
CGGGGGTGATGCGCCGCGACTGCAGGCGCGGGTCCTTCGGCGGCTCGTAGCCTTCGATGAGCACCGGGAATCCGAGCTCTGCGGCGGTGGCCTCGATGGCCGCGACCAACTCGAGGTAGTCGTCGAGCGCCTCCAGCGGCGGCATGAAGACGTAGAGCAGCCCGTTGCGCGGCTCCGCGCACAGCGCGCTGCGCGTGATCCAGGGCGCGGATTCGAACTTGCCGGGCGTCTTTTCTTTCAATTCTTCCTGTGTGGAAGTTTTTCTCTGGTGGACGATCTCCTGATGACGAGGCAGCGGGGGAAACTGCTGCATCGGGTCGGCCGGGTGAATCCCGGGCCGGTCGGCCTTCGCGACCCAGGGTTGCGAGTCGAGCGGCAGGCGCAATCCCAGGGGCGAGTCCCCGGGCACCAGGTAGCAGCGCTCCGCGCGCAGGAACCAGGACCCGGTCAGCCATTTTTCTTTTTCCCTCTTCAAGGGGAAAACATGCCCCACCGCCTTGTCCAGCCCCTGCGAGAAGATCTTGCGCAGGCGTTCGCGCTCGAGCGGATCCTGAAGGCGCGAATCGAAGGGATCGACGTTGGACGGCAGCTTGCGCTCGCGCCATAGGTAGTACCAGACGTCCTCGTAGGCGGCGAAGATATGCTTCGGTTCGAGCTCCAGGTGCGACGCCAGCGTGCGCAGGAACAGCGCCGCCTGCGCTTCACCCACGCCATAGTTGACGCTCTCGTCGGCGAACAGGCCCGGGTCGTCCCAGATCGGCTCGCCGTCCTTGCGCCAGAAGCACGAGAGCGACCAGCGCGGCAACTGCTCTCCCGGGTACCACTTGCCCTGACCGAGGTGAACGAGGCCTTTTGGCGCGTATTTGGTTTTGAGTCTTTTCAATAGAGCCAGACCCAACCGGCGCTTATCGGGTCCCACCGCCTCGGTGTTCCATTCGGCGCCGTCCGGGTCGTCGATGGAGACGAAGGTCGGTTCGCCGCCCATGGTCAGCCGTACGTCCTGCGCTGTGAGGTCGGCGTCGATGCGCTGGCCGAGCTGCTCGATGGCGAGCCACTGCGTGTCGGTGTACGGCTTGGTGACGCGCGGCGCCTCGCGCACGCGCTCGATCTTCATCTCGTGCGAGAACTCGACCTCGCATTTGTCGGTGATGCCGCTGAGCGGCGCGGCGCTCGCCGGCTCGGGCGTGCAGGCGAGGGGGATATGGCCTTCGCCGGCGAGCAGGCCCGAGGTGGCATCGAGCCCGACCCATCCCGCGCCCGGGAGGTAGGCCTCGCACCACGCGTGCAGATCGGTGAAGTCGGCCGCGGCGCCCGAGGGTCCGTCGAGCGACTTCACGTCGGGCTTGAGCTGGATCAGGTAGCCGGAGACGAAGCGCGCCGCGATGCCGAGGTGGCGCAGCAGCTGCACCAATAGCCATCCCGAGTCGCGGCACGAGCCGCTGCCGAGCGTCAGGGTTTCTTCCGGCGTCTGCAGTCCCGGCTCCAGCCGGATGACGTAGCGGATGTCCCGGGAGAGCTGCTGATTCAGATCGACCAAGAAATCATTGGTCTTGCGCGGCTCGCGCGGGATCTCGTCCAGGTAGGCCTTGAACAGCGGTGTCGCCGGCAGCTTCGCGAGATACGGCACGAGCTCGGGAAGCTGCCGCTCCTCGTACTGGAACGGGAATCTCTCGGCGTAGGGCTCGAGGAAGTAGTCGAACGGGTTGATGACCGACATCTCGGCCACCAGATCCACCTCGATCGACAGCTCGCGCGTCTTTTCCGGGAAGACGAAGCGCGCGAGCCAGTTCGACTGCGGGTCCTGCTGCCAGTTGACGAAGTGCTTCGCGGGCAGGACCTTGAGCGAGTAGGCGTGCACCGGCGTCCGGGTGTGCGGCGCGGGCCGCAGGCGCACCACCTGCGGGCTGAGCATCACCGGCCGGTCGTAGCGGTAGCGGGTGACGTGGTGGAGCGCGACGTGAATGGTCATTGCGTGGCGTCTATTGTTGCGCCGCCTCGACGTGCGCGCGCGCCATCAGGGTCTCGGCGCCGCCGCCGACGCGCACGCCGCGCACCGGACAGGCGTCGAGGTAGTCGGCGCCGACGGCGATCTTGATGTGGGTCTCGCCGACCGCCTCGTCGCGCGCGATGTCGAAGCTGTGCCAGCGCTCGCCGAGCCAGGCCTCGGCCCAGGCATGCATCGCCACGTGCTCGCCGGAGTCCCTCGAATACAGATACCCCGAGACGTAGCGCGCCGGCACGCGGAGGTGGCGGCAGCACGCGATGAAGGCGTGCGCGGCATCGGCCGCCGAGCCCCCGGCATTGCGCTTGTGGAGCGCCGCCGCCAGCTCGCGCAGGCCGGCCGCCGTTTCGAGGCGGTGCCGGTGCTCTTCCGCGAGCGCGGCGAGGCACTCGTCGGGGCGCGCCAGCGCGGGCGGACGCAGGAAGAGCAGCGGCGAAAGCGGCGAGCCGGTGAAGTCGGAAGGCTCGTCGAGCGCGCTCGAGGTTTCCACCGCGCCTGCAGCGTGGATGGTGATCTCCGACACCGGCTTGTCGATCGTCAGGACGTGCAGCACGTTGCCGTAGCCGTCGGTGGTGCGCATCGCCTGGCCTGCGGTGTCGAGCGACCAGTCGAGAACGGTCTGGCGTGCCGTGTCGCGCGGGGTGAGGCGCAGGTATTGCGTCGAAAGCCGCACCGGCGAGTCGTAGGTGTATTTGAACTGGTGCGTGATCGAGAATTTCATACCACGCCCAGGTAGGCGCGCCCGACGCGCTCGCCGAGCTCGCCGATGTCCTCGAGAACGCCGGTCAGATATTCGTGCAGCCCGCCCTGGAATACTTCCTCGATGTCGACGTAGGACAGGCGCGCGTGCAGCTCGTAGGCGAGCCGCTTCGCCGCTTCGTCCTTCTGGCCGCGGATGCGGCCCATCGCCTCCTTCACCTGGTCGAAGCATGCCGCGAGCGAGCGCGGCATGCGCCGCTCGAGAATGAGCAGGTGCGCCACCTTGATGGGAAAGATCTGGTCGCGGTAAAGCTGGCGGTAGGTTTCGAACGAGGACACGGAGCGCAGCAGCGCTGCCCACTGATAGTAGTCGAGCGCGCCGCCCACGTCCTGCACCGAAGGCAGCAGGATGTGGTACTTGACGTCGAGGATGCGCGCGGTGTTGTCGGCGCGCTCGAGAAAGGTGCCCAGGCGCGAGAAGTTGAACGCCTCGCCGCGCACGATGGTGCCGTAGGTCACGCCGCGGAAGAGGTGCGAGCGCTCCTTCACCCAGTCGAAGAACTCGGTCGCGCCGGCGCCGGTGACGCGCTGGCGCGGGATGGCGCGCACCTCGAGCCAGGTGGCGTTGAGCGTCTCCCACATCTCGGAGGTGATCAGCCAGCGCACGGCGTGCGCGTTCTCGCGCGCCCACTTCAGGCAGCTGTAGATCGAGGACGGATTCTTCTCGTCGAGCGCCATGAACTCGATCAGCGCCGGCAGCGTCAGCTTGGCGTGGCGCTCGCGATAGAGCTCCTCGGTGCCGTTGATCGTGAGCGGCGCGACCAGGTTCTGGTCCTGCACGTCGTCGGTGCCGAACAGCACCAGATTCGAGGTGACGCCGAGGATGCGCGCCGTGTTCTCCGCGCGCTCCATCTGTCGGCTCATCCAGAAGATCCGGTCCGCGACCCGCGAGAGCATCTAATCGACCACCCAGGTGTCTTTCGTGCCGCCGCCCTGCGACGAATTGACGACGAGTGACCCTTCGCGCAGCGCGACGCGCGTCAGGCCGCCCGGCACGAGCTTCATCTCCTTGCCCGAGAGCACGTAGGGGCGCAGGTCGACGTGCCGCGGCGCGAGGCCCTGCTCGACGAACGTGGGGCAGGTGGAAAGGGAAAGGGTCGGCTGCGCGATGTAGTTGCCCGGATTGGCGCGGATGCGCGAGCGGAACGACTCGATCTCCGACTTCTTCGCCGCCGGGCCGATCAGCATGCCGTAGCCGCCCGAGCCCTGGACCTCCTTCACCACCAGTTCATCGATTTTTTCCAGGACCAGCTCCAGATCCTCGGGCCGCTTGCACTGCCAGGTGGGAACGTTCTGCANNNNGGATCATCTCGGGCACGTAGGGATACGTCGACTTGTCGTCGGCGACGCCGGTGCCGATGGCATTGGCGAGCGCGACGTTGCCCGCGCGGTAAACCGACAGCAGTCCCGGCACGCCGAGCAGCGAGTCCTGGCGGAAGGCGAGCGGATCGAGGAATGCGTCGTCGATGCGGCGGTAGATCACGTCGACGCGCTGCGGGCCGCTGGTGGTTCGCATGTGCACGAAGCCGTCGACGACGAAAAGATCGCCGCCCTCGACCAGCTCGACGCCCATTTGCTGCGCCAGGAACGCGTGCTCGAAATAGGCGCTGTTGTGCTGGCCCGGCGTGAGCACCGCGACGACCGGATCGCGCGCCGCAGGCGGCGCCACCGCGCGCAGCGTCTCGAGCAGCAGCCCGGGGTAGTGCTCGACCGGGTGTACGTGCTGCCGCGCGAAGAGCTCCGGGAAGAGCCGCATCATCATCTTGCGGTTCTCGAGCATGTAGGACACGCCCGAGGGGGTGCGCAGGTTGTCCTCGAGCACGTAGTAGCGGCCATCCTCGTGGCGGATGAGATCGATGCCCGAGACGTGCGAGTAGATGCCGTGCGGGAGGTCCAACCCGAGCATCGACACCTGATAGGCCTCGTTGGTCAGCACCTGCTCGGCGGGGATCACGTCCGCCTTGAGGATCTCCTGCCCGTGGTAGATGTCGTGCAGGAAGCGGTTCAGCGCGGTGACGCGCTGGCGCAGGCCTCTCGCCAGCTCGTCCCATTCGATCCTGGGGATGACGCGCGGGATGGTGTCGAAGGGAATCAGGCGCTCCGCGCCCTCATCGGCACCATGGGCGTCGCCGTACACCGCGAACGTGATGCCGACGCGGTGGAAGAGGAGGTCGGCTTCCCGTCGTTTCTCCGCCACGCGCTCGGCGGGCGTCTCGGCCAACCAGTCCGCGACCGCGCGAAAATGCGCGCGCACCTCGCCATCGGCGGCACGCATCTCGTCGAAATGGCGGCGCTGCAAATCGTCTCCCGGTTTGACACAGGAATAGCAACCCCTATGCCATTTGCTACGGCGTTTCAGAACAGCGGGTTAGCCTACGCCGGGAAGCGGCTGCGCACCATCTCGGCGCGCTACTCGGAGGGCTTGGGCTCTATTTCGGGGCGCGCCGCAGCGCGGCGGTAGGTGGAGGGCGGGACGCCGACCTGGTGCAGGAAGAAGCGGGTGAAGTTGCTCTGCGCCGAGAAGCCGAGCTCGGCGGCGACCTCGGCGATCTTGCCGCGCCCCGAGGAGAGCCGCGCGATCGCGGTCTCGATGCACAGCATGTCGAGATAGCCGCGCGGCGAGAAGCCGGTGCAGAGCTGGAAGAGGTCGTAGAAGCGCGAGCGTGACAGGCCGACCTGGCTCGCCAGCTCGTCGATGCTGCGGTCCTTGTTGGGATGCGCGCGAAGCAGCGCGATCGCGCGCCGGATGCGGCTGTCCTCGAAGCGCGAGCCGCGCCAGAGCGGCGACGTCGCGCGGCGGCGGGCGAGATAGGTCTCGACGATCGACAGCACCAGCTCCTGCAGCATGAACTCCAGGCGCTCGGCGGAGAGGAAGCGGTCGTTCAGCACCTCGACCGCGAGCGTGTCGGCGAGCTGGCGGATGCGCGGCGTGACAGATTCGCGAAGCTGCGTGAAGGGCTGCGCATCGTCGGCGGCGAAGGCCGCCGGGAAGCTCGCGCGCAGCCAGTCGCCCGCGGCGTGGAAGATGAGCGCGCGCGACGCGCCGACGCAAACATGCAGCTGTTGCGGATTGAGGAGCAGGATCTCGAGGCTGCCCTGCTCGACCACGACGAGGGGATCGGCTCCGGCGCGAATCTCGTCGTTCGCCGCGTGCTCGACGAGCGCGAGCCGGCCAAACCGGCCGTCAAAGAGCCGTAGCGTCCTCCCCATGGACTGCAGGATACCTCACCCCGAGTTCAATAAGCGAGCCAGCGAGGGCGCTTGGCGGAGATGACCCGGGTGTTCACGCCGACCCAGTTCAGTCCGCCGAAGAGCCGGCCGTGCTCGATCTTCACGCAGCGGTCCATGACCGTCTCGAGACCGGCGGCGCGCGCTCTGGCAGCGGCTTGCTCGTTCTTCACGCCGAGCTGCTGCCAGAGCACCTTGGCGCGAATGGCGATCGCGTCCTCGGCGATCGGCGGCACGTCCTGCGTCTTGCGGAAGACATCGACCATGTCTACCCCGTCAGGGATTTCCCTAAGGGAGGGGTAACATCTCTCGCCGAGGATCTCCCGGTACTTGGGATTCACCGGGATGACGCGGTAGCCATGCTCCTGCATGTACTTGGCGGCAAAGTAGCTCGGCCGGAACCAGTCAGCGGAAAGCCCGACCACGGCGATGGTGCGGCACTCGCGGAGGATGCGGCGCAGGGTGTTGATGTCGTCCACGGCCGGAATACTAGGTGAAAATGAGGCGCGCATGACGCTCCACCCGCAGGTCGCGACGCTGCTCGAGCGCGTCGCCCGCTCCCCGTTGCCGCCCTATTACAAGGTGCCGCCCTTCGTCGCCCGGCGGATTTATCGAGACACGCGCGGCGCCCTGGCGCCCGCGCTGCCGCCGATCGCCGAGAGCCGGCTGCTGGTCCTCGACGATCGCATGGCGGCGCGCCTGTATAGGCCGGTGAAGGACGAGGTGCTGCCGGCGCTGGTCTATTTCCACGGCGGCGGCTGGACGATCGGCGACCTCGACACGCACGATGTGTGCGTCGTCATCTCGGTCGACTATCGCCTCGCGCCCGAGAGCCCGTTTCCCGCGGCGGTGGACGATTGCCTGGCGGCCACTCGCTTCGTCTTTCAGCAGTCCGGTCATTTGAAAATTGATGCCGCACGCATCGCCGTGGGCGGCGATAGCGCCGGCGGCAATCTCGCCGCGGTGGTCTGCCTGCACCGCGAGCTGCCGATCGCTTTCCAGCTGCTCCTCTATCCCGCGACCGACCAGCGTTGCGAGTTTCCTTCGCACGCGAAGAACGGCGCGGGCTATCTGCTCACGCGCGAGTCGGTCGAGTATTTCCGCGGCAACTACTTGCCTCGTCGTGGAGACTGGACCGACTGGCGCGCCTCGCCGCTCCTCGCGCCGAGCCATGCCGATCTGCCGCCGGCGTATCTCATCACCGCCGGTTTCGATCCGCTCGTGGACGAGGGCCGCGCCTACGCCGCGGCTCTCGAGAAGGCCGGCGTGCCGGTCGAGTACCGCAACTATGCCGACATGGTGCACGGCTTCATCGTCATGGGCGGCGCGCTCGACACGGCCCGCGAAGCCGTCGCGGAATGCTGTGTGCGGCTGAAAGCCGCCTACGAAAGGGTGCTGGCATGAAATCCGATCTCAAGACGCGTCACGGCGGCAAGATCCTCGCCGACGCATTGGTTGCGCAAGGCGCGAAGCTCGCCTTCGGCGTTCCCGGCGAGAGCTACCTGCCGGTGCTCGACGGCATGCATGATCACCAAGAGCGCTTGCAGTTCATCGTCTGCCGGCAGGAGGGCGGCGCCTCCTACATGGCCGAGGCGTACGGCAAGCTGACCGGCGAGCCCGGCGTGCTCTTCGTCACGCGCGGCCCGGGCGCGACCAATGGCGCGATCGGCGTGCACACCGGGCAGCAGGACTCGACGCCGATGGGGGTCTTTATCGGCCAGGTGCCCAACGAATTCGCCGAGCGCGAGGCGTTCCAGGAGATCGACTACCGGCGCATGTACGGCCAGATGGCGAAGTGGGTCGGCCAGATCGATCGCGTCGAGCGCATTCCCGAATACGTGAGCCACGCCTTCCACACTGCCTGCGCTGGGCGGCCCGGGCCAGTGGTGCTGGCGTTGCCCGAGGACGCGCTATACGGCGAGGCGGCCGTCGCCGACGTGCCTCGCTACCACAAGGTGCGACCCGCGCCGTCTCCGCAGAGCATTGCCGAATTGAAAGGGCTGCTCGAAAAAGCGCGGAAGCCTTTCGTGCTGCTGGGCGGCGGCGGCTGGGACCGCGAGACGTGCGCGAAATTGCAGAAGTGGATCGAGGCCAACGGGCTCGCGGTCGGCACCTCGTTCCGCTGCCAGGATCTCTTCGACAACCGCAGCGCCAATTACGCCGGCGACGTCGGCATCGGTATCAACCCGAAGCTCGCCGAGCGCGTGAAGGAAGCCGATGTGCTGCTCGTCATCGGCCCAAGGCTGGGCGAGATGACGACCAGCGCCTACAGCCTCGTCGAGGCGCCGCTGCCGCGCCAGACGCTGGTGCACGTGCACGCCGGCGCGGAGGAGCTCGGCCGCGTGTACCGCCCGGCGCTCGCGATCAATTCCGGCATGGCGCAGTTCGTCGATGCTCTTTCACGGTTGTCGTTTTCCAATCCGGCGTGGAAAGCGGACAGCGAGGCGCTGCGCAAGGACTATCTCGCCTGGACCGAGCCGCGGCCGATGCCGGGCAAGGTGCAATACGGCGAGGTGATCCGCTGGCTCTCCGATCACCTGCCCGAGGACACGATCGTCGCCGGCGGCGCGGGCAACTTCGCCGGCTGGCTGCACCGGCATTTCCGCTACAAGGGCTTTCGCACCCAGCTCGGCTCGACCAACGGCTCGATGGGCTGCGGCTATCCGGCGGCGGTGGCGGCGAAGCTCCTCTATCCGCAGCGGCCGGTGCTCGCGCTCTGCGGCGATGGCGACTTCCTCATGACCGGGCAGGAGATTGCGACTGCGGCGCAATACGGGGCGAATTTCGTCGCGCTAGTGGTCAATAACGGCCTCTATGGCACGATCCGCATGCACCAGGAGCGCGAGTATCCCGGGCGGGTCTACGGCACGACGCTGCAGAATCCCGACTTCGCCGCCTACGCGCGCGCCTTCGGCGGCCACGGCGAGACGGTCGAGCGCACGGAGGATTTCGCGCCGGCTTTCGAGCGCGCCTCGCGCTCCGGCAAGCCGGCGATCATCGAGCTGAGGATCGACCCTGACGCCATCACGCCGGCGGCGACGCTTTCGGCGATCCGGGAGAAGGCGCTTAAGTCAAAGCGATGAAGTCAGGATCGTCCTGGTGGGCGCGCTCGAACTTCAGGAAGTCGTAGTAGCCGCAGCGAACGGTGTCGGGGTACTCGCGGCATACGCCCGGACGTGCCTCATAGATAGTGCAGCGGCGCTTTTCCTGGTCGAGGAACATGCACACCGTGGCGAACACGGTGTCCTTCTTGTGCCGCAGTAACCGGACCTTCTCCTTCGGCTCGATCTTGGTGAAGCGCTCGTCGGCCTCGGCGAACTCCAGGCCGAAGTGCTTCGCCAGGCGCTGCACGTCGCGCTGCGTGACTTCGATCTCGGGGTAGCTGCAGCAATAGGCAGGGCATTTCTTGCAGGAATAGCTCGTACGCACCGGAATGGGGAATGCCTTGCCGTTCGCCATGGATTCTCGTTCGCCCCGATGAAAGCGGCGAATTGTACTCGCGCAACGTTACAGGTCTAGTGATGCAGGATCTTGGAGAGGAACTGCTGCGCGCGCTCGGAGCGCGGCGTGCCGAAGAAATCGTCCTTCTTCGCATCCTCGACGATGCGGCCGGCGTCCATGAAGATCACGCGGTGCGCGACCTTGCGCGCGAAGCCCATCTCGTGCGTCACCACCATCATGGTCATGCCCTCGCGCGCGAGCTCGACCATGACGTCGAGCACCTCGTTGATCATCTCGGGGTCGAGCGCCGAAGTAGGCTCGTCGAAGAGCATCGCGATCGGGTCCATCGACAGCGCTCGCGCGATCGCCACGCGCTGCTGCTGCCCGCCCGAGAGCTGGCCGGGGTACTTGTCCTTGTGGGCGATGAGGCCGACGCGCTCGAGGAGCTTCAGCCCCTTGTCCTTCGCCGCCTGCTCGCTGCGGCCGAGCACCTTGATCTGCGCAAGGGTCAGGTTCTCGGTCACGCTCATGTGCGGGAAGAGCTCGAAGTTCTGGAACACCATGCCGATCCGGGAACGCAGCTTCGGCAGGTTGGTTTTTGCGTCGCCGACCGAGACGCCGTCGACCACGATCTCGCCCTTCTGGAAGGGCTCGAGCGCGTTGACGCACTTGATGAGCGTCGACTTGCCGCTGCCCGAGGGGCCGCAGACGACGACCACCTCGCCCTTCGCGACCTCGGTGGAGCAGTCGGTGAGCACCTGGAAGGTGCCGTACCACTTCGCTACGTTCTTGATGGAGATCATCGGATGATGGCGATCCGGTTTTGAAGCGTTTTCACTACGGTGGAAAGGCCGTAGGAGATGACGAAGTAGACCACGGCGACGAAGCTGTACATCTCCACCAGGCGGTAGTCGCGGTTGGCGATCTTCGCCGCGGCGCCGAGGAAGTCGGTGGCCGAGATCACGTAAACCAGCGAAGTGTCCTGGAAGAGGATGATGGTCTGCGTGAGCAGGACCGGCAGCATGTTGCGGAACGCCTGCGGCAGCACGATCCTGCCCATGGTCTGCCAGTAGTTGAGGCCCAGGGCGTAGCCCGACCACACCTGGCCGCGCGCGATCGACTGGATGCCGGCGCGCATGATCTCGCAGTAGTACGCGGCCTCGAACATGGTGAAGGTGATGAGCGCGGAGTAGAAGGCGCCGACCTTGATCGGGTTGGGCTCCCGCAATATCCAGGCGCCGATATAGGGCACCAGGAAGAAGAACCAGAAGAT
>WNFL01379947.1_pt1 | contig 10704 bp, 11 predicted proteins | sample 5400361 | NCBI WGS metagenome assembly WNFL01 (sample SAMN13153351, study PRJNA577476) | soil metagenome | isolation source: 40 cm soil on Douglas fir-dominated hillslope | place: USA:California | collected 2013-09-17 | reverse complement strand
CGGCGCACGGCCTCAACCGAACCTCTTCATCAACGCCGGCACTTCGTTCGGCGGGACGGGGCGGCCGAACAGGTAGCCCTGGAATTCGTCGCAATCGAGACCTTTGAGCAGCCCGGCCTGCTCTTCGGTTTCCACGCCTTCGGCCACGACGCGCAGCTTCAGTGAATGCGCCAGCGAGATCACCGATTTGACGATGTTGCGGCTTTCCTCGTTCTGCGTCATGCCGACGACGAAGCTGCGATCGATCTTCAGCGAGTAAATGGGTAGCCTGGCGATGTAGGCGAGCGAGGAATAACCGGTGCCAAAATCGTCGATGTAGATGTGTACGCCCAGGCCGCGCACCGTTTGCAGCTTGGGGATGATCGCGTCGACGTTTTCCATGATGACGCTCTCCGTGATTTCCAGGTCGAGGCAGCCGCCGCTGCGCTCGATTCCGTCCGCGGCATCGATGACCTTCGCCACGAAGTCCTTTCCGCGCAGTTGCAGCGGGGAGACGTTGACCGCCACGCGCGGCACTACATTCGCATTGTCGAGCCATCCGGCGCAATCCCGCGCGACCTGCGACAAGGCCCAGTTGCCCGCTTCAAAAATCAGGCCGGTCTGTTCCATGAGGGGAATGAACCTGCCGGGCGGGATGATGCCGAGTTCCGGATCGATCCAGCGCATCAACGCTTCGAAGCCGGTGAGTTTTCCGCTTTCCGCGTCGATCTTGGGCTGATACCACAGCGCCAGTTCCTGGCGCTCGAGTGCGCGCCGCAGGCGGCTTTCCATGCGCAGTGACTGGGCGGCCTGGGCGTTCATCTCGGGCCCGTAGAACAACAGCGGCACGTTTTGCTGCTTGGCGCTGCGCAACGCCGCTTCCGCGTTGGCGACCAGGGTCTCGGGAAGTTCGGCGTCCTCGGGAAACACGGCGATGCCTGCGGTTGCCGAGACGCGCAGTTCTTCGCCGCCAATATAGAACGGCAAGCTGAACAGGTCGCGCTTGCGTGATTCCACTATGTGTGCCAGATCCGGCGCCCGCCCGACGCCCGACGCTGAAATCGCGAAGCGGTCCGCGCTGATGCGCGCAACGGTATCCTGCTCGCGGACGGAGGCCTTGATGCGGTCGGCCACCTCCTTGAGCAGGGCGTCTCCGGCTTGCCGCCCGAGGGTATCGTTGATGATGCGGAAGCGGTCCAGATCCATCAGCAGCAGCGACACGCCGCTGTTCTCCCTGTTCGCCGCCGCGAGCTGCCGCCCCAGCCGATCGAAAAACAGGGTCCGGTTGGGCAGGCCGGTCAGCGTGTCGTAATAGGCCAGGTAATTTACCTTTTCCTGTTGCGCGATGAAGGTCAGCGCGAACGAGACGTCGCCCGCCAGTTCCTCTAGCAGCTTCACTTCTTCTTCGTCGAAGGCGTTCTTCTCGCTGCCATACAGCAGGAACATGCCGACGATTTCCTTATCCCGGAACAGGGGTAGCGCGATGGCGGAGCGGCAGCCATGGGCGACGGCTGCGCGCCTGACGGGGTCGATTTCGGGATTGCTGCCGATGTCGTTCTCGATGGCGGTGCGGCGTTCCGTAAATGCCCGCATGGCCACTCCCGAGGCCGATTTGCGGGAAGTTCGCGCCAGCTTGGCTATCTCGGCTGCCCCCTCGCCGCTCCATGCGACCGGTTCCAGCTGGGAATCGGATCCGGCCATGCCGATCAGCACGATCGGGAAAGCGCCGTGCTCGGTGGCAATCCGGCAGGCTTCCTTGAACAATTCGTCGCGATCGCGGATGCGCACGATCGCCGAGTTGATGCCGCTCAGCATCGCCTGGATGCGGTTCAGGCGGGCGATCTTGTTTTCATGCTCCTTGCGCTGCGTGATATCGCGGCTGATACCGACAATTCCGACGATGTCGCCCGCCGTGTCGCGCAGGGGTATCTTGATCGTCAAAAACCATCGCGGGTTGCCTGCGGCATCGAGGCCGGCCTCTTCACGATTCAGGATGGCTTCGCCGCGAAGGGCCCGCGCGTCGTCGGCATGGTATTGCTCCGCCAGTTCGCGCGGGTAGAGATCGAACACGGCTTTCCCCACGATGTCCGCTTCGCGGCTGAAGCCGCTATGCCTGAAGCCGGCAGCGTTGCACATGGTGAAGCGGCCCGACGCATCTTTTGTGAATACGACGTCCGGCAGCGCATCGATCAGGGTGCGCAGCAGCGTGCGCTCGGCCGCCAGCGTTTCCCGGGCGCGCTTGCTCTCGGTTATGTCTTCGCCGATGCTTGCGGTACCGATCACTTCCCCGGACGCCGAGCGAAGCACCGAGTTGTTCCACCTGATGAGCCGGCGCTCGCCGGACCGGGTGAGGATTTCATTTTCGTGGTGCCAGCTCTGCGGCAGATCGGCAAGCAGATCGGCGAAGGTGGTCCTGAGCTCGCCGGCTCCGGGAGGGATAAAAAGCTCGAACCAGTCCTGCCCGAGCACTTCGTCCCGCTGCCGGCCGGTCAGGCGCAGAAGATAGTCGTTGCAGTACGTTATCCGGGCGTTCCGGTCGAGCATCATGGAGACCAGTTCCACGGTCCCGAGCAAATCGCTGAAGCGCCGTTCGCTTTCGCGCAACGCCTCGGCCGCCCGCCTGCGCTCGGTGATGTCGTGGAAAATCACCTGCACCAGGCCGTTGTCGAGTCGCTTGACGCTGATCTCGGCCGGGAACGCGGAACCGTCCTTGCGCCTGACCATGCGCTCGAACCGCAGCGTCGCGCCGACGCTCACTTCCTGCATGCGCCTCGCGTGAATTTCGCGTTCCTCGTCGAGATAGGTTACGCGGCCGTTCAATCCGAGCAGCTCGCTTTCCGAGTAGCCGAGCAGCTCGCAGCCGCGGGAATTCACCAGCACGAAATTGCCTTCCGCGTCGCTGATGAAAATGCCGTCCGAGGCCTGCTCGATGAGCTGGCGGAATTTCCCTTCGCTCTCGCGCAACTGCGTTTCTGCGCGCCTGCGCTCGGTGATGTCGCGGAGGATGATCTGGGAATCGCCGCTCGCGAGCATGCGGCTGCTGAACTCGGCGGGGAAGGCGGTGCCGTCCTTGCGTATGACCATTCGCTCATAGCGCAGGACCGCGCCGGTTCGGGCCTGTCGCATGCGCTCGAAGCGAAGATGGAGCTCGTTTTCGGGGTAGGTGATCGAGTGGTCGACGCCCAGCAATTCGTTTGCCTGGTAGCCCAGCAGCTCGCACGCCGGCGGATTTACCAGCACGAAGCGGCCCTCGGCATCGAGCACGAAAATTCCGTCGGACGCCTGCTCGATGAGCTGGCGATACCTCGCTTCGCTCGCGCGCATGGCCTCCTCGGTGCGCACCTGTTCCCCCGCTCCCGAGTTGAGCAGGAACAGCCCGGTAATCAGGATCGTCAGGCTGATGAACGCGCCCAGCGGCAGCAGCAGGAAGGTCGCGGTCGCCGTCGCGGCCGATCGCTGGAATCTCTGATTCAGGACGACGTATTCCTCGGCTTCCATTTCGCGCAGGATTTCGCCGATGTGGCGCGAGAGTTCGATCCCGACGCCGCTCACGATCATCTGTTGCGCTTCGGCAAAACCGCGCTTGCGGCGCACCTCGATGGTCCGGTCTCCGAATGCCTTGCGCTGGGCGATCAGCGAAGCGACCAGGTCCATGCGTTGTTGCTGGACGGACCCGTCCGCAATGAGCTCGTTTGCAATGGCCAGGTGTTCGTCCAGCGCCCGCGCAATCTCATTGCGGCCGGCGAGCGAGCGTTCGTCTCCGGTGATGATGTAGCCGCGCTGGTTGCTTTCCAGCTCGGCGAGGTGGGATTTCACTCCCTCGAATTCCGTGATCACTTGCTGGGAATGCGTGACCGAGGCGGTTTCGCGGCGCAGCTCGCTGGTAAAGCTGTAGGACAGTGCCGCCGCTGCCACCAGCGAGACAATGCCGGTCGCAAATCCGAACGTGATCAGCCGGTTCAGCGACCATTGCAGTCCGTCGTCCCTGCGTGCCAGCGCCAGCAGTCCGCTCCCCAGGAGCAGAAATCCCACCGTCGAATGGATGGCCATGCCGGCGTAGTCCCACCAGCGGGCACCGGACATCAGCGCGGAAAGATGGCCGATCAGGCCAAGTCCGCCAATGACCACGACCGCGCTGGCCAATCCGTAAAGAACCGGGATGCGCAATCGCGCCTGCCTCCGCCTGGCGGCAAGAAAGAGCCCGCAGCCGGCGAGCAACAGGCAGAAGGCCGTGGAGGGCGGCATGCGCCCGGGGCTCGTCGCTTCCAGTGCGCCGGTGGTATCGCTGAACAGCCACTGATCCAGCCCGAAGTTCCAGCCAAACAGATCTTCCGCCAGGGTCAGGCCGGCCAGCGCAATCACGGCGAGCGCGATCGCGCTCCCGGCCGCGCGCAAGGAACCCGGGGGATCGGCGCGGGAAAGAAGCGCCAGCGCCGTGCCGCACAACAGCGTACCGGCGGCGGTATTCACCTTCATCGTCGCCAGGCCGGGCACCACCGTTTTCAGCATCCCGATGTCCAGCGCCCATCCGGCGAGCACGCCTGCGCCCAGCGCGATCGCCGCCAGGCCCGACAGCAGCGCGACGGCGCGGGGTGTGGCGATCCGGGCCGACAGAAGCGTCATGCCGGAACGCGGGGCGTTGCCGGCCCGCTGGACAAACCTTGTCCCTTTTGCATAATGCTCCCGGAAGAAATGCAGGACATGTGCAGGACAGTCCTCAGTTGCAGGAAATCAGCAAAAGCTTGCTTCAACCGGGTAGCCGGAGGACGCGCCGAGCGGAAGGCCGCCCGGTGCAAGGGAAGCGTCCCCGGGCCTTGTTGAACCCGCCCAGGTTTGTTTTCGGCCGCGCCCATGGTGCCGGCCGCAGAGGCAGGCGCCACCCACCTGGGCGGGAGGACGATGAAATCGTCTTCGCGGCGGATGTCTGGCGGGAATCCCGATCGTTCCATGGCGCCTCCCTGAAGGCATGTTCTATGGGGAAGGCGACCGCACCATCGCCCTGTGCGGGCGCTGGAGCAACAATCCACGATGGCACAACGGGCGTGCAATCGGCACTTCTCCCGTTACTTATACGATCTTCCCGATGCGATAGACAGCACTTTTCAGCAGGGCGTAGCGCGATTTGCTTGCGCGGTGGTGGAGACGGCGTATTTCGCTACGATGTAGCGAAATAGGCGAGAGGAAAGAGGAAAGAGGAAAGAGGAAAGGTAAGAGCCTCTATTCGCAGCACCCAGCACGCAGTACGCAGCACTGCGTTTCTCTCAGCACCAGCACTCCGTACCCAGTACCCAGCACCGAGTACCCAGCACCCAGCACCGCCGCTTCCCCTCCGTCGCGCATCCGCGGATTAAGACCTATACTTCCCGGACATCGCGATTTCTGCGATAAATCCTGCAGACGCACAATCACAAGGAAACGAATATGAAATCACCTCGAATAGTGGCTTTGATCGCGATACTCGCGTCGGGCCTGTCCCTGAACGCGAACGCAGGAGTCTCGGTGAGTGTCGGAGAGCCGGGCTTCTACGGACACATTGAAATCGGCGATATTCCCCGGCCGCCGCAACTGATCTTCCCGCAGCCGGTGATTATCCAGCGGGTTCCCGCCGGCGAGGTTCGTCCGCCGCTTTATCTGCATGTTCCCCCGGGGCATGAAAAGCATTGGAGCAAACACTGCCGCAAGTACAACGCGTGCGGACAGCCGGTCTACTTCGTGCGGGACAATTGGTACAACGATGTCTACGTCCCGGAATACAGGAAGAAGCATGGCAAAGGCCACGGCGACGATGATCGTGGCGGGAAGCACGGCGACAAAGGCCACGGGCATGGCAAAGACAAGGATTAGATTGAATGGCTGACGCGTGAATGCCGTAAGGGCCGTGAATGTCGTGAATGTCGTGAATGCCGTGACGATGAAAAACAGTGCTGCGTGCTGGGTACTGAGAGAAAAGCGGTGCTGCGTACTGGGTGCTGTGTGCTGAGTAAAAGCCGAAGGCGGCAACGCTCCAGATCCTTAAGTCCTTCCTCCCAGCACGCAGTACCCAGTACGCAGCACCGCTCTTTTCGTAGTACCCAGTACCCAGCACCCAGCACTGCCTTTCCTCTCACCTCGTCACGACATTCACGATATTCACGACATTCACGACATTCACGGCCTTTCCGCTATACTCCCCCTCGACGAAAAGTCCAACGAAAACCGCAGGCTGCGAGGGAATTACAGGGTGACGAAATTCGGTTTACGGAGCGCAATGTTTGCGCTCGCCGCGCTTGTTATGTTTTCAGGGGCTCTGATGGCGCAGCAGATGCCTGGCACGGGATCGGATCTGAGGTTCGATTCCTCCGGCAACCAGCAGCAGTCCCCGTCGCAGATGCCGATCCAGTCGCCCACCATCGTTACGCCGCATCCAGTATTTCTTCGGGATGTCGTCCGCTAGACTATCGCCCTACATGATGTTTGACTGCGCACTAAATTAACGATGTCCAGCCCCGACCGGATTATTGCGATTCTCCGCGAACGCCTGCCCGGGCTGGTTGCGGTGTATCGATTTGGCAGCGAGGTCACCCGCACCACAAACCAGGAAAGCGACCTCGATTTGGCCGTACTCTGCGACAAGGCCTTGTCGGCACTGACCCGCTTTTCCCTGGCAGGCGAGCTCGTGGTCGCGTGCGGTCGGCCGGTCGACATGGTTGACCTGTCGACGGCGTCCACGGTCATTTGCGCGCAGGTCGTAAGTACCGGCGAGCGGCTGTTTTGCGCGGATCCGAAGCGTTGCGATCTGTTCGAAGACATTACGCTCTCCTCCTATGCCCGGCTGAACGAAGAGCGCGGCGCAATTCTTCGCGATGTCAAAGCGCGCGAGTCCGTGTATGGCCGATGACGTACTCCTGAACAAGGCGGCGAGCATCGAGCGGTGTCTGAATCGAATCGATGAGGAATACCGGGGACACGAGCAGGAATTCGAGATCAACTTCACGCGGCAGGACGCCCTGATGCTGAATCTGTTGCGTGCCAGCGAAACCGCCATCGATGCGGCAATGCATTTGGTCCGGGTGCGCAAACTCGGATTGCCTCAGGAGAGCAGGGATGCGTTCAGAATGCTCGCGCAGGCAGGCATCTTGTTGCCCGAACTGAGCGTTCAACTCCAGAAGATGGTCGGCTTTCGAAATATTGCAATCCACAACTATGCCCAGTTGGATCTCAACATCGTCCGATCGATCGTCGAGCAGCGGCTGGGCGACTTCCGCGAGTTTGCGCGCCTTCTCATCAGGCTGGCGTGAACTGACATGTCGCGGATGAACTATGTGATGCCAGCGACTGCATAGATAAGCGCCGGCGAGGTAACTGGGCACCGTCTTCTTGTCTGACTCCCCATCCAGGGCTTGACCCCATTGCCACGGGAGGCAGTAAATGCGCGAGAGCAAAGGATGCAAGAGAATCAAACTCTCCTTCACGTCATAGCTGGTTTCTACAATAGTCCCCTCCCTTTCAAGGGGAAGGCCGGGATGGGGATGGGTGTGCCGTAGATTGCCGGCGCCATGAGGGGCCGTTGCAGGAAAAGACCGCCTGCACGCCGTTCGCTGCGCGCATTCCAGGCTTTCCTCCCGGCTCGCGCCTTTGGCCTTCCTCGTTTATCCGATTTGACTGCCTCTGCGTATTGCCAGAGAATCCGCGCGACCGCCGCAAGCTACCTGGGTCAACGCGTCGAAAAAATTGGAGGCACGGAATGAATAGAGACTGGGCGTGGATGAGCCGATACATCCTTGTTATCGTCATTTCTCTGGTGCTGGGTGGCGCGATCGGCGAGTTCGCGTTATTCAAGCAGACCACGCTGGGCACGCCCAAGCTTGCCGCGTCCCAGCTCGTCCAGTTCATGGGTTACGGCGGGGCGCTGCTGTTGCTCTGGTTGATGGGCCAGAAGGCGGCCAGCCAGTTTCGCAGCGGCCGCAGCTTCATCGTCGTTCCGCTGGTGACGCTCATCGTTGTGGCGGGCGCCTACACCGTGCTCCTCACGATTCTGCGGCCGTTCCTGGACGCGGGCCCGAGGAACATCTACAACTGGATATTCGTTCTCGGCATCACAGTCTCCGCGTTATGGCTTGCGGTTGCGCTGTTCCATCACTCCGAGCCGCTGGTGGACTTGTTCCGCTCCGACCGCGCGGACGAATCGGATGCGCAAGGGAAGAAATGCAGTTCCTGCGGCGCCCAGCTTGCTCCCGGAGCGAATTTCTGCCACGTCTGCGGCACTGCCGGTACCTGATCAACGCGTCGTCCAGCAATCTGGCATCGATTCACGAAAAGTAAGTTTTGGAAATTGATGCTTGCCCTGCTGGCCGGGATCGCACTGGCCGCATGCGCCGAACTTGACCTGGAGGGCAGGGGACGCGTGGTCGTGCCGCCCGCGGCCGGACGGGGCCCGAACGTCGACGAACGCCGGCACGCCCATGATCAGGACGACGAGGGCGACACTGAGCACCGAGCACCGAGCACCGAGCACTGAGCACCGAGCACTGAATTTATGACCGAGCACTCCGCCTCCGGCGACCCCGAGCACCCCGCCCATGGCGGCACGGAGCCCCGCCTTCCGACTTGACACTCGTGCGGATCGTTCATACATTACGAACATACATCGCGAGGTAATTATGAATCGCACGCAAATTTATCTTAGCCCCGCGCAGCAAAAGGCACTCAAGGCCATGGCTGCAAGAACAGGCCGCACACAGAGCGAACTGATTCGGGACGCAATAGACCGGTTCGTCGGTCAGCGTAAGGCATCCGAGCGAGCGACCGTCATCAAGCGCTCGGCCGGCCTCTGGAAGGGGCGCGAGGATTTGCCCGATTTTTCTGTTATTCGGCACGAGGCGGATCGCGTTTCGACGCAAGCCTAGAAGCTGCGGCCAGGCGCAACTGTGCAGTCGCTCCTTCTTGATACCGATCTCCTGATAGATTTTCTCCGTGGCCATCGGCAGGCGGTCGCGTTTTTGGAAGAGGAAAGCCGTCCGATGGGCGTGTCGGCACTAACCATGGCAGAGTTGCACGCGGGCGTACGGGATGGAGAGGAGTGAGAGCGGTTGAGCGATCTGCTTTCGATCTTCAATCAGATCCCGGTGGATCCAGAAACAGCGGCAGACGGTGGATTGCTTCGCCGTGACTTCGGGCCCAGCCACGGTACCGGATTGATCGACGCAATTCTTGCGGCGACGGCGCTCAAATATGGACTGCGGCTTGTTACTCTGAACGACAAGCACTATCCCATGTTACCCGACGTGGTCGTTCCGTACCGCAAGCGATGACAATACCTTGCGTCTTTCCTCAAGTCTCCGGTTTTACTCGTCACGTCATCTCGGAGCACCGAGCACCGTGCACTTGGCACTCCATCTTTGGCGGCACCAAATTATGGGCGACGCCCGGTTATGGCCGCAGGCCGGTACACCTTGCGTGATCCCGTAGTTACGCCTTGTGGGAATCCAGCGAAGTCGGGCACGACAGCAAGGGAACACTCATATGCACCCGTAGGGGTGTGTGCCGCTCGCGGCGCACGTCGTCACTGGCCTCACCTCGTCACGACCGTCACGCCGTCACGACCGTCACCCCGTCACGGCCCCACCGCCACCCTCGAATAAGGCCGGGATGGGTCACGTTGGCACCTCCGCACCGCCCCGACGCTCCCGCCATTCACGCAGCCACGGTCTTTCGATAGTCAAGGCTTTTTGTCGGGACTACAATGCACGCTTCGATGTAGTTGCGAAGGTTTTCGACATGACGCAGACGGTAGGGATTCGGGAACTAAAGGCCCGGCTGAGCGAATATCTGAAGCTTGCGCGCCGCGGGCGCCGGATTGTCGTCACGGACCGCGGCCGCGAGATCGCTGCGCTCGGCCCTGTATCTGACGAGCGGCGCACGCTGGAGTCGCTGATGGCCGCCGGGAATCTGCGCTGGACGGGACGCAAACCCGCCGGGCTTGCGGGTGTCAAGTCAACCGGCAGGAGCGTTGCAGCGGCGGTGGTTGAGGATAGACGTTAAGGCCAGGGCCCCATGTTCCTTTATCTCGATACCAGCAGCCTGGTGAAGCTGTTCATCGAGGAAAGGCATTCGGATCGGGTGCGCGAATGGCTGGACGCCGTCGACGTTGTGCTGACCTGCAGGGTCGCGTATGCGCAAGCCGTTTCGGCGTTTTCCCGGCGCCGACGCGAGGGCGGAATATCGCAGGCGGATTACCGCAAGGTCATGCAGACTTTCGACAGGCAGTGGGAAAGTTTCGGCCGGCTCGAATTCGATGAACGCCTGGCCGGCGAACTGGCAGCCAGGCACGCGTTACGCGGATTCGACGCAATCCATCTGAGTGCGGCCAGGATGCTGCTTTCGGCTGGCCGGGGAACATCGATTGCATTCAGCTCATTCGACACCCGCCTCAACAGCGCTGCCGCGAAGGAAGGCATGACCGTCCTGCACCCGTAGTCGGAACTGGCGATGAGAGCGCGATTTCAACGGCAATTCCAGGCAGAGCCAGGTTGCCTCCTCACTGGCCTCACTGCGTCCCGCAATCACCCATCCCGGCCTTCCCCTTGAAGGGGAAGTTTCGTCGACACGGCGGTTGGGGTGCGCCCCGGACTCGTTAGTCGTAGACCCGTTTGCGGGAAGGGGCGCATGCAGCTGCCATTTCAGCAACCGGGGCTCATGCACCTGCTCCCGCAAGCGGGCGACAAGTCGCTAACGTGTCGCAGCTGC
>WNFL01317903.1_pt2 | contig 10705 bp, 12 predicted proteins | sample 5400361 | NCBI WGS metagenome assembly WNFL01 (sample SAMN13153351, study PRJNA577476) | soil metagenome | isolation source: 40 cm soil on Douglas fir-dominated hillslope | place: USA:California | collected 2013-09-17 | reverse complement strand
CTGATCGTGGTGGGCGTGGCCATGGACACCATCGCCCAGGTCGAGACCCATATGATCACCCGGAACTATGAAGGCTTTATGAAGCGGGGCCGGTTGAGAGGGAGAAGAGGCTAGGTGGCCGCCAGGTGAGCCCGTTACGCGTGGTGTTTTTTGGTCCTCCGGGGGCCGGCAAGGGGACCCAGGCGAAGCTCCTCGAGCAGAAGTTCGGGGCCTGCCAGGTCTCGACCGGAGAGATCCTGCGCAAGGCCGCGCGCGACGAGACGGCGCTCGGGAAAGAGACCGGCGACTATCTCGACCGGGGCGATTTGGTCCCCGATCATCTGATGGTCAAGCTGGTGGCGGGGCGGCTGCGGGAGCCGGACTGCAAGAGCGGATTCATCCTGGACGGATTTCCCCGGACCATCGCCCAGGCGGACAATCTGGAGCGGATGCTTCAAGGCAGCGAGCTGGCGCTCAAGTCGGCGCTCTGTCTGCAGGCTCCCAACGACGTGCTGATCAAGCGCCTGTCCGGGCGGCGCACGTGCAAGAACTGCGGCAGCCTGTTCCACATGGTTTTTAATCCTCCGGCGAAGCCGGGGGTATGCGATCGGTGCGGCGGCGAGCTCTACCAGCGGGAAGACGACCGGGAAGACAAGATCGCCGCGCGGCTCAAGGTCTACGAGAACCAGACCGCGCCGCTCAAAGAGTACTACCGCAAGCGCGGTCTGCTGAAGGAGATCGACGGCGTGGGGAGCGTGGAGGAGGTCCGCGACCGGGTGTTCGAGTCGCTCGGAGCCTCCGGGACATGATCACGCTCAAGTCCGCGCGCGAGATCGAGGTGATGCGGCGCGCGAACGTGATCGTCGCCGAAGTCCTCCAGCGGCTCAGGGAAAAAGCGGCGCCCGGAGTGACGACGCTGGAGCTCGACGCGCTCGCCGAGGAGTGGACGCTTAAAAAAAAGGCCACGCCGGCCTTCAAGGGATACCAGATGGCCGGCCGGACGTATCCGAGATCGCTTTGCGTCTCGATCAATGAGGAGATCGTCCACGGCATTCCGGGCAACCGCGCGCTCCGGGAGGGCGACATCGTCGGCATCGATTACGGCGTCATCTACCAGGGCTACTACGGCGATTCCGCGATGACGATCGGCATCGGCAAGGTCGACGAAAACGCCGAGCGGCTGATGCGGGTGACCGAGCAGTCGCTTTATCTGGGGATCGAGCAGCTGAAGGACGGGCAGAAGATGGGCAACTTGTCTTCGGCGATTCAAAAGACCGTGGAAGACGCCGGCTTCTCCGTCGTGCGGGCGTTCGTGGGCCACGGCATCGGCAAGCATCTGCACGAAGACCCGCCGGTGCCGAACTACGGGCAGCCGGAAACCGGGCTGCGCTTGAAGGAAGGCATGGTGCTGGCGATCGAGCCGATGGTCAACGTGGGCGGCTTCGAAGTCAGGATGAAAGAAGACGGCTGGACGGCGGTGACGAGCGACGGCAGTCTCTCGGCGCATTTCGAGCATTCGGTCGCGCACCCCGAACGGCCCGTATATTTTGAGCAAGCTGTAGTCAAGTCAACGGAACGTATGCCCAAAGAAGGCGCCATCGAAGTGACCGGCAGCGTGTTGGAGACGCTCCCCAACGCCATGTTCCGCGTGCAGCTGGACAACGGCCACAAGGTGCTGGCGCACATCTCGGGCAAGATGCGGATGCATTACATCAAGATCCTTCCGGGAGACAAGGTGCGGGTCGAGCTCTCCCCCTACGACCTGGCGCGCGGACGGATCATTTACCGGGAGAGATAAAAGGCGAGAGACATGAAGGTCCGGGCATCGGTCAAGAAGATCTGCAACAAGTGCAAGGTGATCCGGCGGAAGGGCGTCGTCCGCGTGGTCTGCGCCAACACCCGGCACAAACAGAGACAGGGATAAAAACAGCGGTCAGCTATCAGCAAAAGCTTAACGGAGCGAGGACGATATGGCCAGAATAGCCGGAGTGGATTTGCCGAGAAACAAGCGCATGGAGATCGCGCTCACCTATATTTACGGCATCGGGCGGAGCGCCTCGAAAAAGATCCTCCAGGGCGCCGGTGTGCCCTTCGACACCAAGACCGACAACCTGAACGACGACGAGGTGGTCAAGATCCGCCAGATCATCGACCAGAGCTACAAGGTGGAAGGCGATCTCAGGCGCGACATCACCCAGAACATCAAGCGCCACGTCGAGGTGGGCTCCTATCGCGGGCTCCGGCACCGCAAGAATCTGCCGGTGCGCGGGCAGCGGACGCACACCAACGCGCGCACGCGCAAGGGGCCGCGCAAAACCGTGGCCGGCAAGAAGCAGGCCCCGTCCAAGGGATAAAATAGCGTAGGGGCGCGATTTGATCGCGGCCGTATAAAGCAGGAGAAATAGATGGCGAAAGACGATCCGGTAGCCGAGGAGAAAAAAGCCGAGGGGCGCCAGGAAGAAAAGGGCGAGAAGGGCGCGGACAAAGCGCCCGAGCGCGCGGCGCGAAAAAAGAAGGGGCGGAAGAACGTCGCCGAGGGCGTCGTGCACATCCACTCGACCTTCAACAACACGATCGTGACGATTACCGACTATCAGGGCAACGTCATCTCGTGGTCGAGCGCGGGGAGCATGGGCTTCAAGGGCTCGCGCAAAGGCACTCCTTTCGCGGCGCAGCAGGCGGCGGACAGCGCGGCCAAAAAGGCGGCCGACCACGGCGTCCGGAGCGTCCAGGTATTCGTCCGCGGTCCGGGCGCGGGCCGCGAGTCGGCCTTGCGGTCGCTCCAGGCCGCGGGCATCCACATCAGCCTGATCAAGGACGTGACGCCGATACCGCACAACGGCTGCCGCCCGCCCAAACGGAGGAGAGTATGATGAACAGACGATCGAGGAGATCTTAAGCAGTGGCCAGGTACACCGGTTCGGTTTGCCGGCTTTGCCGGCGCGAGAATATGAAGCTCTTCCTCAAGGGGGAGCGGTGCTATACGGACAAGTGCGCGATCGAGCGCCGGAACTATCCGCCGGGACAGCACGGCCAGGGGCGTCCGAAGTTTTCCGAATACAGCATCCAGCTGCGCGAAAAACAGAAGATCAAGCGCATGTACGGACTGTTCGAAAAACAGTTCCGCCGCACTTTCGAGATGGCCGAGCGCGTCAAGGGGATCACCGGCGAGACGCTGCTGATCCTGCTCGAGCGCCGGCTCGACAACGTCGCCTACCGGCTCGGTTATGCCAGTTCCCGGGCCGACGCGCGCCTGCTGGTGCGCCACGGCCACGTGACCGTCAACGGCCGGCGGGTCGACGTGCCGTCGTATCTGGTCAAGGCCGGCGACGCAGTGGCGGTGGCGGAAGGGAGCCGGCAGCTGGAGCGGGTGGCGGCGGCGATGGAGGCCGCGCAGCGGCGCGGCGTGCCGGAGTGGGTGGAGGTGGACCGCGACAGCGCCAGCGGCAGGATCAAATATCTGCCCACGAGAAGCGACATCACGGCGCCCATCAACGAAAAACTGGTCGTGGAATTATATTCCAAGTAACCTGAGGAGCATAGGCTATGCATAGGCACTGGACCGATCTGATCAAACCCAAGCAACTCGAGGCGGACGAGAAAAACCTCACCGCCACGTATGGGAAATTTTACGCCGAGCCGTTCGAGCGCGGGTTTGGCTCGACCGTCGGAAACTCGCTGCGCCGGACGCTGCTCTCCTCGCTCATGGGGACCGCCATCGTCTCGGTCCGGATCAAGGGCATCCTGCACGAGTTCTCCACCATCCCCGGCATCACCGAGGACGTGACCGACGTCATCCTCAACCTGAAAGAGGTGCGCCTGAGCCTCATCGACAGCGAGCAGCAGACGATCCGCATCGACGCCAAGGGGCCGAAGACCATCCAGGCCCGGGACATCGCCGCCGGCAACAACGTCGAGATCTTGAACCCCGACCAGCACATCGCGACGCTGGCGCGCGACGCCAAGCTCGAGATGGAAATGGTGGTGAAGCTCGGGCGCGGCTACGTGCCGGCGGAGCGCAACAAGGAGGAAGGCGTGCCGGTGGACACGATCTCCATGGACGCCATTTTTTCGCCGATCCGCAAGGTGAATTTCAACGTGACCAACGCGCGCGTCGGACAGCGGACCGACTACGACCGGCTCGTGTTCGAGGTCTGGACCGACGGCGGGGTGAAGCCCGACGACGCGGTCGCCTACGCCGCCAAGATCCTGCAGGACCAGCTCCAGATCTTCATCAACTTCACCGAGGAGCCGCAGGAAAGCCGCCGCGACGAGGCGCCGTCGACGCCGCTGAACGAGAACCTCTACCGGAGCGTGGACGAGCTCGAGTTTTCCGTGCGCTCGCAGAACTGCCTGCAGAACGCGGACATCAAGTACATCGGCGAGCTGGTGCAGAAAACCGAGCAGGAGATGCTGAAGACCAAGAACTTCGGCCAGAAGTCGCTGAACGAGATCAAGGAGATCCTCCGCGGCATGGGCCTCGAGCTCGGCATGAAACTCGACCACTTCCCGGCCCGCGAGGAGATCGAGAACCGCCGGCGCGCCAGAGAAAAGGAGACGGCATAAAAGCAGTTTCAAGTTAATGGTTTCTAGTTTCTAGTTCCCCCCTCCCCAACCTGAAACTTGAAACTTGAAACTAGAAACCGATGTGAATCTATGCGCCATTTAAGAGCCGGAAAAAAATTCAACCGCAGCCCGAGCCACCGCATGGCGCTGCTGCGTAATCTCGTCACTTCGCTGCTCCGCCACGAGCGGATTCAGACCACCGATCCCAAGGCGAAGGAGCTCAGGCGCTGGGCCGACCGCATGATCGGCCTCGGCAAGCAGGGGACGCTCCACGCCCGGCGTCAGGCGCTCGCGGTGATTCAAGACGAGTCGGTCGTGCACAAGCTGTTCGACAGCCTCGCCGCGCGCTTCAAGGACCGTCCGGGCGGCTACAGCCGGGTCGTCAAGATCGGCTGGCGCCACGGCGACCGGGCCGCCATCTCGCTCGTGGAGCTGCTGCCGGCCGAAACCCCGGCCAAGGGCGAAGCCGCCGGTCAGAAGAAAAGCCGCCGGCGCGCGCGCAAGGAAGACGGCGGTAAGCAAGAGGCCGCGCCGAAAAAGCGCGCCAAGGCCGCTTCCGCTTAGCCCTTAATTTCCTCTACGATTAAATTAGTTGAGCCATCGCGCAGGGCCCACTCCTCGGCGGGGGCCGATGGGCCTCTGCTTGTCTGTCTCAAAGTAGTGCGCTTCCGTCTCGTTAACTAGCGACCACCAGTGTCGGACGTCTCCTCGCCTCGGAACGGGCCCTGCGCGGGCTCCGGATAATCCGCTCCTTCACTTTTGATAAAAAAATTGCTGATGGAGTGACGGTTCGTGAACCGTTCTCCGCTTCGTCCTACCGGTACGTCGCCACAATCCGCTCGAAGGAGGGCTCTCCGCTCTCGCCGGGGAACTTGACCTGGTGAAAGCGCGGGTTGAAATAGCCCGCCAGGTCGAAGAGCGTTTTGGCCTTGGCCGGGTTCCACTTCGCGCCCACCTGGATGCTCGGGTCGCCCGCCGCGCTCCGCTCGCGGTCGAACTTGATGGTCGAATGGACAAACTCGCGGTGCGTCTTTTCGCCCGTGATGTAGGGGATGAGAAAAGAGATGGATTTTTCCAGGCTCGCCCCCTCGGGGGTCGCGTAAGCGTAAAAATTCTCGCCGCTCCTGTCCGCGGCGACGGCCAATTCGACCAGCGGCAGGAGGTCGTAGACGTGGTAGTGCAGCGCGTCGCGCTGGCGAAAATCGAAAGTCGCTCCGTCGGGGTAGAGGTTCTGATCGAGGTGGCGCCTGTACTCGGCCGCGGTCCAGGCGCGTAGCTCCGGGTCCGGCAGCAGGAAGGCGACGTGGCCGATGATTTTTAGCCGGTGGCTGTAATGGTTGTTTTTCGCCGCGGTGGACGCCGGGTTGACGGCCGTTTTTTCTTTTTCCGCCAGGCGTAAGAGCCAGCGGTCCGCCTCCGCCCGCTGGCCGTCGGTAAAAAGGGCGCGGGCGAGATCATAGCCCTTCATCAAGCGGACGAATTCGGTCTCGTCGATCGGATCGCCCCGGGGCTCGTAGACGCGCGCCCACGCGAGCACGAAATCCCGCGCCTTCTCTCCGTATTCTTTTTTGTCGAGCAGCGCATAGGCGTAGCCCAGCGCCTCGATCTTGGCGAGGTCGCGCCGCGCCTCAAGGCTGCGCTTTTTTTCCGGGTCCGAATACAAGCGGCCTTCGGAGAAGATCCGCTTCACCGGATTCGGTTTTTCGCGGAGCGCCTTATCGGCCGTCTTTCTGAGCGGCGCAAAGGCGCGGGAGACCGCGGCGTCCGACCCGACCGCCTTCTGCGCGGCTTCGAGTTGGCCGGCCCTCCATGAGATGCGCGGAGGAAAGGCCGCCGGCTCCGCGGCCCCGGCCGAGGCCGCCGCCAGCAGAATGGCCGCCACGGCGCGCCCGAGCGGGCGCGCCCTCACGTCGCTATTTTTTTTAAAGATCACCGGAGCGTAAGGATGTAAATGCCGTCTCTGCGTCCCAGGAACTGCCGGTCCAGCGACCAGCCCTGCCGCATCAAGCGCTCCCCGGCGGCTTGGAAAGAGTCCTGGTCCAACGCCAGATAATGGGGGCCCATGGCGGCGAGACGGCTTAGAAAAACATCCGGCCGCGCGTGGACGACCCGGCTCTCTTCGGCGTAAAAAGCGACCTGGGGATTGGTGGAAAGGACCAGGGGCCGGTCGGGTTTTCCGTCGAGGTAGGCCGCCGCGTCGCGCGCGAAAGATTTCTCGCCGGCCGCCTTGAGCGTCTTCGGCAGGGTGGCGGCAGAGAATAGAGCGATCACCAGGGCCGCGACCGCGTTCGCTTTCAGCGCCGGCAATCTGGCGCGGCTGTATTCCACGAGCGTCAAAAAACCCAACGCGACCCAGCCGAGCGAGATGGGAACCAGCGGGATGGTGAAGCGGCGGCTGGGGTAAAAAATCGAGAACACGGCGAAGTAAAAAACGACGAACGCGAGGAGGGGAAAATCCTTCGCCTCCCGGAAGCGCGACCGAAAGAGGACGTACCAGCCGATCAGCAAAAAGGGCAAGGCGGAGTAGTGCAGGGCGACCGCGTAGGTGTCCAGGGTGCGAAAGCCGTCGAAGAAAACTTTTTTGGCGTAGACCAGCGGACGCGACGAGGCGAGGCCGATGGCGTCGACCCGGTCGGAGCTTTCCCGCCGGACGGCGCCGAGGCTCTTATCGTAATGGGTGATTCCCAACGCCAGGACGTTGGCCGTCTTGCGGCTGATCGTCCAGCCGCCGGTGTCCCATCGGAGATAGACGACGTAGGGCGCCGCCACCAGAATAAATCCCGCGCACAGCAGGGCCGCCCGCGGGTAGATCTTACCCGGGGCCCGGCCGGCCCAGCCGAGATAGGCTAGATAGGCGACGCCGACCATCGCCAGGCCGATCCCCTCGGGGCGGATGAGATAGGCCAGGGCCGCGCTCAACCCCATGAAGAAAAACCATCGCCGCCCCGCGCTATCGATGCCCTTCAAGAAAAAATAGACCGACAGGAGGAAAAAAAAGGTGTACGGAACTTCGCTCCTGACATCGACGGAGAACCGCGCGAGATAAGGGCTTATGCTGTAAACCAGCATGCCGACGCAGGCTATCCCCGGACCGTAGGTTCTTTTGAGGACGGCAAAGAGCGGCCACAGCATGAGAATCCCCAGAATGAGCGGCCACAACCGGCCGGCCAACTCCCAATTCCCCGCGACCGGGTAGGCGGCGGCGATCAGCAGCGGAAAAAACGGCGGATAAAACGAATTCAGCCCCTCGGCCCAATTCCCCTGCCAAAAGCTGCGTCCGGCCGTGACGTAGCGTATGCCGTCGCCGCCGATCGTGTAATCGGCCGTGAAGAGATACCACCGGACCGCCAGAGTGAGGATCAAGGCTCCCGCCCAGAAGAGAAGCTCTCTATTTCGGCTCCCAAATGCCGGCTTGGGCGGCGCTGTCTGCGGGGGATCGCTTGTTTCCATGCGCGCGGAGTTATCGGCGGGTCGAGTCATCGATTTCCAGCGATCATCGCAACGAGGGACGGCGGTGTCAAGCCGAACTCCAGACGCTTTTTTTAAGCCGGCGGGCGTGCTATTTAAGCCTCGGAAAGACATGGCATGGCCGTCCTTCGTTACTCGTTAAAAAACCTGATCGCGACCCAGCTCCATGACGACGCGCTCGGCGCGCTTTCCTGGAGAGATTTCGGCAACGGTCTTTGCATGGCGCGGCTCGCGCGCGAAGGCCGGCGGGAGCTGGTCCTCTACCGGATCGCCGCCGATGCGGCTCCCGACGCCTTTCTCCGCCACGAGCACGTCGGCGGCGAGTTCTACCTGGTGCTGAAAGGCGCGATCGAGGACGAGACCGGCTCTTACGGCGCGGGCGACGTCGTTTATCTGGATCCCAAATCCGTCCACACCCCGCATACTCCGCGCGGCCAGGGGGAAACGATCGTCCTGGTTCTCTGGCCCGAAGGCGTCCGCATCTTGGAATAGGGCACCGCCGCGCGCCGGGGAGGCGACTTGCCAGCATCGATCTCAAAAATCAGGAGCGGCGTTTCGGGCATGGTCGGGCTTGCGCGCGCCCTGCCGGCTTACTTCCGCGAGCAAGTCACCCTGGAACTGGCGCACGAGGGGATCGGGCGGGCGCTCGCGGACCGCGACGAAAGATTTTTGCAGATCGTCCTGGGTCAGATCTACCGGGCGCCGAACAGCCCCTATCTGAGATTGCTCCGCAGGGCGGGCTGTGAATTCTCCGACTTGCAGGCGAGCGTGAAGCGGAACGGCATCGAGCCGACCCTCGAAAAGCTCGCGCTCGAGGGAGTCTATCTCACTTCCGCCGAGTTCAAGGGAAAGCGGGAGGTCGTGCGGGGAAAAGAGTCCTTTCGCGTAACGCCCCCGGACTTCGACCCGCCGCTGCCCTCGTCCGGGATCATGACCCAGAGCAGCGGAAGCAGCAATCGGCCGATCGCTTCGCTCGCTTCTCTGGAGCGCCTGAGCATCTGGGCTTTGTATCATTGCATTTTTTACGCCGCCCACGGCTTCTTTTCTTCTTCACACGCCGTTTACGACGCGGCCATCCCGGCGGGGGCCGGCATCCGGACAATCCTCAACCGGGCAAAAGTCGGCATTCCCATGGAAAAATGGTTTGCCCGCAAAGTGCCGGTGGAGGATATTTTTTTAAGAAATTACAGCGTCATGACGACTTATCTCGTCGTCGCGCTGGCCAAGATATACGGCCCCGGCGCGGCGCTCCCCGAGCCCATCGACCCCGATAAACTGGACCCGATCGTCCATTGGGTCGCGGAAAAAAGAGCACAAGGCCGGGCCTCCTGCGTCAAGACCTCTTCGAGCAACGCGGCGCGAATCGCCCAGACCGCCTGGCAGATGGGAATATCTTTAGAAGGCGCGACGTTTCACGTCGGCGGCGAGCCGTTCACGGAATCGAAGCGCGACGCGCTTGGACGCGCCGGCGCCGCTGCGGTCACCGATTACGCTTTCGAGGGGGGCGGCGCGGTCGGGGTGGGCTGCGCGAATCCCGCCTATTTGGATGAGGTGCATGTGCAGCACCCCCACATGGTCGTGATCGCCCGTCCCGAGCCTCTGGAGACGGGCGGCTCTCCCGTGCATCCTCTGCTTTGTACGACCCTGCACCCCGGTTATGCCCGGCTCCTTTTCAACGTCGAAAACGGCGATTACGCCGTTTTGGAACGGAGAGATTGCGGCTGCCCTCTGGAAAAGGCGGGTCTTACCCTCCATCTCCATCACATCCGGAGCCACGAGAAATTCACCAGCGAGGGCATGAATTATTTTTACGGCGACCTCTACGAGCTTTTGGAAAAAGTTCTGCCGGCGGAGTTCGGCGGCGGAGTCGGAGACTATCAGCTGGTCGAAGAAGAAGACGAAAACGGGCAGACGCGGCTGACGCTCCGGGTGCACCCGCAGGCCGGCGGGATGGACGAGCGAAAACTGCTCGCGCGTCTCCGCGAAGAGATGGGCCGGGGCGCCTGGGGCAGGGAGTTTCAGGCGCGGATATGGGACGGCGCGGGGACGCTTCGCATCCGGCGGGCGGCGCCTTTCGCCAGCGCCCGGGGGAAGATCCTGCCGCTCCAGCTTCAAAAGAGGTCGGAGTAGCGGGCGTTTCGCCCGCGCCAAAAAACAGCATGCAGGGAGCGCTGTCAAAGGCCAAGCAAAATCTCTCGGGGATTTACCGGCTCGCCCGGGATTTGCCGGACTTTTTCCGCGGGCGTATCACTCTGGAATGGGCGCGGGAGGAGATCCGGCGGGCCTTGGATCGGCGCGAGGCGAATTTTCTTCAGATGGCCCGCGCGAGGATCTACGATAATCCCCGCAACCCTTATCTCACACTGCTCAACATCGCCGGGTGCGAATTTTCCGACCTCAGGGCGGGCGTTCAGCGCCTGGGTCTGGAAAAGACCCTCGAGCGGCTGGCCGCTCAGGGAGTGTATCTCACCCCGGATGAGTTCAAAGGAAAGAAGGACGTGGTTCGCGGCGGCCGGTCGTTTCGCCTCTCCCGCGGCGAGCTTGCGCGCGCGGACGCCGCACCGGGAATAGCCTCCCAGAGCAGCGGCAGCACCGGCCGGCCCATGCCCTCTTTTCTTTTTCTGGATCTGATCGCCGATTGGTCGTTGGGCCACTCGGTGTTTTTCGCCGCCCATGATCTCTTCTCGCATTC
>WNFL01416148.1_pt1 | contig 10706 bp, 8 predicted proteins | sample 5400361 | NCBI WGS metagenome assembly WNFL01 (sample SAMN13153351, study PRJNA577476) | soil metagenome | isolation source: 40 cm soil on Douglas fir-dominated hillslope | place: USA:California | collected 2013-09-17 | reverse complement strand
AGCTTCTGGCGGCCGCCAAGACGATCCCGGGCGTCGAAAACGCGGCACTGGTGGGATACCTGCCCTTCGACCGGCGCGGATGGGACGACAGCATCGGCGTCCCGGGAAGGAGCACCCCGCCGACCGCACCCGACGTCGCCGGCATCAACTGGTTCAGTCCAGGGTACCTCGCCACCGCGGGCGTCCGGCTGGTCAGGGGACGCGGTCTCGACTCGGCCGACGGCGCGCACAGCGCTCCGGTTGCCGTGGTCAACGAGACATTCGTGGCCCGGTTCCTCTCCGGCCGGGAGCCGATCGGCGCGCTCTTCGGCTCCTACGACTGGCCGGGGACGTCCTTCGCCGTGGTCGGCGTAATCCAGGACGTGCGCCAATGGGGGCCGGCCGAACGCTCGATCCCGGAGGTCTATTTGCCCCAGCTCCAGTTTGCCCGCAACGAGCAGGCATACGCAGAGGGAGCGATGCTGGTCGTCAGGAGCCGGTTGCCTCTCGGGCGGGTCGAGGCCGCGCTCCGGGCTGCGGCGACACCTCTGGAGTCGCAGCTCTTGCTCGGACAGACGCAGCCTCTCGACCTCGCCTCGGCGGCCTTGGCCCTGGCGGCGCTGGGCGTCTACGGGGCGATGGCCTTCTCGGTGGTCTTGCGCCGCCGCGAGCTGGCCGTTCGGGCGGCCCTCGGCGCGCAGCGGCGGCAGCTCTCCGCGCTGGTGCTCGCACGCGGAGCCCGCCTCGCCGTGCTCGGCGTTTCCCTGGGCGTCCTCGGAGCGGTTGCACTCTCGCGATTCCTGGCCGCGTTGCTTTACGGCGTCAGCGAGCGCGACCCGCTCACTTTCCTGGTCGTGGCGGCGACGCTCGGTATCGTGGCGCTCGCGGCCAGCCTGCTGCCCGCCCTCGCCGCGGCACGCCTGGACCCGATGACGGTGCTTCGACGCGAGTAGCTCGCCGGCGCGCGTCGGTCGACAATTCAATTCCGGTCGCGGACGAACAGCGCCAGGTTGTTCCGCTGCGGCCGGATGCGAATCTCCCGTTCGATGCAGCCGGCGCCGAACACGCTCTGGACCAGATCGCGGAGCTGCGCGGCGCGCAAGAACTGGACGCGGTCGCCGGTCAGGAAGCGGTCGCTGAACCACGCCGCCGCATGTGGCAAGCCCGGTATCGGCTCCCATTCCTTGATCACGACGCGGCCGCCGGGCCGCAGGACGCGCCGGATACCTTGCAGGAGAGGCGCGCGCTCGGCCGGCGTCACGTGGTGAAGAACGTCGGAGAGCACCACCACGTCGTACGCGGCCGGGGCCGATTCGGCGATCTGCTGGATGGAGGCTTGCCGGAAGACCACGCGCGCCGGATCGCCCCGGTAGAGGCGGCCGATCCGGTGCGTGATGTCGATGCCGGTGATCGCGCTCTGGGGAAAACACTTCGCGATCTCTTCGGTCAGCGAGCCCTCGCCGCAGCCCACTTCCAGGACGGCCTGCGCAGGGCCGCCGGCGCGAATCTCCTCGGCGAGCCGCGCCAGATCGATGAAGTAGCCACGGTACAGGCGCCCGAGCGGCACCTCCAGCGGTCCAAGGGCGGCGCGGATGCGTGGGCCGAGCGGCAATCGGATCTCTACGCGCGCATCAGCGCGGCGCCCCAGTGGAAGCCCGAGCCGAGGCCGACGAAACAGACCAGGTTGCCGGGCTTGATGCGGCCGCTCTTCCTGCACTCGTCGAGGGCGATGGGGATGGTGGCGGCGGTGGTGTTCCCGTAACGCTGGATGTTGTTGTAGACGCGATCGTCCGAGAGGCCCAGCGTTCGTTGGACCATCTCGTTGATGCGCAGGTTTGCCTGGTGGGCGATGAGCAGGTCGATCTCGGCGACCGAGACGCCCTGCTTCTTGCACAGCTCGCGCACCACCTCGGGCATGCGCGCCACGGCCAGCTTGAAGACCGCTCGGCCGTTCATCTCGGGGACGTGCCGCCACTCGCGCAGGTCGGCCTCGTTGACGTAGGGCCTTCGGGAGAATCCCGCGCCGGGGACGTAGAGGTCCTTGAAGTTCGCCCCGTCGGAGTGGACCTGGAAGCCGAGCAGCCCGTTGTCGCCCTCGCCCTGGCGCAGCACCACGGCGCCGCCGGCGTCGCCGAACAGGACGACGCGATCGCGGAAGCCGGTGTAGACCGCCCTCTCCTCCTCGGTCGGGGGCTCGCCGCCGCGGCCGAGCAGGTACTCCCACTTCATCCACGGCATGAAGCCCGTGTGCACCTCGGCGCCGACCAGCAGCACCGTGCGGGCCTGGCCCGCCTTGAGCAGGGCGTCGGAGATCTGCAGGCCGTAGATGAACCCGGTGCACTGCTGCCGGATGTCCAGCGCGGGCACGTGCGACAGGCCCAATTTGTCCTGCAGGATGCCGCCGCACCCGGGGAAGTAGTGGTCGGGCGTCATCGTCGCGAAGACGATGTAGTCGATCTCTTCCTTGGCGACGCCCGCGTCCTCCAGCGCCTTGCGCGCGGCGCCCGCTCCCAGGTCGCTGGTGGTGGTGCCCTGTTCGACGTAGTAGCGCGTCTCCACGCCGCTGCGCTCGCGGATCCAGTCGTCCGAGGTGTCCATCATGCGGGCGAGCTGGTCGTTGCTGACGAGGTTCTCGCCGGTCACGAAGCCGCTGCCGAGGATCTGGGTACGCATTGGTCGAGCCTCCGCGGCCGGTTCCTAGCAGACGCGGTGCCTGCAGTCGCGCCGCGCTGCGGCAGCCGGTGCAGGAAAAACGAGCAAGAAATTTTCTATGTCCGCAACGTGACCAGCGCGCACAGACCACCCGCCGCGCACGTGGCCGCGCAGATCCACATGGCGCGCGGAAAGCCCGCCGCCAGCGACGCCGCGTCGGCCGCCGCGATCCCGGCGAGCAGCGGCAACAGCGCGACGGCCAGCAACCCCGCGAGCCGCGAGATCGCAGTGTTGACCGCGGCAGCGACTCCCGCGTGGCGTTCCTGCGCCCCGGCGAGCACCGCGGTGGTGAGCGGCGCGACCGTGGCGGCGAGCCCGAGACCCAGCACCGTGGTCCCCGGCAGTATTCCCGAGACGTAGCTCGACTGCCTCCCCACTTGCGCCAGCAGCGCGACCCCCGCGGCCGCGATGAGCGGGCCTGCGGTCATCGGCGTCCGGTAGCCCACGCGCGAGGCGAGCTTGGCCGCGGGCGTCGAGAGGGCGAGGAGAAGCACCGTGAGGGGCATGAGAGCGGCGCCTGCGGCCAGCGGCGAATAGCCGAGCACTTTCTGGAGGTGGATGATGAGCAGGAACGTCGCCCCGCCCAGTGCGAAGTAGATTGCGAGCGTCACCGCATTCGCGCCCGAGAACTGCCGGGAACGGAACAGGTCCAGCGGGAGCATCGGGTTGGGGCTGCGGGCCTCGATCCAGACGAACGCCGCGAGCGAGGCTGCTCCCAGCGTGGCGGCGGCCGCGACGCCCGGTCCACGCGCCGGGGCCTCGATGAGGGCGTAGACTCGCCGCCGCCGCGCCAGGCACGTCGATGCGCACAGGACCCGGGGTGCGCGATTCGGGGATGCAGCGCAGCGCGGCCCAGATCGCAGCCGCAGCGAGCGGCACGTTGAGGAAGAAGATCGCGCGCCACGACCAGGCGGTGATGAGCCAGCCGCCGAGCAGCGGGCCGATCGCGGTGGTCACGCCGGAGAGGCCCGCCCAGGCGCCGATCGCCGGCCCCTGCTCCTCGTCGGCGAAGCTTGCGCGCAGGACGGCGAGGCTCCCGGGAACGAGCAGCGCCGCTCCGGCGCCCTGCACCGCGCGCGCGGCGATCAGCGCGCCGAGGGAAGGCGCGAGGCCACAGGCCATCGAAGCGACCGTGAACCAAACGAGCCCGACAACGAATGTCTTCCGCCGCCCGAGCCCATCGCCCAGGGACCCGCCGAGCAGCAGCAGCGAGGTGAGCGTCAGCAGGAACGCGTCGATCGTCCACTGCAGCCCGGCGATGCCCGCGTGCAGCTCGCGCCCCAGGACCGGCAGCGCCACGTTGATCACCGTCGAATCGAGGAACGCCATGCCTGAACCGAGGACCGTGGCGAGCAGCACGCCCCGGCCGCGCGCGGTGCGCAGACCGATGGTCACAGCCGCAGGCCTTTGGGCACGAAGAATCGGCCGAGCAGCTCGAACAACGCCTGGGCGAGCAGCGCGAGCAGCGCCGCGGGGACCGCGCCCTCCAGGATGAGCCCGAGATCCGCGAGGCGGATGCCGGTGAGGATGGGCTGCCCATACCCGCCGGCGCCGATCAGGGCTCCCAGCGTCGCGGTGCCCACGTCGATGACCGCCGCGGTCTGGATTCCCGCGAGGATGCTGGGCGAGGCCATGGGCAGCTCGATCAGCCGCAGCCGGGCCAGGCGGGGCAGGCCCAGCGCCTCGGCGGAATCCCGGATCTCGGGCGGGATGCCCGAAAGCCCCGCGGCCGTGTTCCGCACGATGGGGAGCAGGCTGTAGAGGAACAGCGCCGCGATGGCGGGGCGGGCTCCGATCCCGAGGAGCGGGATCATGAAGACGAGCAGCGCCAGCGACGGGATGGTCTGCACCAGTCCGACAAACCCGAGCAGCACCTGCCCACTGCGGGGCCTACGCGCGGCGGCGATGCCCAGCGGGATCGCGACGACCACCGCGAGGGCCAGCGAGAGTCCCGCGAGCTGCAGGTGCTCGACGGTGCGCGCGGCGATGCGGCGGGCGCGGCTCTCGATCCGCGGCGTGCTCCGCACGTCGAGCGCCGATGCGAGGAACTCGGCGGCGACCTGCGCTTCCGGCTCGCGGCGGAGCTTGACCCTCGCGTTCAGCTCGATCATCTGGCGTGCCGAGATGCGCCCCTCGAGCCTGCGAAACGCCTCGACGGCGCTCGCCGGGAGGTCCTTGCGCCACAAGAGCACCGCCTCGTAGTCGGGGAAGAAGCGGCGCACGTCCTCGAGGACCACCAGGTCGTACGCAGCGATCTCGGCGTCGGTGGTGTAGAGGTCGGTCGCATCGATGGCGCCGCCGGCGAGCGCGCGCACGGCCACGTCGTGCTCCAGCCCGCGGACGTTCCGTTGCGGCAGCCGGTAGGCGGCGCGCAGGGCGGGCCAGCCGTCCTTCCGGTCCATGAACTCGTTGCTGAACCCGAGCCGCAGCTCGGGGTGGCGCGCCAGATCGTCCAGGGTGCGGATCCCGAGCCGCTCCGCCGTGCGCCGCGCCATGCCGATGGCGTAGCTGTCCGAGAACCCGAGCGACCGCGACATCACCACGCCCTTCGCGGCGACCCGGTCGCGCAGATCGCCCTGGCCCGGCAAGAGCTCCTGCGCGATGGTGCCGGTGTACTCGGGATAGGCGTCGATCTGGCCGCGCAGGAGCGCGTCCCAGAGGATGCGCGAGCCGCCCAGCTCGCGGCGGTGCACCGCAGAAACCCCCGCGCTCCGGACGACCTGCGCGGCCATCTCCGCGACGATCACCGATTCGGTGAACGCCTTGGAGCCGATCTGCACCACGGCGAGGAGGGCTAGGATCATCGGAGGCGTTCCAGCGGAGCGCGCTGCGCGTGGATGAAGCGCGCCACGTACGGATCGGCCGGGGCGCGCGAGAGCTCCTCGAAAGTGCCCTCCTGCGCGATGCGCCCCTGGTACAGCAGCGCGATGCGGTGCGCGAAGAAAGCCGCCTCCCCCAGGTCGTGCGTCACCAGGACCACCGTCTTGCGCAGCTGCTCGAAGGCGGTCCGCAGGTCCTCCTGCAGATCGAAGCGGGTCACCGGATCGAGCGCGCCGAGCGGCTCGTCGAGGAGCAGCACCTCCGGGTCCAGCATCAGCGCGCGGAGGAGGCCCACGCGCTGCGCCTGCCCGCCCGAGAGCTGCGCGGGGTATTGTTGCAGCGCGCCCTCGGGCAGCCGCGCCAGGTGCTGGAGCTGCTCCAGCCGCCGCGCGATGCGCTCCTGGGGCCACTTCAGCCAGCGCGCGACCAGCGTGACGTTGCCCTCGGCGGTCAGGTGCGGGAACAGCCCGCCACCTTGCACGACGTACCCGATGCGGCGGCGCCGAGCGGCCGGATCCAGCGCGCGCACGTCCTCGCCCCGGAAGCGGACCACCCCCTGGTCGGGCGCGAGCAGGCCGAGGAGGAGCCGCAGCAGCGTGGTCTTCCCGGCGCCGCTGGGGCCCAGCACCGCCAGCGTCTCGCCCTCGGCGACGCGCAGGTCCAGCGGCCCCAGGCGTCCGAACCGGTGCGCCACTCCTTCGAGCTCGAGCACGGCGGGCACGGTTCCTTGTACTGCACGCGGAGCGGGCGCGCAGGTTTGCAAACTGCCCGCGCCCGCGGGATCGTGCGCGCCCCGGAGGTCTTTGCACATGAAGCGATTGCTCCCACTCCTTCTCGCATTGGGCTGCGCCACCGACCGAGGAGCGCCCGCGCCGTCCACGCCGGAGCCGGGCCCCAGCACGAACCCGACGGCGTCGGCGAGCACCACCGCCCCGGAGGCCGAGCCGGCTCACATGCACCCGCCCCCGCTCCGGCTGCCGGAGGGAGTGCGTCCGGTGCGCTACCGGCCGTCCCTCACCATCGTGCCGGACCAGGACGGCTTCGAAGGGGTCATGGAAATCGACCTCGACGTGCTCGCCCCCACCCCGGTCGTGTGGCTGAACGCGCAGGATCTGCGGATTCTGGAGGCCGAAGCCCGGGCGGGTGGGGAGGCCTTCCCGGGGCGCGTGCTCGCGCAGCCGAAGGACTTCGTCGGTATCGCCTTCGAGAGGCCGTTGCCTCCCGGCGACGCGCTCCTGCGCTTGAGGTACGCGGGACGCATCTCGCGCCGCGACAGCGCGGGGATCTTCCAGACGGAGGACGGCGGCCGTTGGTACGTCTCGACCCACTTCGAGCCGATCGACGCGCGGCGCGCGTACCCCTGCTTCGACGAACCCTCCTACAAGGTGCCCTGGCAGCTCACGCTCCGCATCAAGACTGGACAGAGCGCATTCGCCAACACCCCCGTCGTGGCCCAGCGCGACATCGGCGACGGATTCACGCTCGTGCGATTCGCGCCGACCCGGCCGCTGCCCAGCTACCTCACGGCCTTCGCCGTGGGCCCCTGGGAGCGCATCGACGCAGGGAAAGCGGGCGAGGGCGGCACCGCGATCGGCGTGATCGTGCCGAAGGGCCTCGTTCCGCAGGCCGGCTGGGCGAAGGAGATCACTCCGCAGATCGTGCCGCGGCTCGAGGACTGGTTCGGGATCGCCTATCCCTTCGAGAAGCTCGACGTGATCGCGGTGCCGCTCGGGCGCGGTGCGATGGAGAACGTGGGGCTCGTCACCTACGGTTCCACGCTCCTGCTGGTGCCTCCCGGCGAGGACACGCCCGACTTCCGCCGCAGGCAGGCGAGCGTCTCCACGCACGAATTCGCCCATATGTGGTTCGGGGATCTGGTCACCAACGCGTGGTGGGACGACCTGTGGCTGAACGAGGCGTTCGCCACCTGGATGACCTACAAGACGCTCGAGTCGTGGCACCCGGAATGGGGCGCGGCCCTGGACCGGGTGGAGACGCGCGGGCGAGCCTTGGCGGCGGACAGCCTGCTCACCGCGCGGCGCATCCGCCAGCCGATCGGATCGAACGACGACATGCTCAACGCGTTCGACGCGATCACCTACCAGAAGGGCGCTTCGGTCATCCACATGTTCGAGCAGTTCGTCGGCCCGGAAAAGTTCCGCAGCGGCGTGCAGCGATACTTGAGGGCGCACGCGTACTCGAGCGCGACCGCGAGAGAGTTCCTCTCCGACGTCTCCAACCAGGCCGGCGTCGACGTGCAGACGGCGTTCTCCAGCTTCCTCGACCAACCCGGCGTCCCGCTGGTGACGGCGCAGCTGCGCTGCGAGCCCGGAAAGCCGCCGCGGCTCGAGCTCTCGCAGGAGCGGTACGTGCCCCTCGGCGCGGAGCCCACCACGCAGGAGCGGGAGCAGGTGTGGCAGGTCCCTGTCTGCGCGCGGTGGAGCGGCGGCCGGACTTGCGCGCTCTTGGCGGAGAAGTCCGGCTCGGCCGAGCTTCCGGCGCGCAGCTGCCCGACCGGCGTCATCCCCAATCCAGGAGGGGCCGGATACTACCTCCTGTCCGCGCACCAGGAGCGGCTCCTGGCGGACGGCGGGCGGCGCCTGGTGCCGGCGGAACGCGTCGCCGCCTTGCAGGACCTGGTGGCGCTCTCGCGCGCCGGCAAGCTGGGACACGACGAGCTGCTCCGGGTGCTGGCGCCGCTCGCGCGCGATCCCGATCGGCACGTGGTCGAGGCGACCATCGCGGTGGCGAGCCGGGTCCGCGACGACGACCTGCTCCGCGAGGCGGATCTGCCGCAGTATCGACGCTGGATCCACGGCTTGTACGCCGCCCGCGCGCGCCAGCTCGGCTGGACGCCGCGCCGGGGAGAGTCGGACGAGGTCAAGCTGCTCCGGGCGTCGCTCCTCGAGGTGCTGGGGCACGCGGCCGACGATCCGGAAGTCGTCTCGCAGGCGCGTTCCCGGACGCAGGCGTGGCTCGCGGACCGCCGCGCGGTGGACGCGACCGTGGCCCCGGTCGCCCTGGCGGTGGCCGCCCAGCACGGGGACCGGGCCCTCTTCGATGCCCTGCACGACGCTGCCCGCAAGGAACGCGATCGGCACTACCGCCTGCTGCTCCTCGAGGCCATGGGTAGCTTCCGGGAACCCGCGATCGCTCGCGACGCGATGCGGCTGGCGCTCTCCGACGAGTTCCCGGTCCGCGAGGCGATCGCGCTGGTCTACGGCGCGACGCGCTCGCTGGAGGCCCGCGGGGCCGCGTACGACTTCGTCCGCGAGAACTTCGACAACCTGGCGGCAAGGCTGCCGTTTCGCGAGGCCGCCGGGCTGGTTGCCGCCGGATCCGTCCTCTGCGACGAATCGAAGCGCGCGGGCATGGAAGCCTTCTTCCGGGAGCGCATGGCGGCGTTGCCTGGCGGTCCGCGGCGCTATGCGCAGGCCGTCGAGAAGCTGCGCACCTGCGCCGCGTTCCGGGCTGCCCAGGCTCCGGCCGTGGCACGATTCTTCTCCGCGGCGCACGCATCGCGGTAGACTCCCGGCCGTGCCGACCACGAAGGAAAAGAGAAAGTACACGCGCGTGCGGCCCCGCGGGGTCGTCGCGCACGTCCGCGGGCCCTCGGCGGCATTCGCCTGCCAGGTGGAGAACCTCTCTGCGGGAGGGCTGTTCCTGCGCACCGAGCAGCAGCTTCCGCAAGGGACCGTGCTGCAGATCGATCTGGTCAAGCCGGGCGGGCGCAAGTCGCTGCACCTCTCCGGTCTGGTCGCCGGGGTGATCACGCCCGAGGAGGCGGCCACCGCGCGGTTCATCCCCGGGCTCGGCGTGCAGTTCACCGAGATCGAGGCGGACGAGGCCGACCGGCTCGAGGAGCTGCTCACGGCGCTGGGCATCGAGCGGATGCAGGCGGTGGTGGCGCCCGAGCTGCGCCGCACCAATCCGGATGCGATGCACCGCGAGGACGTTCCCTGGGCTTCTCCCCCGGCGGCTCCGCGCACGCCGGGAGCCCGGACCGCGGGCGACCCCGAGGCGATCCTGCGGGACATCAGCGAGGCGCTGGAAGCGGAGGACGCGCCGCTCGCCACCTCGAAACCCGCGCTGCCGCCCCAGCCCGCCGCGCCGCCGCCACCGAATGCGGAGCCGCAGCAGTCCGAGCCCGCGCGCCTGATGACTCAGATCCGCGGGCTCTTGTTCCAGTTGGCCGACGTGCAGGCGCGGCTGCGCCAGCGCGAGGCGGAGGTCCAGGATCTGCGGGCGCAGCTCGACGATGCCCGCGAGCAGATCGAAGACCTCCAGCAGCGCGCCGAACCGCGCCGCCCCAACTGACATCTCATCGAGCCGTGGCCGAGGTCCCCCTGCCCACACAGCGGCGCGCCCGCCCGGTGCTGGGCGTGGCCGCGGCCATCCTCTACGTGTTCCTCTGGGCGAGCGCTTTCGTGCCCAGCCGGATCCTGGCGCGGGGCGCACCGCCGCTGACCATCCTCGCCGTGCGGTTCCTGCTCGCCGGCGGTTTGCTCTTCGCGGGCGTGTGGGTCGCCCGGCTGCCGGTACCGCGCGACCGCGCGACCTGGCTCCGCCTGTTCGCGATCGGGCTGGGCGGCAATGCCCTGTACCTGGGGCTCAGCTACGAGGCATTGCGGCACATGTCCGCCGGGATGGGCTCCATCGTCGCCAGCACGAATCCACTCATCCTGGCGCTGGTCGCGCCGTGGCTGTTGCGGGAGCCGCTCACTCCGCGCAAGGCGGCCGGCCTTCTCCTGGGATTCGCCGGCGTGGTGCTCGCCATGCACACCAGAGCAGGATCGAGCGCCGCCCGCCCCGTCGACGTGTTGCTCTCGCTGGCCGGCGTCCTCTCGTTCGTCTTCTCCAACGTGGTCTACAAACGCATGCGCACCCGGCCGCACCCGGTCGTGCTGAACGCGGCGCAATTGCTCTGCGCCGGCCTGGCCCTGGTCCCCGCGGCGCTGCTGATCGAGGGGCCGCCGCACATCCAGTGGACCGCGCCGCTCCTCATCAGCCTGGCCTACCTGGTGGTGGTGCTCAGCGTGGGCGCGTCGATGCTCTGGTTCTGGATCCTGCAGCACGGCGAGGCGAGCCGCGTGAGCGCGTACTTCTTCCTCACCCCCGTGTTCGGCTTGCTGCTCGGCGCGGTCCTGTTGGGCGAGCCTCTGGTACCCATGGACGCCGTGGCGCTGGTGGTGATC
>WNFL01227848.1_pt1 | contig 10706 bp, 9 predicted proteins | sample 5400361 | NCBI WGS metagenome assembly WNFL01 (sample SAMN13153351, study PRJNA577476) | soil metagenome | isolation source: 40 cm soil on Douglas fir-dominated hillslope | place: USA:California | collected 2013-09-17 | reverse complement strand
CATGACGCCGGGTTTGCCCATGACCAGGGAATCGCCCGACCGCAGCGCGGGAGCCTCTTTGACTTCCGCCACGTCGCGCACCAGGACCGGCACGTTGTTGCGCACGGCGATGACCGATTGTCCGATGGCGGTCAGGTCCGGTTTCGGCGTGGGTGATCTCAGCAATACGCGCTGGGCGGCCATGTCGATGAATCCCGCGCCATGCAGCGCCAGGGCACCGCGTGCCGCATCGGCCACGTCGAGCAGCGTCACGCGATAACTCGCCAGTTTATTGGGGTCGGGCTGGATCTGAATCTGCCGAACGTCGCCGCCGAACACGAGGACGTGCGCGACGCCGGGCACGGCGAGCAATCGGGGTTTGATGACCCAGTCGGCGGCATCGCGCAACGCGTAAGCGTCCACCTTGTCCGACACCAATCCGATCTTGAGCAAATCCATCGTGCTCGACACCAGTGGCGAGAGTTTCGGTGTTCCCACTCCGGTGGGCAGGGTGCTTCCGATCTCGGACAATCGTTCGGAAATTCCCTGACGCGCAATGTGAACGTCCACCTTATCGGTGAACGTGACGATCACAACGGATAAACCGGGTATCGATTCGGAACGAAGCGTGGCCAAACCCGCCGCGCCGTTGACGGCGCTCTCGATGCGTTTGGTGACCAGTTCCTCTACCTGTTGCGGTGCGAATCCCGGCGCCTCGGTCTGGATGTCGACTTGCGAGGGAACGAATTCCGGGAACACGTCCAGCGGCGCGCGCATGACGCCCCAGCATCCCAGCAACAAGGCCAATACGGACAGCGCCGTGACGCTGCCGAAATGACGTACACAGAGGGATACCAACCCCCGCATGACCTACTCCGCTTCCGAGCTGGGATTGGTTTGGCGCGCCAGGAGCAAGCCGGCCGCCGAGGTTACGATCGGATCGCCGGGCTTGATCCCGTCTTTGACGAAATATCCGTCGGCCATCGGTTGGCTGATATCGATCGGTGCGCGCGAGAAGACGCCGGGCTCCCGCTCCACAAAGCACCAGTACTTGCCGTCAATGACGAGGATGGCGGAGGGTGGGACGAGTATGCCGGATTCGGCATGCTCGGAATTGTCGCCGGCCGCCCATATCAACACCCGCTCGCCTTCTCCCACATCCGTGTGCTGAAGCACCGCGAAGAAACTGCGTCCCGGTATACCGGAGTCGAAGGGAGCATCCCAGACCGGTCGCGCCGTCCATCTCTCGCCGACGGTTGCCGCATCGAGGCGCGAGGCGCGCAAGCTGCTCGGCGCGGCGCCAGTCACCACACCGAGAGGAAATGTGACGCGCAACAGTTTGGCGCGGCCTTCGGCGAGTTCGGCGAGCAGCTTGCTGTCGTCGTGCCCTGCCCAGGGAGGCCGCTGACCGAACATCGCCGACAACTTGGACTCGGCGAGCCGAAGCGCCGCTGCGTCCACCGCTGCCTGACGTGCCGCGCTCTCGTGTGCTTCGGCGCTCTGGGCGCCGGCGGTGCCGTCGAGGCGCGCGATGCGCGCCAGCGCGGCCTGACTCAGGCGCAATCCCGCCTGCGCCGTGGCCACATCGGCGACCGCCTGGGCAATCGCGTCGTGACCGAGCACGACGCCGAACCCCTGCTTTGCGGGGACGTACTTGACGGATGCCGCCGCGGTGGTTGCGATGCCTAGTTTCTCGACTTCCTCCGGCGTCAGCTTGACCTCGCCTGCGCCCCCTTCCTCTTTTTCGTCTTTCTTTTCATCTTTATCCCCCGCCGCGTCTTTTTTTTCGTCGCCCGCGGCGCCTTTCTTGTCAGCTGCCGCGCTTTTTTCTTCCGGAGCCGCTTTGGCGGCGTTCGCCGCAGGCTGTTGCTTGCCGCAGCCGGGAAGAAGCGCCAGGCTCAACAGGAGCGAGAGGGATATGTGCCGCACGGAGAGATGTTGCATGGGTATCACAATTGTTTTTGCGAAGGTGTTGGGTACTGCCAGCCGCCGCCCAGCGCCTTGCACAAGCCGAGCAGCGCCTGAAGCCGGGCCAGCTTGTATTGGCTGAGCTGATCGCGGGCGGCGAACAGCGTGCGTTGTGATTCGAGGACGGCCAGGTACTCACCGGTGCCCTCGCGAAATCGCAATTGCGTGCCTTGGTAGGCGCGTTCGCTCTGATCGGCATTTCGCTGCTGGGGTTCCTTTTGCAGCTCGAGGTAGTGGATGGCCGCCAGCGCCTTCTCCACGTCGAGAAGTGCGGCGAGAATCGAACCCTGGTAATTGGCGACCAGTTCATCCTGCTTTGCCGTCGCCTCCTGGATTGCCGCGCGGCGGCGGCCGGCGTCGAATATCGTCTGTACCAACGTTGCGCCCGCGGTAAGGGACCAGCCGGTTCCCGCCAGAACGTTGACCGCGGCATTCACAGCGGGATTCGCCACGCCCCCGCTCGCCGTCAGGCTCAGCGACGGAAACAATGCCGCGCGTGCGACGATCAAATCGCCATGGGCCGCCTGCAAGTTGTATTCACTGGTGATCAGGTCCGGGCGCCGCCGCAGCAGATCCGACGGCAGGCCCGCGGCGAGAGGCGGCTCGGCCAGCGAGTCCAAGCGATCACCGGTCACTGTAAACCCCTCGGGCGCATGGCCGACGAGCAGCGCCAGCGCTCCGCGTGCTTCGACTTCCTGCTGCTGCAGTTGAGGAATGATCAACTCGGAAGTGGCGACCGCTGCGCGCTGCGCGGCGAGTTCCGCCGCGCCGATGCTGCCGGCATCGTAGCGGGCTTCCGTGAAATGCAGGACGCCCTGAGCGGCCTCGAGGTTCAGGCGGGCGAGCGCAATCCGTTCGCGCAGCGAGAGAACCTGAAAATAGCTGCTTGCGACGGCGTTCGACAACGTGATCCGCACCGTCGTGAGATCCGCCCGGCTCGCGCTTACCAGCGCCTTTGCGGAATTGCTCGCCGCGCGGTTCTTGCCCCAAAAGTCGATTTCGTAACTGGCCGACAGCAGCGCAGACCAGTCGGTCTCATTCGCCGTCGTGCCGTGCGTTCCACCGGCGAAACGCGTTGCGGTACCGTTGGCATCGACTTGCGGCAGCAGCGCTGCGCCGGCCTGTCGAGCCCGCGCATCAGCCTGCTTCACCCGCGCGGCAGCCGCGACCACATCGAGACCGTTGTTCTCCGCGAGCGCAACCAGTGAATCGAGCTCCTGGCTCGCAAAGCCGTGATACCAATTCTCATCCGGCCACTGCGCGCCGCCGCTCTCGGCCTGCTCGAAGGCCGGCGGAACGACCGGCGCAGGCGGCTTCGCCGCCTGCAGTGCACAGGAGCTGCACGCAAAGCCTATGAAAATCGCTAGGATCGATCTTGGACGCACGGCACCTGACCTTACATGGAAGCCATGCGAAAGTAGCACGCGCGGCGGCCGCAGGTTTTGTATTTTTGTAAGATTCGACGGCCACTCAAGCCATGCGTTTCCCCCGGCGGTGGCGTAATCTTTGCGCCCATGAACATCCTGCTGGTGGAAGATGACCTCGAGCTGGCGCGCTCCGTCAGCGATTATTTTCGCGAGCATGGGATAACCGTCCATCATCGCGCCGACGGAGTCGACGGGCTCTCGAGCGCGTGCGAGTCCGACTACCAGGTCATCATCCTGGATCGCATGCTGCCGCGGCTGGATGGGCTGAATTTCGTCAGGAAATTACGCGAGAAGGCGGTCGCGACGCCGGTGATATACCTCACCACCATGGGGGGGATCGATGATCGCGTACAGGGACTGGAGGCGGGCGGCGACGATTACCTGGTCAAGCCGTTTGCGTTCGCGGAACTGTTGGCGCGGGTCAGGGTGCTTTCGCGCAGGCCGGGCCACCCGCAGGAGCCGGCGACCCGCTTGAACGTGGGATCGATCGAGTTGGACCTGCTGAAGCGAACCGTCGTGCGCGCCGGGAAGGACATTGAATTGTTGCCGCAGGAATTTCGCCTGCTGGAGTATTTCGTGCGCAATCCGGATCGGGTGCTCACGCGGCGCATGCTGCTGGAAAACGTGTGGGGAATTCATTTCGATCCGCAGACCAGCGTGGTCGAAAGCCACATCAGCCGGCTGCGCGGCAAGGTCAATCATGGCTTTGAATTCGACGTGATTCAGACGGTCCGCGGCACCGGATATAAATTCCTTGCGCCCAACTAGAGTATTCAAGACCGAGAGCTTTCGATCCGCCGCGCTGTTCGCGACTCTTTTTCTGATTCTTTCCTGGGTTTTGCTCGGAGTCGTGTATTGGATCGTGAACAACACCCAGACCGCGGCGCTGGTCGAAGCGATCGACGCGGACATCAGCACCATCAAGAACGGCTATCGCGGGGAGGGACTGCCCGAGGCCATCGAAGTCATTCACCAGCGGCTGGGTTCGGGGAAGTATTCGGGCGAAGATCTGCCGGGCGGATATATTGTGATACGCGACGAGGCTACGGCCAAGTATGAAGGCAATCTGGAGCTCCAGGAATTCCGGCTGGGCCTGTTCAGCGTTCCCGCGCCGCGCAGTCAAAAACACCGCCACAGGGTGACCGTGCTCGGGCGCGGCGTCTACATTGCGGACGGCATCTATTTGTTCGTCGGCCGCGACACGAGTCAAATTCGCGCCACCCGCGTGCGAATCATCCAGGCATTTGCCTGGATCGAAGGAGTATCCATAGTTCTCGCGGGGCTGGGGGGAATATTCTTCAGCGTGCAATTCATGCGGCGCATCGATGCGATCGCGCGCACCTGCCAATCGATCATCGCGGGCAAATTCACCGATCGCATTCCGTTGCGCGGCAGCGGCGATGAATTGGACACGCTGTCCGTCGCGATCAACAACATGCTGGATCGAATTTCCACGCTGCTCGACAACCTTCGGCAGGTGTCCAGCGATGTCGCGCACGACCTGCGCACCCCGCTCACGCATTTACGCAATCGTCTCGAGGAGGCGCGTCAGAAATCGGTCACGACAGACGACTATGCCGCGGTCGTATCGCATGCGATAGGCGATACCGATCATCTGCTGGTCATCTTCTCCGCACTGCTGCGCATATCGCAGATAGAATCGGGATCGCGCCTGGCCGCGTTTTCGACGCTGTCGCTGACCGATATTCTGGAGCGGATCTACGACATGTACGGACCCGTGGCCGAGGATGAACACCATGTGCTCCAGCACGACATCCAGAAGGACGTGCGGATTCGCGGCGACGGCGAATTGCTGACGCAAATGTTCAGCAACCTGATCGAGAACGCGATCCGGCACACGCCCTCGGGCACGCGGATCCTGATCCGCCTGGCAGTGTCGGGCAACACCGTGGCCGCTTCTGTCGAAGACAACGGTCCCGGAATACCCCTCGGCGAGTATGACAAGGTATTTCGCCGCTTCTATCGCCTCACGAGCAGCCGATCGACACCCGGCTACGGCCTTGGACTGGCATTGGTTGCCGCCATTGCCAATTTGCACAATGCGAAAATCGAACTGAGCGACAATCGTCCCGGGCTGCGCTGCGTGATTTCGTTCGACTATCCGTCCGGATCGGCGTGAATTCACCATCCGCTGCGCGTCGATACGTGAACCGGCCGACATGAACCAAGCGCGTCTCCTGCGCCTCAGCGACTCCCGAGACGCTACGTGCCGCATGTTCTTGGTGTAGGATCGCGTGACTTGGGCCGCAAGGCCGGCACGGCGCAGTCGATCTCGAGCCGCCGGCCAGGGCGTACGGGAGCCGTGGATGCACCGATTGGCAATTGCTGGATTTCTCCTGGTCCTCTCAGTCTCGGGTTGCGCGTGGATGAAGGGGACTGCGACGAGCGAGGGGCGGCGCGACGCACAAGTTCCGGTAGCACCGAACTCCGCTCCTCAAACAACCCCGCCGCCGGCATCCACACCACCAACGCCGGTAGCTACACCACCAACGTCGGTAGCTACACCACCATCGCCCGCGTCTACACTACCAACTGAGGCCGGGTCGTCCACTGACAACGGTTCTGAGCGGAGTTCGACGCCGGCCAAAACTTCGGACGCCGCGCCGCCGCCGCCACCACCGACGCCACCCGTGAACCCGGCGAGCCGCTCGAGTTCCGCGAAGGCGAGATCGTCCGGCGACACTCGCCCGGCCAAAGTGGCTGGTGCCGCGACGGCCGAGACTCGGCAGTCGGGTTCGTCGCCGGCGCCGCCGTCGGCGTCCTCGCCTGCGCCGGCCCCGGCCTCTACACCGAACGCGCCGCCGACGCTCAACCTGGCGGACTTGGAGCAACGGCTCCGGGAGACCCGCGCCATCGGCGTGTTCACGAAGCTCTCGCTCAAGAATCAGGTGGACGATCTGCTCAATGCGTTTCGGGAATTATATCGAGGACCCGGCAAGCATCCGTCCGCGGAATTGCGGCAACGTTACGATCTCTTGCTGCTCAAGGTGCTCACCCTGCTTCAGGACGGCGACCCGCCGCTCGCGTCGGCGATCTCATCCTCGCGAGAAGCCATCTGGAGCATTCTCGCGGATCCCGACAAGTTCGCAAAAATCTAAAAGGACCCTAAGGAGAAAACATGGCACCGCACATTGCTGCTTTCACGTTGACCGTCGTCACTCTGTTGGGCGGCGTTCCCTTCGCCGCCGCCGATGACGCATCGCTCGGCAAGGATCTCAAGGCGACGATCGCCCTGCAGGGAATGACCTGCGATCAGCTGGTGGAGTCGAAACGCAACGGAGACAGCGACTACACGGCTTCATGCAAGGACGGCAATCGATATCACATCTATGTGAACGCGCAAGGGCGGGTGATCGTGCAAAAGCTGTAGTTCCGCCAAGCACCGCCTTGGGATCGCGCAGTTCAACGTGCGTACGAAATGCGAAATATGACATTGCCGCCGTCGTCGCTCAGCAGCAGCGATCCGTCCTCGAGCTGAGCCGTCGCCACCGGTCGCCCCCAGACGTTGCCGTTGTCGGCGATGAAGCCCGTCAGGAAGTCTTCGTAGTCGCCTGTCGGCTGATCGTTCTTCATGTGCACCCGCACCAGCTTGTATCCGGTGCGCAGGCTGCGGTTCCATGAGCCATGAAACGCGACCAAGGCGTCGCCGACGAAGCTTGCAGGGAATGCCGATTTTCCGTTATTCGCAGTATAGAATGCCATGGTGAGCGAAGCCGAATGGGCCTGGTAGGGCACATCCGGTACCAGCACTTTGCCGCGCAGATCCGGCCGCTGGCCCTGCAGCCGCGGGTCTTCGTTCGAGCCCAGGTAGTACCAGGGCCATCCGTAGTACCCGCCGCGCTGCACGCGAGTTGAATAGTCGGGCACCAGATCGTCGCCGAGCGCGTCGCGTTCATTGGTCGTGCACCACAGGGCTCCGGAGGCCGGTTGCACGGTGAGACCCACGCAATTGCGCAGACCCGTGGCGTAGATCTTGGCAGCGGCCGGAGAGGCCGCATCGAACACCAGCACTGCGGCTCGATCCGCCTCCCGATCCCAGGCGGCACCGAGGCCATGTTCGATATCCCACGCCTTGATCTCGTCCGGCGCCTTCTTGGACATCGATTCGGCGACATTGGATGCGGAGCCCACGGACACGAACAGCTGCGTGCCGTCGGGCGAGAAGGCGATGTCCCGCGTGAAGTGGCCGCCGCCGCTGGGCAACTGCGGTATCACCACCTCCGCCTCGCCGCCCGGCTTCACATCGCCGACGCGATAGGCGTAGCGTGTCACTCGATTGGTTTCGGCGACGTACAGCCACCGCGGATGATCCGCGTTCGGATAGAACGCGAGACCAAACGGTTGCTTCAGCCCGCGCACATAAACGTCGGCGGCCGCCGCGCGCGCTCCGTCGGGCGTCGGGTGCAGCACGGAAATGCGTCCGCCAACGGTTTCAGTGACTAAAATGTCGCCGTTGGCAGCGACCAGCATCTTGCGAGGACCTTCGAGATTGGCCGCGAAAAGCTCGATATGGAATCCCGGAGGTAGTGCGAGCGCCGCATTGGGCGGCCGCGCAATGAGCTTGGGTCCGTTGCGGGCGGAGGGAGTGGCAAAGGGTGGGGGTAGGCTGGCGAGGTCGATGCGATGTACGCGGCCCGGGGCGTCTTGTCTCCAATCGGCCGATCGAAGGCTCGCGACCGGCACTCCGATACTCGGTGCGCCGCCCTCCGGGCCGGCTTTCGACGCGGCGCCGGATTGGGTGCGCGTCAGATTGTCGAAATAGGCGACCAGATTGTCGCGATCCGACTCGTTCGGCACGGAAACGACCATGGCGGAGCCGGGAACGACCGTCGTCGGTGACGCCAGGAATCGCTTCAAAGTCGCTGCGTCCCAGGTCAAATGGGCGGCACGCAGTGCTCCGGTGTATGAAAAGCCCGCGGCGCCCGCAGCGGGACGGCCGTATACGCCGATGAGAGAGGGTCCCTGCGCGCCGCCGTTGTCTCCGGGTTCCGCGGTATGGCAGATACTGCATTGCTGACGGAACAATATTTTGCCCGCGGTTGCATCGGCGCCGAGTGCGGGGACGGCGGCGGCAAGGAGCCCTACACCGATTCCGGACCATACCGTGACTGAAGTTCGTCGCATTTCTCCTCCTCGATGGCGTTCGCGCCGCATACGACCCGACATACGGCATTACCGCACTTTATCGCGTAACGAATCCAGGGGCACCTGCGAGGTTGCGTGAGACCCAAGTCGCCCGCAGAATTCCGAACCAGGGAGACCCGTATGCCGCTGTTCGAGATCACGCTGGTTCTACTGGCGATTGCCGTGGTGTTGCTGCAAATCGCACGGCACATACGCGTACCTTATCCAGCCATGCTGGCGCTCGCCGGCGGCTGTGTGGCGGCATTGCCCTTCGCGCCGCACTTGAGCATCGAGCCGCGCCTGGCGTTGGCCTTGTTCGTGGCTCCGGCCGTCATGGACACTGCCTTCGACATGCCGCCGCGGGAAATGCTGCGCATCTGGTTGCCGCTCACCTCGCTCGCCGTGGTGCTGGTGCTGCTGACGACGGCCGCCGTTGCTTGGGCGGGCTGGGCGCTTGCGGGATTGCCGTTGGCGGCCGCGGTGGCGCTCGGCGCCATCGTCGCACCGCCGGATGCCGCCGCGGCGGCGGCGGTGCTTCGGGAATTCAACCTGCCGCGCCGTACGTTGGCGGTCCTGCAGGGCGAGAGCTTGCTGAATGACGCCGTGGCGCTGCTCGCATTCGGTTTGGCGGTGAGCGCCGCGGTGTCGCCCGGCCATGAATGGAACACGTTGCTGCCGCGCTTGGGGCTGGCGGTGCCCGGCGGCGCGTTGCTCGGCGTGGCGACGGGCGTGCTGAGCATACGCGTGGCCCGCAAGGTGGCAGGTACCTTGTCGTCCATCATCGTGCAGTTCCTGGTGACCTTCGGCACCTGGATCTTGGCCGAACGATTGTCATTGTCGCCCATCGTGGCGGTGGTCGCGTTGGCAGCCGTGGCGGCGCGCTACATGCCGGCGCGAACCAGCGCGCGCGATCGCATCAACTCCTATGCGGTGTGGGCTACCGTCGTCTTCGTGCTCAATGTGCTGGCGTTCCTGCTGATGGGCTTACAGGCGCGCATCATCCTGAGCCAACTGCCGGCCGATGAGCTCCGGCACGCCCTGGTCTTTGCCGCGATCGTGCTGGGCGTGGTGATCGGCGTGCGTTTTCTCTGGGTAATGACGTACGGCGCGGTGGTGCGCCTTTTGCAATCGTTTTTCAATCCTCGCGCGTTGGGCGCGCCGATACCGCGGGCACGCATCGGCGTGTTGGTATCGTGGTGCGGAATGCGCGGCCTGGTGACGCTCGCCACCGCGTTCTCGCTGCCCCCGGACTTTCCCGGCCGCAATGTAATCGTGCTCAGCGCCTTCACCGTCGTGCTCGGCACCCTCGTCGTGCAGGGATTCACGATCCGGCCGCTGATTGCCCTGTTGCGCATCGCGCCCGATCGGTCGCTCGATCTCGAGGTGGCCGAGGCACGCAGGGCCATGCTCGACGCTGCGCTCGCGGAATTGGCGGGCCATTCGGGCGAAGCTGCCGACGCGGTGCGCGGCGAGTACCGTGAAGCGCGCGCGGCGAGCAGCAGCGATCCCACGCGCCCCGTGACGCAATACGATGGATTGCGCATGCTCGCCATCGCCGCCGAGCGCCGTCTGCTGGTCGAATGGCGGCGGCAGGGCCGAATCTTCGACGACACTTACCATTTGCTCGAAGGCGAACTCGACCGCGCCGAACTGCACACCGCATCGCTCGGGACGACGTGGCTCGAAAGTTGATGGCCGGCCGCGATCGGTCTATAGACGTGACGTCACCGCGCCTGTCGTGATGCCTCCTTCTTGTACGATTTGAGAATCGACGCCAAAAGACCGGGAAAGCGCGCCTCCAATTCCGCGGCGCGGACGTGGCTCGATAAATCCACGCCGCGGCGCTCGCTCGCGATCAGCCCCGCCTCTCGAAGAATGCGGTAGTGCTGCGAGCAGGTCGATTTCGGCATCGCAATTTTGAGCTTCTGCGTCATCTCCGTGCAATTCATGCCGGCCGGCGTCTTGAGCAGCTTGCTGACTATACCCAAGCGCACCGGGTCGGAGAGGGCATGCAAAATGCCGGCGACAGTCACGTCGTCGATGTGCGGGTGTGTGATAGGACGTGCCACGCCTGCGAGGATAGCGCAGAACTTGCATTCTTCATAATTCCATAGTTCAATATTACTGAACTATTGGGTGAACGGACGCTCGGATGGACCGGGCGCCCGCTCCCCGCTTCAACACGGA
>WNFL01418388.1_pt1 | contig 10709 bp, 8 predicted proteins | sample 5400361 | NCBI WGS metagenome assembly WNFL01 (sample SAMN13153351, study PRJNA577476) | soil metagenome | isolation source: 40 cm soil on Douglas fir-dominated hillslope | place: USA:California | collected 2013-09-17 | reverse complement strand
CGTTGCCGACACGGAAACTTTAACGCCGCCCTGCGGCACCTGCCGTCAGATCATCTGGGAATTCGCCAAACACGCGACGATCGTGCTGGCAAATTTGCGTGGGCAGCGGGAAGAAATTCATATCCTCGATCTGTTGCCGCGAGCGTTTGATGCCAGGTTCCTGAAAGATGCGAGCGGTAAAACGAATCGATGAATACGGAGTCAGTACCGGGAGCGGTAACGACCGGGTCTCGTCCTCCCGACCTTGACCGCATCGAGGGTTGCGACCCGGTCGCTACCGCTTCCGGTACTGCCCTCATTAGCTGCTCGACATTCGTAAAAACTTATGATGACAAAAAGCTTTGCTTCACTACTGTTGGCTCTACTCCTAGTTTTAGCAGGCGCATCTTCGGCGTTCGCTCAGAAAAGGAAAAGCACTGTGGACCTAATCATCAGCGGCGGAACCGTAGTGACGATGGATGGCTCGCGCCGGGTGATTGAAAATGGCGGCGTGGCAATCAAAGGCGGGCGGATCGTGGCGGTTGATAACACGGCCGCCATCGACCGGAATTATGCGGCGCGCGAAGTCGTCAACGCCGCAGGCAAAGTTGTCATACCCGGTCTGATCAATGGCCATACGCACGTTCCCATGACGCTGTTTCGCGGTCTGGCCGACGATCTGGATTTACAGGAGTGGCTTACTAAATACATTTTTCCTGCCGAAGCCAGGAACGTAAACGAAGAATTCGTGCGCGTGGGCACGCGCCTGGGCCTGGCAGAAATGATTCGGAGCGGCACCACCACCTACTGCGATATGTATTACTTTGAAGATGCGATCGCTGACGAGACGTTTAAGGCCGGGATGCGGGGCGTGCTCGGCGAAACGCTGATCGATTTTCCAGTCGCCGACAACAAGACGAATGAACAGGCAATGGCCTATGTCGAAAAATTCGTCAGTCGATGGAAGGGCAACGCCCTGATCGTCCCGGCGATCGCGCCGCACGCGCCTTATACAGTGTCCGAAGACCATCTGAGAGCTATTCGGGCCTTTTCAGATCGCACCGGGGCGCCCATCGTCACGCACATTTCAGAAACGAAACGTGAAGTCGACGATAGCGTCAAAGCCAAAGGCGCGAGTCCCATCGATTATCTTAATCGCATCGGGTTTCTCAGCAATCGCGTGATTGCGGCGCACGTTGTCTGGCCCAGCGCAGAAGAACTGGGTCTGCTAAAGAAACTTGGCGTGGGGATCGTTCACAATCCACAGTCAAACATGAAGCTCGCTTCGGGCGTGGCGCCGGTGCCGGAAATGTTGAAGGAAGATCTGCCCGTGGGTCTGGGTACCGACGGGGCGGCTTCGAATAATGACCTGAACCTGTGGGAAGAGATGGACACCGCCGCGAAACTGCACAAGCTGATTAGCCGTGATCCGAAGGTGGTGACCGCTGAGGAGGCTTTTGAGATGGCGACGCTGCGGGGCGCGCGTGCTCTGCACCTGGAAAAGGAAATCGGATCGCTTGAGAAAGGGAAGCGCGCTGATCTCGCCATCGTCGACCTGGATGCCCTCAACCAGACGCCCTCCTATAATATCTATTCCGATTTGGTCTACGCCACCAAAGCCGCGGACGTGCGCAGCGTCATCGTCGAAGGCCGTGTCATCATGCGCGACCGCAGGCTGCTGACGCTGAACGAAGAAACAATCAAGATCGACGCGCGGCGCTTCCGCGAGCGCATCATTCGCAGCCTCGACGCGAAGACAGTGCCGGAAGACTAAAACGTGATGAACCTATAGCTGATCGGCGCGGGAGATCTACAGGCTCGGTATTAGTCGATCATCCCGAGAGCTCAAGAATTTCGATCTGAAAACTTCTCGTTCGATTACGAAGAAGAAGTTGAAACACACTACGCCTAAGACTGAGGCTAAGAGTGAAGAGTGCAGGTCTGCTTCCCCAGAGGATCGCGGCGAACAGTACCACTAACAAGAAGGTCAAGGCGACCGTTGTGGAATTAATGTGGCCACGAAACGGATTGAGGAAAGCCGTAACGGCACCAGTGACCAGAAGAGCGCCGCAATAACCCGCCCACCCATTCTTGAACAAATGCTCTCGCACGTTGTTACGACCTACCCTCCGGTACGTATATCACTAAGCGACAATGCCTCACCTTCTTCAGGCCCGCGGCTCAACTTTCCCATTCTTATTCCCACTCTTCAAATGGTAGGGCACGCTGGTGACGATGACGTTTGGTTTGAAGAGCAGTGCCCCCTTGAGCATGAGCGAGCTCTGGTTGTGTAGCAGATGCTGCCACCACTTCGCTGGTACGAATTCCGGCAACACCACGGTGACCATTTGGTCTTCGTGTTGCTTCATTCTCCGATCAACGTAGCGGATCAACGGGCCGATAAGGGAGCGGTATGGGGATGCGATTACTACTAACTCCACGCCTTCTCCCCATTCGCTCCACTTCGCGCGCAGCTTCTGGGTCGCTTCGTAATCGAGGTTGATGTAAACGGCCGTGACATGTTCGGGCGCGATTGCTTTGGCATATTCAAGCGCCTTCAGGACGCCCCGATGGATACCCGAAATCGGCACGATGACCTCATGTCTGATCGGCTGCAGCCGTTCCACTCCTTGAGTCGTCAGTTGATTTGCCACGTCCAGATAGTGACGGTGCACTGCGCGGAACACTGTGACCAGGAACGGAATCAGCACGACCACGATCCATGCGCCGTGAACGAACTTGGTAGTAACTAAGACAACTAAAACAATGAAAGTGGCGATAGCGCCGAGGCCGTTGACGACTATTGATTTTTTCCAGTGAGCTGCGTCCTTTAGTTCGTTTGCAAGATCAATCTGATTTGTTCCTCGGCCATCATCCCCCGACACGCGGGCCGCGTCCAACTTCTGACTTTCAACTGAAACCGCTCCTTCATCAGCTGTCGCAACTTCGCGGGAGGCCTTCAGCGCGCGGCCCGCCTTGAGCCAGTGTCGCACCATGCCAGTTTGTGAGAGCGTGAACGAGAGAAACACGCCGACAGCATAGAGCGGGATCAGCCGGCTGGTGTCGCCACCGAAGGCCGTGACCAGTATGCCGGAGAAGACTGCCAGAATGATGATGCCATTGGAAAAAACCAGTTTGTCGCCGCGCGTGGCAAATTGCCTGGGCATGAACCGGTCGCGCGCCAAAAGACTGGCGAGCCGTGGAAAGTCGGCGAATGAAGTGTTCGCGGCGAGGATCAAAATCAGCGCGGTTGTACCCTGGATCACGTAATAGAACCATCCCACCGGACCGGTAAAGATGATCCGCGCGAATTGCGAGATGACGGTCTCGTTCTCATGCGGGCGGACGTGATAAAAATAGGCCATTACACTCGTCCCGATAAACATGGCCGTCAACAGTACAGCCATCCAGGTCAGCGTGGTGGCCGCGTTGCGCGCTTCCGGTTGCTTGAAAGCGGGAATGCCGTTTGAGATTGCCTCGATGCCGGTGAGGGCGACGCACCCATTCGAAAACGCGCCCAGAAGCAGGAAGAGAGTCAGGACGTGGGGACTAAGAAAGCAATGCAGGATGCCGTAACCAACCATGAAGAGAAAGCTGATTACAAAGGCATAGGTAGGCGCGGCAAAAATGGCTCCCGACTCACGCACGCCGCGCAGATTGGCCAGCGCGATGAACCCTATTATGACAAGACATAAGAAGACCTTGTGCTGATCAATCCACGCCCAGCTTGTTCCTTGTGCTGCAGATGTAATGGCAGCGACGCCCGCCGAAATCGAAACAGAAACGGTAAGGACGTAATCAACCAGGAGCGCCGCGGCCGCGACCAGCCCGGCCGTCGTGCCCAGGTTTTCCTTTGCGACAATGTAGGCCCCTCCGCCCGAGGGGTATGCGTGAATCGTCTGCCGGTAACTGATCGCCACAATCGTCAAAACAACGGCGATGACCAGAGTAATCGGCACCACATAGTTGAAGGCGTTTGTTTGGCCGTAGGCGTAGGCCACCGCGAGCACCAGGAGGATTTCTTCGGAAGCATAAGCGGTCGAGGAGAGCGCGTCCGAGGCAAACACTGCCAGGCCCGTTTTTTTCGTCAGCCGCTCATGGATGGCTTGCTCAGTCCTCTTGGCCCTGCCTACGAGTAGGCGCTTTAGCGTTGTCGCCAACGTGCTTGTCCTCCCAAAATTAGGGTCCCTCGATTCCGCTCACAAGCTCGGAAATCCTTCAGGCGATTCGCCAGCGAATAGCCGTAATGAGGTCATCTGGATCCAACCGGTTGACCCGGAGCTTGTCGTCGCGCGGACAGTCATCGTTTTCCCAAACATGATTAGCCAGATGCCTCTCGGCACAACAAATCCAGAAAGTGTTGCCCTGCCGAATGCGTCCCCTCGTGGACACCTCTACCTGCACGACCACGTCATCGGCGAGCTCAACAGTGATCTCCCGCTCCAGACTCTGCGAATCACGAACAATGAAGTGGTAGCTTCCAGTCATTGGTGGCGGCACTCGATCGATTTCCCACGAGCGCAAAATTGAGAATCCGTTCTCGGTCACCAATTCGATCGGACGAGTGTTTGCCGCAACACTCTCAGGCATGGGGCTTTGACTTTGTGCACACATGACTTCACCAGCCAACAAGGGCTGCGTGAATCAGCTTAGGAGGAAACTCGTAAGGATGGAGTAAGAGGTTTATAAAGAGTTCGTAAAGATGTGTCCGCTAAACATCAGTTTGGCGCCTCTGCTGGAAGGGCCAATCGAGCAAGCCGTCGACAAGCTGAAGCTTGTCGGACATTTTATTGGCCGGGGTTAAACCTATAGCCTATCCATGGTTCGGTGAGAATATAGCGGGGCGCGGAAGGATCAGGTTCGATCTTTTTTCGTAGCTGGCCGATGAGAACGCGGAGATACTCGGTCTGTTCCGTATAGTCGCCGCCCCAGACCGCCCCCAGCAGCGCGCGATGGGTAAGAACCTTTCCGGCATTGCGGATCAGATGGACGAGCAGATCGAATTCTTTCGGCGTCAGCCGCAATCCCTGGCCCTGCTGACTAGCGGTATGAGCTTCCAGATCGACAACAAAGTCGCCCGCTTCCAAAATCTGCGTTTGGGATTCGGAGGCGGGTTTGCGGCGTAACGTGGCTCGAATCCGCGCCAGCAATTCGTCCATGCCAAAAGGCTTGGTAATGTAGTCGTCGGCGCCTGCGTCGAGTGCGTCAACTTTGGTCTTCTCTTCACCTCTAACTGAAAGCACAATAATCGGAACATCTGAGATTGAGCGCAGCCGGCGGCACAACTCGAGCCCACCCATGTTGGGCATCGCCAGATCCGTAATCACCAGCGCCGAGGGCCAGTCGCGAAAAGTCTGCAGCGCAAATTCGCCATCCCCGGCTATCCGTACATCATAGCCTTTGGCCATCAAGCTCCGCCGCAGCACACGCGTGAGTTGCGGCTCGTCGTCAACGACCAGGATGCGTTGTTTTGCTTCCATTATCTGAGATTCTATTTCCGCCGTTTTTCAGTCTGAGTCGCCGGTAGTCTCTTACTGTCCAGACGTTTAGAGTACCGCCTTTAGTTGGGTTCCTCTCTCCCGGTAAAAGCCCGACTAAAGTCGGTACTCAGAACACCGCTTATCAAAGTCGGACACTATCGAGTCGTCTCGTTTCCATCATCGCCGGTGGGTAAAGCGACGACGAAGTTCGAACCGCGGCCATCTGCCGTGTCTTCGATCCAAAGGCGGCCACCGTGAGCCTGGACAATGCCCTGCGCAATCGCCAGGCCCATGCCGGTTCCGCCAGATTTGCGATCGCCGACGTCTCCATCACGCATGGCGCGAAAAAACTTATCGAATACACGTTCCCGCATGTCCGCGCGGATGCCGGGGCCCTGGTCTTCAACACTCACCAGGATGGTACTGTCATCTTTCGGAGTTGCGCTAATACGGATCGAGGTCTGGGGCATCGAATATTTTGCGGCATTATCAACCAGAGTATAGATGACTTCCGCAATCGCGGGCTTGTCGACTCTGACAGGGGGCAACTCATTTTCAATCCAGACTTCGATTTGATGTTCCCGAGTACGTGGCTCCGCGCGTTTGAGCGCCGCCGTAATGATTTCGTCGATCAAGCACAACTCGCGGCGCAGATACATCTCTCCGGCGTCAATCCGGGCAAGTTTCGTCAGACCCTCGATGAACCGGTCCAGCCGGTCGGCTTCCTCATCGATGACTTGCATTAATTCTTTCCGACCTTCATTGCCGAGCGACGCGGCAGGTTCGTTACGCTCAATAGCGTACAACTCCGAGAGCAGCGTTGTAACCGATGCTTTAATCGATGTGAGCGGCGTGCGCAGATCATGAGTAACCGCATCGAGCAGTGCGGATTTCAATCGCTCGCTGTGCTTGAGAGCTTTAGCCCGGCTGGAGCGTTCGAAGGTGTCCTGGAGTTCGTAATAGAGCCGTTCGATCTCCTGTTTGGCTAATTCGGCCTCTTCGGCCCGGCGTTTGGCGCGCGCCGAAAGCTGCCCGGCGGTAAAGGCCGTGATCAAGAAAGCAAAGAATGCAACCCAGTTGTCGGGATTGCGAATGGTGAATGTGCCGAATGGAGGTAGAAAAAAGAAATTGAAGCCGGCAACTCCCAGCAAGGAAGCAAACACAGCCGGGCGTGACCCCCAGGCCGTGGCCACGAACAGAACCACTAAAAGAAATACGAGCGCCGCTGTGGTTGGATTGACATGGGGACCAAAGAGCTTTAGCAGGCCGGTCGCGACCGCGATGCCAAAGAGCGCCGCACCATAACCGACCCAGACTGTGCCGGAGATCTTAGGCCACACTGGCGGCCTCGTCCTTTCTGTCACGAGCGAAAGGAGGTCGTGGAATTCGTTCTGCGCGGAATGGATCGCGCAGGTTGTCAACCACGGCGCGGAAGAATAGGCCATAGAGTCTGGGATGCCTGAGCGATACTCGGAGACCGTTCCGTAAGATGGCAACCATGAGCTTGGCATAGTCCATCACTCCCGAGTGAAACGCCAGCAAGCCAAGCCGATGATCTGTGTTGAGATCGATCACGCTGTCAATCAGACAACCAATGGCGCCAACTTGCTTCATGAAATCGCATAGCTTTTCATTGTCGCCACTCAGCCCAGGATGAATCAGCAGATACGACAACTCAGCGGTGAGGGCGCCCACGGATTTTCGATGGACGATGTAGGCATCAACCGAGGTGGCACTTCGCTCACTGACAACTTCGTTATAAAGTTCTCGCAGCTTATCCATTATCGCTGGGTAAGTTCTGTCGCTAATGTAAACCTTTAGGATTTCTGTTATTAGTCTGACGCTGGAGCGTCTTGTTTCATCATCGAACTCGGCAGCCGGCCTGCTCAGATAGTCGAGAATCAACCGACCGGCGTCGAGCCGGCCTGAGTCGATCGCGTCATCCACGACACCAATGAAAAGATAATATGCATGCAGGCGCGTTCTAGCTGTTGCCCGGTCGCACGCAATTCCAAAATAATCGATGCACTGAATTATCCGATCGGGAATGCGGACAAAGTGCTGGTACTTTGGATCGTTGGCGAGGTTTTGGTAAGCGTCGCTGACGTCGCTGGGTAACTTTTCCATATAGGTCGAATAGGTCCTTTAGAACGTATCGCCCCATTCTTTCTGGACGCTGCGATGATAACTCAAAACCACCCGAACGTGGCGCGCAACAATCTTGCTAAGAATTGGGCGCTCCTCCGCACCCGTCTATACTTGACGAAATAGTAAGGAATGCTATAATCAGCACGAATTCTGAGGAAACTACGAACAAGTGAAGATATCAGCTCAAGAAGAATATGGGTTGCGGTGCCTGGTTCAGTTGGCGCGCGCGGAGGGCGATGGCGAGCCTATGACCCTGGCGCAGATTGCTGAGCGGGAGGGTTTGTCGGTCGCGAATGCCGGCAAATTGATGTGGATCCTGAGCAAAGCCGGCCTGGTCAGGGCTCAGCGCGGAACCAAGGGCGGATACTCGCTGGCCCGGCCTGCGTCAGAGATTCGTTTGCATGAAGTGATTCGTATCCTCGATGAAGATACCGTTGACCACTTCTGCAAGACACACGCGGGCGTGCTGGATAATTGTATTCATACGAGCGACTGCGGTATCCGGCCGGTAATCGTCGGGCTGCATGAGGTCGTACAAAATGCGCTCTCTGAGATTACTCTCGCTCAATTGGTCGGAAGCGAAGAAAAAGTCGACGCGCGTTTGCATCAAATCGTGAAACTGCAAAGCCATCTCAGGCCAATGCGCTCCGCAAGCTGAGAGGGCAAAGCAGACAGGATTAATGATTTATTTTAGAAACCAGCAAGAAGCAGCTTGTTTGTCATCCTGTAAATCTTGTGAATCCTGTCGGACTAACGAAAGTTTAAAGAGGAATAATGAGTACGGCTGAAATACTTGCAAATCGGGAATATAAATACGGCTGGGTCACTGATATCGAGTCTGAGACTATTCCTCGTGGATTGAACGAGGACACCGTTCGTTTGATCTCGGCGAAAAAGGAAGAGCCGGAGTGGATGCTGGACTTTCGTCTGAAGGCCTATCGCCACTGGTTGACGATGGAAGAGCCGCGCCATTGGCCGAACGTCAGCTTTCCTGAGGTCGACTATCAGGACATGATTTACTATAGCGCTCCCAAGCAAAAAGCTACCGTGGCGAGTCTCGACGAAGTTGATCCGGAATTGCTGAAGACTTTCGAGAAGCTGGGCATTCCTCTGTCTGAACAAAAGCAGTTGTCGGGCGTTGCGGTTGACGCGGTGTTCGACTCGGTTTCAGTCGCGACCACTTACAAAGAGAAACTCAAAAAGCATGGCGTGATCTTTTGCTCGTTCAGCGAGGCTGTTCGGGAGCATCCTGAAATCGTGAAGAAGTATCTCGGCTCGGTGGTGCCGACCAATGACAATTTTTACGCCGCGCTGAACAGCGCAGTCTTTTCTGATGGAAGTTTTTGTTTCATTCCCAGGGGCGTCCACTGTCCGATGGAGCTTTCGACGTACTTCCGCATCAACAACTCAGAATCGGGGCAATTTGAACGCACGCTGATTGTTGCTGAAGAAGGCGCTTACGTTTCTTACCTTGAAGGCTGTACCGCGCCCAAGTTCGATCGTAATCAATTGCACGCCGCTGTCGTCGAACTGATCGCGCTTGATGATGCCGAGATCAAATACTCCACCGTGCAGAATTGGTACGCTGGCGATGAGGACGGTAAAGGCGGTATCTACAATTTTGTTACGAAGCGCGGCAAGTGCGCCGGCCGCAACTCGAAAATTTCCTGGACGCAGGTGGAAACGGGCTCGGCCATTACCTGGAAGTATCCTTCGTGCATCCTGCAGGGCGACAATTCGATCGGCGAATTCTACTCGGTCGCTTTGACCAATCACGCACAGCAGGCCGACACCGGCACCAAGATGATTCATCTCGGCAAGAACACGCGTTCGACGATTATCTCGAAGGGAATTGCTGCGGGAAAGGCGAATAATAGTTATCGCGGGCTGGTGAAAATCATGCCCAAAGCCGAGAACGCGCGCAACTATACCCAGTGTGATTCAATGCTGATCGGTTCGAATTGCAGCGCGAATACGTTTCCCTATATCGAAGTCATGAACAACACTTCCCGCGTGGAGCACGAAGCGTCCACTTCAAAGATCAGTGAAGAGCAGTTGTTTTATCTGATGCAGCGCGGCATCTCGCAGGAAGACGCCGTCTCGCTCATCATCAATGGTTTTTGTAAGGATGTCTTCCTGCATCTCCCGATGGAGTTTGCAGTTGAAGCGACGCGTTTGCTGGGCATGAAACTCGAAGGCGCAGTGGCATAAGGTCGGGGTTGGTAACCGGGGGCCATGGAGGTCACTTATTTAGCGGGCTGACCCCTGGCCCCCGACGACTGCCGCAGGTCTTGAAATATGGGTAATGGTTCAGAGTTCAACCCTTGGGTGGCGCTTCGGAACGCGAGCTAAAGCTTGAACTCTAAACTTGATTTGAAAATTGAGATTTGAAAGGAAGAGGGAGCAATAAGTGTTAGAGATTCGCAATTTGCATGCATCGGTTGATGGCAACGAAATTCTAAAAGGCATCGACCTCAAAGTTAACAAGGGCGAAGTCCACGCCATCATGGGACCGAATGGCTCAGGCAAGTCCACTCTGGCGAAGGTGCTGGCCGGCCATCCTTCTTATGAAGTCACTGCCGGCGAAGTGATCTTTGACGGCAAGAACCTGCTGGAAATGTCACCCGACGAGCGGGCTCGCGAAGGCGTTTTCATGGCCTTTCAATATCCGGTGGAAATACCCGGCGTTTCCAACGCTCAATTTCTGCGGCTCGCCTATAACGAAAAGCAAAAGCATCTGGGCGCTGAGGAATTGGACCCTTTGGAGTTCAAGGATCTGCTGAAAGAAAAGGCCAAGCTGGTTGAGATGGAGGCGAGCTTTATGTCGCGTTCAGTCAACGAAGGCTTTTCCGGCGGCGAAAAAAAACGCAACGAGATTCTGCAAATGGCCGTGCTCGATCCCAGGCTTTCAGTGCTGGACGAGACTGATTCTGGTTTGGACATCGATGCTTTGAGGATCGTGGCCGAGGGCGTTAACAAACTTCACGATCCGAACAAGGCCGTGATCCTGGTGACGCACTATCAGAGACTGCTCAATTACATCACTCCGGATTTCGTGCATGTGCTTTCCGCCGGCCGCATCGTCAAAGAAGGCGGCAAGGA